>ERZ1645185.1184-NODE-1184-length-10773-cov-8.943833_pt1 | contig 10773 bp, 8 predicted proteins | sample MGYA00575351_ERZ1645185 | MGnify/ENA primary metagenome ERZ1645185 (study PRJEB40838, sample SAMN11284767) | freshwater sediment metagenome | isolation source: river sediment | host: Sediment | place: India: Jana village, Kanpur | collected 2015-12-17 ... | reverse complement strand
ACTGCAGCAGGCGGCTGATCTGCTGCGCCACGCCTTCCTTGAACGGCTCGAGCACTTCCGACTCGTAGCTTTCGGGCAACCCGCCGAGTTTCTTGGCGGCGCCGGCTTCGTTGTAGCTCAGGCCGTAACGGCGCATGATTTCATCGGACAGCTGCTTGCCTCCGAAGACCTGCTCGCGCGAGTAGATGCTGCGGCCTTCCTTGATGATGTTCAGAGTGGTCTGATTGGCCCCGATATCGACCACGGCGGTGAGTCCGCCGGCCGGGATGTCGAGCTGGTTGTAGATGAGCTTGAAGGCGTTTTCGACCGAAAACACCTCGACATCGACCACTTTGGCCTCGAGACCGGCGTATTCGAGGGCGGCCTGGCGCGCCTCGACGTTCTCGGTACGGGCGGCGGCGATCATGACTTGCACCGAATCGGTGTTCGGAATCGGGCCGATGACTTCGAAGTCGAGGCTGACTTCGTCCATCTGGTAGGGGATGTGGTTGCTGGCCTCGTCGAACACCTGCTGTTCCATGGCGACTTCATCCAAGCCGCCGGTCACGGTGATGATCTTGGTGATGACCGAGGAGCCAGCGACGGCCACGGCCGCGAATTTGCATTTGCTGCCGGATTTGGCTACGGCACGCTTGATGGCGGCGCCGACCACTTCCGGCTGGGCGATGTTCTTGTCGTTGACCGAATTGGGCGGCAACGGCTCTACCCCGTAATGCTCGACGCGATACCTGCCAGCGACATTGCTGAGCTGGAGCACCTTGACAGCCGCCGAACTGATATCGATTCCCAGCAGCGGCGTGGATTGTTCACCGAATAGTTGCACGTTTCCCCCGCAGGCACTTATGCGCCATTCTTATACTGCTACATTAAATAACGAATTTCGGCCAATGTGCAAGCCCATTGTGCAACTTTTAGACGTATTACACAAATACCTCCATTACGGGCACCTCAGGAATGCGGCATCGGAACTCGGGTTAGAATGGTGCCTGATGCCGAAAAATGACGATTTTCAGGAATGATGACCATATTAAAATGGGTGGCCGGGCTGGTCGTCCTCGGGGTATTGGCGGTAGCGGCGCTGCTTGGGCTGATTTACTTTTCGCTCATCCCCAACCTGCCTGACGTTTCCGAGCTCAAGCGCGTCGAGTGGCAGATACCGATGTCGGTTTACAGCGCCGACGGCAAATTCATCGCCGAATTCGGCGACAGCCGGCGTTATCCGGTGGATATCGCGAAAGTTCCGGCCCAGACCAAGCAGGCCGTGATTGCCATCGAAGACGCGCATTTCTACCAGCATATCGGCCTGGATTGGCGCGGAATAGCGCGTGCCGTCTGGCTGACGGCGACCACCAGCGATGAACGCGTGCCCGGCGGCAGCACCATCACCCAGCAGGTCGCGCGCAACTTCTACCTCAGCAACGAGTACAGTTACCTGCGCAAGCTCAAGGAGATGCTGCTGGCCCTGAAAATGGAACAGGAGCTCAGCAAGGATGAAATCCTCGGCCTGTACCTGAACAAGATCTTTTTCGGCAACCGGGCCTACGGCATCGCCGCCGCCGCCGAGTTCTACTACGGAAAATCCCTCGATGAGCTGACTTTGGCCGAATCGGCGACCCTGGCCGGCATCCCGAAATTCCCCTCAACCGGCAACCCGATCAGCAATCCCGAACGATCGATGATCCGCCGGAACTACATTCTCGAGCGCATGGCCGAAGTCGGCTTCATCAGCCAAGAACAGATGCGCAAAGCCCAATCCGAACCGAACAGCGCGAAACCGCACACCCAGGCCGTTGAGCTGTACGCCCCGTATTTGGCGGAAATGGTGCGCATGGAAATGGTCCGCCGCTACGGCGAAAATGCCGCGGAAGGTGGTTATCAAGTGGTCACCACGGTGTCGAGCAAGGACCAGATTGCCGCCGAGAAGGCCGTCCGCGATGGCCTACAGCAATATGACAGGCGCCATGGCTGGCGCGGTCCGGAAGCCCGCATTGACCTGAATGCCGGTGATAAATCCAATTGGATCAAGGCGTTAAGGAAGCGCCCGGTTATCAGCGAATTCCCGGCGGCATTGGCTTTGTCGGTCAGCGGCAGCGGCGCGCAACTGATGCTGCGCGACGGTACCGAGCTCCGTATCGGGCCAAGTGCCGCCAACGGCACAGGTAAAAGCCTGACCGCCGCGCTGTCGCCAGGCGACGTGGTGCGCCTGCGTCCTCAAGGCGATAGCTATGTACTGGCCCAGATTCCCAGAGCCCAGGCGGCCCTGATTTCCCTGCAGCCAGAAGACGGCGCTCTGCGGGCCGTAGTCGGCGGTTTTTCCTACAGTACTTCCGCCTTCAACCGCGCCACCCAGGCCAAGCGCCAGCCTGGGTCCAGCTTCAAGCCTTTCCTGTATACAGCCGCTTTCGAGCGCGGCTATTCCCCGTCCAGCGTGGTTCTGGATGCGCCGGTCGTGTTCAAAGACCGGAAAGGCAACGTCTGGCGGCCCGAGAACGACAAAGGTGGATTCAAGGGTCCGATGCGTCTGCGCGAGGCACTGGTGCAGTCCCGTAACCTGGTTTCGGTCAGGCTACTGGATGGCATCGGCGTCAACTTCGCCCGGGATTACATCACCCGCTTCGGTTTCTCGAAGGACTCCCTTCCGCCCAATCTGTCGATGTCGCTCGGCACCGCCTCGCTGACCCCGATGTCGGTCGCCCGCGGTTACACCGTATTCGCCAACGGCGGCTTTCTGATCGAACCCTATTTCATCCGGTCCATCACCACCCCTTCCGGAATCACGGTCGGCTATTCGCACCCGAAACGCGCCTGCGGGCAATGCCCTGAACGCCTGGCCGGAGACACCAGCAAGGCGGTGGTTGTAGATGGTTTCGACCTGAGCGATACCGGTCTGGCGCAGGAAGAACTGGCAAAAGCCGGAACCGCGTTCGACCCCAGCGCACCCGGCCCTCCGGGCGTGGCGTTGGCGCCGCAGACCATCGATCCGCGCAATGCCTTCCTGATCAGCGACATGATGCTGGATGTGGTCAGGCGCGGCACGGCCGTGCAGGCCAAAGTGCTGGAACGCGCCGATATCGGCGGCAAAACCGGCTCCACCAACAACCACCGGGACGCTTGGTTCGTCGGCTTCGGCGGCGATCTGGTGACCGCGGTCTGGGTCGGCAAGGACGACTTCAAGCCCCTGGGGGGTGGTGAGTACGGCGGCCGTGCGGCGCTGCCGATCTGGATCGATTACATGCGCGTGGCGCTTGAAGGCGTGCCCCTGAAGACCATGCTGCCTCCTGCGGGCATCGTCAAATCCGCCGACGGCGATTTCTTCAAGCAGGAGCAGTACGAGCTGGAGATGCAGCAGGTGCCGCCCAGTGAAAACTATGAAGACCAGCCGGAACAGGCCTACGATATTTTCTGACCGGGCATGAAAAACGCCCCGCGAGCGCGGCGTTTTCCGGCGGGCGTCCGTGCTTAGCGATTGGCCAGCGGGGTGTAATCGCGGTTGAAGCCGCCGGTGTAAATCTGCCGCGGCCGACCGATCTTGTTTTCCGGGTCGTTCTGCTGTTCCAGCCAATGCGAAACCCAGCCGGCGGTGCGGGCGATGGCGAACATCACGGTGAACATCTCGGTCGGGATGCCCAGCGCCTTGTAGATGATCCCTGAATAGAAATCGACGTTCGGATACAGTTTGCGCTGGATGAAATAATCGTCCTTCAGCGCCGCTTCCTCCAGACGCATGGCCACTTCCAGCAGCGGATCGTTGACGCCGAGTTCGTTCAGCACCTGATGGCACATTTCACGGATGATCTTGGCGCGCGGATCGAAGTTCTTGTAAACGCGGTGACCGAAGCCCATCAGGCGGAATCCGGATTCCTTGTCCTTGGCCTTGTCGACGGCGCTGCCGACATTTTCCGGCCGGCCGATTTCGTTCAGCATCTGCAGAACGGCTTCATTGGCGCCACCGTGTGCGGGACCCCAGAGCGCGGCCACGCCGGCGGCGACGCAGGCGTAGGGATTGGCACCGGTCGAACCGACCAGGCGCACGGTCGAGGTCGAGGCGTTCTGTTCGTGATCGGCGTGCAGGATGAACAGCAGATCCAGCGCCTTTGCCGCAACCGGCTTGAGCACCAACGGCTCGCTCGGAACCTCGAACATCATGTGCAGGAAGCGGTCAACGTATTCGAGGTTGTTCTTCGGATAGCGGATCGGCCAGCCGATCGAGTAACGGTAGCAGGCGGCGGCGATGGTCGGCACCTTGGCCAGCAGGCGGATGGCTGCCAGACGGCGCTGCTCCGGATCCTCCAGATCAAGATGGCCATGGTAAAAAGCGGCCAGTGAGCCCAGCATGCCGGTCATCATCGCCATCGGGTGGGCATCGTGGCGGAAGCCGTACAGGAAGTTCCGGAACGCCTCGTGCATCATGGTGTGATGGGTGACTTCGTGCTCGAAACTGGCCAGCTGGGCCTGATCCGGCAGCACGCCGTTCATCAGCAGATAGCTGACCTCGGTGAAGTTGGAATGCTTGGCCAGTTGCTCGATCGGGTAGCCACGGTACTGCAGCACGCCGGCATCGCCGTCGATGAAGGTGATGGCGCTACGGCAACTGGCGGTCGACATGAAGCCGGGGTCGTAGGTGAAGCTGCCGGTTTCCCTGTACAGCTTGCCGATATCGACGCAATCCGGGCCGGCGCTGCCCGACAGAACCGGCAATTCCACGGATTTATCTCCGGCTTGAAGGGTAAAGGATTTGGTCGACACGGCTGGCTCCTCGGTACGCGCCCGTACAGGCGCTCGGTTCATGGCAATGGGGAATATTATCGCATAGCCGGGCTGGCGCGGGATGGCCTCGGGCATGCCAAAAAAAACCACCCGGAGGTGGTTTTTTCGGAATTACTTGGCGTAGCGTTTGCGGAACTTGTCGACGCGGCCGCTGGTATCGATCAGCTTCTGCTTGCCGGTATAGAACGGATGCGACGCCGATGAGATTTCGACCTTCAGCAACGGGTATTCATTGCCGTCTTCCCACTTGATGGTTTCCTTGCTGGACAGGGTCGAGCGGGTCAGGAAGGCGAAGTTGGAAGTGACGTCCTGAAAAACCACTTCTTTGTACTGCGGATGGATATCGGCTTTCATGGGGAACCCAATGGTCTTTGCGTGAAGAAAGACGGAAATTATAGCGCAAACCATGCACTTACGGCAAGCCCTGTTGGAACCTATTCAGGATGGCCCAATGCCTGTCGGATCAAGCTTTCGAATCGGGGCTGGTCGAGCTCTGCCACGATGTCGGTTTGCGCCCGGCAGCCGCTACGGCCAAGCCAATCGACCACGGTAGCGCCTCTGGTATGCTTGCCTGTTGTCTCGATATGGGTAAAATGTCTATTGTTTTCAACAATATACTCAGGATACAGGGCGGCCATCATGGCCAAGGCGTCGGCACTGTGCCAGAGCATTCCGCGTTTGCCCTCGGCCCATTGCCGGGTTTTGAGGGAAATCCGGTCGTAAAACGCCGCCGTGGCGCCCGGCACGTTCAGCCACTCCTCGAAATCCTCGTGCCGGAACCCATGCCTGAGTACGGCCTCCCAATCCACCAGATGGATATCCGGAAAGGCCTCGAAGACGATGGCTGCCGCTTCCGGATCGAAGGCGAAATTGAACTCGGCCCCGATGCTGGTGTTGCCCTTGCCGGTCACCGCGCCGCCCATCACCACCAGCCGCCCGATTCGGGCCGGCAGTCCTGGGTCCAGACGCAGAGCCAAGGCGAGATTGGTCAAGGGCCCCAATGTCACCAACAGCAGGCTGCCTTCGTGTTCCCGCGCCAGTCGCACGATGGCCAAGGCCGCATGTTCGGCTTCCGGCGGCCGGCCGGCCGGGGTGTATCCGACATCACCGAAGCCATCACGTCCGTGCACGTAAGAGGCATCCTCGGCGGCGAACACCAAAGGCCGGTCGCAACCCGGATACACCGGCAAATCGATGCCGGCGACCTCGCACAGCTTCAGGGCATTGGCCACAGTATGCGGCAGCCCGACATTGCCGGCGGTAATGCACAGGCCGAGCAGCCGATGACGCCGGCTGCGGAACGCCATCAACAGCGCCAGAGCATCATCGACTCCGGGATCGGTGTCAATCAACAACGGAAGGGGTTCGGACATATCGGCCTCTGCTGGCGAAGACGGTGCTCATCCGGCAGTGTATACGCAACCGCCGGCATGGTGCGTCTGGCATGCCTATGCTGACGCCGGCGGGTGATGGCCATACCCGTTTACAGGTATACTCTGGCCTGACCCAGCTGCATTGAATCCACGCCGTAGTAGCTTCCGGAATGCGGAAAAGTTAAGAACCTATGAGCAAACATGCCGTCCGGCTGAACCGCGCCAGTGCAGATGACGGCGATGAATTGCGTTTCTGCAGCACCTGCGCGTTCTCCGATGCCTGCCTGTCGCAAGGCTACGGAAAACCGGAACTCGAGGCCCTGCACGTTCTGGTCGAGCACGTCGGGCCGTACCACGAGGGCGATGTCATCTTCCGCGAGGGCGAGGATTTCAAATCCATCGCCGCGGTTCGTGCCGGCACGGTAAAGACCTTCGTTTCCGACAGCAACGGCAATGAACAGGTGCTCGGTTTCTTCCTGCCCGGCGAAATCATCGGGCTGAACGCCATCCACCACAACAAATTCCCCTGCCATGCGGTGGCGCTGGATACGGTGATGCTCTGCCGTTTCTCGTTTCCCAAAATGGCGCTGCTGGCCACCAAGATTCCGGGCCTGCAGGACCAGTTGTTCAAACTGCTTTCGCAGGATATCGGCAAGGCGGCGCTGCTGGCCGGCGATTACAGCGCCGAACAACGCATCGCGGCTTTCCTGATCTCGACCTCCCGCCGGTACGCCGAGCGCGGGTTTTCCGCGACCCAGCTGTTGATGCCGATGACCCGGGCCGACATGGCCAATTACCTGCGTCTGGCTCCGGAAACCGTGAGCCGGGTTCTGCGCCGCCTGCAGGATCTCAAAATCATCTCCGTCGACCGCCGGGTCTTCGTGCTTTTGCAATACGATGCCCTGGAACGGATGGCGATGCCTGTCCTGCGCAGTTAAGCCGCCGCGAGAACCCGCCCGATGCGGGCCATTCGGCAATAACTCCGGCATCGATGACCTGCATCAAATCATCTTGGTGACGCCGCGTGCATACTGTCCGCAGTCAACGCCAGGATCGATTTCATGCAACCCATGCTGTTGCCGGATGTGCGCACATTGGCCGCCGCTCCGCACCGTCTGCTGTTCTTCGCCGGCGCCGGCAATGTCCTGCTGGCCATGGGCTGGTGGACATTTTGGCTCGTCAACGCACGCTGGCAGTTTGCCGACATGCCGCAACCGGATATACCGGCCGGCTGGATGCACGCCTTCATCATGCAGTATCAGGTCCTGCCCTCGTTCATTTTCGGCTTCCTGATGACGGTGTTTCCGCGCTGGATGGGTTTGCCGGCCTACGGCAAATGGCATTACCTGCCGGTCGGGTTCGGCTTGCTGGCCGGACAGGCGCTGACCTTGATGTCGCTGTTCGGTTTCGGGCATCTGCTGTTCCTGGGGCTGGTGCTGACCCTGTCCGGCTGGCTGGCCGGATGTACGTACCTGATCCTGCTGCTCTGGCGCGACAACGAAACCACCTGGCACGCCATCAGCGCATCCACCGCCCTGCTGCTGGGCTTGACCGGCATCGGCCTGATGTTCGCCTATCTGTTTACGGACGACGCCCATTGGCTGTTCGCATCGATCAAATTCGGCACATTCGGTCTCTTGCTGCCGGTCTATTTCACGGTCTGCCATCGGATGCTGCCGTTCTTCGCCGGCGCTGCGCTTCCGGGTTATAACGCGTTCCGGCCGATGCGGGCGCTGGCGCTGTTCTGGCTGCTGGCGATGCTGCACCTCGGCCTGGAGCTGACGCACGCCTATGCCTGGCTGTGGCTGGCCGATTTGCCGTTGGCGCTGATGTCCTCCTGGCTGCTATGGCGCTGGTGGCCGCGCGGGCGGAAGATGCCGGCACTGCTGCAAGTGTTGATGCTCGGCTTCGCCTGGCTGCCGGTTGCTGCCATGCTGTACAGCGTGCAGAGCCTTTGGCTGCTGCAGGGCGGCGGATTCATTCTCGGCCGCGCGCCGGCTCATGCGCTGTTCATCGGCTTTTTCGGCAGCCTGCTGGTGGCAATGGTGACGCGTGTGACCCAAGGCCACTCCGGCCGGCCGTTGCAATTGGGCGGCGTGGCGGCGTTCGCGTTCATCGCCGTCCAGATCACGGCGCTGGTGCGCATCGGTGCCGAGCTGGCACCGGATTTCCTTGCCTGGCACGGCGCTGCCGGACTGCTTTGGCTGCTGGCGTTTCTGCCGTGGGTGCTGCGCTCGGCCTGGATTTACCTGACACCGCGTGCGGACGGCAAGGCCGGTTGAAATGATTGCCTGGTATGTGCCGGTAAAGTCCGTCCATATCCTCTGCGTCATGGCCAGCGGCGGATTGTTCTGCGTGCGCGGCCTGCTGGTGCTGAACGGAAAATCCTGGGCGATGGCGAAACCGCTGCGTTACCTGAGTTACGGCATCGACAGCGTGCTGCTGGCCGCCGGCCTGTTGCTGGCGGCCATGCTGCCCGCCGACGTGTTCGCCAACGGCTGGCTGGGTGTAAAACTGGTGCTGCTGGTGGCCTATGTGGTTCTGGGCAGTTTCGCCCTGAAACGCGGCAGAACCCCCGGCATCCGCCGCATCTGCTTCGTCGCTGCACTAGCCGTGTTCGCCTTCATGCTCTCGGTGGCGCGCCTGCACCAACCGCTTGGCTGGTTTTACTGACGGCGGAAGCTGAGTACGACCCACAGCACCGCAAGCGCCGACAGCAGGTGTTTGACGGTATGCCCGCTCCAGAAGCCAAGCCATTCGAAAATGGCCGGATCGTAATATTCCGCCACTTTCGCCGAGGCGTAAGTTAGCAGGGTCGCCCACAGGAAAGCCGCCAGCATATGCCGGCCTGAATACATCAGCAGCAGCATCGGGATGATCATCATCGGCAGGAACTGCACGATGACATAGGGCCGCAGATCGCCCCTGCCCTGGACTTCCGACCAAAACCAGTACGTGACCGAGGCCACGCCTGCCAGCACCAGCGGCCAAAGCAATCGGGCGCCCAGCTTCTCGGAGGCGCGGTCACCGACCACCATGGAAAAAATCGCCATGAACGCCATGGTCATCGGCAGCCGGTCCCATACCAGCGATTGCGGCGTCGGATCCAGGTGGTAATAGGCCGAACCCAAGCTCACCAGCACAATGCCGATGCAGAAAACCAGATAGGGCTGACGGGTAGCCGTGGGCAAGGCGCCACGGAAAAGCTTGCGCAGACCGAGTATACCGACCAGCAGGAACGCGGCGTTCGAGACCACGTTCCAGAAATTCGGCACGCCGAACAGGGTCCTGTCATCGGCGAAATCATGGTAGGCGGGATCCTGCGGAATCGCCGGAAAACTGAACACCGCGGATACGGCAATCAGGCAGACCAGTCCTATCAGGAATTCACGCCAAAATCTGCTGGCAGGCAAGCGGACCTCGGAACGGAATGAAGGGGCCGCGCCTTCCGGCGCAGGGCCCCATTACATAGCAGCCGGCGGTATCCGTCAATACAGGTATTCGACGCTGAACCAGAATTTGCTGGTGTCGCGGAGGTATTCATCGGCCTGGTAGTCAGCCAGTTTCGCCAGGAACGTCCAGCGCTTGTCCAACGCGAAACTCAGCGAAGCATCCCACTCCTGGCCGTATTCGATGTTGCCGGCGTCGGAATTGAAATCATGCCAGACCACGGTGGCGCCGAACTTGCCGAATTTGCGGTTCCAGCTCAGATAAGTGTCCTGCAAACCGTTCTTCGGCGTAACCAGGAACTTGTCGGCCCAGCCGTTGAAAGCGTGCAGACTGCCGTACGGGGTCTGGAAGCCGTATTGGCCATCGCCGCCAAGCTGCTCCCAGCCGGCCTTGAAGGTATTGCCTTTCCAGACCAGGCCGCCTTCCAGGAAGACATAGTCGGCATCGATGTACGAGGCGCCATCGGCGTAGCTGCTCTGATCGGCGTATTCGGCAGTCGCCAGCCAGCCCAAGCCTTCGGGATTCGGTTTGCCGGCGACATAGCGCACGCCGAAATTCTTCTGCGAAGTCAGCGGCAGCGTTTCGTTCTCGTTGAAATAGGCATAGGCCGTCAGCTTGCCCGGACCGACGGGGTATTCGGCATGCACCAGATTGAGGTTCAGGTCCCAACGAGCCAGATTTTCATCGGGGTTCTCGGCGCCGAACACGCGCTGCACGCGGTTGATGTAATCGTAACGGACCACGAGCTTGCCGCCGAACTTGTAATTCAAGTCGATGGCGTCGAATGTCTGTTCATTCTGCCGCCATGCGCTGTTGCCGAAGAAGCGCTGGTTGTCGAGAATGACCGTCTGCCGGCCAAGATTGAATTTTCCGTTTTCGTTCGGACTGTAGCTCAGGAACGCCCTGTCGATTTCATAGTTGTTCGGATCGGCGACGACCGGGTACTGGGTGTTGCCGTTGGCGGTGCTGTTGAAATTGTCTTCGAACAGATAGGTGGTTCCTTCCAGTTCCAGCACACCGCTGAAACCATTGTAGACCGCGGTTTGATAACCCAGCCGGAGCCTCAGGGTATTGGCGAAAGCTTCTTCGGTGTAGGCATCGTCAGCGACGCTTTCCATGCGCCAGCGGGCATTGACCAGAAGCTTGCCGGCATCCGCCGCAGGCGGTTCGGCAGCGAACGCCG
>ERZ1645185.1183-NODE-1183-length-10785-cov-3.973719_pt1 | contig 10785 bp, 7 predicted proteins | sample MGYA00575351_ERZ1645185 | MGnify/ENA primary metagenome ERZ1645185 (study PRJEB40838, sample SAMN11284767) | freshwater sediment metagenome | isolation source: river sediment | host: Sediment | place: India: Jana village, Kanpur | collected 2015-12-17 ... | reverse complement strand
TTCCTACTTCGCTTAGACTTTCTAAAGAAGAATTTTTAGGTTTAGGGAGAATTGATGCGGAAAATCATTCTGAATTTTTTGGGATGACACCTTTAGCAATCAGAATGTGCCGTTCTTCAAATGGCGTGAGCGAAAAACACGGCGAAGTTTCGCGTGAACTCTGGAAAGAAATGTTTCCAGAGCCCCAGGCGCATGTGCTCATTAATGCCTGGCTGGAGGACATTTCGATCATGCTGAAAGATTTTTCCGAACGCTGAGAAAATCCGTACAAAACTGCAAAACAACACGGGGCGCAGTTTGCGCCCCGTGTTGTTTCAGGAAAAAAACCTACGGTCAGATATCGCCGTTGGCGGCAGCACGCATCATGTTGTCCATTTTCTCGCGGATTTCAATGGAGGATTTGCGCAATTCCGGCGTAATGCCCATTGCTTTGCCCGCGTAGTCCAGCCAGGTGGCATCCCAGTCCAGCGTCATCACCCAGATGTTCTTGTCGGCATCTTCCATGATGGCAATGCGGCAGGGCAGGAACACCGCCATTTCCGGGATCAGCTTGAGTAACTGACGGCCTACTGCAATATCGCAGAAACTCAGCACTTCTACGCGTGGTGCAGTTTCATCCCCCAGCACAGCACGAAAATCCTTCCACATCAGGTTCTCGCCAACGAACTTGAAATTTACCTGGTTGGCACGCAGCATCAGTGATTCCTTGACCTCGTCAAATGTCAGCCCCGGCTTGGCCTTGTATTTGACGGCCATGTAGTTCATGGCTTCTCGCGCATCCAGTTGCATCATGTTGGCCATCATCGGCATGGCCATTTGCATGTAGCGCTTTTTCTCTTCCGGAGAAATGATGCGGTTCATCTGGTAGTCGCGGTAAGACGGCATGACGCCTTGCTGGGTGATGAGGGGCCCATAGGGGGTTTGTACAGGCATGATCCAGCCCCCCTGTTGAAGGTAGGGGTTGGCAGCCGGAGCCGCCTGTGCGGGAGCTGCCTGCAGTGTTTGCGGCATGATGGGCTGCAGAACCGGCTTTTGCTCTGCTGCGACTGCATTGGCAGCTGTCAGCAGGCCTAACAGGGTAAAGAGGGTCTTCATTCAGGTCTCCAGAGTTTACCAGGCCGTTGAAAAACTACTGCGGTGAGCCATCTGCGGCGTTGCGCGGTACTCGCTCCCTTGCCTATCTATTTGATATGTCTCGGTCGCTCCGTTCCGTGCGCCTTGCATCTGGCCATCATCGCTACGTTTTTCAACGGCCTGTTACGTAATGCTATTCAAGTCAGCGGCAGCGCGTCAATCAAACAATATGACCAGACCTATGTTTCTGCGTGACGTGCGCTGAGGAAATTCGCAATCCGCAGGTATTCAGCCTGCAAATCGTCCAGCAGTTGCCCGGCTTCTCCCCACTTCTCGGCAGAAAACGCAGCTTCTAGCTGGCTGCCCAGTTGAAAAAACAGTTCGGCGCATATGGCTGCCGCTGCGCCACGCAGGCTGTGTGCTTCGCGCTTGCCCAAGGCTGCATCCTGTTTATCCAGTGCAGTTTGCAGCGTATCAAGTGATTGCACGGCAGTTTCAAGAAATATCCGGGTCATTTCGCGCACAAATTCAGGTTTGTGTCGTGCCGCCAGTTTTTCCATGTCCAAGGGGAGCGGCATGTCGATTGCTGCGCCAGGCAGCCAGCGCGTCAGCACTGAAATGAGCGCATGTTCTTCGTAGGGTTTGCTCAGATAGTCGTTCATCCCGGCGGCTGTGCACTGTTCACGAAATCCCGGGCTGGACTGCGCCGTCAGCGCGATGATGGGGACCTGGGCAATTTTCCCCGGCAAACTGCGAATCGCGCGTGCGGCTTCCAGGCCGTCCATTTCAGGCATTTGCCAATCCATCAGGATCAGATCCCACGGTGTGGCCAGTGCCTTGTCCAGCGCCATGCGTCCGGTAGCAGCAATGTCGGTCTGCAAACCCAGTGTGGCCAATTGATAGGTCAGTACCTTTTGATTGACCGGGTTGTCTTCAGCGATCAGTACGCGCCCCTCAAACCGGACAAGCGGCGCAACTACTGTAGAAGCCGGACGCATGTCGTCGGATGGCGCGGCCTGCACGGGGAGTTCCAGCCAGAACAGCGTGCCGTGCGCCGCATTGGGGGGAGGGCTGGATACGCCGATGTGCCCTCCCATCAAAGTGGCCAATTGCTGACAGATGGTGAGACCCAGTCCCGTTCCGCCAAATTTGCGCGTGGTGGAGGCATCCGCCTGGGAGAATGCACTGAACACTCTGGTCTGTACTTCTGGCGATATTCCAATGCCTTCATCCTGTACCTCTATACGCAGATGTTGCGTTGGCGTGAGCATGGCGCGCACCTGAATGTGTCCGCGTGTTGTGAACTTGAGCGCGTTATCGATCAGGTTAAGCAGAATTTGCCGCAAGCGGTGCGGGTCACCCAGCAGGGCACGGTGTGTTTCGGGCGATAGTTGTGTATCCAGCACCAGCGACTTTTCCAGCGCGCGGGGCTGGTACAAATCAGCCACTGCCTGGATGACCTGGGCGGGTGAGTAGGGGATGTGTTCGAGTGTGAGCTTGCCGGACTCTATTTTGGAAAAGTCCAGAATATCGTTAATGACTGTGAGCAGTCCTTGTGCTGACTGACGAAGGGTGATGGCGTATTCGCGCTGACTGCCGGTAAGCGGCTCACGCAATAGCAAATCCGACATGCCCATAATCCCGTGCATGGGGGTGCGGATTTCATGGCTGACATTGGCAATGAATTCACCTTTTGCCTTCGCGGCGGTCAGTGCCTGGTCGTGTGCGGCCTTGAGCGCGGCCTCGGCTTCCTTGCGGTCGGAAATATCCCGCATGATGGCCTGGATCACAGGCTTGCCCTCCAGCATCATGGCGTGCAGGGCAATTTCAGAAGGGAACAGGCTGCCGTCTGCGCGCCTCCCGACCCATTCCATAAATGCATGTCCCTGTTCCTGCGCCTGAACGATATACAACATCGCGTATTCCTCGGCGGTCTGGCCATTGTGCTGAATGGGCGCGCCCAGCGTGTTGATCGGTGTGCGCAGGAATTCGTCCACGGATTGCATCCGGAACATTTGCAGCGTTGCCGGGTTGCAGTCGATAAATCCCTTGTCACCCAGAATGACGACGGCATCCGTGTTGGACTCAAACAGCGTCTGGAATTTCAGTTTCTCGGCATCCAGCATACTGGTTTGCCGATGCACCTTGCGTGAGACCGCCACGGCAACGGCGGCCATCAACAGCGTGGCAAACGTGCCTAGCAGCAGGATGAAATTGCGTGTGGCCGTATAAGCCTGATAGGCCTGTTTTAATGCCAGTTCGTTGGCCTCGCGCTGCGATTGTGTCATCTCATCCAGGGCTGCCACCAGTTTCTTTTGCAGTGGAATGGCCTGTTCTTGCAACATGGTAAGGGCGCCATAGTTGTTCTGATCCATGGCGGCACTAACTACGTCAAACATGATGGGTGAATTAATCCGCGTGATCTCGTCCACGCGCGCCAGCTGTCGTTTTTCGGCCAGAGAATCCTGCAGCTCAATCAGCTTGTTGCGATCCAGCGCGTAACGCTGCCCCATCTGCAAAAACTCCTGAAACAACTTATCCTTTTCCCAAACGTCGATTGAGACGACAATGTCGTGCATGAGAATCGCGCGATCGCGCAGCGTGTCCCGCATCCGCGTAGCCAGACGCGTCTTAACGTTGTTGACCGAAACCACCTTCTCAAGCTGCTGGTTAACTTCTGCCATCTGTGTGACGGCCAGTACAATCACCCCCAGCAGCAGAAGCATCGCTATGCTGAAACCCAGACCAACATTCAGCAGCAACTGGCGCTGCCGCATCAGGATGGGGTTAGACATTAGTTTCCTTTCGCAGTCAGAAGCGATTCCCGAACTCATCAACATGTGCAAGCTGTGTTGAGCCCGCATCGGGGGCACTCAGCTCAAGAGTCTGTTGACGAATCTTCTCCGGCTTTCTCCAGAATTTCCAGCGATCCAGACTATTCCAGCCCAGGATTTTGCCTGCTTCCGGGTCAATCAGGTCAAAATGCAGTTTGCTGTGATACAGCGGTTTTAGCCAGTTATTTTCCAGTGCCCTGATGGCGTCCAGCCAGGCGGCGAGATCGCCCTGCTGCAAGGCTGTATGTGGCTGGTCAAAGATAAATAGATTGCTGCTGTTTGGAGCTGAGGTCTGGGAGCTTTGCCATGCCGCCTGCATGGGGAGCAGGGAGGCGCCCGCAAACTTGGTGAGGGTTAGAGCCAGCGGGTGGCTGGTCATGATGGCGGGTTTCATGGATATATGCGGAACGGCTGGCAGGCTTCCGCCGCCCCATAGCCAGAGGGAGTTGGCAGTCGGCAGTCCTCTGGCTTCTCGCGCTTGGTTGACGGGGTGGTCGAACAGCAGCATTTGAATTTCATTCAGCAGTTTTCGCCAGTGCAGGGCATCTTTGCCTGCAGGAAGCAAAGGGTCGATATGTTTGCCGATCGCGCTGGGTAGCGCTGTGGTAGATATGCCGGTGTGGCGATTTACCTCCACAAACCATGTACCGGTGTGCGTGACCACGGGTGAAAAATCCTCGCCAAAGTGCGCAACCAGGTCTTGGCGCAATTGTTCGGCCTCGTCATGACTCAGGTCCGTCATGTTGGACAGGATGAGCTGGTCGCGAGCGACACGAACATGCACAGGATCGGCGCGCAACCAGAAGCCGTGGCCGGGATCCAGGCCATCCTCGGCCAGGCAGATGGCGGCAATGGGGGTGTCATGTTGATGTGCGATGCAAAGTTCCCGACCTAGCCAGTCAACCAGGTTCGCGGGCTGACAGGCAAGCTGTCGCCCGCGTGCCAGCAGATTGTCCAGCACGGGCAGGCGCGGCTCGCCCATCATGTCCAGCAGTGAGGTGGTCTGAAATACGGAAGGAATGACAACTTGCATGGCGAATCGGATTTTGCGCGTCTATGGCATGTGATTTTGCTATGCTACGCGCTCTTGTTCATCAGTTGTTGGAGGCATGATGCGCGGTTTGATGTTGGCAGGCTTATGTGCGGGTTTGTTCTTGAGCTCTTCCGCGTTTGCCCGGCATCCACAGTGCCCGGCGCTGTTGACGGATGGCGAGTGCAATCATCTGGTCAGTCTGATGTCGATGCGTGAAAAGTATCCGGAAGAATACGGGCGCCAGATTGTGAGCTTTGCCAAGCTGATGACTGAGCGCCACCAAACTTGCCAGTGCGACGACTGGATGCTGAAATGGGCCGACACGATTAATGACAGCATCCATGCGCCCCAAAGCGGCATGCAAGATAAAAAATAAACAGTGAAACCCTACGAACTTCTGGTTGGCCTGCGCTATACCCACGCCAAACGCAGCAACAATTTCATTTCGTTCATTTCTTTCGTGTCCATGGCGGGTATCGCACTGGGTGTGGCAGCGTTGATTATTGTGCTGTCTGTCATGAATGGATTTCAGGAGGAACTGCGCACGCGCATATTGGGCGTAGCCTCACACGTGGAGATTTCGGGCAGTGCCGGTACGCTGGAAGACTGGCAAGGTGCGGCCAGTGAGGTGAAATTGCATCCGGAAGTGCTTGCAAGCGCTCCGTTTGTGATGAATCAGGCCATGCTGGCCGTTGGTGAGAATGTGCGTGGAGCGGTGGTGCGCGGCGTGCTGCCTGCAAAAGAGGCTGAGGTCACCGACTTTGTCACGCGCATGACAATAGGCACACTAGAGGATTTGCGACCTGGCGAGTGGAATATTGTGCTGGGGTATGAGTTGGCGCAGGCGCTGGGCGTGGGCGTGGGCGACAAGGTAACGGTCATTACCCCGCAGGGCAACATTACGCCTGCTGGTATGTTGCCACGCATGAAACAGTTTTCAGTGCGCGGAATTTTTCAGGCAGGCATGTACGAATATGATGCCGGCCTCGCGCTCATTCACTTGCAGGATGCGCAGAAACTTTCCAGGCTGGGCGAGGCGGTCAGCGGGCTGCGGCTGAAAATTGACGATATGTTCCAGGCGCCGATGGTCAGCCGCGACCTGGCCCGGCAAATGCCGGCACACTACATCAGCGACTGGACACAAAGCCATGCCAATTTCTTCCGTGCAGTGGCTATCGAAAAACGCATGATGTTCCTGATTCTGATGCTGATTGTGGCGGTGGCTGCGTTCAACATTGTTTCCACGCTGGTGATGGCAGTGACCGATAAGCAGGCTGACATTGCCATTTTGCGCACGCTCGGCGCCAGGCCAGGCAGCATCATGCAGATATTCATTATCCAGGGCGCATTTATTGGTGTGTTTGGCACGCTGATTGGCGTGACGCTGGGTGTACTGGGCGCGCTGAACCTGGAAACCATTGTGCCCTTGATTGAGCGTGCACTGGGCATGGATCTGTTTCCTGCGGATGTGTACTACATCAGCGAGTTGCCTTCCAAACTCGACTGGAACGATGTTGGTGTTATCGCCAGCGTGTCGTTTGTGTTGACCCTGCTGGCGACGTTGTATCCCAGCTGGCGTGCATCACGATTGAATCCTGCGGAGTCCCTGCGTTATGAATGATGCGGTATTAAGCTGCACAGGCCTGAAAAAGAGCTATTTACAGGGCAAGCTGGAGGTACCGGTGCTTTCCCGGGTTGATTTTGAGGTAGGCAAGGGCGAATCGGTTGCCATTGTTGGTGCGTCCGGATCCGGGAAGTCCACCCTGCTGCATTTGCTGGGCGGGCTGGATGTACCCACGCAGGGCAGTGTCACGCTTCTTGGGCAGAATGCGTTCAAATTACCCGAAATCGAGCGCTGCGCGCTACGCAATGAGGCGCTGGGATTTGTCTATCAGTTTCACCACTTGCTGCCTGAGTTCACAGCGGTTGAGAATGTCGCCATGCCCTTGCTGATTCGCAGACAGGACAAACTGTCAGCTTTACAGGCGGCAGAAGGCGTTTTGAAAAAAGTGGGGTTGGAGCACCGCTTGCACCACTTGCCATCCGAGCTCTCTGGTGGTGAACGACAGCGTACAGCGATCGCGCGTGCTCTGGTGACGCGCCCGGCGTGCGTGCTGGCGGATGAGCCCACCGGCAATCTGGATCGTGTAACAGCGGATACGGTGTTTGGCCTGATGCTGGATTTGCAGCGCGAAGTTGGCACCAGCCTGGTGATTGTGACGCATGACGCGGCGCTGGCCGCAAGGATGGATCGCCAGATGCTTTTGGTGGATGGGCAACTGAAACAGCCTTGAGCATTTATCTTCTCGCGTTTGGATTTGGTGTCTGGCTGCTGCAACAGCAGTCGGCGCTGCCAGGGCTGGATTGGTTATGGGCGTTGCCTTTGCTGGCGACGCCTTTTTTTATGCCAGCAGACAAAATCGGACGCAAGCACCTGTTGCGCACTGGGTTGATTGCGCTTTCCTGCGTGGCGATTGGTTTTGCGTGGGCCGGATGGCGCGCGCACTTGCGTATGGCAGATTATTTGCCGCCTGCCTGGCAAGGCATTGATGTGCAAATTTCTGGCGTGGTTGCCAGCCTGCCCGAACGCGATGCACGAAGTGAACGTTTCGATTTCAGGGTTGAATCCATCCTGACGCCGTCTGCGGTGGTGCCCGGAAAAATTCGTTTGAGCTGGCCTGCACCACAATGGGGTGGAACGGATACTCCTTACCGTATCCGGGCGGGCGAACGCTGGCAGTTTACGGTGCGCCTCAAGCAGCCGCACGGCACAATCAATCCGGATGGTTTTGACTATGAAGCCTGGCTGCTTGCGCGCAATCTGCGTGCAACGGGTACGGTACGGTCAGCGGGAAAAATCCGGATGGAAGACAGACGCCTTGTCGATCATCTTCAGGCATTGCGTGACACAGTGCGCGCCAGGATTACGGGCGCGCTGGGAGAACATGCACAAACCGGTGTCATTGTGGCCTTGACCGTGGGAGATCAGGCATCTATTTCGCACCATCGCTGGCGAGTGTTCAACCGAACGGGCACTTCGCACCTGATGAGTATATCCGGGCTGCATATCACTCTCTTTGCCGCGCTGACGGGAATGCTGGTGTATGCCGTATGGCGGCGAATGCCTGCGCTGGTGTTGCGCCTGCCAGCTCGGTATGCGGCGCTCTTGCTGGGCTGGCTGGCGGCGGTGGCTTATACCGCACTGGCAGGATTCCAGATTCCTGCACAGCGTACGCTGTTCATGCTGACCGTGCTGGTGGTTAGTATGTGGCTGCAACGTGATTCAAGGCCGTTTTCACTGCTTGTGCTTGCTCTGTTTGTCGTGCTGCTGATTGATCCGTGGGCAGTGCTCGCTCCGGGATTCTGGCTGTCATTTGGCGCGGTGGCGGCAATGATGCTTTCAGTCCATGGGCTGCGCAGTTTCGACAGAAAGGCATCCGCCTGGCTGCGCGCGCAGGCCGCAGTGACACTGGCGCTGGCACCTGCCTTGCTGCTGTTGTTTCAACAGGTCTCGCTGGTTTCTCCACTGGCCAATGCACTGGCAATACCCGTGGTCAGCTGGGGAGTGGTGCCGTTGGCGCTGTTGGGCATGGTGTTTGAGCCCATGTGGCATCTGGCGGCCTGGCTGATGCAATGGGTGGAACAGGGCTTACAGTGGCTGGCGGCGTTCTCGTGGGCGAGCCTGGCGCTGCCTGCGCCAAGCGTGGACGCAATGGTACTGGCGCTGGCAGGCGTGTGTTGGCTGCTCATGCCAGGTTTGCCCTTGCGCTGGCTGGGGGGAGCCATGTTGCTGCCTTTGCTGTTTCCGCAGGTCATGTCTCCAGCCAAAGGGTCGTTTGAAGCTGAAGTGCTGGACGTAGGGCAGGGAACCTCAGTGCTTATCCGCACGACCAGCCATACGCTGCTTTATGACACGGGGCCGCCCATGGGCGAAAGCGATGTTGGCGAAAGAATCGTATTGCCAAGATTGCGGGCGTTGGGCATTTCCAGACTGGATGGGTTGATTCTCACGCATGATGATCTTGACCATACCGGCGGTGCAGCCTCGGTCATGCGTGACATGAACACTGGATGGTTGATGTCGTCACTGCCGCAAACACATTCCTTGTTGAATCGTCGCAATCTTCGCTGCGCGCGTGGTCAGCACTGGCAATGGGATGGCGTGCGATTTGAAATCCTGAACCCACCTGCCACTGCGTATGGACAGGATGGGCGCAAGGACAATGACAGAAGCTGTGTGCTGCGCATTACGCAGGGCAGGCACAGTCTGTTGCTGACTTCGGATGCTGAACGCATTGGCGAACTGGAAATGACTGAGCGCGTCGCCGCAAAGTTGCGTTCTACCGTGCTGATGGCGGGTCATCATGGCAGCCGGACATCTTCCATCGCCGAGTTTGTGGCGATGGTGAGCCCGCAGCATGTCGTGTTTTCAAATGGTTGGCACAACCGGTTTGGACATCCTCATGCCGACGTGCTGAGGCGTTTTGGCGAGATGGGTTCTCAAGCCCATCGCACTGACCGGCAGGGCTGGATAGGCATGCGCTTTACAAATGAGGGCGTGCAGTTTAGCTATGGTCGGCAATTGCGGAGTCGTTACTGGCAGGCGGCCGGGAAAGAAACTTGGAGGACAGTTGGGAAATCACCCCTTTATGGAATAATCGATTCATGAGCGAGCCAGCCAAAAAAACAGCCTGTATTGCGCTCTCCGGAGTGGAGGCGGCACAGGCTTACCTTCATGCCGGGGAGTCCGCGTCGTTGATTGGGGATGCGCTCGAGCTTGCCTGGCCGCTGCTCTCTGCGCAAAAGACCGCAACGGGGGAGTCGCTGTTTTCACATGCCGTGGGCACGGCAAGAATTGTTGACGAAATGCGCCTGGGCGAAGAAGCCGTACTGGCAGCCTTGCTATCCCCTTTGGTCGAACAGGCTGACCCGGCACAGTTGCAAGCATTTAGCGGTGCGGTCACGCTGGCGCGCGCCGTTGCATCCATGGCACGCATAGAGGTGCTGGCTCGCGGAGCGGGCGACGCAGCAGATACCCAAATTGAATCACTGCGCCAGATGGTACTGGCCATGGTGCAGGATGTGCGTGCGGTACTGGTCAAGCTGGCAGAACGTACGCACGCGCTGCGCTGCGCGGTGAAAGCGGATCCAGCATTACAAGCCCAGCTGGGACGCCAGACGCGAGAACTGTTTGCCCCGCTGGCCAATCGCCTGGGCGTCTGGCAGATCAAATGGGAAATGGAAGACTGGGCTTGCCGCTATCTTGATGGCGAGACCTATAAACGCATCGCTGCGCTGCTGGATGAAAAGCGGGGGGATCGTGAGCGCTATATTGCTGACGTGCTTGCGACCCTGAAAAGCGAACTGGAAAAACACGGCATCAAGGCCGATGTCATGGGGCGTCCCAAGCACATCGCCAGCATCATCAATAAAATGCGCCGCAAGGATCTGGGTTTCGAGCAGCTTTACGACATCCGCGCCGTGCGTGTGCTGGTGGAAAAGGAAGCTGACTGTTATGCCGTGCTGGGCATAGTGCATAACCTGTGGCAACCCATCCCCAGCGAATTCGACGATTACATTTCGCATCCCAAAAGCAACGATTACCGTTCTTTGCATACCGCCGTCATCGGACCTGAAGACAAAGCGCTGGAAGTGCAGATACGCACGGTTGACATGCACAAGCATGCAGAGCTGGGTGTGGCCGCGCACTGGCGCTACAAGGAAGGCGCCAATGAGGGCGGCGACTACGACGAGAAGATCGCCCTGCTGCGCAACCTGCTGTCGTGGCGCGACGAGGTCACCGACTCGGCGCACTGGATGGAGCAGTTCAAGCGCGCCTCGCTC
>ERZ1645185.1182-NODE-1182-length-10804-cov-6.356963_pt1 | contig 10804 bp, 10 predicted proteins | sample MGYA00575351_ERZ1645185 | MGnify/ENA primary metagenome ERZ1645185 (study PRJEB40838, sample SAMN11284767) | freshwater sediment metagenome | isolation source: river sediment | host: Sediment | place: India: Jana village, Kanpur | collected 2015-12-17 ... | reverse complement strand
GGGTCCGTTGCATTAACTGCCCGACCACAGCAAGTTGCTTGGGTTGGTAAAGATTGGGGGGCCGATGGCACAGCGCAAGAATCCGTTCAAGCGGCATCGTTTTCCCCAGGAGATCATCCTTCTGGCGGTGCGCTGGTACTGTCGCTACCCGCTGTCGTGCCGCGACGTCCGCGATTTGCTGGCCGAGCGCGGGGTGAGGGTCGATGCTTCCACCGTCCACCGCTGGGTCAGAAAGTTCGGCCCCGAGATCCGCAAACGGGCCTATGGTGGCCATCGTTCCTGGCGCGGGCTGCAGTGGCATGTCGATGAGACCTACATCCGCGTCGGCGGTCGCTGGTGTTACCTATGGCGCGCCGTCGATCAACTCGGCCAGTTGATCGATTTTCGGCTGACGGCGCGGCGAGATGCCAAGGCTGCAAGGGCGTTTCTGCGGCAAGCCCGAGAGACTGTTCGTCTGTATCATCCCCTGACCATCGTCACTGACAAGGCGCACAGCTATGCCAAGGTGATCGGCGAGATAAACGACCGGCTCGGGCCAGAGCACACAATCCGCCATGTCGATCGCAAGTACTTGAACAACCGGATCGAGAGCGATCATGCTGCACTAAAACAACGGCTGCGCCCGATGCGTGGCTTCCAGACCATGGCCGGAGCCAAGGCCGCGCTCGCAGGGATCGAAACCTTCCGCACCATCCGCAAGGGTCAGTTCGAAAGCTGCAAGACCGGAGTTGCAAACGAGATCGACTTCGTTGCCAAACTCTTCCCGGAAGCCGCTGGATGATCGCAGTTCCTGCCTTTACTGCGTCAAAGCGGCGTTAATGCAACGGACCCGTTGCGAAACATCGAGTGAGACCGGGGCAGTCGATCTGTACCGGCCCTTGAGAAACGAGGGGATTTCGCGCAGAAGAAACGCGCGCATCCCTGATACGCCTCAGGAGTTCAGCGGTGAGAGCTCATAACGGATAAGTCGCAGGTTCGATTCCTGCCTGAGCACCAGGCGGACATGTGGAACTGGTAGACACCGGAAACTTAGAATCACTTGCTCTTTCGAGCGTGCGGGTTCGGGTCCCGCTGTCTGCACCACCACCCCGACCTCGGTCGCAATACTCGGCGCCCGCTAGGCGTGCACAACCCTCTAACGGAGAATGCCGCGGGAGAGGCCGCCAACTCGGTCAGCTCCGGGTCCGATCTGGGGCCTAGTGCTGTCGGGTTGTCTCCTTGCTGGCGTCCGCCAAGCGCACAGGCGCTGCCTACTCCGTCGAGTTCCATCAAGGTAGAACCGAGTGCTCGCCAAGCCCCAAGTCCACCGCAGAAAAATCTTCGCAACATCCACAATAGCACAAGTACCAGTCAGCCGACCCCAGAGTCTCGACATCCTTCCCGTATTCGGGGGCGTAGTCTTTAAGAGCGGCGCAACCCAAGGTGTTCTCCCCAGGCAACCACCTAATTTCCTTGAGAAGAATCCGTTTCACTTTAGTAGAATTTGCGCCTATAGTAGATTCGGAACGGTTGCTCCATTCGGCACCACTAACTTAGGCGAGGTGAGAAGATGACGGTTGATGCAAGGGCACTCCATGACGACGCCATACTGATCGATGCGGTGTGTCCACTGCTGAATGACGTGACTAGGATCTCTGATTACCAAAATGGTGGAGTCACAGTCATCGCGCCGACGGTTGCAACACTTGAGGATGCCGCAACCGCGCTCCGCACAATCGGCAAATGGCATCGCCTTATCAGCAGCCGCAACGACTTGATTTTGGTGACATCAGCGGCGGAGGCGCGGCAAGCCAAGAGAGATGGAAAGACAGGCGTCATTCTACACTTTCAAGGCTCCGCTCCCCTGGAAGATTCACTCGACCTTGTCGATGCATTCAAAGCTCTCGGCGTCGGTGTTATCCAACTTGCCTACAATCGGCGCAACCGTATTGGTGACGGGTGCGAAGAGCCCGGAAATGCAGGGCTGAGCAGATTTGGGATCAAGGTGATCGAGCGCATGAACGCTGCTCGAGTCATCGTTGACTGCTCGCACACTGGCGTCCAGACCACGTTGGACGCAATCGAATATTCAACAGCGCCTGTCATCATATCCCATGCCAATGCAAAATCGGTCCATCCGTCCGCAAGAAACATCTCTGACGATCTGATCAGGGCGATCGCGGGCAACGGCGGCACGATTGGAGTGGTTGGCTTTCCCGGTTTCGTATCGAAAGACGCGCGTCCTAGCCTGGATCAGTTCATTGATCACATCGCTCATATCGCAACTCTGGTTGGTATCGAGCACGTCACGCTGGGGATAGATTACTACACCGGTCAATATCCCTACGCTGATCAGGAAAGGGCGAAGGTAGACTACGACCATTACGTCGAGACCGGTATGTGGGATCCTGTCGTCTATCCGTCACCGCCACATTACTTTCCAGCCGGAATCGAGACTCCCGCTGGTATGCCTGCTCTGACTCAGCGCCTGATTGAGCGCGGCTTCTCCGAAGCGGAGATCCGCGGCGTCTATGCTGAGAATCTTCTGCGCCTCTACGAGAAAGTCTGGGGCGCCTGACAACGCGGAAATGCCCCACACATTACGTGTGCCAAAACCAATGACTTCAACATGGGAGATATGGAAATGAAATGGAAACTCAAGACGAAACTTCTGGCCGGGGTTGCAGTCCTAGCCACGCTGTCGGCACCCGCCTTCGCAGGAAAGGCGGATAATAGCCTCAATATAGCATTTTCTGATGAGATTGAAACGCTTGACTACTATCAGACGGCTGACCGCCCTGGGCTGATCGTCGGTCGGATGCTGTATGACGGTCTGATTTCGAAAGATCAAGCCACGGGCGAGTTCGTACCCGAACTCGCCGAATCTTTCGAAATAATTTCCGACACCGAGATCGACTTCAAAATCCGTCCGGGGGTAAAATTCCACAACGGTCAGATTCTCACGGCAGATGACGTTGTGTTCACGCTCAACACCATAAAGACCCCAGAGTTCAATGCCCGCTATTCTATTGCCGTCAATTGGATTGCGAAGGCTGAGAAGCTGGATGACGCGACCGTGCGACTGACCATGACCGCACCCAATCCCTTGGCGCTGGAAATGTTGGCGGGCAATATTCCAATCTATTCCAAGGCGTACTGGGATGAAGCGGGCGCGGAAGGAATGTCGAAAGCTCCAGTTGGGACGGGCCCATACAAATTGGTAGCGATGACGCCGGGCGTCAGCTTCGAACTGCAAAGGTTCGACGGCTACTATTCCGGAGGCCAGAAGGCGGATGCCGCTATCGAGAAAATCAATATCAAAATCATTCCCGAGAAAAATACGCAATACATCGAACTCATGAACGGGAACCTGGATTGGATCTGGCGTGTTCCCACGAACGATGTCGAACGCTTCGCAAGCAGACCCAACCTGAAGGTCGACACCACTCCGATCATGAGGATCGAGTATCTCGAGCTGAATCCCAACAAGGTGGACTCGCCCCTTGCCGACGTTCGGGTAAGAAAAGCGATTAACTACGCGGTCAATCGCCAGCAGATGGCAGACGCCTTTATGGGTCAGGGTCATCCGCTGATCCAATCGCTTTGCAATCCGGTACAGTTTGGCTGCGAAACGGACGTGACTACCTATGACTACAACCCCGACAAAGCCGCTGAGCTGCTAGCGGAAGCGGGGGTTGAAGCCGGGACATCATTGACAATAGTGCCGAATGGCACGGAAGGCGTTGCCGAGGTTATCAAATCGAGCCTGGAAAGCCTCGGCCTCAATCTGGACATCACCAAGCTTCAGGTCGCGGTCGCTCAGGAGCAATGGTACGGCAATATGCACGATATCGCCCTCACCAACTGGGGCGCCTATGGTATCGGCGATGTCAGCCTGAGCCCCGCGGCCTACCTCAATGGTACGGCGGACGACATCGTAAAGGATCCTGCTCTCGCCGCCCTTGTAAATGAGGCGAATACAACGATGGATGGAGAGAGGCGTGCGTCGCTCTATTCCCAAATCTTCAAGACCATCGCCGACGAGGCCTATGTCGTTCCACTCTGGACCTGGTCTAGTAACGCGGTCATGTCAAGCGACCTCGATCTCTCGGTTGGCCCGGATGAATTCGTGCCGTTCTACGACGCCAACTGGAACTGACTAGTCCGGAGCCCCGCCGCTGGTCGGCGGGGCTCCATAGGAGCTGGAGGTATGCATGCTTGGATATGTGCTGCGCCGTTTTGCAATCGCTTGCTTGTTAATGCTATTCGTCAGCTTCGTTGCGTATATTCTGCTCTTCGCTGCTGGCGATCCCGCAGTAACGATTGCCGGTGCGGAGGCAAAAAGCGACGACATCGCAAGAGTTCGCGAGCTCTATGGCTTTGACCGCCCCATCCTCATCCAATACATTGACTGGCTCTGGGGTGTCCTTGGCGGCGATCTTGGCACCAGCCTTTATTTCAAGCGACCGGTCGCCGGCCTCCTGCTGGAGCGTTTTGCCATCACCGCGAAGCTTGGTGCACTTGCTCTTACTCTGGCATTGCTCGTCGCTATTCCGCTCGGCGTGATTGCCGGCCGCAAGCCCAACACCTTGATCGATCGCTTTGCATTATTGCTCGCCGTCGTCGGTCAGGCCATGCCAAGCTTCTGGTTTGCCCTTCTTCTGATGATCCTGTTCTCGGTCACGTTTCCCATTCTGCCGGCATCGGGACTGACATCGTGGAGAAGCTACATTATGCCCGTCATCGTGCTGGGCTACTTCTCGACACCTGCCATCATGCGCCTGACGCGGTCCGGCATGATCTCGGCACTGGAGGCAGACTACATCCGAACAGCACGTGCCATGGGACTTCCGGAACGGAAGGTGCTCTTTGACTACGCATTGCGTAACGCGGCGCTGCCGATTGTGAGCCTGGCCTCGGCGGAATTCGGTTTCATGCTGGCCGGCTCGATTATCGTCGAGAACGTATTTGCGATTCACGGCGCCGGCTCTCTGGCCTGGGAAAGCATCGCCCGGGCTGACCTGCCCACCGTTCAGGCTTTGGTCCTGTGCTTTTCGCTCTTCTATGTCGTCTTCACCATGTTGGCTGACATTCTGAACGCCCTTCTAGACCCAAGGATGCGCGCCCGATGACCGATCTTGTGAATAGCGTGAACCCTGGATCCGATACGAGCCCCCTTGAAGGTCGCCCGGCGCGGTGGCGCAGCAACGGCAGTCTTCTGCTTGGCCTTTCAATCCTCGCGATTGTTGTCGCGATGGCGATTTTTGCCCCACTGCTCGCGCCCTACGATCCCTATGCTCAATCTCTGCCAAACCGCTTCACGCCTCCGGTCTGGCTTCCGGGTGGTGGCTGGGATCATATCCTGGGAACCGATCAGCTAGGCCGGGATTACCTGTCACGCATCATCTATGGTTCCCGAATATCCCTGTCTATCGGGATCGGCACAGCCTTAGTATCCGGCCTTATCGGTAGCACCCTCGGCATTTGCGCAGGGTATTTCGGCGGCCGTATCGACAGTGTGATCATGTTCGTCGTCACTGCCCGGCTCGCCTTACCGGTCGTCTTGGTGGCACTCGCGATCGTCGCCATCTTCGGGTCCTCGTTTACCGTCGTCCTGCTGACCCTCGGCGGGCTCCTTTGGGAACGCTTCGCATTGGTCACGCGCGCAGCGACGATTCAACTCCGCGGAGCCGATTTCGTAACCGCGGCGGAGATTCAGGGCGCTACAGTTCCGCAGGTGATGCTGCACCAACTCATCCCTAATCTCGCGAACGCTATCGTTGTGGTCGCCACTCTGGAAATGGCGCAGGCAATGATCCTTGAGGCAGCTCTCTCGTTCCTTGGCCTCGGTGTTCCGGCTCCCATGCCCTCGTGGGGATTAATGATCGCCGAGGGCAAGGCGCAGATCCTGTTCGAACCCTGGCTCATCACCATCCCGGGCGCGTTCCTGTTCGCCCTTGTCCTGGCAACCAACTTGTTAGGAGACGGGTTGCGCGATGTCCTGGCCCCGGAAAGCCGGAACTGAGGTGGAGAGCTAGAATGTTGCTGAACGTTAAAGGCCTGAGCATCAATCTCGCCACCCAAAGAGGCACTCTCTCGGCGGTTCAGGATGTGAGCTTTCACGTCGATAAGGGCGAAACTCTCTGTATCGTTGGCGAATCCGGCTGTGGGAAGTCGATCACAGCCCTGTCCCTGCTGCGCCTTTTGCCTGCTTCCGCCCGCTTGACCGCAGAGACAATAAGTTTCAACGACCTGGATTTGCTGACCCTGCCCGAGGCGGATATTCGACCGCTTCGCGGTAACCGGCTGTCGATGATTTTCCAGGATCCGATGTCGGCGCTCAATCCGCTCCATACCGTTGGCCGTCAATTGACCGATGTGCTGCTCGCTCATCAGCATGTGACACGGGCAAAAGCGGCGGAACGCGCCTGCGAGCTGCTCCTGAAGGTCGGGATTCCCAACCCCGAGGAACGCTTGCAGCAATACCCGCACGAACTTTCCGGCGGCCTGCGGCAGCGGATCGTCATCGCGATGGCCCTGATGTGCGAACCGGAACTCATCATTGCGGACGAACCGACGACAGCTTTGGATGTAACCATTCAGGCAGACCTGCTGCGGCTTTTGAAGGAGCTGCAACAGGCTCTTGGCATGGGCATGATCTTCATCACCCACGATCTTGGCCTCGTGTCGCGGATCGCGGACCGGATTGTTGTGATGTACGCTGGCGAAGTCGTAGAGGCTGGCCCTGCGTCAGCGATATTTGAACACCCGGCCCATCCCTATACGCGCGCTCTTCTCGGCGCGGTTCCCGATCCCTCGCATCCCAGGATGGAACCACTGGAATCGATCCCGGGCACCGTGCCTTCGCTGTTGTCTCGCGACAAGACCTGCCATTTTCGCGGTCGCTGTCCGATGGCTCAGGACATTTGCAACAATCGCATCAGCCTGCAAACCGTCGGAGCGGACCATCAGGCACGCTGTATTCGTGTGGGCGCGGAGGATTCTCAATGACACCGCCATTGCTTGAGCTCCGTGACATCACGCATGACTACGTCGTTCGCCACGGGATTTTTGGGACGCGCCGGAGAGTTCGTGCCGTGGACGGCGTGAATCTGCGCATTGGCAAAGGCGATGTATTGGGAATTGTCGGTGAATCCGGCTCCGGAAAAAGCACGCTTGCCCGGATCATGCTGGGACTGCTTGACCCGAGCGAAGGCGCCGCACTCCTCGAAGGCAAGCCCGTTTCGGCGTTTCCCCGCCGGGGGCTGGCGGAAAAGGTAGGGTTCATCTTCCAGGACCCATACTCGTCGCTGAACCCGCGCCAGACGGTGGAACAGATTATAGGCTACCCGATCAGGTTACGCGATCGAGGGTCGCCGGGCAGTCGCCGCGATCTCGTACGCCAAACGATGGAGGTCGTCGGCCTGCCGGAGCGATTCCTTGATGCCTATCCCGGTCAGATGTCCGGCGGTCAACGGCAACGGGTCGCCATTGCACGGGCCCTTATCACACGTCCGGGGCTACTGCTCTGTGATGAGCCGACATCGGCCCTTGACGTTTCGGTGCAGGCACAGGTGCTGAACCTGCTTCTGGAACTCCGAAAGGACCACGAACTGACCTATGCGATCATCAGCCACAACATGAGCGTGATCCAGCACATGACCACGCATGTCGCGGTGATGTACCTGGGCAGGATCGTCGAGATGGACCGCTCGGAGCGGGTCTTCGCCAATCCCCAGCACCCCTACACGCAACTGCTGCTCGACTCGATGCTGACCGTTGCGCCTGGCAAGGGCATCCCGGAGTTGCGGCTCGACACAGCGGCACGTGAGGCGATGCGCGACCATCCCGTGCATATCGTAACGAACTGAAATTGGATCGGGTTATGGCTGACAGTGCATTTAACATGGAAATGCCCTATGATCAGGTCGTGGAGTTGGTGGCGGAAGCACTTCGTCGGGCGGGATGTTCGCCGTCAACATCGCTCATCCTGGCAAAAAATTGCGTTGGTGCCGAGATCGCCGGCTCTGAAAGCCATGGCCTGTTTCGCCTGGAAGGCTACTTGGCGACTCTGCGATCTGGTTGGGTCGATGGTATGGCACAGCCGAAAGTCTCAATCCTCTCGCCGGCGCATATCCATGTCGACGCCGCCAACGGGTTTGCCCAAACGGCGCTCGCGGCTGCCCGCGACGCATTGATCGCGCGAACGCGAGCGTGCGGAATAGCGATCCTGACAATTGGCGGTTCACACCATCTCGCCGCACTGTGGCCGGACGTCGCTCCGTTTGCGGAGGAGGGCCTGATCGCGATCTCGATGGTCAACAGTTTTGCCTGCGCGATCCCGGTCGGTGCGAAGAGCGCGATACTTGGGACCAATCCGCTGGCCTTCGCTGCGCCGGTGCCGGACGGCGCGCCATTCGTGTTCGATTTCGCGACAACTTCCATGTCGAACGGCGACGTACGGGTTGCCGCCCGTGAAGGGCGGCGTCTTCAACCTGGCTGCGGCGTTGACCGCCATGGCAGTCCGACGACCGACCCGAACGAGATCCTGGATGGAGGAGCGCTGCTTCCATTCGGCGGACATAAAGGGTCGGCTATTTCGCTCATGATCGAGTTGCTGGTTGCCGGTTTGACAGGGGGAAAGTTCTCCTCCGAAGTCGATTGGTCGCAACACCCCGGCGCAGCGACGCCGCATACCGGCCAGGTGATCATCGCAATTGATCCGTCGGTCGACGGCGCCGGAGATTGGAATTCCAGATGTTCGCAGTTCATCGAGATGCTGCGCCATGCTGGGATGGATACCTATCCAGGCCTAAGACGCTGGCGCAGCCGCAAGCGAGAGAGCGTGCGTGTTACGGCGGACGTTGCACGTTTGTTGTCGCTCGCATCTCAAGGAGCGCATGACTGATGGCAATCGATGCACAAACCCTTCAATCCTATCCGAAGATCGGCGAGACGGTGCAGAGAATCCGCAAGGAGATGGGTCTGACACTGAAGGACGTTTCAAAGCGTACCGGGCTCTCGGTCTCTGCCGTTTCCAAGATCGAGAATGACCTGGCTTCCCCCACCTACGAGACGCTTCTCCGCTTCGCCGTCGGGCTGGATCTTGACCTGACCAGTCTCTTTTCCGGCGCCATGAAACCCGATCCCCTCACCGGCCGCATGGACATAACGCGCAAAGGCAACGGCATCGTGCAACGTACACCGCATTACGAGTACGAATTGTTGAGCGGTGGACTTGCAACCAAGGAGTTCGTCCCCTTGTTAACGCGGATTCGCGCACATTCACTCAATGAGTTCAAAGGCCTGGAAGGTCATCCAGGCGAAGAGTTCTTTTACGTCTTGTCAGGCGAAGTCATCTTGTACACCCAACACTATCGTCCGACACATCTTCTCCCGGGAGACAGTGGCTATTTCGACTCCACGATGGGTCACGCATTGGTGTCGGCCGGCGAAGAGGATGCGACAATCCTCTGGATCGCCACTTCGGTTCATGGCGTCCTCAAGGATCCAAGCGGACGGCAGGATCTGAGAGAATGACGGCCTCAGAATCGCGTCCGATCATCGTGATCGGGGCCGGTATCGTCGGTGCGATGACCGCGTTCTACCTCGCAAAGCGCGGTCTCGAGGTTCTGGTGATCGATGCCGCATCACGCCCTGCTGAGGTCACAAGTCATGCGAACGCCGGCATTATCGCAGTCGGCCATGCAAAAAGCTGGGCGGGCCCGGGAGCGCCACTCCAAATCTTGCAAGCACTGACGGGTCGCAGCGCATCGGTCGTCGTGACTGGACGTCCCGACACGGCGCTCATGCGATGGGGGCTGTCCTTCATGATGAACTGCACCACCCGAGCGGCCGTGAGAAATACCGGGAAGTTACAGGCCCTCAGTCGTCGCAGTCGTGAATTGCTCCCCGGCGTTGCCGAGGAGGTTGGGCTCGGGGATCAGATGCAGCTCGAAGCCGGCCTCTATATCTTTCAAGACCATCGCCAGTTTGATGAGTATTTGCATTCACTTTCATCTGACGATCGGAAAACGCTGGCGCCCCTCGACCGAGAGGAACTGATCTCGCTCGATCCGGCGCTTGCCGGAATAGGGCACGGGCTTGTAGGTGGCCTGAAAAGCACGCTCGATGCGGCCGGCGATTGCCGCCTGTTCACCTGTCGTGCGCTCGATCATGCCGGAAGCCGGTTGGGCGTCCGCACCCTGTTCGGGCAGAAGATCACCGGGTTCGGCGTCGATGGACAAACGGTACACGCCGTTCGCGTCCAAAACCGTGAAATCCCCTGCACCGCCGTGGTTGTCGCTGCGGGTGTAGAAAGCACGGATCTGCTGCGCCCGCTTGGTGTTTCTCCGAATATCTATCCCGTGAAGGGCTATTCCGGCACATGGCAAATTACCGACCCCGCCGCCGCGCCACGGCTGCCCTATATTGACGAGACCAATCTTCTGGCGGTCGCAACCTATGGCGGCAAGCTGCGTGCGACGTTCCTGGCAGAATTTGCCGGAAAGGATCGCTCGCTTGCGCCGGAGCGCACCACCCATTTGCAGGATTATGTCTGCCGTCATTTTGGTTCGGCGATCGACCCGAAATCAGCCGAGTTCTGGACCGGTTTGCGTCCCAGCACGCCTGAAGGACCACCATATCTCGGCCGCGTTCGAAAGGTCCAAAACCTCTGGATCAACTCCGGTCACGGACAGTTGGGCTGGACCATGGCGCTGGCGTCAGCGGAATACCTGGCGGCCCGGATTAGCAACGATACTCCCCTTCTAGGGTCAGGATGCATTGATTTCCGGCGCGCTGCGTGATTCACGGCTCGAAAAAC
>ERZ1645185.1181-NODE-1181-length-10809-cov-4.392970_pt1 | contig 10809 bp, 9 predicted proteins | sample MGYA00575351_ERZ1645185 | MGnify/ENA primary metagenome ERZ1645185 (study PRJEB40838, sample SAMN11284767) | freshwater sediment metagenome | isolation source: river sediment | host: Sediment | place: India: Jana village, Kanpur | collected 2015-12-17 ... | reverse complement strand
GATCTGAGGAACGGAACGCATCGTCTCCTACCTGACGGAAGAACTCGTCCGGCAAGGGCACGAAGTGACGCTGTTCGCCAGTGGTGATTCCGTGACGCGGGCCAAGTTGGAGGCCCCCTGCCAGCAGGCGCTCCGGCTCAATACCGGTATTTTCAACCGCGAGGCGCCGCTCATTCAGATGATGGAGCAGGTGTTTGCCGCTGCCGACCAATTCGACCTGATTCACTCCCACCTCGATTTTTTGGCATTTTCTCTGTCCCGCCGCTGCCGTGTCCCCACCGTGACGACGCTCCATGGCCGGTTGGATTTGCCTGAACTCGTTCCTGTCTTTCGTGATTTTGCCGAATTGCCGCTCGTGTCCATCTCGAACTCCCAGCGCAAGCCGTTGCCCTGGTGTAACTGGGCCAATACCGTCTATCACGGGTTACCGCATGATCTGTACACGTTCCATCCGGAGCCAGGGAAGTATTTGGCGTTCCTGGGGCGAGTGTCCCCGGAAAAGTGTCCGGACCAAGCGATCGAGTTGGCCAAACGGGTGGGCATCCCCATGAAGATGGCGGCGAAGGTGGATCCTGCGGACCGCGCCTATTTCGAGCGGGTCGTGGAGCCACTCCTCGACCATCCCTTGATCGAGTTTGTCGGAGAGATCACAGACCGCGAAAAGAGCGATTTCATCGGGAATGCCATCGGGCTGATCTGTCCCTATGACTGGCCGGAACCGTTCGGCCTCGTGTTGATCGAGAGTCTGGCTTGTGGTACACCGGTCCTTGCCTACCGCCGGGGTTCCATCCCGGAAATCATTGGTCATGGGGAGACGGGCTTCATCAGCGAGAATCTCGATGAAATGGTGAGCCAGGTCGGGAAGCTCGGCTCCATCGACCGGCATCGATGCCGGCAGGTGTTCGACGAGCGATTCACCGCTCAACGCATGACCAACGACTACGTGAAGATCTACCAACAACTCATCGCTGATGCCGCTGCGCTCCCGGGGAAACCGAGGCCGCAGCATGCTTCGAACCTCTAGTCAGCGCGATCTCAACCTCGCGGAAGGACCAGCATGGCAGACGAGTCGCAGTCCACTCCTGAATCAAATGTCACCGGATGGCGGTTATTGGGGACCCGGGATTTCGGGTGCCTCTGGGCAGGCCAAGTCATCTCCCAGATCGGCGACGGCCTGAACAAGGTCGCCCTCTTGTGGTTCGTCTATGAACTGACCGGATCGGCTCTCAAGATGACCGCGATCGGTCTGCTGCAGACCATTCCGCCGCTGGTGTTCGGCCCGCTCATCGGTGTCTATCTCGATCAGCTCCCGAAGAAAACCGTCATGATCGTCGTCGATTTGTTACGAACATTGATGGTCTTATTGATACCGCTCTTTTATACGCTCGATATGCTCACGCTTGAGCGATTGTATGTCCTCGTGTTTCTCATCTCGATCGTCTCGACGGTCTTTGGACCGGCGCTGGCGTCGGCCGTGCCCCTCATCGTGCAACGCTCTCAACTCACGACGGCGAATGCGTTTATCCAGAGCACGACCAACATCGGTGTATTGCTGGGACCGGCCATGAGCGGCTTGGGTATTGCGCTGATCGGCGCACAAAACGTGTTGTACGTGGATGCCGCAACCTTCTTGGCCTCAGCGTTGTTCCTCTTCCCGATCCGAGTACGTGAGACCCGCACCGCGAAGGGGCTCGATGTGCTGTCCACTCCTGTGATGCAGGATATGATGGTGGGATTCCGGTTCGTGTTCTTGCAGCATCGAGTCGTATTTGCCTTGATGATCACGGCGGTCTTGTACAACCTTGCCATCAGCGCATTCGTGTTCCTCCTTCCGGTGGTCGCCAAGGAACTGCTGCAGGTGGGCCCGATGGAGCTTGGTTGGTTGTGGTCCGCTCTCGGGATCGGAATGTTGGCTGCCTCCATCTGGTTGGCCCGTACCCCGCAGGGCACTTTCCAGGACCGGATCGGCAAGATCGGCCGGTCGTTGACCATCGGCGGGGTTGCGGTCTGCACCCTCGGGTTGATTCAAACGCCGGTATTGTTCAGCACGTTCCTGTTGATTGTGATCATTGGCGGCAGCACGTCGCTCTTCTACCCGGTCGTGTGGGCCATGCTTCAGGAAGTGACGCCTGAGCATTTGCTCGGACGTGTGTTCACCACATTCAGTGTCGGCAGCATGGCCTCTGCCATGGTGGGTATGGCTGGGTTCGGTTGGGCGGCTGATGCCTTGGGACCGGCCGTGAGTCTGATTGGAATAGGACTGCTATTGTTGGTTACTGCCATGGTCACGGTGCAGGTGAGTCGCCGTGGCCTCATGGTGAGTCCGGCTGTTGCCTAATCTCCCCTCTACATCTTTCCTGTAAGACTCTCGCGGCAGCCTCCAGACCTGCCTGCCCTGATGCTGCCGCCGCGTCCCTTGTCTGGCTTTCGTCAGTGTTGCTTTCTGCTTCTCCCTCGCGTATGTCTTTTCCTTCCGGAGAGCTGTCGTGTTTCGGGGCGATGGTTCCGGGGGCGCTGGTGACCGGCCACCGGGGCCCGGTGCATTTCCATTCATGAGGGGCATATGCCTATGCGGACGATACAGACCGTTTGTGCGATAGGGGTGTTCACGTTTGTCGCGACATCTGGATTGTGGGGAATCGGCTCGACCTTGCGGGCGGAGCAGGCCCCGGAGGGTAAACCTGAGGTTCCCGCAGTGCCGAAACCGAAAGAGCCTGAGGCGAAGGCGAAGGACCCTGACACGAAGCCGCGAGAGGCAGATGCCAAACCGAAGGATCAGGAAGGCAAGCCGCCGGAGCAAAAGGCAAAGGATTCCGACAGCAAAGTGAAAGAGGTGGAGTCTAAAAGCAAGGATGCGGACAGCAAACCCAAAGAGTCAGAGCCGAAAGCGAAGGCCAAGGAGCCCGAGCATAAGGCAAAAGACACTGAGCAGAAAACCAAGGAGGCTGAACCGAAGGCGAAAGAGGCTGAAGCAAAACCGAAGGACACCGATGCCGTAGCGGAGCATCCCTGTCCCTCAGTGCCTCACACGGCAGAGGCGAAACCGGCTGACGCTCCGCCTCCTGCAGGCGACGCTGCGTCGGGCGACCGTCCGAAGGCTGCCGAACCGGAACCTAAGAAGCCGGTGCGTTCATCGATGGTGACCGCCAAGCTTGCGCTCATGGCTGATCCACACCTGTTCCCGTACGACATCGAAGTGGACGCCAAGGACAAGGATCTCGTGTTGCTTGGCAAGGTGGGGCAAGAATCGGACAAGCGCGTGGCGACCGATATCGTACGTTGTCTGGAAGGCGTGCATGCCGTAGAAAATCGTCTCAAGGTCGAGCCGGATGCGGCGCATGGTTTGGTCGGGGAACGTGACAAGATCATCACACAGCTGGTGAAAGAACGGTTTGAGAAGAGCAAAACCTTGCAATCGGTCAAATTCGATGTGAAAACAGAGGACGGCATCGTCACCCTAGCCGGGGCGACGCGTTTTCAAATCATCGTGCTCGAAGCGGCTCAGGCGGCTCGCCAGATTCCCGGTGTGCGCGCGGTGAATACGGATGCGGTGCGATTGGTCGCGGGAGAATGAACAGGTTTCATGAGGCCGAGGCCACAGGAGGTTCGACACGCAGTCTGCTGACGCCATAGCCACACCGCGCGCAAGCGGAACAGGGCCAGGACGCCCGAACGTGAAGTGGTCGCCGCACTTGCTGACGCGCGACTTCACGCTGGTCTGGTGGGGCCAGATGGTCTCGCAGATCGGCGATGGGGTGTCGAAACTCGCGCTGCTCTGGTTTGTCTACTCCATCACCGGTTCTCCCCTCAAGACGACGATGATCGGGCTGCTGCAGACCCTGCCGCCCATCTTGTTCGGTCCGTTCATCGGTGTGATCGTCGACCGTGTTCCCAAGAAACTTCTGCTGGTCAGCAGCGATCTGATCCGTGCGATCGTGCTGGGCGTGTTGCCCTGTCTCTTGCCGGTGGATTCCTTCAGTATCGAGCGGCTGTATCTCATGGTGTTTGTCCATGCAGTCGCGTCGGCGGTCTTTGGCCCGGCTTTGACGGCCGCGATTCCCTCATTGGTGCCGCGCCATGAATTCACCGCGGCCAACGCCTTGCTCCAGACGACGACCAGTATCGGCATCATCCTCGGACCGGCGCTGAGCGGGGTGGGGATCGCGACCATGAGTTCGCAGGAGGTGCTGTGCGTCAATGCGGTGAGTTATGTGATCTCGGCGGCGTGTTTCTTGTTCATCCGGTTTCCTCAGACGGTGACGCAGCCGGCGAGTGATGGCTCGTTGTCCGGAACGTTTCAGGAGGTGCTGGACGGCTTTCATTACGTGCTTCGCCGGCAGCGAGTGATCCTGATGTTGATCGGGGCTGCGTCGATGTATACCTTTTCCACCAGTGCCTTTAGCACCCTCTTCCCGGTGTTCGGGAAAAAATTGCTGGACCTTGGACCGATCGAGGTCGGCTATCTGTGGTCGGCATTCGGCGTCGGCCTGCTCCTGGTGTCACTGGGCCTGGTGTCTCTGTCGGCCTGGTCATTGCCCAAACGTATTCAACTGATGGGGATGTCCAGTTTCGTCAGCGGCCTGGCATTGCTCGGATTGGTCGTGACCTCGAATCGATTGGCGGCGGCGGCATTGATGGTGATCATCGGAATGGGGGCCGGGACGCTCACGCCGGTAGCCTGGGGGGTCCTGCAGGAGATTGCTCCAGCTTCCCTATTGGGGCGGGTGTTGGCGATTTACAATCTTGGGGCGATGACCTCGGCCATTGCGGGGATGACGATCTTCGGGTGGGTGACGCAAGAGTTCGGCGAGCGACCCAGTGTGTTCGGAATAGGCGTCGGATTGTTTCTTTCCGCGATGGTGTCGATACGAGTGGGGCGTTGGGTACAGACCAATTGGGCTGAAACGACAGTCCCTGCGGAAGGGGAGACTCCGGCGGTGGTGATGGTCACGCAGCCGACCAGCCATTCGAGTGCATCCGTGTAAAGATCGTGCGGCGCCGCTTTTCTCCAGGCGACCCAGGAGAACACTCAACGGACTTCGTCGCGGAAGGTGATGCCAGATGTTGCAAGGGCGACTGTGGTGTGTCGCGTCGGTGATTGCGGGATGACGGGAGGACGACGTGGAAGAAATTATCAGTGTCAATGATCAGTTCTATATCCTGGCCAGTTCATCGATGGCGGATGATCGCACCCGTGTGCTCAAGCATGGGGAAACATTCGGCGTGTTCGACCGGTATGGCGACATTCAGCCGGTGGGCCGAGGCACTCAGGGTGTCTTTCACCAGGGCACCCGGTTTCTTTCGCGTCAGGAAGTGTTTCTGAATAATGATCGGCCGATGCTGTTGAGTTCAACGGTCAAAGAAGATAACGCGCTCCTGGCCGTGGATCTCACCAATCCGGACCTGTATCGGGACGGCCGGATCGCCATCCCGCGCGGCAGTGTCCACGTGTTTCGCTCCCGCTTTCTCTGGAACGGCGTGAGCTACGAGCGATTTCGGTTGTCGAACTATAGCCTCGCACCGGTGAAAATGACCTTGTCGATCCGCTTTGAGGCCGACTTCGCGGATATCTTCGAGGTTCGAGGCAAGAAGCGCGAACGGAAGGGGCGGATGCTGCCGAATGTGTTGCGGAAGGATTTGCTGGTCTTGCGGTATGAAGGCCTCGATGAGGTGACGCGGGAGGCGCGGATTCAGTTTTCTCCGGAGCCGTTGGAGATCTCGGCCTCACAGGCGACCTTCGGGATTGAACTGGAGCCGAAGGGAGAAATCGCCGTGGCCGTGATGATGGCGTGCGATGTCGCGGACTGCCATCGGCCGCTCTTGTCCTATGACGCCGCGATGGCCGAAGCCGGGTTGGCTTTCGGGGCAGAGCCGTCCGAGGATTGTTCCATCCAGACGTCGAACGCCCAGTTCAATGAGTGGTGGAATCGTTCGGTATTGGATGTCCGGATGATGGTGACGGACACGAATGAAGGGCCCTATCCCTACGCCGGTGTGCCCTGGTTCAGCACGCCGTTCGGGCGGGACGGCGTCATCACGGCGCTGGAGTGTTTATGGATCAGTCCTGAGTTGTCGCGAGGGGTGCTGGCCTACTTGGCGTCGACGCAAGCCAAGGAAGTGAATCCGGCGCAAGATGCCGAGCCGGGAAAGATCCTGCACGAAACCCGCAAAGGGGAGATGGCGGCCCTCCATGAAATTCCGTTCGGGCTCTATTACGGGAGCGTCGATTCGACCCCGCTGTTTGTGATGTTGGCCGGCGCCTATTACGAGCGTACGGCGGATTTGGCCTTCATTCAATCCATCTGGCCGAACCTCGAAGCGGCGCTGACCTGGATGGATACGTTCGGCGATCCTGACCGCGACGGATTCGTGGAGTATGTACGGAAGTCTCCCACCGGGTTGGACAATCAGGGATGGAAGGACTCGCACGATTCGATTTCGCATGCGGATGGATCATTGGCCGAGGGGCCGATCGCTTTGTGTGAGGTGCAAGGGTACGTGTATGACGCGAAGGTGCAGGCTTCGAAGCTCGCAGAGGCGTTGGGGTATGTCGATCGTGCCAGCCAGCTCAGGAGGCAGGCGCGATCACTGAAGGAGCGGTTCGACGACGCGTTCTGGTGTGAGGAATCCTCCACCTACGCCCTGGCGCTGGACGGACGGAAGCGGCCCTGCCAGGTGAAAACGTCGAATGCGGGCCATTGTCTGTATACGGGCATCGCCACCGAGGAGCATGCGCGACGTGTGGCCGAGACGCTGATGTCGGATGAATTATTCAGCGGGTGGGGCGTCAGGACGTTGGCCGATTCGGAACGACGGTACAATCCCATGTCCTACCATAACGGATCAATCTGGCCCCATGATAACGCGATGATCGCCGTCGGGCTCGCGCGTTACGGGCTCAAGTCGGGCGTGGAAAAAATCATGACCGGAATGTTCGAGGTCAGTCTAGTCCTCGACTTTCACCGGTTGCCGGAACTCTTCTGTGGATTTGTCCGCAGGCCAGGCCAGGGCCTCACGCGGTACCCGGTGGCCTGTAACCCTCAGGCTTGGGCGGCCGGGTCGGCGTTTATGGTGCTGCAGGCCTGCCTGGGCTTGTCGATCATCGCCTCGGAGCACAAGATTGTGTTCAACTATCCCATCCTGCCTGAATTCATCGACAAAATGCAGATCAAGAATCTGAAAGTCGGAAGCGCGTCGGTGGATCTTCTCCTGCGCCGCCATGACCTGGATGTCGGCATTACCGTCAATCGCCGTGTCGGACAAGTCGAAGTGGTGTCCGTGAAATAGCGACTCGCCTCCAGGAGCACGTGGCTGATCGCTTATGGGGCTTCTGCGAGGTGCCATACCAGGCTGAGGACATATCGGGCGACTGCAGTGAGGATCTCCGCATTCACGGTATCCGCCGTGTCGGTGGGCTGATGGAAGTGTGTGTGGATTCCGCCGCTGACCACGGTGATTGTCGGCACACCGGCCTCCTTGAATGGAACGTGATCGCCACCTGGAAAGAATCCGAAGAGATCGAGTCGGTCTGCCAGTCCCACCCGTTGCCCGGCCTGTTGCGCGGCAGGCTTCTCAATGCCAGTGAGCCCGATCGTCAATCGTCCGTTTCCCACGGCTGCGTGGTCGATGTTCACCATCGCGATAGCGGAACGTAGCGGCACGACTGGTTGGCCGACATAGAACTTCGATCCCAGCAGCCCCTGTTCTTCCCCGCTGAAGGAGATCAACACAATCGCCCGTTTGAGTTTCGCCGGTATCGTGTCGAGTACACGTCCCACCTCCAGAAGCACCGCAGTGCCGGACGCGTTGTCGTCGGCTCCGGCGAACAGTAGCCCGCCTTGTTTTCCAAAATGATCGCGATGGGCGCCGATGACGATCGCTTCTTCTGGCTGTGCCGGCCCGTTCCCCGGCAGGATGGAGATCACGTTGTAGAGCAGGCTGTCCTGCTCTGTGCTGTGCCAACGCATCGTCACGGTCGTATCCGTCACCGTCGATTGGGGGGTGATGCCCTCATTCAATGTCTCCTGCAGCCTGCGCAGGCGATCGTCGTCAACCGATCGCTCGGTGCCGAGTAGGGCCATCGCGCGTGCGGTGCTGATCCATGCGCCTGGGATCGTGCGGCGGGCATCGGCCAGCCCATAAAAGGCGCTTGGTCGCCCGGTGACGCCACGGCGCGTCTCATAGGCGTTCAGTATCGGGCCGGTGGCGGTGAGGTAGCCGAGCGCGCCATGCGCGTGAGCCGTGTGGACCTTGTCCGCATGCGAAATGTGGCGGGGGTAGCGCTCTGGCTTGCCGCGCAGAAAGAGAACGATCTTTCCCCGGACGTCGATGCCGGCATATTCATCCCATCCACCAGCCTGGTCGGAGATCCCGTACCCGACAAACACCACCGTCGCCTGCAGGTCCGCCGACGGCGAATCGAGGACGGGGAGATAGTCGGTGCCGATTTGGTCAGGCGGAGCATCTTGCGCGAATGTTATCTGCAACGTGGCGCCTGGCTCGATGATCGTGCTGCGTACGGCGGTGGATTGCAGGCGAGTGTGATCGGGATTATCGCTGGCTTTGGTGGGAGATTCAGGGGGAGAAGGCCGTTGTTGGTGCAGGTCGAGCAATCGTTGTCGGACGAACTGGGCAGAAGCCAGATCGTCGGGAGTGCCGGTCTGGCGCCCGCTGTAGGCCGGGCCGCTCAGCGTCCGGATATCCTCCAGCATGCGGTCACTGGAAATCAGATTCAAGGCGTGGGAGAGAGGGGTGGGGGATTCCGGCAGGTTCTCGGCGAAAGCCGGCAGGGCGGCAAGTGCGAACAAGAGGCCGGTCATCAGTCCGAGGACAAAATTGGAGAGTTGCTCTGATGGAGCGAGGGCGGCGGTCTGCCTGGCTACAGGTGTGAGATCGACTCGCATCAGACAGAAGTGGCGTTGGCTTTCTGGGCTGACCAGCGTTGATACCAGCGCCAGAGTGGTCGTTGGAGGAATTGTGGAAGTGGATAGCCGAGGCCGCGGACATAGCCATCATCACGATCCAGGACGGCGAATGCCCACCGATATTTTTCCTGAAATGCAGCGCAGCGCGTCCGAATTTCCTCATCGCTGAGCGGAATGCGCTGACGAAGAGTCGCACCGATTACTTCATCTGAGTCTGTGACACGAACAATCGACTCGATAAGGGCGGGCGTGAGCCGGAGGTGCCGCATGAAGGACTGGTCTAACGCAGAGGGGTAGGCATAGGCGCCCAGGGTGTCGGCCTGGAAGGCGCGCACCTTGTCGATGAGGCGCGGCAACCAGATCATCCCTGCCACCTCGGCGTTCCATCGTCGAGGCGGCTGTTGTTGAAGGTCCATGCGTCTTCCTAAATGGGGCCCTAGAGGAAGGATGATTGAGGCACTATAGCACAAGCGAAAGTGCCCGTTGCACAGAGCAAAGGGCTCAAGGTACTATCGGTCCCGGGGCGTGCTTTTTAATGATGGCATCCGACTCAGGTTGAGCAAACAACCTCGTGAGCGGCTCGACTGATAGGGCAGAGGTAGGGACAATGGCAGAGCAGGGCAAGGGGCTGTACGACCATCAGTATGCGCGGTTTCGGGAGAATCAGGACACGCATCAGGGCTATGAATTTCAACACGGGCCTGCCGGGAGTGTTCCTCCCCCCGTGGTCACATTCATGGATTCAATAAAGTGGTGGACGCTGCGAGGGTGGCGACGGAAGAAAATTCTGGCTGAACGTGATCGATATCAGCAGGACATTCTTCAGGTCAAGTCGGCCCAGCACAAATCGTGAGCTCCACCTGACGGAAGGGTACTCCTGTGCACCATACAACAGAAGAGCCGATGAGGCAGAGCAATAGGGCATTCAGCGGTCGGTGGTTCTCGACGAGACAGGTGTTGAGATATGTCGGTTATTTCGGCCTGGTCTTGCTCGCCGGGTGGTCGACGGGCGCGGCCGGTACGGCCTGGGCCGTGCCGAAAGAAACGTCGACGGAAAAGGCTGAGCATTTGCGCCAACAGGCGAATCCTCAGCTGTTCAACCATTGGACATTCGATAAGGATCAGGTCGGTTCGGTGCCCAGTGGATTCATCGCCGTGGCGTCGGGCGATCAGCAACATGGCGGTTGGAAAGTTGAGGCTCAGGCAGCTGTCCCCTCATCGCCCAATATGCTGGTTGGGACGTCAGGCTGCGAGAGTTGTCGCGCCATCCTGGTTGCGCAGGGGTTTCAGTATGAATATCCGGAACTGGTCGTGCGCATTCAACAACCGACGGACGGCGGATCGGGCCAGGTCGGCGTCGTGTTCGGCATGAAGGACCCGCAGAATTATTACGCGACGATCGTGGATATCTCGCAAAAAATGATTCAAGTCGTACGTGTGATCGAGGGGAAGGAATCGGTCATTGGCCGGGCTCCGATCAAATCCAAGCCGGTCGACTGGCATACCCTTCGGGTGCAGCGCAATACGATCATCAGTAAGGACTTCGTGGAAACGTTTTTTGACGGAAGTTTGGCCTTATCTGTTGAAGATCAGGCACTTGGAGTGGGGCAGGTGGGAGTGCTGGTGCTGGGACAGGCGTCCGCCCGATTCGACAATTTTAACGCATCCCCGTTGTACTCAAGCCGTCCCCTCTCGGCTCCAGCGGCCTACTGAGTTTCAGCAGGAGTGGGGGCGCGGGCTGCGCGGATCAGGCGCCGCGTAATTTCACGCTTGCCTTTCCCATTTCTGTGGCGTACAGTGAAGGTGCTTCATTGCGAAGAGCCTTGGCGATGAAGTATTCAAAGAATTACAGGGCTCGATTCGATGTTGTTTTGGGTTCTTCCCG
>ERZ1645185.1180-NODE-1180-length-10811-cov-5.198122_pt1 | contig 10811 bp, 6 predicted proteins | sample MGYA00575351_ERZ1645185 | MGnify/ENA primary metagenome ERZ1645185 (study PRJEB40838, sample SAMN11284767) | freshwater sediment metagenome | isolation source: river sediment | host: Sediment | place: India: Jana village, Kanpur | collected 2015-12-17 ... | reverse complement strand
CGAGTGCGAGGACGTCGCGAACGTGCTCGAGAGCATCTCCCTCAAGAACTCCTGACCGTGGTCTGGTACATCCTCGCGATCGTCCTGGTCGCGTTCATCTTCGACTACATCAACGGTTTCCACGACTCGGCGAACTCCATCGCCACGATCGTGGGGACGCGGGTGCTCAGTCCGTTCACGGCGGTCGCCTGGGCCGCCACGTTCAACTTCCTCGCGCTCTTCCTCTTCGACACCGGCGTCGCCAAGACGATCGGGAAGGGGATGATCGACATCGCGATCGTGAACCCGGACGTGATCCTCGCCGGGCTCCTCGGCGCGATCACGTGGAACCTGATCACCTGGTGGTACGGGATCCCGTCGAGCTCGTCGCACGCGCTCATCGGCGGCTACGCCGGCGCGGCGGTGACCAAGGCCGGCTTCGGGGCGATCATCGCGTCGGGGTGGACCAAGACGCTGATCTTCATCGTGCTCTCCCCGCTGGTCGGCATGGCGGCGGGCTGGGCGCTGATGGTGGCGACGACCTGGATCTTCCGGAACCAGCGCCCCGCGAAGCTCGAGCCGCTCTTCCGCGGGATGCAGATCACGAGCTCGGCGCTCTTCTCGCTCTCGCACGGCGCCAACGACGCGCAGAAGACGATGGGCATCATCGTGTCGCTGCTCGTCGCCGGCCAGGCGCACTTCGCCGGCGAGACCGGGTTCCTGCGGCACTTCTACCTGACGTCGGGGGACGAGATCCCGTTCTGGGTGAAGCTCGGGGCGCACCTCGCGATCGCGCTCGGCACGCTCATGGGCGGCTGGCGCATCGTGCACACGCTCGGCTCGCGCGTGACGAAGCTGCGCCCCATCGGCGGCTTCTGCGCCGAGACGGGCGGGGCCTCGGCGATCTTCCTCGCGACGGCGATGGGGATCCCGGTGAGCACGACGCACACGATCTCGGGCGCGATCGTCGGCGTGGGCGCGACGCACCGCCTCTCCGCGGTGCGGTGGGGCGTGGCCAGCAACATGATCTGGGCGTGGGTCATCACGATCCCGGCGTCGGCCGCGGTGGCCGCGGTCTCGTACCTGATCGTCGCCGCCGTGCGCGGCTGAGGGCGGCGTGCACGCGCTCGCGTCGCGGAACCCGGGGTACCTGAACCGCGAGCTCTCGTGGCTCGAGTTCAACGCGCGCGTGCTGCACGAGGCGGAGGATGAGCGCACGCCGCTGCTGGAGCGGCTGAAGTTCGTCGCAATCTTCGCCTCGAACCTCGACGAGTTCTACATGGTCCGCGTCGCCGGCCTCCGCCGGCAGCTGGCGGCGGGGGTCCTGCAGACGGCCGCCGACGGGCTCTCGCCCGCCGAGCAGCTCGACCTCATCGATGCCCGGGTGCGCGCCCTCGTCGCGCGGCAGCGCCACCTCCTGCACGAGGTGCTGCTGCCGCTGCTGCGCCGCGTGGGCCTGCGGCTGGTCGCGGTGGACGAGCTCGACGCCGCCGAGCGGGAGCGGATCGACGCCTACTTCGACGCGCAGGTGTTCCCGGTGCTCACGCCGCTGGCGGTGGACCCGGGCCACCCGTTCCCGTACATCAGCAACCTGTCGCTCTCGCTGGCCGTGGAGCTGCGGGACCCGGAGCGGGGCGAGGTGCGGTTCGCGCGCGTGAAGGTGCCGAAGAGCCTGCCGCGCTGGGTGCCGACGGGCGTGCCGCACTCGTACGTGCCGCTCGAGGCGCTGATCGCGGCGCGGCTCGATGCCCTCTTCCCCGGGATGGAGGTGCTGGGCTGCCACTGCTTCCGGCTCACGCGCTACTCGGACCTCGACCTGCAGCACACCGAGGAGCCCGAGGACCTGCTGGCGATGATCGAGGAGCAGCTGTTCCAGCGGCGGTTCGGCGAGGTGGTGCGGGTGGAAGTGCAGGCGGGGATGCCGGCGCACCTGCGCGAGCTGCTGCTCGACGAGCTCCGGGCGAGCGAGGCGCCGGAGATGGCGCCGCTCTCGGCGCGCGAGGTGGTCGAGCCGGGGCCGCTGCTCGACGTCGGCGACCTGCTCTCGCTCTCGGGGAGCGACTTCCCCGAGCACCGCGACCCGCCGCACATCGCGGTCGTGCCCGCCGAGCTGCGCGATGCCTCGCGGTCGATCTTCGACGTGATCCGCGAGCGCGAGGTGCTGGTGCACCACCCGTTCGACTCGTTCGGCGCGTCGGTGGAGACGTTCATCGAGAGCGCGGCGCGCGACGACCACGTGCTCGCGATCAAGATGACGCTGTACCGCACGTCGGGTGACGGGGCGATCGTGCAGGCGCTGACCGAGGCGGCGCAGCGCGGCAAGCAGGTGGCCGTGCTCGTGGAGCTGCAGGCGCGCTTCGACGAGGTGAACAACATCGCCTGGGCGCGCACGCTGGAGTCGTTCGGCGTGCATGTGGTGTACGGGCTGCCGGGCCTCAAGACGCACACCAAGACGGCGCTCGTGGTGCGCAAGGAGCCCGACGGCATCCGCCGGTACGTGCACATCGGCACCGGCAACTACAACACCCGCACCGCGCGCATCTACACGGACATCGGCCTGCTCACCTGCGACGAGGCGATCGGGCAGGACATCAGCGACCTGTTCAACTCGCTCACGGGCTACTCGCGGCAGACCGAGTACCGACGGCTGCTCGTGGCGCCGGTGAACATGCGGCGGCGCGTGCTCGAGCTGATCGACCGCGAGACGGCCAACGCGATCGCGGGCCGGCCGGCGCGGATCATCGCCAAGATGAACGCGCTGGTCGACGCCGAGTGCATCGATGCCCTGTACCGCGCGTCGACCGCGGGGGTGGAGGTGGACCTCGTCATCCGGGGCATCTGCTGCCTGCGGCCGGGCGCGGCCGGGATGTCCGAGCGGATCCGGGTGCGCAGCATCATCGGGCGCTTCCTGGAGCACTCGCGCATCTGGATGTTCGGCAACGACGGGGCGCCGGAGTACTACTTCGGCTCGGCCGACTGGATGCCGCGCAACTTCGACCGCCGCGTGGAGGTCGTCACGCCGGTCGCGAACCCGGTGTTCCAGCAGCGGCTGCAGTCGGTGCTGGAGGTGTGCCTGGCCGACAACCGGCAGGCGTGGGAGCTGCAGCCGGACGGGAGCTACGTCCAGTGCCATCCGGGCGAGCGCGGCGAACGGGCGACGCACCGGATGCTGCTGCGCGACTCGTGGGGCGCCAGCCGGGAGAGCGGGGCCTTCGCGGTGCCGGCGAGTCCCCTCGCGAGCCCCAAGGGGCCGGGACGCCCGCCCTCGTCGAGCATGGCCTTCCTCGCGATCCCGGACTGAGGTCGGGTCCTCCCTGACGCGCCACGCCGGCCCGCGCTTCGCGGCGCCGGCGTTCGTCATTACACGACTGTTACAATCCGTTCTGGCCCAACCGTCCAGAGTCGGAGAGATTCCAGCGCATGTCCAGTCTCGTGACGTGCCCGTTGCCGAATCGTTGCATTCGCCGCCCGGCGGCCCTCCTTTCGTTCCTGACGGCCCTCGCGGCGCCGGGAGCCATCGCCGCCCAGTCGACTCCCGGGACGGCACCGGCGGCGCCGAAGCCGACGGTCGAGTACGGCGACCGCGGCGTGGTGTTCAACGCGGCCGACGGCTTCAGCTACCTCATCCTGCGCTTCCGGGTGCAGCAGCTCGCCCAGGTGACGAGCGTCAGCGACGACGACCTCGACGTCGCGAGCGCCAACCTCGCGGTGCGGCGCATGCGCCTGCGGTTGGAGTCGGTGATGTGGGACCCGCGCCTGAAGGCGAACGTGCAGCTGTCGTTCACGCGCGGCGACCAGGACTTCGAGGCCTCGAACTTCCCGAACGTGCTGCGCGACGCCTACGTGACGTTCCAGGCGACGCCGAAGCTCGCCCTGGTCGGCGGGCAGGGGAAGCTGCCGGGGAACCGGCAGCGCGTGAACTCGTCGAGCGAGCTGCAGTTCGCGGACCGGTCGATCGTCAACGCGGCCTTCACCATCGACCGCGACGTGGGCCTGTTCGCGCACTACACGGACATGGAGGCGGCGCTGCCGTTCATCCTGCGCGGCGCGGTGACGAGCGGCGAGGGCCGCAACCCGGCGGTGGGGAGCAACGGCCTCGCCTACACCGGGCGCGTCGAGCTGCTGCCGTTCGGGGCCTTCACGGGGGGCGGCGACTACTTCGAGGGCGACCTGCGCCGCGAGCCCGCGCCCCGGCTCAGCATCGCGTTCGGCGCGTCGCACAACGACCGTGCGGTGCGCACCGGCGGGCAGCTGGGCCGCACGCTCTTCGCGCCGCGCTCGATGAACACCTACCTCGCGGACCTGCTCTACAAGCACCGCGGCTTCGCGTTCAGTGCGGAGGTGGCGCGCCGCACGGCGCCCGACCCCATCACCACCGACGGCACCAGCACGCGGTACGTGCTGACCGGCGACGGCGTCACGGCACAGGCGTCGTACCTGCTGCGCAGCAACCTCGAGCCCGCGGTGCGCTTCTCGATGGTGACGCCGGACGGCGACGTCGCCGGGCTCTCGGGGGCGGACCGGCAGCGGCAGGCGTCGGTCGGCTTCACCAAGTACCTGAAGGGGCACAAGGTGAAGGTGCAGGGCGAACTGCTGCACGACGACTACCGCAACCAGCTCACGGGCGCGCGGCGCGGGACGTGGGGCCTGCGGACCTCGATGGAAGTCGGGATCTAGTCGGCGGGCAGGACCACCGAGCCGTCGGGCGCGACGACCTCCACCGGGACCCCCGCGACCTCGGCCAGCAGTCCCGCCTTGCGCGCGGCGCCCCAGAGCTCGAGGCGCATCGGGTCGGTGGCGCGGCGCGGGACCGGCGTCAGCCGGATCGCGCGCTCCAGCCAGCGCACCTTCACCTTCTCCACCGCGCTCGCGTGGCCGCGGTCGAAGCCGTCGGCGACGCGCAGCAGCGCGCTGAGGCGGCGCACGCGCTCGCGCGCCTCGCGGTCGAGCGTCCACCAGGCCGCGTGCTTCCGCTTGGGCTCGCTGCCGCGGTGGTATCGCGCCACGTGCGCGATCACCACCTGCTCGGCCGGGGCGATGCCGAGCAGGTCGGCGTGGCTGATCAGGTGGAACGAGTGCTTGTGGTGCTGCTCGTAGTTGATGTGGTAGCCGACGTCGTGCAGCAGCGCCGCGTCGCTGAGCGTCTGCCGCTCGGCGGCGTCGCAACCGAGCCGCGCCCCGAGCGCGTCGAAGAGCTGCAGCGCGAGCGCCTGCACCTGGCGCGAGTGCGGCGCCTCGAAGTGGCAGCGTTCCGCGAAGGCGAGCACCGAGCGCGCGCGCGCCTCGCCCGGATCCGCGATGACGGCCTTCACCTGCGCGGTCTCGAGGAGCAGCCCCTCGCGGATGCCGAATCCCGAGGCGGTGAGCTCGCGCGGCTCGACGCGGGCGAGCACCTCCGCGGCGACCGCGAGGCCGGCGACGATGATGTCGGCGCGGCCCGGGTTGAGTCCCATCACCTGCAAGCGCTCGGCGGGCGTCATGCTCGCCAGCGCCTCGAGGATGTGCTCCACCTCGTGCCGCGGGATGCGCGTGCCGTGCACGCTGCGCACCTTGATGCCCTGCCGCGCGAGGAACATCCCCGCGAGGTTGGTGAAGGTGCCGCCGGAGCCGATCACCTCGGCGCCGCGCCAGTCGCGCACGGGGATCGCCTTCTTGATGGCGGCGCGCACGTGCTTGCGAAGCCGGCGCACGCCCTTGGCGCCGTCGCGGCCGTCGAGGAACTGCTCGTGCATGCGGATGGCGCCGAACGGGAACGAGATGAGTCGCTCGACGAGTCCCTCGGCGGCGAGCGCGAGCTCGAGGGAGCCGCCGCCGATGTCCATCACGACCGAGCGCCCGACGCCGAGCTCGAAATGCTGCAGCGCGGAGCGGAAGGCGAGGCGCGCCTCCTCCTCGCCGGCGAGGAGGCGCACCCTGAGCCCCGACTCGCGCCGCACGCGCGTGAGGAAGGCCTGGCGGTTGGCCGCGTCGCGCACGGCGCTGGTGGCGACGACCTCGATGCGCCGCGCGCCGAGCTGCCGCGCGAGCGTCGCCATCCGCGCGAGCGCCTCCACCGCCTCGTCCATGTGGCGCTCGTCGAGGAGGCCGGTGGCGCTGAGCCCGGCGCCGAGGCGCGGCGCGGCCTTCATCTCGTCGACCACGCGGATCGCGCCGTCGGGGAAGACGTCGGCGACGATCTGGCGGATGGAGTTGGAGCCGATGTCGATGGCGGCGATGCGGCGGTCCCGGTCCTCGCGGGCGGGGCGATAGGGGCCGTCGGTCGCGCGGGTCGCCATCAGAGGCTCCGGGGGGAGGGGCAGGTGCCGGGGCGGAGCTCGCCGAGCCGCTGCAGCTGGCGGCGGGCGACGGGCTCGGGCAGCGGGCTGTAGCCGAGCGCCTCGGCCGACCGCGCCCCGTCGCGCAGCGCCCAGCGGGCGAAGGCGATGAAGTGGGCGGCGCGGACGCTGTCGCGCAGGGCGCCGTCGGCCACGAGCCGCGTCATCGCCGCGACCGGGTAGGCCAGGCTGTCGCTCGCGCCGATGAGCCCCTGGACCTCCTCCGCCTTGAGCGCCGGGAGGAGCTCGGCGGCGGTGCGCCGCAGGCCCGCGGAGTCGGGGAGCACGAAGCGGCCCGCGACGTTGCGCAGGGCGGCCACGGCGAGTCGCGACTGCTGGGCGTAGGTGAGCTCGACGAAGCCGATCGCCCCCTCGGTGGCCTGGACGAAGGCGGCGACGCCCTCGTTGCCCTCGACGCGCTCCCCGACGGGCCAGTCGGCGCCGCCGCGGGCGCGGGCCTCGCGCCACGCGGGCGCGGTGGCGAGGTAGTCGCCGAAGATCTCGCTGGTGCCGCTCGTGCGGGCGCGCTGCACCACGGCGATCGGCATCGCGGGCAGCGCGAGGCGCGGATTGAGCGCGCGCAACGCGGAATCGTCCCATCGGGCGATGCGCCCGAGGTAGATGCCGGCGAGCGCCTCCGCATCGAGATGGACCGTCGAGGCGATGCGCGGGAGGTTCACGACGACCGCGATGGCACCGACGACCGTGGGGAGTTCGAAGGGGCCGCAGCGCGCGCGGGTCCGTTCGTCGTCGCGCAGGGGGCGGTCCGTCGCGCCGAAGTCGGCCTGTCCGTCGAGCAGCAGGCGGATCCCCTCGCCCGAGCCGACGGAGAAGTAGTTGATGCGGACGCCGGAGGCATCGCGGTACTCCGCGAACCAGCGGCGGTAGAGCGGATAGGGAAAGGTGGCGCCGGCCCCGATGAGGTCGATGCCGCCGGACGGTGGCGGCGGGCCGGCCGGGCGCGTACGGATCCACTCGACGCCGCCCGCGAAGCCGGCGAGGAGCGCGAGCCAAAGGAGCGCGATCGCGCGCGGCCAGGTGAGGGAGCGCGGCGGCGGCTTCACAGGTCGTTGGCGAAGGACAGCACCTTCACGCGGCCGTCGCGGGCGAGCGTCGTGGCGAAGAGGCGCAGGTCGCGCGCCGCCGAGTCGGCGACGGCGAATCGCACGGTGCAGCCGGTCGTCACGCGATTGGGGCCTTCGAGGGCGGCGGTGTCGGGACAGACGACGCGCTCGAAGCGCAACGTGCGGCCGCCGTAGCGCTCAAGGAGGCGGCCGGCCCCCTTGTCGCTCGCGGCGACGAGCTGGAGCCAGACGAGGTCCGGGCCGAGCTCGTACGGCGGGGCGGTGAAGCGCGTGTGGGGATAGTAGAGCCAGGCGAACTCGGCGCGCGAGACGGCGAGCGCGCGCACGGCGGCGGTGTCGCGGCGCCGGACGGCGGCGAGCAGCGCACGGCCGAGCGCGTCGGGCGAGTCGGCGCCACCGCTCAGCGCCGTGAGCGTGTCTGGCGTGGAGGCGCGGAAGCGGGCGAGGAGCTCGGGGATGGGGAGCGCGCTGTCCACCACGCCGGCCGCGGGCGGGGCATCGGCGTCGGCGGCGCGGTCGCCGCCGCCGCAGGCGAGCGCCGCGACGAGGAGGAGTCCCGCGTGCAGGGGGAGCTTGGGCACGAGTCGTCGAGAGAGGGGAACGCGCGCAGGGCCGGCGCCCGCGATGGACGCCGGCCCTGCGGGAAATCTACGTCGCGTCAGTTCGTCGCGTAGTTGGTCCAGCCGGCCCACCACTTGGTGCCGCCGGGGGCGGCCGCGCCGCGGAAGGCCGTGCCGGTGACGAAGGTGCCGGCGGCGGTGGCCATGTTGCCGCTGAAGGCGGTCAGGCCGCCGCCCGCGGCGAGCGAGCCCGCCGGCGGGGTCCAGTCGAACGAGGCGGCCGCGGTGGCCGGCTGCGTGAACGTGGTGAAGAGGCTCGCCGTGGTGGCCGCGCCGTCGCGGACGATGTTGCGCGCGACCGAGTCGGTGAGCACGAAGCCGCTCGAGGCGGTGGTGAAGATCGACGGGCTCTGCACGACGAGGATGTTGCGGGCGTCGAAGACGCCGTCGGTGAGGCGGACCTTCGTCGTGGTGGAGTCGCGAAGGCCCATCGCGCCCTTCGGCCAGCGGGCGACGACGCCGTTGACGTAGTAGCCGCCGGTGCCGCGGCGGAGGATCATGCCGTAGCCGCCCGAGGTCGCGTCGACCGCGGTGCCCGTGCCGGTGCCGACGAGCGTGAAGTTGGCGACGACGGGGGTGGTGAACGGCGTGGAGTTCTGGCCGCTGGCGCAGCCGGTGCCGGCGCAGCCGTCGTTCTCGATGCCCTGCGGGTCGTTGGAGGTGTTGCCCGCGCCGGCGCGCGGCACGACGAGGCCGCTCTGGTAGGCGATGAGGTACTGCAGGCGGCCGACGTACCCCTCGGACATGTCGAAGTGGTCGTCGCCGGACTCGTAGGAGACGAGGTAGCGGCCGTCCACCGCGCCGCCGAAGAACTCGAACGAGTCGTCGAGGCCGTAGAGCGACTGGACGTACTCGAGCGTGGTGCCGCTGCCGACGGCGGCGAAGGTGAAGCTGTTGAGCTCGGCGTCGGTGGCCGTGGCGTAGCCGGCGAACTCGACGCGGACGTAGCGGAGCGTGCCGCTGTTGTCGGCGTTGTTGTTGCCGCCCGAGTACTCCTGCTGCGGGTTGGAGGCGCCGGTGCCGGTGCCCTCGAGGATCACGGGGGCGGCGCGGTTGATCACGCCGTTGCCGATGATGATGAGGCCGCCCCAGTCGCCGGCCTGGCGCTGGCCGACCGGCCGCGACGAGGTGAAGACGATGGGCTCGGCGGCGGTGCCGTTGGCGACGATGCGCGCGCCGCGCGTGATGAAGAGCGAGGAGCCGACGGTGTTGAAATCGCCCTGGATGACGGTGCCGGGCTGGATGGTGAGCGTGGCGCCGTTGGTGACCTGCACGAAGCCCTGCAGCGTGTACACGGTATCAGCGTACAGCGTGCGGTTGGCAGTGATGTTGCTGGCGATGACGGCGGCGCCGGGCTGGACGGGGCCGACGCCGGAGTCGCCCTCGTTGTTGCAGGCGCTGAGGGCGAGGGCGGCGAGGCCCGCGGCGAGGATGCGTCCGTTCGATCGGAGCATGGAGGGATTCCGGAGTGGAGGGTCGTGTCGTCGGGTCGTGGCGCACGGACCCCGTGCGCCATGGCCGAAAGAGAACGCCGCCGTGTCTCCACACGGCGGCGTTCTCGTCACGGCTCGGTCACGCCGCCGGGCGGCGCGTCAGGTCGGTCACGGGCGGTAGCTGAGACCGATCGTGAAGCCGCGGCCCATGCGGTAGCGCTCGCGGGTCACGGGCCCCTGCTCGAGCACGTACGGCGCGTCGAGGAGGTTCTTGGCATCGACGCGCGCCGAGAGGCGGTCATTCACGGGGAAGCGCAGCGAGAGGTCCACCACGTGCCGCTCGCGCTCCTTGACGTCGGGGAGCGGGAGCTCGCCGGCCTCGGTGATGCGCGCGCCCACGACGTTGTAGAGCAGCGTCGCGCTGGAGGCGCCGGAGTTGCTCGTCCAGGTGAGGCCCGTGTTGAACATGTACGGGGCCTGACCGACCATCGCGCGGTCGGTGTTGGTGACCGCGATCTGCTGGCGGGGCAGGCGGATCTGGCTCGCCATGATCGTGGCGTTGGCCGAGACCGAGAAGTTCGCGAGCGCGTCGGCGATGACGTCGAGCGACTTGCGGCCCTCGAGCTCGAGACCGTAGTTGTCGGCCCCCTCGGCGTTCACGAAGGTGATGATGCGGGTGCCCGACGAGCCGCGGTAGACGCGCTCGATGGGGTTGGTGAAGCGCTTCGCGAAGGCGCCGACGCTGACGACCTCGCCGGCGCCGAGGTACCACTCCCAGCGCAGGTCGTAGTTCTGGATGAGGGCGCGCTGCAGGTCGGGGTTGCCGATGACGTTGTCGAAGCCCATCACCTCGCGGTACTGGATCGGGGCGAGTTCGCGGTACTCGGGGCGCGACACCGTCTGCGAGGCGGAGACGCGGACGTTCATCGCCTCCGTCGGGCGCCAGGTGAGCGCGATCGCCGGCAGCACGTCGGTGAAGACCGGGTTGGTCGCGGTGACCGAGCCGATCGTCGGCTGGGCCTTCACGAGCACGTCGGAGTACTCGAGGCGCGCGCCGCTGATGAGCTGCCAGCGCGGACCGAACTCCTTCTCGACCATCGCGAAGCCCGCGGCGAGGTAGTCGCTCGCGGTGTAGGCGCCGCCGACGCCGATGGGCGTCACGCGCCAGACGTTGTCGGTGGGGCTGGTGTAGCGGCCGTCGAAGATGCGCTCGGCGGCGAGCTCGCGCTCGGCCTGGCTCATCGTGGTGGCGTTGATGCTGTAGGCGGCGCTGTTGGCGTCGCGCGAGGCGTGACGGCCGAGGCCGCCGACCTTGAGGGCGAGCGTGCGGCCGACCTCGCCGAACTGGATGCGGTAGTGGCCGCGGGCCTCGAGCGCGTC
>ERZ1645185.1179-NODE-1179-length-10813-cov-4.443856_pt1 | contig 10813 bp, 9 predicted proteins | sample MGYA00575351_ERZ1645185 | MGnify/ENA primary metagenome ERZ1645185 (study PRJEB40838, sample SAMN11284767) | freshwater sediment metagenome | isolation source: river sediment | host: Sediment | place: India: Jana village, Kanpur | collected 2015-12-17 ... | reverse complement strand
CCTTCTGCACGGTGATCCGTGGCACGCCGCTGCTGATGCAGCTGTGGCTGCTCTATTACGGTCTGGGATCGCTCTTTCCCTCGATCCCGTGGATCCGCCAGTCCGACCTCTGGCCGATCCTGCGGCAGGCCTGGCCCTATGCGGTGCTGGCGTTGTCGCTGTCGGTTGCGGGCTACGAGGGCGAGGTGATGCGCGGGGCCTTCAAGGGGGTGCCGCACGGACAGCTTGAGGCGGCCAAGGCGATGGGCATGCCACGCTTCACCATCCTGCGCCGCGTCTGGCTGCCGCTTGCGATCCACCGCGTCCTGCCGACCATCGGCGGCGAAACCGTCCTGCAGCTGAAAGCGACGCCGCTGGTCTCGACCATCACGGTGATGGAGATCTACGCGGTCATCGGGCGCATCCGGCAGGATACGTTCATCATATACGAACCGCTCCTGTTCCTCGCTGCCGTTTACATGTGCCTGACCGGGCTGATCGTGCTGCTTTACCGCTGGTTCGAAAGCCGGATGCCGAAGCGGGTCGCCTGACCCGCCGATGCCGGTCACGGCGCGGTGCATTGACGGCGGCTCTGCCGGGTGGCACCGTCGCGCCAACGAGCACAAAAGCATGGAAACAAGATGCAGGTTCTTCCCGCCGCCGACCGCATTCTGGGTCGTCTCCTTGGTGTCGCCTGTGCGCTTGGCGTGGCGCAGGCCGCCGCACAGGACGCGCCGCGGCCGAACATCGTCTACATCGTCGCAGACGACCTCGGCTATGCCGATACGGGCTTTCAGGGCTCTTCGATCCCGACGCCGACGCTCGATGAGCTGGCCAAGACTGGGGCGGAGCTGACCAATTTCTACGTCCAGCCGATGTGCACGCCGACCCGGGCCGCGCTGATGACCGGGCGCTACCCGCTGCGCTACGGCCTGCAGATCGGGGTAATCCCAGGCGCCGGCACCTACGGAGTGCCGCTGGACGAATACATGCTGCCGCAGATGCTGAAGGATGCGGGTTATCAGACCGCCATGGTCGGAAAGTGGCACCTTGGCCATGCCGATGCCAACATGTGGCCGATGCAGCGCGGCTTCGAAAGCTTCTACGGCGCGACCGTGGGCGAGATCGACCATTTCACCCATGAATCCCATGGCGTGCTCGACTGGTATCGCGGCAATGAACCGGCGGTCGAGGCCGGCTACGACAACATCCTGTTCGGTGACGAAGCGGTAAAGGTGATCCAGGCGCATGACGGCAAGGTGCCGATGTTCCTCTACCTTGCCTTCACGGCGCCGCACACGCCCTACCAGGCCCCGCAGGACTATCTGGACCGCTTCGCCGACATCAAGGATCCGAACAAGCAGGCCTATGCGGCCATGGTGGCGGTGGTCGACGATCAGGTCGGCCGCGTCGTCAAGGCGCTCGATGAGAAGGGGATGCGGGACAACACCCTGATCGTCTTCCACAGCGACAACGGCGGTGTGGTCAACTCGCTCTTTGCCGGGGATACCAAGGTCGAGGGCGGACTTCCCGCCTCGAACGCCCCGCTGCGCGACGGCAAGGGCACGCTCTACGAAGGCGGAACCAGGGTCGCCGCGCTGGCGAACTGGCCCGACCATGTGAAGCCGGGGCGCCATGACGGGCTGATGCATGTCGTCGACATGTTCCCGACGCTGGCCGATCTGGCCGGTGGCAGCACGGCAAAGTCCAAGCCGCTTGACGGGATGGACATGTGGCCGGTCATTGCAGACGGCGCGAAATCTCCGCGGACCGAGATCGTCTACAATGTCGATCCGTTGATGGGCGCGGTCCGGGAAGGCGACTGGAAACTGGTCTGGAAGGCCGCGCTGCCCCCTGCGATCGAGTTGTTCAACGTCAAGGACGACCCTGGCGAGGCCACCAACCTTGCGGCCGAAATGCCGTCCGAAGTCGCCGACCTGCAGGCCCGGATCATCGAGCTTGCCACCCAGATGGCGCCGCCCCAGCTCATCATGGAAGCGATCCGCCTGACCTTCTATGCTCCGCCGGTGTCGGGCGATCCGTCGGTGCTGTTCGGGCAGGGCGACTGACCGCCTTCAGGCGACAGCCCGCCGCGCATCCAGCGGGCTGATGCCGAACCGGCGCCGGAAAGCGCGGGCGAAAGCCGAAGGCGAGGAAAACCCCGTGCGCAGCGCCACCTCCTGCACCGGGTGGCGGGTATCGACCAGCATCCGGCGAGCCGCCTGCAGCCGAAGGTCGAGCCCGTGCTGGCCGGGGGTGGTGCCAAGGTTTTCCTGGAACAGCCCCTCCAGCCGCCGGGTCGACAGACCGAGGGCCCGCGCCGTGCGCGCGGCCGGTTCAGGCGTGTCGATGCGCGCCTCCATCCGGGCGATCGCTGCCGCGACCCTGGGGTCGAGGTTGCGGTCCGGCACCGGCAGGCTCGACTGCGGCTCGGCGCCGTCGCGGGCGACGGTGATGAAGCTCGCGGCGACTTGCAGCGCCAGCGCCGGCCCGCAACGGGCGCGGATCAGATGCAGCATCAGATCCGCGGCCGGGGCGGCACCGCCCGCCGTGAACCGGGGGCCGGAAATGACATAGCGGTCGTGCACCACGTCCACCGCCGGATGGGCAGCGGCAAGGTCTTCGTGATCTTCCCAATGCACTGTCGCGCGGTGCCCATCCAGAAGACCGGCCCGGGCCAGAACCCAGCCGCCGGCATCGACACCGCCGATGGCGCGGAAGCGGGGCGCGATCCGGCGCAGGTCGCGGATCAGGGCGCGTGTCGCCACCTCGTATTGACGGAACCCGGCGATCACCACCAACGCATCCGCGCCCTCCGCCGAAGCAAGCGGCCCGGTCGAGGGCAGTTCGATCCCGCAGGTCAGGGGCACGGCCTGCCCGTCATGGGACACCACGCGCCAGCGGAACCGCTCTTCGCCCAGATGCCGGTTGGCCGAGCGCAGCGGGTCCAGGACCGAAGCCACCTCAAGGATCGATGCCTGCGGCAGCACCAGCGCCGCAAGGCTCAGCGGCTCGCGCGAGGGTGAGAAGATGGTTGCGCTTTTCGTCATGTTTCTTGCGTAAAACGCACGGCATGGCCCTGCAAGCCCGAATAACGTGATCAAAACAGGAGGAACCCCATGCCGCTGACCATGAACCGCGAGGTTTTCATCACCTGTGCCGTGACCGGATCGGGCGGCACGCAGGACCGCAGCCCCCATGTGCCCCGCTCGCCGCAGCAGATCGCGGAAAGCGCCATTGCGGCGGCCAAGGCCGGGGCGGCGGTGGTGCATTGCCACGTCCGCGACCCCGAGACCGGCAAGCCCGCCCGTGACCCGGCGCTCTACCGCGAAGTGACCGAGCGCATCCGGGATTCGGCGACCGACGTCGTGCTGAACCTGACCGCCGGCATGGGCGGCGACCTCCTGTTCGACGGCACCGAGGCGATGAACCGGATGTCGCAGAAATCCGACATGGCTGGCGCGACCGAGCGGGTGGCCCATGTCGTCGAATGCCAGCCCGAGATCTGTACGCTCGACTGCGGCACGATGAACTTCAACGAAGCCGACTACGTGATGGTCAACACGCCGGGCATGCTGCGCGACATGGCCAAGCGCATGGTGGACTCGGGCACCCGGATCGAGATCGAGGCCTTCGACACCGGCCATCTGTGGCTGGCCAAGCAGCTGGCCGAGGACGGAATCATCCCCGACCCGGTGCTTGTGCAGCTTTGCATGGGCGTTCCGTGGGGGGCGCCCGATGACCTGAACACCTTCCTCGCCATGGTCAACAACGTGCCGAAACACTGGCACTGGTCGGCTTTCGCACTGGGCAGGCACCAGATGCCCTATGTCGCGGCGGCGGTTCTGGCCGGCGGCAACGTCCGCGTCGGCCTGGAAGACAACTTGTGGCTCGACAAAGGTGTGCTCGCGACCAATGCTCAACTGGTCGAGCGCGCCGTCACCATCATCGAGAATCTCGGCGCCCGGGTGATCGGGCCGGAAGAGGTGCGGGCGCGGCTCAAGCTGAGCAAACGCGGAGTCCGAACCTCATGAAACTGACCGTCGCCGTCCTGACCCTGGCCCTGACCGCCACCTCCGCCTGCGCGCCGTTCTGGCCATCCGACAGGTGGGCGGGCAAGCCGATGTTCACCGTCTCGAACCTTCAGCCGGGCCAACTGGCAGGAACCTGGTATCAGGTGGCGAGCTTCCCGCAGGAGTTCCAGAAGGGCTGTGGGCTGACGACGGCGACCTATACCCCGCGGACGGATGGAACGGTCGGTGTGCTCAACCAGTGCGAGGTGAAGGGCCAGCCCGGCCATGTCTGGCAGATCGCCGGTTCGGCGCGTCTTGCCGGGCCGGGCCAGTTCCAGGTCCGTCTGGACGGCGTGCCGCTGCCGTCGCGCTACTGGGTGCTCGACGTGTCGAAAGACGGGCGCACGATCGTCGTCGGCAACCCGAACCGCCTTGGCGGCTGGGTCCTCAGCCGGGACCGCGCGCTGTCGCCGCATCAGTGGGATCGCGCAGTCGAGGTCTTTGCCCGCAATGGCTATGACGTGGCGGCGCTCCAGCGCAGCCCGCTGCGGTAAGGACCGCCTGGGAGGGGGCATGGAGACATATCGCCTCGCCACCCGGCTCCGCATCCATCATCGACCGGCCATTCCGGCCACCGCCTCATTCTCCGCCCTGGCCTGACCGCCGGGGCGACACAACCCAACGTGACCTCAGGAAGAGCAACCATATGACCAAGAACCGGAAGGCCGCGATCATCGGCGGCGGCGTCATCGGCGGCGGCTGGGCCGCGCGTTTCCTGCTGAACGGCTGGGATGTTGCGGTCTTCGACCCCGATCCCCAGGCCGAGCGCAAGATCAACGAGGTCCTCTCGAACGCCCGCGCCGCGCTGCCCGCGCTGTTCGATGTGCCGATGCCCAAGGAAGGCAAGCTGTCCTTCGCATCGACCATGAGCGAAGCCGTGGAAGGTGCTGAATATGTGCAGGAATCGGTCAGCGAGCGGATCGAGCTGAAGCACAAGGTCTATGCCCAGCTGCAGCAGGCCAATCCCGGCGTTCTGATCGGCTCCTCGACCTCCGGCTTCAAGGCCTCGGACCTGCAGAAAGGCTCGCCGGCGCCCGAAAACATCATCGTCGCCCACCCGTTCAACCCGGTTTACCTCTTGCCCCTTTCCGAAGTGTCCGGGTCCGAGAAGAACACGCCCGAGACTGTCGCCAAGACCGTGCAGATCATGAAGGACATCGGGATGTTCCCGCTGGTGATCCGCAAGGAGATCGACGCCTTCCTCGGCAACCGCTTCCTCGAGGCGGTCTGGCGCGAGGCGCTGTGGATCCTCAAGGACGGCATCGCCACCACCGAGGAAATCGACGAGTCGATCCGCATGGGCTTCGGCCTGCGGTGGGGGCAGATGGGCCTGTTCGAGACCTATCGCATCGCCGGTGGCGAGGCGGGGATGCGCCACTTCATGGCCCAGTTCGGCCCGGCGCTGAAATGGCCCTGGACCAAGCTCATGGACGTGCCGGAGTTCAACGACGAACTTGTCGATCTCGTGGCCAACCAGTCCGACGCGCAGTCGGGCGCCTATGGCATCCGAGAGCTGGAGCGCATCCGCGACCGCAACCTCGTCGGCTTCATGCGCGCGCTCAAGGACCGCGACTGGGGCGCGGGCCGGGTGCTGAAAGAGCATGATGCGCGCCTGGCCGAGCAGCTTCGGGCCGAACCGACCGGCTTTGGCGCGCCGCTGGTCATGGCGCAGATGCAGGTGCTGCCCGGCTGGATCGACTACAACGGCCACATGACCGAAAGCCGCTACCTCTTCGCGGCGTCCACGACCTGCGACAACTTCCTGCGCCTGATCGGGGCGGACATGGACTATGTCGCGGGCGGCCACAGCTACTACACCGCCGAAAGCCACATCCTGCACAAGGGCGAGGCCAAGCTCGGCGACAGGCTGACCGGCACGCTGCAGGTCCTCCATGCCGACGAGAAGCGGCTCCACCACTTCATCACCATCCTGCGCGGCGACGAAGTGGTGGCGACGGTCGAGCAGATGTGCCTGCATGTCGACATGAAGGCCGGCAAGACCTGCCCGGCGGCACCGGAAGTGCTGGCGAAGCTCTTGCCGATTGCCGAGGCGCACAAGCCCCTACCGGTGCCGCAAGGCGCGGGCCGGGCGATCGGCAGGCGCTGAGATGGCGCGGCGCGTCGTCATTACCGCCGGCGCGGCGGGGATCGGCCTGGCGATGGCGAAAGCCTTCGCCGAGGCCGGGGATCGCGTTCGGGTGACCGATGTGGACGCGCGGGTGCTCGCGGCCCTGCCGGAGGGCATCGAGGGCCGGCAGGTCGATGCCGCGGACGAAGGGCAAATGGAGGCGTTTTTCGCCGGCATCGCGAAGGATTGGGGCGGCGTGGACGTGGTCTGCGCCAATGCCGGGATCAAGGGACCGACCGCCGCCGTGGCCGACATGGACATGGCCGAATGGCGGGACTGCCTGGCGGTAAACCTCGACGGTGCGATGCTGGCCGCCAAGCACGCTGCCCGGATGATGGTCCCGCAGAAATCGGGCGTGGTGATCTTCACCTCCTCGACCTCGGGCCTGAACGGCTTTCCCTTCCGCGCCCCCTATGCCGCGGCGAAATGGGGCGTGATCGGCCTGATGAAGACCGTGGCGATGGAGATGGGCCCCCACGGTATCCGCGCCAATGCCATCTGCCCCGGCAGCGTCAACGGCCCCCGGATCGACCGGGTGATCGAGGCCGAGGCCGCTGCCAAGGGCATGACCCCCGAGGCCGTCCGCGCGGGTTACGCCGCGGGGACAGCGCTGAAACGGCTGTCCGACCCGGAGGATGTGGCGGCGATGGCCCTGTTCCTCGCCTCCGACGCGGCGCGCATGGTCTCGGGCCAGGCGCTGGCGGTGGATGGCATGACCTACAATGTTGACCCCTGAGGTGAAGAGATGGATTTCGGCCTGACCGAAGAGCAGAAGATGATCGTCGAGACGACGCGGAGTTTCGTCGAGACCGAGCTTTACCCGCATGAACTTGAGGTCGAACGCAGCGGCAAGCTGCCGATGGAGCTTATCAAGGAGCTGCAGAAGAAGGCGATGGAGGCGGGCCTCTATGCCGCCAACATGCCGGCCGAGGTCGGGGGCGCCGGCCTCGATACCCTGTCCTGGCTCCTCTACGAAAAGGAGCTCGGCCGGGCGAACTACGCGCTCCACTGGACCTGCGTGGCGCGGCCCTCGAACATCCTCTTGGCCGGCACGCTCGAACAGCGCGAGAAATACCTGATGCCCTGCATCCGGGGCGAGACCTGGGACTGCCTCGCCATGACCGAACCCGGTGCCGGCTCGGACCTGCGCGGCATGAAGGCCAGCGCCCGGCAGGACGGCGATGACTGGATCCTGAACGGCACCAAGCACTTCATCAGCCATGCCGACATCGCGGGCTTCGCCATCTGCTTCATGGCCTCCGGTGAAGAGGACACGCCGCGCGGCAAGAAGAAACTCATCACCGCCTTCTTCGTCGACAAGGGCACGCCGGGCTTCACCGTCCGCGAGGGTTACCGCAACGTGAGCCACCGCGGCTACACCAACGCCGTCCTCGAATTCGACGACGTGCGCATCCCCAAGGACCAGGTGCTGGGCGAGGTCCACAAGGGCTTCGAGGTGGCGAACACCTGGCTCGGCGCCACCCGCCTGCAGGTGGCCTCGACCTGCCTCGGCCGCGCCGACCGCGCGCTCGGCCATGCCCTCTCCTATGCCGCCGAGCGCAAGCAATTCGGCCAGCAGATCGGCAAGTTCCAGGGCATCTCGTTCAAGCTCGCCGACATGGCGCTGGCACTGAAGGCCGCGAACCTGCTGACCTGGGAGGCCGCCTGGAAGTTCGACCAGGGCACGGTGACCGAGGCCGACATGTCGATGGCCAAGCTCAAGGCGACCGAGGCGCTGGCCTTCATCGCCGACGAGGCGATCCAGATCCACGGCGGCATGGGCCTGATGGACGAGCTGCCACTGGAACGCATCTGGCGCGATGCGCGGGTGGAGCGGATCTGGGAGGGCACTTCGGAGATCCAGCGCCACATCATCAGCCGCGAACTCCTGCGCCCGCTCGGAGCCTGATCCATGGCCGCGCCGGCGATCACGATCAGCTACTGCGTCCAGTGCAACTGGCTCCTGCGGGCCGGCTGGATGGCGCAGGAACTCCTGTCGAGCTTCGGCGCCGATCTCGGCTCGGTCACGCTGGTCCCCGGTACGGGCGGGATCTTCGAGGTGATACTCGACGGCACGGTGATCTGGGAGCGCAAGCGCGACGGCGGCTTTCCCGACGCGGCGGAACTGAAACGCCGGGTGCGCGACGTGCTCTGGCCCGAGCGCGATCTCGGCCATGTCGACGGTCACGGGAAGGCGCCGCCGCGCCCTTGACCGGCCGCGAGCGGGGGCTGTCTGCCCCCGCACCCCCGAGGATATTTGAGAGCAGAAAATGCACGAAGTGAATCGCAACCAAATCTTAAGCAGAATCGCGCGAACTGGGTGGGCGGTACAGGCGGGGACGCCGATGACCGCAGCGGGAAATGGCGTCCTGCCTCTTCGGGGGCAGGACGTTCTCCGTCGCTCCTTCCGCTCCATTTTCTGCTCTCAAATATCCTCGGGGGGTGAGCCCCGCAGGGGCGAGGGGGGCAGACGGCCCCCCTGCGGCATTTCCACTGCGGGAGGCCGGGGATGACGCGCGACCTTTCCCGGCTGCTCCGCCCGCGTTCCATTGCCGTTCTTGGCTCGAGCTGGGCGAAGAACGTCGTCGAACAATGCCAGAAGATGGGCTTCGACGGCCCGGTCTGGCCGGTCCACCCGACCCGGGACGAGATCGGCGGCGTCAAATGCTACCGCTCGCTCGCCGACTTGCCGGGCGTGCCGGATGCGACCTTCATCGGGGTGAACCGTCATGCGACGCTGGATGTCGTGGCGGAACTGGCGGCCATGGGCGCGGGCGGAGCGACCTGTTTTGCCTCGGGCTGGACCGAGGCGGGGGAGGCCGATCTGCAGGCGAAGCTCGTCGCCGCTGCGGGCGACATGCCGATCCTCGGGCCGAACTGCTACGGGGTCATCAACTATCTCGACGGTGCGCTCCTTTGGCCCGACCAGCATGGCGGCAAGCGGGTGGAACGGGGCGTGGCGCTGCTCAGCCAGTCGTCGAACATCGTCATCAACCTCACGATGCAGAAGCGCGGTCTGCCGGTGGCCTATGTTGCCTGCCTCGGCAATGCGGCGCAGGTCGGGCTTTCCGAGCTGGCCGGGGCGCTGCTGGCTGACGAGCGGGTGACGGCGCTTGGTCTTTACATCGAGGGGATCGCCGATGCGCCGGCCTTCTCCGCGCTGGTCGAGGCGGCGCGAAAGGCGGGCAAGGGGATCGTCGCGATCAAGTCGGGCAAGACCGAACTCAGCCGCACCGCTGCCGCCTCGCACACCGCCTCTTTGGCCGGGGGCGGGGCGGCGTCCTCGGCCTTCCTGCGCCAGGCAGGGGTGGCGGAGGTCAACACGCTGTCCGAGCTGCTCGAGACGCTTAAGATCTACCACGCCTATGGACCGGGACTGGGAACGCGGCTGTGCTCGCTGTCCTGCTCGGGGGGCGAGGCGGGGCTGGTGGCCGATCTGGCGCAGCCGGCTGGGATCGATTTCCCGCCACCGTCCGAGGCGCAGCGGGCAAGGCTGGGCGAAATCCTCGGACCGATCGTGGCAATCGCCAACCCGCTCGACTACCACACCTTCATCTGGGGCGACGGGCCGCGGACGACGGATGTCTTCACGACCATGCTCGCGGGCTATGATGCCGGCATCTACATCATCGACCCGCCCCGGCCGGACCGCTGCGATCCTGCCTGGTACCAGCCCGCGATGGACGCGATCGTCTCGGCGCACAGGACCACGGGCAAGCCTGCTTTCCCTGTCGCTTCGATCCCCGAGAATTTCGAGGAAGAGCGCGCAGAGCGGATGATGGCGGTGGGCGTTGTCACGCTGATGGGGTTGGAAAGCGCCCTTGGCGCCCTCAAGGCGGCGCAGACGCCGGCGGGGCGCGAGGGATGGCGGCCTTGGCCTGCGGCCCCCGAAGCCGCAAATGCGCGGCTCTTGCCGGAGGGGGAGGCCAAGGCAAAGCTTGCGGCAGCGGGGGTGGAGGTGCCCAAGGGGGTTTCTGCACCGACCCTTGTCGCACTCAAGGAGAAGATCGGGGGCATTGCGGTGCCCTTCGCGCTCAAGGGCATGGGCTTTGCCCACAAGACCGAGGCCGGGGCGGTGCGGCTGGGGCTGTCCTCGCTCGACGGCGAGCAAGAGATGGTGGGCGCGACCGGCTATCTGGCCGAGGAGATGGTAACGGGCGCAGTGGGCGAGGTGCTGCTCGGGCTCCGCCGCGATCCGGTCTATGGCATGACCCTCACGCTTGGCATGGGCGGGGTTACGGCCGAAGTGCTGGCCGATACCGTCACGCTGGTGGCACCGGTGACCGGGGACGAGGTGGATGCTGCGCTGAAGCGGCTGCGGCTCTGGCCGCTTCTTGATGGTTATCGCGGGCGAAAGCACGCGGATGCGGCGGCCATCGTCGGGGTGGCAGTGAAGCTGCAGGACCTGATGGCCGTCGAGCCGCACATCAAGGAAATCGAGATCAACCCGCTGATGGTCCGCGAAAGCGGCGCTGTGGCGGTGGATGCAGTTATCTGGGAGGACCAGCCGTGAACGACCTCTTCTTTCCGACCGAAGGACCGATCAAGACCCGCCGCGAGGGCGCGATCCTCGAGGTCACGCTCGACCGGCCCAAGGCCAATGCGATCGACCTCAAGACCAGCCGGATCATGG
>ERZ1645185.1178-NODE-1178-length-10815-cov-5.072770_pt1 | contig 10815 bp, 10 predicted proteins | sample MGYA00575351_ERZ1645185 | MGnify/ENA primary metagenome ERZ1645185 (study PRJEB40838, sample SAMN11284767) | freshwater sediment metagenome | isolation source: river sediment | host: Sediment | place: India: Jana village, Kanpur | collected 2015-12-17 ... | reverse complement strand
GACACTATGCCGTAGTCGAGTTTTCAGCAGCAGGCCAAAGGGGGAATGACCATCTCGAGAGCCTCAAACCGGCTTGTCCATGTCGCTCCAATACCCCTTCCTGCACAGCCCTCGCGCTTCGCAGTAGCCGCACACGGCTTCTGCGCCGTTGGCGATCAGTGGGGCACCGCTGGCGATTTTTTCCAGCAATTCAGGAAGCCGCAGGGCGATCGCCTCGGGGTCTGCTTCTTCATCCAGCGCGTAGAGGCGGGGCTCGTCGGTGTCGATGGGCAGGAAAGCGGCTTCGGCCTCGGCCAGCCAGGCGTAGAAGGGCAGCTGGACGTGTTCGCCGGGGTGTTCTGCCCATTTTTTAAGCTTTGATGGGTTGGTGGTTTTGTAGTCGAGCACGCGTGTGTGGGTGCCGTTTGTGTCGATGCGGTCCACCCGCCCAAACAGGGTAATTTCGCCCAGGCCGGGCACGGGTGTTTGTGTTTGCAGGGTTTTTTCGCCGCTTTGGTAGTGCCAGCCGCTGTGTTCGTGTTGCAGCCACAGTGCGATGTAGGCGGCCTGTTGTTTGCGCCAGCGTGCCTGCCATGCGGTGGCTGTCCACGCGGGCAGGGTGCTGAATTCGGCGCGGGAGATTTCGTCCAGTTTTTCCAGTGCCTGTGTCTGGTCGTGCGGCGGGGCGCTGTCGTGAAAACGCTGGAGGATGCGATGCAGGGCGTTGCCGTAATCGCTCTTGTCGAGTTCCTGATCGGCTTCGTCCAGTTCTTTAAGCCCCAGTGCATGGCGCGCGAAGAAGCGATAGGGGCAGTCGATCAGGGTCTGGTAGGCGGTGGGTGAATAACGCAAGGGCAGGCGCGACGCGGGGATGACCGGCGCGGGGCGGGCGGCGGCCTGCGGCAGGGCATCGGTTTTGGCGGGCGGTGTGGCGGCGTGCTGAATGTCCATGGGCGTGTGCCACGCCGCCTGGTGCAGGGTTTGCAGCAGGGCGATAAAGGGCGAGGGCGGGTTGGCCGCATCTTCTTTCCATGCCTGCCAGGTCAGCAGGCTGTTGCCCTGCGCCAGCAGTTGCATGAGGTCTTCGCGCGTTTGTGCAACATGATCGGTTGCCGTGGGCAGGCCCAGTGAGGCCAGCGCCGACTGGCCAAGCAGGCTGGAAGCGGGCGGCGCGGGAAGGTGCGTGGCATCCGCGCCGAGGATGGCGACGGCGTCGAACACACGGCCGCGCGTATTGGGCAGCGAGGTGAGCACGACCGGGCTGGCCACGCTTTTGTCGGCAAAGGTTGCGGATTCCAGCACCCAGTCGAGCCAGCGCCGCCATTCGCCAAAGCTGTGGGTTTCCTGCGTGGCGGCCAGTTCGTGCTGCAGGGTGTCGAGTTTTTCCAGCAATTGCGCGCCCGCTGCGTCTGCGCCAAGCGGTTCGATGGCGCGCAGGGCGGCGAGGCTGTTGCGCAGGCGTTGCAGCCATTCAGCCAGCGTGGCGCGGCGCATGGGGAAGGCTTGTGCGGTGCCCAGCAGCGCATCCAGCAGGGGGATGGCCTCGGCCAGTTCGGGCTCTGACTGCGCCAGTTTCCACAGCTCGGCCCGGCCCTGATGGATGCCGTGCCTGCGCATGGCGAGTTCCAGTTTCAGCACGGTATCCTGGCGCGCGGCGAGATCGCCCAGCAGGAAGGGGGACTTCAGCAGGTCGAGCACTTCCACATGCGGGAAATCGCTGGCCAGACATTCCAGCCAGCGGTCGATGACGGCAGCGGCAGCGGTGGTGGTAAACGTCCAGCCGGTTTCGTCTTCCACCAGCACATCCAGACGTTCAAGCAGCGCGCGCACGCGGCGGGCGGTCAGGCGGTCGAGTGCAATCAGCGCGATTTTTCCGCGACCTTCTTGCAGTTGCTGCATGACCCAGGCCGTGGCGGCACGCGCTTCGGCTTCCAGGTGCGGGGCGGGTGCGAGCTTGAGGCGGTTCTGCAGGGGTGGGGTGCTGTACAGCCCGGCCAGCGCCTGTGCGCGTTCCCGGATTGGGAGACCGGAAGCCTGCCAGGCGGCGTGCAGGCAATGGGCGACCGGCGAATCGGCAGCCAGTTCAAACAGGGTGACCGGCGCTTTACGGGCGTACTGGTTGAGAAAATATTTTTCGCTTTGCGTCAGCGGGCCGGGGGAAAAGACATACAGCGGTTTGTTTGCGCTGGCGGCGAGTTTTTCCAGCGCGCGGGCATAACGTGTGACGGGATTCGTCGCGCTGCCACTGAAGGCGGTGTGCACGGCTTCGACCAGCGCGATTTCGCGGCTGGGGGCGTGCGCAGTGGAAAAGTCCCGGCGCGCGGACTGTTCCGGGCGCTCGGCCTCCAGCGCATCGGAGAGGTTCAGCAGTTCGTCGGCCAGCGCCCAGTGGTCAATATGGCCCAGCCAGGCCTGTTTTCTTAGCGTGGCATGCAGGCGGGCGAGGCGGCTGGCGTGCGCTTCGGGCGCACCGTCCGCTACGCTGTCCGCCCACGACTTGAGCGGAAGAATGGCGGGCGGGATGAGCGCAGACAGCCCCGAACAGGCGGCAAGATGCTGGGCAAAATCCTGTACCGCGCGCTGGTTGGGTACCAGCACGATCAGGCCGGAGAGGTCGGGCAGGTGTTCGGCGTGTTGATCGAGGATGAAGCGCGCCACGGCCAAAGGCAGGCTGGCGCCGGGCAGGGGAATCCGCGCGTAGTGCGCGGCATTTCCCGCGATGTTCACTTCACCAGATATTGCAGCTTGTCCTTCACTTCGCGCCAGTCGTCTGCATCGGCGGGCGGGTCCTTGCGCTCGATGATGGGTTTCCACTTCTTCGCCAGTTCGGCGTTGAGTTCAAGGAAATGACGCTGATCCTCGGGGCAGTCATCCTCGGCAAAAATGGCTTCTGCCGGGCATTCGGCCACGCACAGCGTGCAATCGATACACTCGTCGGGATCGATGACGAGGAAGTTTTCCCCCTCACGGAAGCAGTCCACGGGGCAAACATCCACACAGTCGGTGTATTTGCACTTGATGCAGGATTCGGTAACGACGTAGGTCATGGCAGTCTGGATAATTCCGGTTTTATTGGGGTCTGGATTGGTGAGTCATGGGGACACTTCCAATTTGGAGGGTTTTTCGGGTAGGATAGCGGCAACGCCGGGTTTTTGCCAACGGCGATTTTCCGCAAATGTTCTCAAAACTTGCCTTGCCCTGTGATTTCACACGCTACTCGCAACGCATAAATCATTCCCGTTGTCGCGGGACACCCGCTGTCCGGCGCATATCCTAGTTTCCTGTCAGGAGTTCTCCCACATGAGTGAACATATCAATTACATCTCCGATGCCTCGTTTGAGCAGGAGGTTCTGCAATCGCCGCTGCCTGTGCTGGTGGACTACTGGGCAGACTGGTGCGGCCCGTGCAAGATGATTTCGCCGATTCTCGACGAAGTTGCCAAAGAGTATGCAGGCAAGCTCAAGGTCTGCAAGCTGAACATCGATGAAAACCAGGCCACGCCGCCCAAGTTTGGCATTCGTGGTATTCCCACCCTGATGATTTTCAAGAACGGCAATGTTGAAGCCACCAAGGTTGGCGCACTGTCCAAGTCTCAGTTGACCGCGTTTGTTGACAGCAACATCTAAGCCATCTAGCCTGTAAGCATCTTCTCCGCCTGCGTCCGCAGGCGGGATTTCCACCCAATCCCCTTGTTCCCTACGGCTTCGAGCCGCCTCAAATCCCATGCATTTATCCGAACTCAAGCAGTATCACGTTACCCAGCTGGTTGAAATGGCGACCGCCAATGGCATCGACAACGCTAACCGAATGCGGCGTCAGGAACTGCTGTTTGCCATCCTGAAGAATCACGCCAAGAAGGGCGAAAGCATTTCGGGTGGTGGGGTGCTGGAGGTGCTGCCGGATGGGTTCGGTTTTTTGCGCTCGCCGGATACCTCTTATCTGGCCAGCCCGGATGACATTTACGTTTCGCCCTCGCAGATCCGCCGCTTCAACCTGCATACGGGCGACGCCATCGACGGCGAAATCCGCACGCCCAAGGATGGCGAACGCTATTTCGCCATTGCCAAGCTGGATACCGTGAATGGCGTGGCACCCGAGGCAGCCAAGAACAAGATCCTGTTTGAAAACCTGACCCCGCTGCATCCGGACAAGCCACTCAAGCTTGAACGCGATATCCGCGCCGAGGAAAACATTACCAGTCGCGTGATTGATCTCATTGCGCCGATCGGCAAGGGGCAACGCGGCCTGCTGGTCGCCAGCCCCAAATCCGGCAAGACAGTGATGCTGCAAAACATTGCCCATGCCATTACCGCCAATCATCCCGAGGTGGAGCTGATTGTTCTGCTGATCGACGAACGCCCGGAAGAAGTGACTGAGATGAGCCGCATGGTGCGCGGCGAAGTCGTGGCTTCTACGTTTGACGAACCCGCTGGCCGTCACGTTCAGGTGGCCGAAATGGTGATCGAAAAAGCCAAGCGCCTGGTCGAGCACAAGAAGGACGTCGTCATCCTGCTCGATTCCATCACCCGTCTGGCGCGTGCCTACAACACCGTGCAACCGGCCTCCGGCAAAGTGCTGACCGGCGGCGTGGATGCGAACGCCCTGCACAAACCCAAGCGCTTTTTTGGTGCCGCACGGAATATCGAAGAAGGGGGCTCGCTTACCATCATCGCGACCGCGCTGATCGACACCGGCAGCCGCATGGATGACGTGATCTACGAAGAATTCAAGGGCACCGGCAACATGGAAATCCATCTTGACCGTCGCATGGCAGAGAAACGTGTCTATCCGGCCATCAACGTCAATCGCTCCGGCACCCGTCGCGAAGAACTGCTGCTGCCCCACGACGTGCTGCAAAAAGTCTGGGTGCTGCGCAAACTGCTGTACAACATGGACGATCTCGAAGCGATGGAATTCCTGCTGGACAAGATGCGCGCCACCAAGAACAACGGCGAGTTCTTCGATTCCATGCGCAGTGCGAAGTAAGACTGCTTCGAGATTGCGGTACTACGCGGTCGCACGTTTGCAGAGGGTGAAATAGTAAGGGGGCTGGGAACAGCCCCTTTGCCATTCAGTCGTCCAAGTCTTCAAGTAAATCCATGATGACGCGGGTGCGCACGTTCATGATGCCGACGTCAGCGCCGATGATGATGCGCACGTAGTCGTCAGGCAGTCGGCTTAAGCGGCGCTCCAGGTTTTCGGGCAGGTACCGCCAATCCAGCCCCGGTGGAATGGTCTGGTTACGGTAAAGCTTCATGGCGTGGCCGGGTGGAAGTTTGCCCTTTTTTGCCAGCCCCGGCGGCAGGTTGCGGTAGTTGACGCGGTAATAGTCGCGGATCAGTGCGCGGTCATGGTCGCTGAATACGACGCGTACGTCGTAGTTGCGATCGTGTACGCGCACGTCGCCGTAATAGGGGGAGGTTTCACAGCCCGCCAGCCCGGCCACTGTGGCAAGTAACACGAATGCAGGTAATATCTTTCTCATCTTGGGTGCCTATTTCTTGTCCAGTTTGGTGAATTTGGAGCCTTCCAGCGTCAGGTTGTACATCAAGCCTTTCTGGCCGAAGATGAATGCGACGATGGGATCCCTGATGGTCTGAGTGGAAAGTTCGCGCCCCGCGCCCAGATCAATCAGGGCAACCGAGCCATCTACTCCGGCTTTCCATCCCTCGCTTTCACGAAACTGCCGCAGTGCCTTGTCTTCCATGAACAGGATGATGATGGATTTGGCCTGCGCGCCGAGCTGAAAACCTATGGAGGCTGCAGCAGTGCTGTAGTAGTCCACCGTCCGTCCGCCGATTCTGAGTGCGCCCTCGCCGTATTCCCCGCCAATGCCGATGCCGGCCTTGTAAACCTTGGGGAACACCAGCACGCCCTTGGTGCTTTTCATAAAGTTGTCAGCGCCTGCCACGTCGCGGGAGAATCGCGCCAGCGTGTCGTTCACGCCGGCATCGATTTCACCTGCGCTGGCGGCCCACGTTCCGGGGGACGCCAGTCCCAGCAAAATGGCGCCAATGAAAGCGATGCGCCGAGTTATGTGTGATGTTTGCATGATAAACCTCAATTCTGTAGATATCAGGGACACCTGCTTCACTCTAGGCCATGTCAGGAAAGAAGATAAGGCTGAGGGCAGGCGTGTTTGCAAGTTGCTGATTTTTTGTGCATAATGCGCGGCTCCCGTAAATATATTCCACGTACACGCCGTGGAAAAAGGACGAAATCATGAAAGCTGATACCCATCCCGCATACACTGAGATCGACGTGGTTTGCTCTTGCGGCAATACGTTCAAGACCGGCTCTACCCTGGGCAAGGCACTGAACGTGGAAGTGTGCTCCGAGTGCCACCCCTTCTACACTGGCAAGCAGAAGATTGTGGACACGGCAGGCCGTGTGGAGAAATTCCGCCAGCGCTACGCCAGCGCCAAGAAGTAAATCTCGTTTCGAGGTCAGTAAAAAAGGCAGCTTCGGCTGCCTTTTTTGTTTGTGTGCTGTTTGGGCGCAGCCCACGCGCGAGTATCATTTGTGAAAGTGATAGTGATGCTGGTATGGATATGAAAAATCAAATGCTCAAGCGCGTGACAATTGCCGTGACGGGTGTGCTGTTGTTGACGCACTGTGCGCCCAATCCGGTTTCGGGCAGCAAGGATTTTGTGCTGATGTCCGAGGCGCAGGAAATCCAGATGGGTGCAAAGGCGCATCAGGATGTGCTGAAAGAATATGGCCTGGTCGAGAATGCCGAACTGCAGGCTTATGTGGCGCGGGTGGGCAAGGCGCTGGCGACCAAAAGCCATCGCGCCGGACTCGACTGGCATTTCACCGTGGTGGATAGCCCCGATGTCAACGCCTTTGCCCTGCCGGGCGGCTACATCTATGTCACACGCGGAATCATGGCGTACCTGAATTCAGAAGCTGAGCTGGCGGGCGTGCTGGGTCACGAAATAGGTCATGTAACCGCACGCCATGGTGTGCGCCAGCAAAGCGCCGCCACGGCTGCCGGGCTGGGCGCCATTCTGGGCTCGATTCTGGTGCCGGGCATGAACAATCAGGCGGGTGCTACCGTGTTGCAGCAGTTGAGTCAGTCGCTGGTGGCAGGTTATGGACGCGAGCATGAACTGGAGTCTGATCGTCTGGGTGCGGAATATCTGGCCAAAACTGGCTATAACCCTCAGGCCATGGTCGAGGTGATCGGCGTGTTGAAGAATCAGGAGCTCTACGACATCGAGCTGGCGAAGAAAGAGAGCCGCGAACCTCGCCGTTATCACGGCGTGTTTGAAACCCACCCGAGTAACGATACGCGCCTCAAGCAGGTTGTTGGCGAGGCGAACAAATACAAGGTCGCCAATCCGGTAGAAAACCGGGAAGCATTTTTGCGTGTGATGAATGGCGTGTACTTTGGCGATAGCCCGGATCAGGGTGTGATCCGGAGCAATGCGCTGTTGCATGAAAAGCTCGGGATCGCTGTGCAGTTTCCACAGGGCTGGAGGGTGCAAAACCAGCCGGATCGCGTAGTGGCGGTCAATCCGCAGCGCACTGCACTGGTAGAACTGAAGCCGGGCCCCAAGAATGCCCAACCGATGGATACCCTGCAAAAGGGGCTCAAGCTGGATCAGGGCGCCAAGTATGAACCCGGCAGCGTTAACGGCAACCCGGCTGCTTTTGCCGCAGGCGCCCAGCAGGGTAAACCAGTGTTGGCTGCTGCGATTAATTTTGGTACAGCGCAGTACCTGCTGGCGGGGTTGGCCAAGGATGCAAACACTTACACGCAATACCGGGGCGAGATGAAGTCGTCCATTAACAGCTTTCACGCCATCACGCAGGAAGAGCGCAGGCTGGCACGGCCTTACACAATTCGCCTTATTACTGCGACTGCCGGACAAACCATGGGGCAACTGGCGGCGCAATCGCCGCTGGGTAGCAGTGCCGAGGGGCAATTGCGGTTGATGAATGATCTTTATCCATCCGGGGAACCCAAACCGGGGCAGTTGCTGAAAATCGTGCAGTGATTACGCGCATTCCCGCCCACGTCTGGTTTGTCCTGTTGTGCCTGGCTTGGCTGTTGCCGGGGCTGGTTGGGCATGTTCCCTGGCGGGGGGCGGACGACATTACGTTTGCCGCTTTCCTGCAGGCACGCGAACAGGCTACCTGGCTGTTGCCCGACGCGTCCCTTTCCCCGCTCTACCTCTGGATTGCGCAACTGTTTGCGCAAACGTTTTCCGTAGTCCTTCCATTACATGATGCGGTGCGCCTCGCCAGTGGCGCGCTGGCGGCATCTGCCTTGTGGCTGACGGCGCTGGCCGCGCAGCGCCTGTATGGGCGCGAGGCGGGATGGCCCGCCGTGTTTGCGCTGATGGGTTGTGTGGGGCTGCTGGTTCCGGCGCACGAAATTAACCCTCACATCGTCCAGCTTGCGGCCATGTCGCTGTTTTTGTATGGGCTGGTACGCATGTTGTCGGACACGCTCATCGGCGGCGGCCTGGCCGGGCTGGGGCTCGTAGCGCTTTTTCTGGCGGGCGCGTGGTTACCTGCGCTGGGGCTTGCCGTGGCATTGTTATTGCTGCCGGTCGTCTTTCCCAGCTGGCGCACTTCGGCGCGGGTGGGCAGTTCGTGGTTTGCATTGCTGGTGGCGTTGACGATTGCGGGGATGTGGCTGCTGTCGGTTCAGTCACGCGCGCCGGAGTTGCTTGTTGCATGGTGGCAAACGATGCGGAGTGATGTAGTGTTTTTGGGCGGACACGGCAAACCGCAGTATTTTGTTGAGGCGCTGGCCTGGTTTGGCTGGCCGGCCTGGCCTGTAGCGGGATGGGCCGTTTATCGCCTGCAGCGGGAGGGCTGGGATTCGGTCAAGCTGTGGATTCCTCTGGGCGGACTGGTTGTGATGTTTGCAGCGCTGAGCCTGTATGCCGATCCCAAGCAGATACAGAGCCTCATATTGCTGCCACCGCTGGCCTTGCTGACGGGTGCCGGGCTGGCTGAGCTCAGGCGCGGTGCGGCTAACGCGCTGATGTGGTTTGCTGTAATGACCTTTAGTGTGATTGCATTGGTGTTCTGGGCTTACTGGGCGGCTTTTGATCTGGACTGGCCGCGACATCTGGCCAAACGCCTGGCCAAACTGGGTATGGAAGGCGAGGGCTTGCGTACCACGGCCTTGCTGCTCGGCGCCCTGATTACGTTGGTCTGGGTGATTGGGCTTGGTTGGATTCGCCGTCAGCCGCGCGTGCCGCAGCGACCCATTCTGGTGTGGAGCGCCGGGCTGACCTTTATCTGGTGTTTGCTGCTGGCACTGTTCATGCAGCCGCTGGATAAACGTCTTGGCTACGCCGAGCTGGCAGCGCAAATTCGGCAACAGGTTGCGCCCCAGGTCTGCGTACAGGCAAAAAACACCAATGCGACACAAAGAACGCTATTGGCCTACCACAGTGGCTTGAAGCTGCACATAGACGAAGACAGCCGTTGCGGCTGGCTGCTGCTTGGCGGCAAGAGCCAAAAGGAAAAAGCGCCGGGTAAGGGTTGGCAAAAACAGTGGGAAGGTGGCCGTCCGGGAGACAAGGGCGAACGCTTCTGGCTGTACCGTCGGACTGGCGATGCCTGAGTTGGCAAGCGGCCTGATTCTGGCGGGTGGACAGGGGCGCCGCATGGGCGGTCGCGATAAGGGACTGGTGGAATATCAGGGCAGGGCGCTGGTGGATCATGTCATTGCGCGCATTCGTCCGCAGGTAAATGAGTTGCTGATTTCAGCCAATCGCAATACAGAGGTGTATGCCCGACGCGGTTATCCAGTGCTGGCGGACAGCTTGCCGGGTTTTCAGGGGCCGTTGGCGGGGGTGCTGGAGGGTCTGCGCGTAGCGCGTAACGACTGGCTCCTGTGCGTACCCTGCGACATGCCGAATCTGCCGCAGGATTTGCTGGCGCGCATGATGCAGGTCGCCACGGGTTTCTCCATTGTGATCGCGATCGATGACGAGCGTAGCCACCCTGCTGTCATGCTGATTCGCCGCAGTCTGGCTACCGAGCTTGAGGCGTTTATCCAGAGCGGACAGCGTGCCATGCACAAGTTCCAGACGCAGATTGGTTTTGCTTCCACCCGGTTTGAGCAGGCGCAGATGCAAAACGTCAATCGTCTGGACTGAGCCGTTCTTCAGTTTTCTGCAGGATCTACATCCAGATGCCAGCGTACGGCATGACTGGTTTTTGTGTACAAAGGCGGGATCCATTCGCGCAGCAGCCGTTGCAGCAAATGGCGCGAATCCGATTGCAGCCAGAGCTGGGCGCGTTCGAAGCCAGCCCTTTTCAGCATCGGCGCGGGCATGGGCGGGTAGATCGCCACGCCGGAATGCGACGGCGGTACTTGTTGACGCGCCAGTTCCAGCCACTGCATGGCGTCTGCCAGCTTGACCGATTCAGCGCGCAACACGGCCTGATACGAAAATGGCGGAAAACCACTGCGTTCGCGCTGTGCCAACTGCTCGCGGGCGAAGTCGGCAAAGTCGTGCGTTTGCAGATGCCTGAAGATCGCATGTTGCGGAAATCCGGTTTGAATCAGCACCTGACCAGGCTTATCAGCGCGACCAGCGCGGCCTGCAACCTGCATTAACTGCGCAAACAGTCGCTCTTCCGCACGGAAATCCTGACTGAACAGGGCGCCGTCCGCGTCCAGCACGACGACCAGAGTGAGGTTGGGAAAGTCGTGTCCCTTTGCAATGAGTTGGGTGCCGACAATCAGCTGGGCTTCGCCTGCATGGATTTGCGTCTGCATGGCTTCCCAGCTGCCTTTGCGCCGGGTCGCATCGCGATCTGCACGCAGGATGCGGGCATCCGGAAAATGTCGTGTCAGGGTT
>ERZ1645185.1177-NODE-1177-length-10818-cov-17.680015_pt1 | contig 10818 bp, 9 predicted proteins | sample MGYA00575351_ERZ1645185 | MGnify/ENA primary metagenome ERZ1645185 (study PRJEB40838, sample SAMN11284767) | freshwater sediment metagenome | isolation source: river sediment | host: Sediment | place: India: Jana village, Kanpur | collected 2015-12-17 ... | reverse complement strand
TGCGGATGCGCATGGGGACTCTCCTGTCGTGGCGTGCCGCGATTCTACGATCGCGACGATCGCGGCGATCACCTGTGCGCGTCGGCTCAGTCGCGGTCCAGCAGGCGCGCGGCCACCCAGCGCTCTGCGTAACCGTCCAGGCTCGCGCGTTCGATGAAGCCGCAGTGGCCGCCGTGGTCCGCCAGTTCGAGGTCCACCGCCGGGTACTCGGCGATCGCCGCGAAATCCGCGACCGGGATCACCGGGTCGTCCGCGGCCATCAGGATGTCCGCCGGCACCGGCAGCGCGCGCAGGCGCCCGCCGGCCACCGAGTAGCCCTCGAAATAGTCGTCGATGGTCGCGAAGTCGGTGTGCCGCAGCACCATCCATTCGGTGAGCGCGCGCATCCGCAAGCGCAGGACCTCGTCGGCGAAGCCGTGCGCCTGCGGGAACAGCGCGCGCTTGCGCGCCAGCGAGCGGCGCCACTTGTGCTCGAAGTAACGCAGGTAGATCGGCAGGCCGTCCTCCATCTGCCGCATCGTCCGCGCCGGGTCCAGCACCGGGCAGACCGCGGCAACCCGCTGCAGCGGCAAGCCCGCCGAGCGCGCCCGCAGGCCGAGGCGCAGCGCGAAGTTGCCGCCGAGCGAATAGCCGGCCACCGACAGCGGCCACTGCGGCCAGCGTTGCGCGACCTGCTGCGCGGCTTCGACCACCTCGTCGATGCGGTTGGAGTGGAACAGGCCTTCGTTGAGGTGGTGCGAGGCGCCGTGGTCGCGGAAATTCAGGCGGAACACCGCCGCACCGGCCTGCAGCAGGCGCGCTGCGGTCAGGCGCATGTAGTTGGAATCGGCGCTGCCTTCCCATCCATGCAACAGCAGCACCAGCGCCCGCGGCTCGCCCGCGTCGGGCCTGCTGGACACGCCCTGCAGGCGGATGCCGCCAGCCAGGTCGAGCACCACCGTCTCATGGCGGGCCGGTGCCTGCCGCAGGCGACGGCGCGCCTGCAGCGCGCGCAGCGGACTCGACGACAGCACCGACTGCACATGCGGCCCGCGCAGCGCCGCGGGCGGCGCGAACGGACTGCGGCGCAGGCTCATGCGGCGGCCATCGCCTGCGCCACCCGCTCGCGCGCGGTATGCGCGATCCCGCGGCGGCCGGCGTGCTCGGCGTGCAGGATCGGCTCCAGGAAGCACACGCGAGCGGGGCGCGCAGGCTCGCCGAGCAGGCGCACGAAGTTGGCCATGAAGCTCTCGCGCGGTGCGAAGGCGACGATCGGCTGCGCCTCGCACCCGATGCCGTAGCACAGCGCCACCGGCTGCACCGGCGCATCGGCTTCGACCGCGGCGGTGAAGATGCGCGCATGGAACACGCCCAGCGCGGTGCCGTCGCGGGTGCCGCCCTCGGGGAAGGCGGCGACCGCGCGCCCGGCACGCAGGCGCTCGCGCATCTCGCCCATCACCTGGCCCAGCGAATCGGCGTTGCCGCGGCGCAGGAAGATCGTCTCCGCCTGCGCGGTCAGCCAGCCGACCAAGGGCCAGCCGCGGATCTCCGACTTCGCGATGAAGCCCATCATGTGCTGCGAATGCAGGGCGATGATGTCGATCCAGCTGATGTGGTTGGCCACGAACAGGGTGCCGCCCGCCAGCGGCGTGCCCTGCCGCTCGACGCGCATGCCGAACACCCGCAGCAGGCCGCGCGCCCACCAGCGGATCGCCGCATGCGCCGGCGCACCGCCACGCACCATCAGCACCATCACCACCGGCAGGTGCACCAGCACATGCCAGGCCAGCATCGGCAGGCGGTAGAGGTAGCGCAGGGCGCGCAGCAGCGGCTCGGCGGGGGACGTCGCGCTCATGCAGCCACCTTAGCGGACGAGGGTTAGAGCGGTCAGCCTAGGCGGCTGGCGCGGCGCCGGACGCCGGCGGCCTCGGCAACACCGCCAGGGTCAGGCGGCTGATGCAGACCGGGTTGCCGGCCGCGTCCTCGATCGCGATCTCCCACACCTGGGTGCTGCGCCCGAGGTGCAGCGGTCGCGCAGTGCCGGTCACCAGGCCGCTGCGCACCGCGCGCAGGTGGTTGGCATTGATCTCCAGGCCGACCACCGCATGGCCACCGGCCATCAACATGCCGGCGCTGCTGCCGAGGGTTTCGGCGAGCGCGACCGAAGCGCCGCCATGCAGCAGCCCGTACGGCTGGTGGGTGCGCGCATCGACCGGCATGGTCGCGCGCAGGTAGCCGTCGCCGAGTTCGGTGAAGACGATCCCGAGGGACGCCATCAGGGTCCCGTCGGAACGCGCGTTCAGGGTGTCGAGGCTGGTGCCCTCCGGCCAACCCGGGGCCGGCTCAAGCGCCATCCGACCTCACCACTTGAACACGCCGGGGCGCCAGCCGCGCCCGGCGTAACCGCCACGCAGGCCACCCTCGCGGGCATAGCCGCTGCTGTCGCCGTAGCCATGGCCGAAGTCGCGGGCGCGACGGTGGTGCATGCGCTCCATCAACTCCTCGCGGCGGCCGTCCAGCCAGTCCGCGCGGCCGACCTCGGCCGGGTCCACGCCGCGGCGCTTGGCTTCGTGCTCGCGGAAATCGCAGAAGTCGTCGTAGGCGTCCAGCTCGTGCTTCAGCTCGCGCACCGACAGTTCGATCATCACCGCGTCGTCGAGGAAGCCCAGCACCTCGACATGGTCCGGGATCACATCCTGCGGGTCGGCGAAGTAGACCAGCGAGGACAGCACGCGCTGCTTGTCGGCCTCGGGCAGCGACCAGCCCTGGTCGCGGACCATCGCAATCATGTCGTCCAGGCGCAGCAGGCGGGCCTTGATGAAGTCCGGGATGTGCACCTTCTGCGCATCGTCGAGCAGGGCGGTCGCGGCATTGACGATGTCCGCCTCGCTCTTGCCCTCGGCCGACTTGCGCGAGCGCTCCATGGCCGCCTGGAAATGCGCGAGGTCGCGGTCGTTGAGCTCGAAGTTCAGGGTGATCGACATGGTCGGCGTCCTGGCGCGCGAAAAGTGAGACCGGCAGCCTAGGGCGCGCGCGGGTGGCCGTCAATCGGACCGGGGCTCCCCGCGCCCGCCGCTACAGGATCGGCGACAGGCCCGAGCCGAACGCGGTGAACACGCGCACCCCCAGCCACTTCAGGCCGAGGTCGACCTCGGGGAAGTCGCCGACCGGCTGGTGGCAGCGGCGGAAGTCCTGGTCGAACGGCGACGGCGGGACCTCGCAACCCGGGCCGGGCACGAACTGGTAGCTGGTCGCGTACTTCACCGGCCACAGGTCGAAGATCGGCATCCGCTCGGAGATCCGGGCGAGGGTGAACTCGATGCCCGGCAGGATCGGCGACGGATCGCGGCGCCCGATCGTCCAGGCGTTGCCCGGGGCCATGTCGCGGCGGATGCTCCCGGCCAGCGCGCGGGCGAAGGCGGGATCGTCGACCACCACCGCGCTCTCGGTGTTGAGGGTGTCGCCGCGCGGATCGAAATTGTGGGTGCCGACCACCCCGACCCGCTCGTCGACCACCAGCGACTTCGCGTGCAGGCCCAGGCGCATCCCCGCGCGCTTGAGCCGCACCGGCATGCCGCCCGAGGAGAACGGCGAATGCCGCGCGCTCTCGCTGTCGGGGGCCTCGCGCAGGCCGCGCTTGGCCAGGCGCCGTTCGCGCAGGCTGGGCCGGCGCGCGGGCGCCGCCTCTGCCGGGGCGGCGGCCTCGAGGTCGAGGCCGGTGGCGTCGAGGGCGATCGGTGCATCCGCCGGGAACGGCTTGAATTCGTGGATCTCGAAGCCGAAGTCGCGCAGGTAGCGCCGCTTGTACTTGTACGAGATCGCGTAGGCGATGAAGGCGTCGGTCGAGGCCAGGCTGTTGGTCGAGACCCGCACCCGCGGCGGCGCCGGCTGCTTGTGCAGGCTGCGGAACAGGCGTTGCGCCGGTTTCGACAGCACCAGGTAGGGCGTCTGCAGCAGGACTTCGCCGCGGGCGTCGGCGATCAGCGTGCGCAGCGCATCGCTGGCCGGATCCACCTGCGCCGCGGGGGCATCGTCGCGGTGCTTGGCCGGGCCATCGGCGATGAAGGCCACGCCGGCGACCGCCTGCGCGGGCGCCACCAGCCGCTCGCGCACCAGCACGGGGTCGTCGGCAAGGGCGGCCAGCGCCGCGACCCGCTCCGGCCGCCGGTAGGCCGGCGGCTGCAGGCGCGGGGCGCCCTGCGCGCGCAAGTAGCGGGCGACGTCGCCCAGGCGCTCGGCGGGCACGCTGCGCGGCGAGGCCCAGAACGCGGCGAAGTTGGCGGCCATCTCGCGCGCCACCGGGCCGGCGACCAGCAGGTCGCGGTCGCGGAAGTTGTAGCCTTCGCCCCAATCGTAATAGTCGTCCTGGTAGTTGCGGCCGCCGGTGACCGCGATGGCGTCATCGACCAGCAGCAGCTTGCTGTGCATGCGCCGGTTGAGCTGCCGCCAGCAGCAGGCCGAGGCCACCGCGTACATCGGCATCGACAGGCGCACGCGGTCCAGCACCGGGTTGTAGATGCGCAGTTCCAGCCCGGCATGCAGGGACGCGACCGCGGCCACCGTTTCCACCTTTTCCAGCGCAGCCAGCTGGTCCAGCAACAGGCGCACGCGCACGCCCCGCGCTGCGGCCGCCTGCAGTTCCCGCAGCACCAGCCAGCCGGCGTCGTCCTCGTCGAAGATGTAGGTCTGCAGGTCGATGCTGCGGCGCGCGCTGCGGATCATCGCCAGGCGGGCGACCAGCGCATCCGGGCCTTCGTCGAGGATGCGCACGTAATGGCGCGGCGCGGACGGCGTGGATTCGGCGAAGGCGCGCGCATCGAGCTCGCGCAGCGGGCTGGCCTGGGCGCAGGCGTCGGCCGCGTGGCAGTCGATCGCGGTGGCGCGGGCATCGATCGCCACCCGGGCGCCGGCGGCGCGTTGCGCGGGCCCCAGGCTGGCGCAGCCGCTGGCCAGCAACAGCACGGCCAGGGCGAACGCCGCGCGCAGGCGAAACAGGCTCATCCGTGAGCCGCCGGGGTGGTCAGGGCCACCAGAATTGGGTGAGCGCCGCGACCCCGGGTTCGATCTCGGCGTCCACCGGCAGGCGCAGCACCGCGATGCCGCCCGGCGGCATGCCGCGGTAGTCACCCGACTGCCCGCTGTGCATCAGCGCGGCGAGTTGCTCCAGGCCGGGGTTGTGGCCGACCAGTAGCAGGCGCTCGGCATCGCGCTGCGCATCGACGAGCGCCGCCAGGGTGCCGGGGCTGGCCTCGTAGATCGCCGGTTCCAGCGTGGCGGGGGCACCCCCGATGTCGCCCAGCGCCGCGAGGGTCTGCCGGGTCCGCGCCGACGGCGAGCACAGTACGCGGTCCGGCAGCAGTCCGTGCTCGCGCAACCAGTCGCCGGCCGCGCGCGCTTCCTCGCGCCCGGTGGAGGACAGCGGGCGGTCGAGGTCTGGCTGGCCCGCGCCGGCGGCGTCGGCATGGGCGTGGCGGAGCAGGATCAGGTCGCGCATTCGGGGTCCTTGTGTGGGTCTTGCGGGTCGTGTGGATCAGGTCGGTCGCGTGCGGCCGGCGCTCAGCCGCGCTTGTCCAGCCAGTGCAGCAGCGGCTCCCAGTCGGCCTGGTGCTCGCGCACCTGCGCCGAGTGGTAGTCGAACAGGCTCTTGCCGAGGCCGGTGAGGACCACGTAGGCCTGGCTGTCGCGCAACTGCGCGACCAGCGGGAACGGCCAACTGCGGAGGACCTCCATCGCCTGCTGGCTGGCGTTGGTATGCGGCTTCAGGCGATTGCCGACCAGGCCCAGCCGCAGCTTGCCCTTGCGCACGCGCGGATGCCGGCCCACCGACTCGAGGAAGCGCACCGCGGCCTCGATGTCGAGCGCCGAGGGCTGCACCGGCACCACCAGCGCGTCGGCGACGTCGAGGAACGGCTCCAGCTCGCGCTCCATCGCGCCGGCGGGGGTGTCGACCACCACCCGCTGGGTGTCGTCGGGCAGGTGCTTGCGCCAGGACTTGCGGGTGCCGTCCACCGGCAGCACCGCCGAGGCCATCCCGGCGCGGCGTTCGCACCAGCGGGTCGCGGAGCCTTGCGGGTCGGCGTCGACCAGCGCGGTGCGCAGCCCGCCGACCGCGGCCTCCGCAGCGAGATGGGTGGCGATCGTGGTCTTGCCGACGCCGCCCTTGGAACAGGCCACCAGCCAGGTCTTCATGCGCGGACTCCGTCGTGGGCTCGCCCAAGCGTACACGCAGCCGGGGCGCTGGCGCGTCGCGCGCGCTTCACGCCGCGGGCCAGCGTTCCGCGACATCCAGCCGCAGCCGGGCCAGCGCGGTGTGGACGTCCGCGGCCGCGGGCAGCACGCGGTCCCAGGCGGTGGCGCGGCCCGCCGCCTCCAGGCGCGCGGCGGCCTCGCCGAGCTCGACCGCCCCGACCAGGCGCGCGGCGCCCTTGACCTTGTGCGCCTGGCGGGTCAGCCCGGGCAGGTCGCCGGCCTCGCGCAGCGCTTCGAGCTCGGCCAGGTCGTCGTCGCTGCTGGCGAGGAAGTCGGCGAGCAGCGCGGCGACTTCGGCGGGATCGCCGCCGGTGAGGTCGTGCAGCACGCCCGGGTCGAGGGTGGGCGGCTGCTCGAGTTGCGGCAGCCGCGGGGCCTCGGGGACGCCGGCCGGGGCCGCGTCGGCGGCCGCCGCGACATGCGGCAGCCAGCGCCGCAGGCACGCCCCCAGCGTCTGCAGGCGGACCGGCTTGGCCATGTAGTCGTCCATCCCGGCGGCCAGGCAACGCGCGTCCTCGCCCTTCAACGCGGAGGCGGTGAGCGCGACGATGGGCGTGCGCGGCAGGCCACGCGCGGCTTCGTCCTCGCGGATCGTGCGCGCCAGCTGGTAGCCGTCCATGCGCGGCATGTGCACGTCGCTGAGCACCAGCGCGTAGCGCCCGCTGCGCCAGCGCGCCAGGCCGTCCACGCCGTCCTCGGCGGTCTCCGAGGCGTAGCCGGCCAGCGCCAGCTGGCGCTGGATCACCTGGCGGTTGGTCGGATGGTCGTCGACCAGCAGGACCAGGCTGCGTTCACGCTCGGCCGCCTCCACCGGCGGCAGCGGCCGCGGCTGGAAGCCGGGCATGGCGTGGCCGGGCAGCGCGCGCGGCTGCAAGTCATCCGCCGGGGCCCGCGGCAGGCGCACGCGCAGGCGCATGGTGGTGCCGACCCCGGGCACCGACTCCATCTCGACCTCGCCGCCCATCAGTTCGGCCAGCCGGCGGCTGATCGCCAAGCCGAGCCCGGTGCCGCCGAAGCGGCGGGTGGTGTCGGCCTCCGCCTGCGCGAACGGCTGGAACAGGCGCGCCTGCGCCTGCTCGCTGATGCCGATGCCGGAATCGGTGACCCGGAACACCAGGTCGTCGCTGGCGGCCTCGCCCTCGCCCGTGCTGCCGCGCAATTCCAGCGCGACCTGCACCTCGCCGTGCGCGGTGAACTTGATCGCGTTCGACAGGAAGTTGCCCACCACCTGGCGCAGGCGCACCGGATCCGCGTGGTGCGCCGGGCCGATCCGCGGATCGACCTCGCAATGCAGCGACAGCCCCTTGCTCGACGCCGAGCCGGCGTGGTTGGCGGTGATGCTGCGCACCAGCTCGGGCAGCGAGGTCGGCACCGGCTCGATCTCCAGACGGCCGGCCTCGATCTTCGAGAAGTCGAGGATGTCGCCGATGATCCGCAGCAGGCTGTCGGCGGAGGCCTGGATGACGTTGAGCGCCTGCCGCTGCTCGCCATCGAGGCGGGTGTGCGCGAGCACCTCGATCATCCCGGTCACGCCGATCATCGGGGTGCGGATCTCGTGGCTCATCGCGGCCAGGAAGGCGCTCTTGGCCTCGTTGGCCTCGCGCGCCCGCGCCTCGCTGTCGCGCAGCGCGCGTTCGAGGCGCTTGAGCGCGGTGAGGTCGGTGGCGACCGCGAGCAGGCCGACCATCGCCCCGGTGTCGTCGCGCATCGCCGACAGCGCCAGCAGCACCGGCAAGGTGCGCCCGCGCTGGTGGCGGAGCACGAACTCGCGCGGCGGCTCGCGGTGCTGGGCGAGCGCGCGCAGCGCGGTCCAGTCGGCCGCCACCGGTTGCGCGTAGGCCTCCGACAGCCCGCGCGCCAGCGCGCGCAGCGCGTCCGGGTCGAGGATCGCGTCGAGCTTCTCGCGGCCCAGCAGCGCGCCTTCCGGCCATCCCAGCAGGTGCTCGGCGAACGGGTTGACCTGGGAGAACACGCCATCCTCGTCCACCGCGAAGATCGCGGTCTGCGCGGCCTCCAGCAGCAGCCGCTGGAAATGCTCGCGGCGTTCCAGGGCGACGCGCACGCGGTCGGTGTGCATCAGCTGGTCGGTGAGCTGGCGCTCGACCCGCTGCACGTGCCCGCGCATGCGCAGGAAGCCGTCCAGCACCTCGCCGAGTTCGCCACTGGGGCGATAGCGAGGCTCCGCGGTGTAGTCGTGCGCCTCCATCCGCCGCGCAAGGTCGGCCAGCGCCTCCACCCCGCGATAGCCGTTGCGGATGATCCGCCGCCCGATCAGCACCACCAGCAGCAGGCAGCTCACGGTCAGGCCGATGCGCATCCAGCCGAGCGCGCGTCCGCGGGCCAGCTCGGCGCGCACCACCGCGTCGGCGCGCACCTGCGCGTGGTCGGCGATGCGTTGCAGGCGTTCGGTCAGCGGGTCGATCGCCGGATACAGCTCGCGGTCGGCGAAGCGCCCCAGCGCGCGGATGTCGCGCGCCTGCAGGGCACGGCGCAGGCTGGCGACCGCGGCGTCGGCGCGCGGCCGGGCCTGCAACGCCTGCTGCAACAGCGCGCGGTCCTCGGCATCGAGCTCGCGTGCCTGCAGCAGCGCCCATTCCTGCTCGGCGGCCGCCTGCGCGCGGTCGATCCGGGCCAGCCCGTCGTCCCAGTCGACCAGGTAGTTGCGGACCTTGAACGTGGTGTCGACCACGTCCCTGCCGTAGGCATCGGACAACCGGCGGATGCCGCGCATCCCGGCCAGCACCTCGTCGCGCATGCCGACCAGCGATTGCTGCGCGAAGTGCTGGCCGACCTCGTCCAGGACCAGCACGAGGGCACCGGTCGCCAGGAACAGGCCGAACAGGCCCAGCAGCTGGTGGCGGATCCCGATCCTCGACGGCACCAGGCGCATCGGTGGTCAGTGCGCGGGGCGCCGCCAGCGAGCGATCGCCGCCTGCACCTCGCTGCCCGGCACCGGCCGCGCCACCAGCCAGCCCTGGGCGACGTCGCAGCCCAGTTCGGCCAGCATCTGCCAATCCTCCAGCGTCTCCACGCCCTCGGCCACGGTGGTCAGGCCCAGCTTGCGGGCCAGGTCCATGCTGGCCTCGACCACCGCCCGCTTGCGCGGTTGCGCATGCGCGCCGGTGACGAAGTCGCGGTCGATCTTGAGCTCGGTGAACGGGATCTGCGAGAGCTGCGCGAGCGAGGAGTAGCCGGTGCCGAAATCGTCGATCGACAGCCCGAAGCCCTTGAGCCGCAGCCGCGCGAGCACGCCCAGGCCGCGCGCGGCGTCGGTCATCACCGAGCTCTCGGTGATCTCCAGCACCACGTCCTCGGGGGCGATGCCGTAGCCGGTCACGATCGCCTGGTAGCGGTCGGCCGCGGCCGGATCGGTGAGTGCGTGGGTGGAGACGTTGACCGACAGGCGCAGGCGCTGCCCGGCCAGGTCCCAGCGCTGCTTCCACGCGCAGGCGTCGTCCAGCATGCGGTCGGTGAGCGCGTTGGCCAGGCCCTCGCGCTCCAGCAGCGGCACGAACTGGTGCGGGCGCACCACGCTGCCGTCGCTGCGCTCCCAGCGCGCCAGCGCCTCGACGCCGACCACCTTGCCGTTGCCGAATTCGGCCTGCGGCTGGAACCAGGCCACGATCTCGCCGTTGCGCAGCGCCGCGGCGACCGCCTCCAGTTCGACCTCGCCCTCGGCGTCGTCGGCTTCCTCGCCCAGCTCGTCGTCGAAGCGGCCGAGCACGCCTTCCAGCTTGTCGCGGGTGAGCGGCTTCTCGACGCTGCCGAGCACGCGCAGGCCGTACGCGCGCGCCATGGTCTGCACCGTGTTGAGCAGGGCCGGGTCGAGCGCGCTGACCACCACCACCGCGCGGGCCAGCCGCTCCTGCGCGATGTGGCCGATGCATTCGATGCCGTCCATGCCGGGCATGTCGAGGTCGACCAGCACCACGTCCGGCGGCGTCGGCAGGCGGCGCAACTGGTCGAGCGCATGCAGGCCGTCGGCGCCTTCCAGCACCTGCGCGACCCCGAGTTCATCCAGCAGCCGCAGCGCGATCCTGCGCTGGAAGCCGTGGTCCTCCACCACCATCACCCGCAAGTCCGACCAGCCCATGTGCAGCTCCCCCGCCGCAGGCCCAGGACGCCAAGCCTACCCCAACGTGAAGGCGGGTTCAGGCAAGCAGGTGCAACAGCCAGCGCCAGGCCGGCAGCGTGGCCATCGCCAGCAGGATGCCGTAGCCGACCAGCGCGGCCGCCAGCCGCGGGGCGAGCCCGTGCGCACCCGCCAGCGCCGCCGCGCTGATCATCGCCGGCATGCCGGATTCCAGCACGACGACCTCGCGGGCGGGCGAGGCCATGCCGATCGCGGCCACGCCGGCGAACGCCAGCAACGGCATCGCCACCAGCTTCAGGCCCAGGCCCACCGCCAGCGGCGCCAGTTCGTCGCGCGGCAGCTTCAGCTTCAGGGCGAGCCCGACCGCCAGCATCGCCAGCGGCAGCAAGGCGTCCGCGAGCCGCTGCAGCATCGCGTCCAGCCAGGCGGGCGGCTGCGCCGGCATCGCCACCAGGGCGATCGCCAGCGCCCACAGCGGCGGGAAGCGCAGCATCCGC
>ERZ1645185.1176-NODE-1176-length-10819-cov-7.942029_pt1 | contig 10819 bp, 12 predicted proteins | sample MGYA00575351_ERZ1645185 | MGnify/ENA primary metagenome ERZ1645185 (study PRJEB40838, sample SAMN11284767) | freshwater sediment metagenome | isolation source: river sediment | host: Sediment | place: India: Jana village, Kanpur | collected 2015-12-17 ... | reverse complement strand
AGCCATAGGATAGCCTGAGACGCCTGCCAAGTGGCGATGACGGCGGCTTCAGTCGTCTGAAACCGCCACCTCGGTCACGCTTCGCTGCCAATAGCGCATGCGGTCGATTCTCTCCCTGTGCCGCCATGACCAGCCATCCGGCGATACCGCCAGTTCCGCCCAGCCGATGTCGGCGCTGTTGACGACGTCGGCGCCGCGCTCCTGATAGCGCCGCAACACCTGTTCATTGGGGTGCCGGAAGCGGTTCTGGAAACCGCTGGATATCAGCACGACATCCGGATCGACTAGATCGATGAAAGCCGCGGACGACGAGCTCTTGCTGCCATGATGCGGCGCGAACAAGACATCCGACTGCAAAGCCGAAGCATGGGTTTCGGCCAGCAGGGATTCGACTTTGGTGCTGATGTCGCCGGTCAGCAACACCCGATGGCTGCCGGTTCCGATCTGCAAAACACAGGACCGATCGTTATCATCGTCCATCAGCCCGACATCCGGCCATAGATATCTGAACTCGACGCCGTCCCAAGTCCAGGCCGAACCGGCGCGGCAACGGCGGTAATGGCCAGGTAGCGCACCTTCGGAAGCCTGCAGCGAGGCGATGGCGATGCTTTCGCGGACCGCCGGCAATCCGCCGGCATGATCGCTGTCGCCGTGGCTGACGACCACGACATCCAGGCGCTCTAGGCCCTTGGCACGCAAGGCCGGCACGATGACCGACCCCCCTTGGCTGTATCCGCCGGCCCTTCCGGCACCGGCATCATACAGAAGCGCATGTTGCCGGGTTGTGACCAGTACCGAGAGCCCCTGCCCGACATCGATCATCGCGATATGGAAACTGCCATGTGGCACATCCGGCAGTTTCGGCCAGAGCAACGGAAAAAACAGCAGTACGCCGAGCCATTTGCCCGGTAGATTTTTCGGCATCAGCAGCATCAGCGCGGCCAAAACCGCGGCCAACACGGACACCATCGAAGGCTCGGGAACAAACCGTGCAGCCACAGGGGATTGTCCGGCCCAGACAACAATCCGCCAGAGCACCTCCATGAGCCATGCCGCCATTTGCCAGATCGCGCCGCTGATGGCCGGCATGCCGGCAAATACACTGCCCAGGAGTGCGAGCGGAACCACAGCCATACTGATCCAGGGAATGGCCAGCAGATTGACCATCGGTCCGATCAGGGTGGTTTGACCGAAGAACGCCACGGTCAGCGGCAGCAGGCCGAGCGTGCAAACCCATTGCGCCCGCAGGAATGGCCGTAACAGGCCTTGTTCTGCAGATCTAGGCATGAACAGCAGCAGCAACAGCACACCGCCGTAACTCAACCAGAACCCGGGGCTCAGCAACGCCAAGGTGTCGAAACAGACCATTACCACCATGCTGACGGCCACCGTATGCACGACAGTGACCTGCCGCATCAGCAACCGGCATGTCATGAAAACGCCGATCATCAGCGCGGTGCGCACCGTCGGTACGGCAAACCCGGCGATGCCGGCATAGAGCCAGGCCGCGGCAATGGCAGCCAAGGCCATGGCCTGCGGCCTTGCCAGCATCAGACCCAGCCCGGGCAGCACGCGGTATAGGCCGAAAACCAGCCAGGCCCCGGCCAATGCCACAATGCCGACATGGAATCCGGAAATGGCAATCAGGTGGGTTATGCCGGTCCTTCGCAGCATGTCCCAATCCCCGTCGGTCAAGTTGCGGGTATCGCCGATGGCCAGCGACTGCACGAATCTGGCCCGCTCAGGACCGAGCGCCAACGCCATCTTCTGCGACAGATGGTCGCGAATGCGGTCGATGCTGAAAAGGCTGCCGATCTGCACGGCTTCACCTGCCCTGACGTAACCCTGCGCCACCCAGTGCTTTTCAAATGCCCGCTTTTCGGCATCGAAGCCGCCCGGGTTACGGGTGCCGTTGGGTACACGCAGCTTGACCTGCATACGCCAGAGATCTCCCGGCCTCAGCCTCGCAGCGCTGCGATACCAGGTCAGTCGCACCGTTCGGGAAGGCAGCATCGGGAAGTCCGCCGATGCGCGGACTCTGGCTTCGAAACGCCAATCCCTTCCATCCCGTTCGGGCAGACCGGAAATTTCCGCAATAACCTCGCCGCTTCGGCCGGACCCGTCCATAGGCAGCTGACGGCGCAAGTGAAGATCGGCAGCCACAGCCGCGAACGCAACGCCCATGAGCAGGGCCGCTGGCAGGGTGGCCACCTGCCAGCGCAAGATCACGGCCGCGGCCGACAGCAACAGGAAAATCCCGATTTCTAGGTGCGGCAATGCCGGGCTGAGCTGTAAGCAGGCGGCCCCGAGGCAGAAAGCGAACAATGTGGATGGACGGCAGCGCGCAGGCCTGCTCGTCCGCTGCGTCATCCGGTCTTGGCCTGCAAACTGCCTTGATGCAGCTCCAGGGTCCGGCCGCACTTGGCGGCCAGATGATTGTCGTGCGTCACGATGACCAAAGCCACGCCAAGCCTGTCTTTCAGATCGATGAGCAGATCGAATACGCTGTCGGCGGTCGTTTCATCGAGATTACCGGTCGGCTCATCGGCCAGAATGCAGGCCGGCCGGTTGACCAATGCCCGCGCCACGGCAACGCGTTGGCGTTCACCGCCGGATAACTCGCCGGGCTTGTGTTTCAAACGGTGGCCAAGACCAACCTGCCCGAGCAGGTCCAGCGCCGGCTGCCTGGCCTGTTTGACATCCATACCGGCAATCAACAGCGGCAACATCACGTTCTCGACCGCGGTGAATTCCGGCAGCAGATGGTGGAATTGGTAGATGAATCCGAGGTGACGGTTGCGAAGCCGACCTTTGTCGGCCTCGGACCGGCTGTACACATCCTCACCCATCAATTGCACATGGCCGGATGTCGGCTGGTCCAATCCGGCCAACAGATGCAGCAAGGTGCTTTTCCCGGTTCCGGACGCGCCGACAATGGCCAGGGACTCGCCGGCCCGGACCTCGACATCCAGTCCTTCGAATACCGGTGTGATCAAATCGCCTTCGCGATAGGTTTTGGACAGCTTTCTGCCCCGCAGGATGACTTCACTCATAACGCAGAGCCTCGACCGGATTGGTCCTGGCCGCGCGCCATGCCGGATAAATGGTAGCCAGCAGACACATCAGGATGGCGATTCCGATCACCGCCAGCACATCGCCCGGATTGACGACCGAAGGTACACCGCTGATGTAATAGACATCGGACGGCATCAGTTCGTTGCCGGTCAGGGATTCGATGAAATGCACCAGAACCCCCAGATTCTTCGACAGCAGGACGCCGGCCAGCGTTCCGAGCGCTACTCCGGCCAAACCGATGACCAGACCCTGGACCATGAATACCTGCATGATCTGCTTGGGTGACATCCCCAGCGTGCGCAGGATGGCGATGTCGGCCTGTTTGTCCTGTACCAGCATGACCTGCGATGAGACCAGGTTGAAAGCGGCGATGGCGACCACCAACGACAGCAGGATGAACATCACGGTTTTTTCCATTTTCAGGGCGCGGAAGAAATTGGCGTGGTCGCTCGACCAATCGCGCACGCTGTAGATGCCCTCCATGCTGTTTGCCAGATCACGGGCAACCGACCAGGCCTGCCAGATATCATGCAGTTTCAGGCGCACGCCGGTCACGTCCCGGTCGAGGCGCAGCAGCTTCTGGCCGTCCTGCATGTTGATCAGTGCCAAGCCGTAATCGTACTCCTGAGCACCGACCGAAAAGATGCCGGTGACCGTGAAGCGCTTGGCACGCGGCATCGAGCCGAACGGCGTGGCGGTCGACTCGGTAACAAAGGCATTGACTGAATCGCCGACCCGGACATTGAGCGCGGCCGCCAGTTCGGAACCGAGCACGATGTTGAAACGGCCGGGCTGCAGGCTGTCCAAACGGCCCTGCACCATCTTCGCGGGCAGATCGGAGACCGCTCCCTCCAACGACGGCTCGATGCCGCGCAGCATGGCGCCCTGTCGGTTCTGGCCCTGCAGCAGCGATTCGGTCTGGATGTACGGTGCCGCACCGGCCACGCGCGCGTCTTTGCCTGCCAAGGCAACCGCCGCCTGCCAATCCGGCAGGCTTCCGGCAGAACCCTCGATGGTGGCATGCGCTACCGTACCGAGGATGCGGGTGCGCAGTTCCTCCTGGAAGCCGTTCATCACAGAGATGGTGGTGATCAAAGCCACCACGCCGATGAAAATACCCAGCACCGAAGCCATGGAAATGAAGGATATGAATCCGTTGCGGCGTTTGGCACGCAGGTAACGGAGTCCGATGGCGGCGGTCAGCGGCTGGAACATAGCGCTCTATAGTAACGGGTTAACGATCAGGCTTGGCGGATTTTCAAGCTTACCGGTTGCCGATGCGTTCATCATCCGCCACAGGGCACGGCGTTGCCCTTCAGGCAACAGCCGGCGCCACCAGAAATGGACGGCTGGCTGTCCCTCATGCCGACAGCGCAGCACCGCCAGATAGCCGAAATCCTGCCATCGCACCGCATCAAGCGGTTCAAAGCCCCCTGCCAGCTCCCTACCGAAACGGCCATCCGCCGCAAGCGCCAGCACGAAGGCTTCGGCCCGCAGCATGCTTCGCATGCACAGCCCGGTATACAGCACTGCCGCGGCTGCCAACGGCACAGCCAGGGCCGCAGGTGCCGCGCTTGCCATCAGGCTCAGCAGCGATGCGGCCAGGGTGGCGCACAGCAAGGGGATGCTGACAGGGCGCCGGCTAGGCAGCCGGCAGATCGGCGATGAGGCAGACGACCGCTTCAAGACTGGCATCCTCCGGACGTTGCCGTCCCATGAACCATCGCCACAGCGTATCGTCTTCGCAATCGAGCAACCGTAGGAAAACACTTCTTTCCGCCTCATCGGCTGACGGCCAACGCTGGTCGAGATAGCGCAGCATCAACTGATCGAGCTCGCGCATGCCGCGCCGGCAGCGCCAGCGCAGGCGTTTGATTTCGGGGTTCGCGGCCGTTTCGGGCATCAACCCAGCCAGGTCCAGGCCAATACGCCCCAAATCGCCCATAGCGCAATGGAACTGAACAGATAGGCGCTGAAACGGTCTTTGACCCGGTTGTAGGTGCAGTGGATATAGCTGTGCAGATAACGCATCACGACGAATGCCCAAGCCAGCACCAGAAGCAACGCGCTCTGTGTCTGGCTGATGATACTCAACAGCATTGCCGTATAGAACAGAACCGGCAATTCGAACAGATTACGGAAGTTATCTGCCGCGCGTGTATCTTCAAATACCGCCGCCTGGGCGCTGCTGGCAACAGCCTGCGGGTGGATGCTACGTGTTTTCATCTCGGCAAGACGTGTCTGGAACAGGCGCAGCCAGACCAGCAGGGTCAGCAGCACCATCGCGAGCATAGGCCAAAGCAGCGGATTGGCCATCTCAGGCGCCATGGCGCTGCAAAATCAGTTTCTTGATTTCCGCGATCGCCTTGGCCGGATTCAGGCCTTTCGGGCAGGTGCGTGCGCAGTTCATGATGGTGTGGCAGCGGTACAGCTTGAACGGGTCTTCCAATTCATCGAGACGGGCGCCGGTGTCCTCGTCACGGGAGTCGACGATCCAGCGGTATGCCTGCAACAGAACGGCAGGGCCGAGGTAGCGTTCACCGTTCCACCAGTAGCTTGGGCAGCTGGTGCTACAGCAGGCGCAGAGAATGCATTCGTACAGACCGTCCAGCTTGGCGCGGTCCTGCTTGGACTGCAGACGCTCGCCGGAACCGGGAGCCGTCGACTGCGTCCGCAGCCAAGGCTTGATGGAGGCGTATTGCGCGTAAAAATGCGAAAGGTCGGGCACCAGATCCTTGATCACCGGCATATGCGGCAACGGGTAAATGGGCACTTCCCGCTTTCCGCACTCCTCGATGGCCTTGGTGCAGGCCAGGGTGTTGGTGCCGTCGATGTTCATCGCGCAGGAGCCGCAGATACCCTCTCGGCAGGAACGCCGGAAAGTCAGGGTCGGATCAACCTCGTTCTTGATCTTGATCAGGGCATCGAGCACCATCGGGCCGCACTGGTCGAGGTCGAGCTCGTAGGTGTCGACGCGCGGATTGGCGGCATCGTCCGGATTCCAGCGGTAGATACGGAAGCTGCGCAGGTTTTTCCCGCCCGTTTTCGCCGGAAAGCGCGTGCCTTCGGTGATCTTCGAGTTTGCCGGCAAGCTGAATTCAGCCATGGTCTGTTCCCATCTCAGTATTTACGTTCTTTCGGCGGGATGTAGGCCACATCCGAGCTGAGCGTGTTCATGTGCACCGGGCGGTAATCGATGCGGGTATTGCCTTTGTCGTCGATCCAGGCCAGCGTGTGCTTCATCCAGTTTTCGTCGTCCCGCGTTTTGAAATCCTCGCGTGCGTGGGCACCGCGCGATTCCTTGCGGTTTTCGGCGGACACCATGGTGACCACGGCCTGACCGAGCAGGTTCTGCAGCTCCAGGGTTTCGATCAGGTCCGAATTCCAGACCAGCGAGCGGTCCGAGACCTTGACGTCCTCGAAACTGGCGAAGGCCTCACGAATCTTGCCGACGCCCTGCTGCAGGGTTTCGCCGGTACGGAAAACGGCGGCATCGCTTTGCATGATGTGCTGCATGTTGTCGCGGATTTCGGAGGTCGGCGTCGAACCGGCGGCGAAACGCAGCTTGTCGAAATTGGCCAGGGATTTATCGAGCGCGGACGCCGGCAGCGCTTTATGCGGCTGGTTCGGCTTGATGGTTTCGGCGCAGCGATTGGCCACGGCACGGCCGAACACGACTAGGTCGAGCAGTGAATTCGAGCCCAGACGGTTGGCGCCGTGCACGGAAACGCAGGCCGCCTCGCCGATCGAATACAGACCCGGCACGACGCTGTCGGGATCGCCGTTCCTGAGCGTGACCACTTCGCCGTGGTAGTTGGTCTGCAGGCCGCCCATGTTGTAATGCACGGTAGGCAGAACCGGTATCGGCTGCCGGGTGACATCGACGCCGGCGAAGATCTTGGCGGTTTCGGAAATGCCCGGCAGTTTCTCGTGGATGACCGCCGGATCGAGATGGGTCAGGTCCAGGTGGATATGGTCCTTCTTCGGGCCGACGCCGCGGCCTTCGCGTATCTCGATGGTCATGGAACGGCTGACCATGTCGCGCGGCGCAAGGTCCTTCACGCTCGGTGCATAGCGTTCCATGAAGCGTTCGCCGGAACTGTTGCGCAGGATGCCGCCTTCGCCGCGCACGCCCTCGGTGATCAGGCAGCCGGCGCCGTAGATGCCGGTCGGGTGGAACTGCACGAACTCCATGTCCTGCAGCGGCAATCCGGCACGCAACGCCATGCCGCCGCCGTCGCCGGTGCAGGTATGCGCGGAGGTCGCCGAGAAATAGGCGCGGCCGTAGCCGCCGGTGGCCAGCACCACGCCGTGGGCGCGGAACACATGCAGGGCGCCTTCGGCCATGTCGAGCGCGATCACGCCACGGCATACGCCCTCCTCGTCCATGATCAGGTCAAGGGCGAAGTATTCGATGAAGAATTTGGCATCGTGCTTCAAGGACTGCTGATACAGCGTGTGCAGGATGGCATGGCCTGTACGGTCGGCCGCGGCGCAGGTGCGTTGCGCCGGCGGGCCTTCGCCGTAGCGGGTGGTCATGCCGCCGAACGGGCGCTGGTAGATCTTGCCTTCCTCGGTACGCGAGAACGGCACGCCGTAATGCTCGAGTTCGATGATGGCCGGAATGGCTTCCCGGCACATGTATTCGATGGCGTCCTGGTCGCCGAGCCAATCCGAACCCTTGACGGTATCGAAGAAATGGTAGCGCCAGTCGTCTTCGCCCATATTGCCCAGGGCCGCCGAGATGCCGCCCTGCGCCGCCACCGTGTGCGAACGGGTCGGGAACACCTTGGTGACGCAGGCGGTTTTCAGGCCCTTGGCGGCCAGACCGAACGTGGCTCGCAGACCGGCACCGCCGGCTCCGACCACAATCATGTCGTATTGGTGTTCGGTGATTTTATAGGCTTGTCTCATAGGATTCTCAGGCAACCAGCGCGAGCCGCATGATGGCGATCACGGCAGCCACGGCGGCGAAGGAATAGACGATCTTGATGGCAACCTGTAGTGCGGTTTCAAGCCCCGGTTTGTGGATGTAATCCTCGACCACAACCTGCAGGCCATGCCTTGCATGCCAGAACAGCGCCAACACATACAACACCGATGCGCCGCTCAAGAACGGGTTGGCGAACTGCGTTTTCAGTACGGCATAATCGCTTTGACTGTATTTTGCCAGGCCATAAACCACCAACGGGGTCAGCAATGCCAGCACCACGGCACTCAGACGCTGTGCCCACCAGTGCCCGAAACCGGATTTGGCCGAACCCAGACCGCGCGCGGTCGCCAGCGGATCACGTAATGTCATGGCGCACCTCCCGTGGATACCGCAAACCACCAGACAGCTGCGGTGGACAGCAGCGAAAGCACGACGACCGCATACCCGGAACGGTAGACGGTAGGGATGTCGAAGCCCTTGCCGCCGTCCCAGAACAGATGCCGGACGCCGTTGAACAGGTGGTACATCAGACAGAACGAAAACACAACCAGCGCCAGCATGCCGACCGGAGACGCCAGACAGGCACGGACCACGGCGAAGGCCTGCTCGCCCATCGATAGGGAAACCAGAACCCATACCAGTGCCAAGCTGCCCAACGCCAGAACGACCCCGGTGGCGCGATGCATGATCGACATCATCGACGTGATTTGCGGCCGGTAATACGGGCCGATCATGAACGGAGACATGGGGCGCTTCTGTGACATGGGCTTATCCGTCAGTGGTTAGAAATCGATGCAACGTCCGTTTTTTTCCCAATCTCCGTATCGGGTAGGCTCAAGACCGCCTCGACCGCCAACTTCAGGACAGGCTTCAGTCCTGCTTTCCGGAAGCTCCGGGGCATCCGCTTTCCGCTGTGATGGTTCGGGATTGCCGTTAGAATGGGACTTCTGCATCATCCGACTATGGTAAATCCCTTGCCCATGCCGTTCAAGTTAAATTTCAGTCCCGGCAAGCCGTTCGCGCTGACGAACCATGCCCTGATCCGGATACGCGGCGCCGATGCCTGCGCTTTCCTGCAGGCACAATGCATGAATGACGTTAACCGCCTCGCTGACGGCAATTGGCAATACAACGGCTGGTTGAACCCTCAGGGCCGTGTCATGGCCCTGTTTTACCTGGCCCGTTCGGCAATGGACGATTTTTGCATGATCGTGCCCGAACTGCCGGCAGAGCCTTTGCTCGCTTCCCTGCAACGCTTCAAATTCCGCTCACGAATCAACCTAGCCGTAGACAGCGCAAGCTGCGCGCAAGGCCTGTTGCTGGCCCCGGACTCCTTGGACAGAATCGAAGCCCCGATTCGGGAAGCACTGGCTGTGCGGATTTCCGGCCGGTTTGCCGACCGCATCCTTTCGATTGCACCGACCGCCGCAGCCATTGACCCTGAAGCCTTGGACCAGTGGCATGGCCTCGACATGCTGGCAGGCTGGCCATGGCTGTCGGAATCCCAGCAGAACCGCTGGACGCCGCAGATGCTGAGCCTGGAACGGTTGGATGCCTTCAGTCTGAAAAAAGGCTGTTACCCGGGTCAGGAAATCGTGGCGCGCACGCATTATCTGGGAAAAAGCAAGCGGCGCCTTCAAGCCATCACCGGCTCCGGAATGCAGATCGATCAGCCACTTAGCGCCGATGGCCAAGCGTTCGGCCATGTGGTCGATGTCAGCTCCGCCGGCACGTTCGCCATCGCAGTCGTCAACATGGATGCGCCGCCGACGCCATGGCGTATCCCGACGGGAACTGAGGTTTCACCTTTATCGGATTAGTGCTGCAACTCTAATTTATGCTAGTCTTTTGGCATACCAGAACCGTCCGCATAACCTCAGGAAACCCGATATGTTGCACCGTACACTGACCGCGCTGTCGCTTGCCGTTTTTTCGTTCGTGGCTTCTGCCGCCGAATATACCCTCTCGGTGGAGCCCAACTACCCGGCCGACCAGGCCCAGGAAGTCTACAGCCCGCTGATCCAATACCTGAACAAGACCACCGGTCATAAATTCAAACTGAAAACGGTCAGCAACTACCACGCCTATTGGCGCGACATCCTGGCTAACGCTCCTGCCGATTTCACCTTCGAGGAGGCCGATTTCGCTGACTTCCGCACCCAACGCCAGGGTTTCAAACCGCTGGTACGGGTCGCCGAACCGACCCAGTTCTCATTGTTGGTCAGCCCCGAAAACGCCGATGCCGGCCCACGCGGATTGCTGGCCGGCAACATCGTCAGCATGCCGTCTCCGAGTCTGGGTTACCTGTTTCTCGGCGAACTGTACCCCAACCCGATCGCGCAGCCTGAAATCGTTTCCAACGCCCAGACCTGGAAGGACGGCATCGACATGGTGTTCGCCCAGGAAGCCATAGGCGCCATGGTTCCCGTATACATCGCCGAGCAGTACCCCAATCTGGTTTCCGTACACCTGTCGCGCAGCCTGCCGGGACGCACCATGAGCGCATCCGGCAAAGTACCGGCCGAAGTGCGCAAATCCGTCGCCGATGCGATGCTGAAATTGCAGGACAACCCGGACATGATCGACGTGCTGACCGAACTCGGTACCGCCCGTTTCGTGCCGACCAGCGCTGCCGAAATCGCCGGCAATGAACGCATGCTGCGCAAGGTTTTCGGTTACCCGAAGGACAAGCCTGCCCAACCCGCCAAGCCGGCAGCTGCGCCTGCGGCGACGGCGGCGCCGGTCACGCAGTAATTAGACCAGGCTGATGGCGGCGTTGACGATGTCCGCGTCCGCCGGTATCACGGCGAA
>ERZ1645185.1175-NODE-1175-length-10820-cov-7.215606_pt1 | contig 10820 bp, 9 predicted proteins | sample MGYA00575351_ERZ1645185 | MGnify/ENA primary metagenome ERZ1645185 (study PRJEB40838, sample SAMN11284767) | freshwater sediment metagenome | isolation source: river sediment | host: Sediment | place: India: Jana village, Kanpur | collected 2015-12-17 ... | reverse complement strand
CTACATGGGCTTCGCGCACGGCACCAACGACGCGCAGAAGACCATGGGCATCATCGCGCTGGCGGTGTTCGGCGCCGAGGCCTCCGGCACATTGAAAGACCTGCCGTCCTGGCTGGCCTTCATCCACCCGGCCGGCGGCGAGAAGGACATCGACAAGTGGATCGTGGTGACCTGCGCGCTGGTGATGGCGGCCGGCACCGCGATGGGCGGCTGGCGCATCATCAAGACGCTCGGCCACAAGATGGTCAAGCTGCATCCGATCAACGGCTTCGCGGCCGAGACCAGTTCCGCCACCATCCTGTCGGTGGCCGCGCACTTCGGCATGCCGGTGTCCACCACGCACAGCATCTCGACCGCGATCATGGGCGTCGGCTTCGCCAAGAACCCGCGCGCGCTGAAGTTCTCGGTGATCGAACGCATCGTCTGGGCCTGGATCCTCACCATTCCGGCCGCCGGCGGCATCGCCTGGGGCTTGGTGCGCCTGCTCAAGCACTACGGCATCGGATTCTAGAACGCGTCGCCGCCCTGCAGGCGGCGCTCGATGCGGTCGCCCATGCCGCCCACGCGCAACAGGGCGCGTTCCAGTTCGGTCGCGTCCAGTCCGGCATAGGTGCGGTTCTCGCACAGGTGCAGGTACGTGCGGCCGCCCATCTCGCCCAGCGCCAGATAGCCGGTACGGCTCTGCCAGTTGAACGCCAGCGCCCGCGCCAGCGCGTCCTCGCCGAGACCGCGCTCGGCCACCGCGGTGCTGACCCGCAGCACGCGCCTGCCGTCCTCGTCGATCAGTTCCGACAGGAACACGCTCTGACGGCGGCGCCCGTGGTCGAGCGAAAGCTCCAGCGCCAGCAGGAACGGCTCCAGATGCGTGACCGTGTAGCGTTGCGCCACCCAATCGGCGACCTGCTCGAAGCTGCGCATCGGACACCTCCTTTTCCGTTATGCTACGCCGCGATGGGTGAAAAAAACATTAAGCAGGCGATTCTCCGGCGCATCCGCGCGATTCCGCGCGGCTCGGTGATGGCCTATGGCGACGTCGCGGCGGCGGCCGGGTTTCCCGGGCGCGCGCGCCTGGTCGCGCGCATCCTGTCCGAATCCGGCGGCGACCTGCCGTGGCATCGCGTGCTGCGCGCATCGGGCCGCATCGCCTTCCCGCCCGATTCGCCGCTGTTCGCCGAGCAGACGCAACGCCTGCGCGCCGAGGGCGTGCGGGTCGAGAACGGCCGCGTGAAACTGCAGCGCCGCGGCGTCGACCTCGATGCCTTGTTGTGGTCGCCGGACTGAGGCAATCGGGTATCCTATCCACAGCCAAACACGGAACTTCCGCATGCATCTGCCGCCCATGACCCGCAACCTGCTTTGGATCCTCGCCATCGCGTTCCTGGCGCAGCAGTTCCTGGGCGATGCCGTGGTGCCGCTGATGCTCTGGCCGTTCGGAGACTATCCGGTCGGCGTCGGCTCCGACGGTCTGCCGGTCAGCGTCGGTTTCCAGCCTTGGCAGCTGATCACCTACGCCTTCCTGCACGGCGGTTTCGGCCATCTGTTCTTCAACGGCATCGCGCTGTACCAGTTCGGCTCGCGTCTGGAATACGTGTGGGGCGCGAAGAAATACCTCACGTTCTTCCTGGTCTGCGCGGCCGGCGCCGGCCTGTGCCAGCTGCTGTTCATGGCGCTGGTGCCGCAGTCGGCCGGGCCCACCATCGGTGCCTCGGGCGGCGTATACGGGCTGCTGTTGGCCTACGGCCTGATGTTCCCGCGCGAGCGGGTGATGCTGCTGATTCCGCCGGTCCCGATGTCGGCGCGCACGCTGGTTCTGGTTTTCGGCGCGCTGTCGCTGTTCATGGGCGTCACCGGCACCGGCGGCGGCATCGCGCATTTCGCGCACTTGGGCGGCATGCTGTTCGGTTGGCTGCTGATCCGTTATTGGCGCGGCCAGCCGCCGTTCAAGGCCAAGCGCCGCGGCCCCTGGGGCGTTTAACGCCCGGTCTTGCCGCCGAACAACGCGAACTCCGAGCCGACCACCAGACGCAGCGCCAGCAGGCGTTCGGCGCTTTGCTCGGCCGCGGCCGTGCGCGCCGCCTGCAGCAGGCTGGGATAGATCGCGTCCAGGCTGCGGCGGTACGGCTTCATGTCGATGACGGCGTGCCGCGCGCGGTACAGCGATTGGGCGTTGGGCTGATAGGCCGCCAGTCGGTTGAATTTGGCGTCGATGGCGAGCGAGACGGCACCGTCAACGCCGCCGAAGACCGCCTGCAGCACGGCGCTGCGCGCCGGCAGGCTGTCGTCGATCATGAAGCTGGCGCCGCCCGCGCCGCTGGCGAGGAACGCCCGCCGCGCCGCGGCGTACAGCGGGTGCGCGGCGTCCAGCAGCGCGCTGTCGTCTTCGCCGGCGGCCTGTTCCGAGGGAAAGCGGCAGGGCAGCGAATCCGGCAGCGCGTTCGCGAATTCCGGGATCGCCAGCTCGCGGGTGTCGAGCACGAAACGGTGCGGCGTGGACGGCGCGAAGCGGCCGCCGAAATGCGCCAGCAGGTCGAGCGCCAGCTGTTCGAATGCCGATTGGTCCATCTGTCCGGCGCGCAAGGCGTCGCTGCGCAGGTCGAACAGGTGGCTGGCGTCGCCGGCGTTCAGCGGCAGGCGCACATCGATCGGCAAGGCGCCCTGCTCGGGGTCGAGCGCGCCCTCCAGGCGCCATTCGCCGCCGCAGCGGTAGCGCAGCATGCCGTCGGCCTCCTCGACCGCTTCAACGTCCCAGTCGCAGCCGTCGACCGTGACCCGGTCGCCGGCGCCGAAGCGCACGCGCACCAGGGGCGAGGCGGCATGGGTGAAGCGTTTGAGCTCGCCGCAGCCGGTGAAGACGATGTCGGCTTGGCGGTTGTCGGCCCGGAGGATGGTGCCCAGGCCCAGTTCGGGTTCGGCGGTGGAAGACCAGCGTTGGCCGGGTTGGATCGTCAGCATGCGGCGCATTGTACCGGCATCGGCCGGCGCGCGCAAAACAAAAACCCCGGCGATGCCGGGGTTTTCGTCGTTGCCGTGGCGTGCGGTCACCAGATCGCGATCTTCTGCGCGCCGCTGCGTACCATCGGGTCGCCGGCCTTGCACTGAAACGCGGCCGCGTAGGCGTCCATGTTCGACGGCGCGCCGTTGGCGCGGAACTTGGCCGGGGCGTGCGGGTCGGTGACCAGACGCACCGCCAGCTCCTTCTCGGTGAAGTTGCGGCGCCAGACGGTGGCCCAGTTCATGAAGAAGCGCTGCTCCTGCGAGTAGCCGCCGATCTCGGCCACTTTCTTGTTGGCCAGGTCGATGCGCAGCGCGTCCAGCGCCACGGTCAGGCCGCCCAGGTCGGCGATGTTCTCGCCGAGGGTCAGGTTGCCGTTGACCTTCTTGCCGGGCAGGGCCTCGTAGCCGTTGAACTGGCCGACCAGCTGGGCGGTCTTGGCCGCGAAGCCGGTGGCGTCGCTCGGCTGCCACCAGTTGGCGAAACTGCCCTTGGCGTCGAAACGCGAGCCCTGGTCGTCGTAGCCGTGCAGCATTTCGTGGCCGATCACGGCGCCGATGCCGCCGTAGTTCAGGGCCGGGTCGGCTTTGGCGTCGAAGAACGGCGGCTGCAGGATGGCGGCCGGGAACACGATCTCGTTCATCAGCGGGTTGTAGTAGGCGTTCACGGTCTGCGGGGTCATGCCCCAGTCGGTGCGGTCCTTGGGTTTGCCGATCTTGGCCATCTCATAGGCGTGGTTGAACTTGGCGGCGGCCAGGATGTTGCCGACGTAGCTGTCACGGCCGGTGCTCAGGCCGGCCCAGTCGCGCCACTTGTCCGGATAGCCGATCTTGGGCGTGAAGCTGGCCCATTTCTCGACGGCCTTGGCGCGGGTTTCCGGGCTCATCCATTCCAGCTTCTCCAGGCGGGTCTTGAGCGCGGACGACAGGTTGCCGACCAGCTGCTGCATCTGCGCCTTGCTTTCGGCCGGGAACGCGACCTCGACGTACAGCTGGCCGAGCGCTTCGCCGGCGCTGTCGTTGACGGTGTCGAGCACGCGCTTCCAGCGCTCCTTCTGCTGCTGCTGGCCGCGCAGGGTCTTGCCGTAGAACGCGAAGTTCTGGTCGGCGAAGGCCTTGCTCAGGTAGGGCGACAGGCCGTCGATGGTATGGAAGCGCAGGTAGGCCTGCCAGTCGGCCATCGGCACCGAGGCGAACATGCCGTCCAGGGTCTTGAAGAAGGTCGGGTTCGAGAGCGAGAACTGCGCCGGGCGCTTGATGCCGTTGGCGTCGAAGTAGGCGCCCCATTCGAACGCCGGGGTGATCTTGTTGGCGGCGTCGATCGAGACCGGGTTGTAGTACTTGGACACGTCGCGCGAGAGTTCCTCGTTCGAGTAGCTGACCTTGGCCAGCGCGGTCTCGATGGACAGGATGGCGCCGGCCTGCTTGGCCGCTTCGGCGTCGCTGGCGCCGGCCAGCTTCAGCGTCGCGGCGATGTGCGCCTGGTAGGCGTCGCGTTCGGCCTTGTGGGCGTCGCCGCTGTAGTAGGTCTTGTCCGGCAGACCCAGTCCGCCCGGCGCGGCATACGCGATCACTTGGCTGGAGTCCTTGAAGTCGGACTCGCCGCCCAGGCCGAACAGGCTCATGCGGCCTTCGGCGGCGGTCTTGCGCAGGTAGGCCGGCAGGTCGGCGGGGGTCTTGAGGGCGGCGATTTCATCCAGGAACGGCTGGATCGGCTTGATGCCGGCGGCCTCGATGGCGGCCTCGTCCATGCCGGTGGCCCACAGGTCGCCGATCAGTTTGTGCGTGCCCTTGGCGTCCTTCATGCCGGCGGCGGCCTCCACGATCTGGCGCTGGGTGGCCAACGAACGCTCGGCCAGCATTTCGAAGCTGCCCCAGCTGGTGCGGTCGCCCGGCACCGGGTTGGCGGCCAGCCATTTGCCGTTGACGAACTGGTTCAGGTCGGTGCAGGCGGATACCGAGGCATCCAGGTCTTCGACCGCGAAGGCCGGCAGCGGCGGCAGTTTGGCGAGGTCGATGCTCAGCTTCGCGGGTTCGGCCGCGGCGGCGGGTTCCTCTTTCTTGCAGGCGGACAGGCCGAGCGCGACGGCGGCGCTCAGCGACAGCAGTTTCAGGGACTTGTTCACGTTAAAGGCTCCGGTGCGGTGACGGGTAGGACAGGCCATCCAGAATACGCCCATTTCGCCCCGGCCGGATAGGCCGTAAGTCATGGTGCCTTGGCAAAGCGGCCGCGCTTTGCTACGCTGTCCGGGAAATCTGGTTCAGGACTCCCATGCGTATGACGCCCCGTCTCCTGGCCTCTGCGGTCGCCGTGCGCGACCGCCGTAGCCCGTTTACATCGTTGGCTTTCCTCCGACTCCGCGCATGGGGTTCTGGCACGCGTTTCCCGGCCTTGAATCTTCCCCATCTGGAGCTCCCATGAAAATCCTCGCCTGCGACGGCATCCATGCCGACGGTCTGACCCTGTTCGAAGAAGCCGGTTTCACGGTCGAAACCAGCGATCCCATCAAAGACGCGGCCGCGCTGGCCGCAAAACTCAAGGACTTCGACGCGGTGGTGGTGCGCTCGGCCACCTCGATCACGGCCGAGGCCCTGAAGCAGGCCGCGCACCTGAAGGTCATCGGCCGCGCCGGCGCCGGCGTCGACACCATCGACGTGGAAGCGGCCACCGCGCGCGGCATCGCGGTGATGAACGCGCCCGACGGCAATACCTTGGCCGCCGCCGAGCATGCGGTGTCGCTGCTGTTTTCGATGGCCCGCCACGTGCCGAAAGCCGATGCCGGCATGAAGGCCGGCGAATGGCCGAAGAACGGCCTGACCGGCTTCGAGCTGGAAGGCAAGCGTTTGGGCGTGATCGGCCTGGGCCGCATCGGCGCCACGGTGGCGCGCAAGGCCGCCGGCATCGGCATGGACGTGGCCGCGTTCGATCCGTTCCTGCCGGCCGCGGCCTCGGGGCGCATGAGCGTGCCGATGAAGACCCTGGACGAACTACTGGCCTGGGCCGACATCATCACCCTGCACATTCCGCGCACCAAGGACACCACCAACCTGATCGGCGAAGCGCAGATGCGCCGGATGCGCAAGGGCGCGTACCTGATCAACGCCGCGCGCGGCGGCCTGGTGGACGAAGCGGCCCTGCTCACGCTGCTCGACGAAGGCCATCTGGCCGGCGCCGCGCTCGATACCTTCGTGACCGAGCCGCTGCCGAAGGACTCGCCGTTGCGCGCGCATCCGAAGCTGATCCTGACCCCGCATCTGGGCGCATCGACCTCGGAAGCGCAGCAGGCGGTCAGCACCATCCTGGCGCGCCAGATGATCGATTTCCTGAAGACCGGCGCGGTCGCCGGCTGCGTCAACCTGCCGCCGCTCAGCGCCGAAGCGGCGAAAGAGGTCGGTCCGTGGGTGCCGCTGATGACCGAACTCGGCAAGCTCGCCAGCCGTCTGGTGCCGGCCGCCAGCAAGCTGCACATCACCTACGCCGGCCGCACCGAGGCGCTCGACACCCGCCCGCTCAGCCGCCTGTTGGTGGCGTCGATGCTGGGTAGCGCGTCCGGCCGGGTGACGCCGGTGAATGCCTTGGGCGAGGCCGCCGCGCGCGGTCTGGCGGTTTCCGAGACCCTGGGCGGCGACGGTGACGGGTTCGACCGGCTGTTGCGCATCGAGGTGGCGGGCGAGCAGGGCGGGCGGCGCATCGAGGCCACCTTGCACCGCGGTCCGCGCGTGGTGCGCCTGGACGGCGTCGAACTCGACTTCGACCCCGGCGCGCACATCCTGTTGATGAAGAACGAAGACAAGCCCGGCGTCATCGGCCTGCTCGGCTCCAACCTCGGCGCGGCCGGCATCAACATCGTCAACTTCTCGCTCGGCGCCACCGGCGACGGCCATGCGCTGGCGGCGATCACCGTCGACCGCGAGGTGTCGGCCACGCAGCTCTCGGGCCTGCGTACCATCCCGGGCATCGTGTCCCTGGACATGATCTGAGGCGCGCCCGATGAAGATCATCCTCGCACGCCATGGCGAAACCCCATGGAACGCCGCCGGCCGCTACCAAGGCCAGATCGACATCCCGCTTTCGGAGGTCGGCCAGGCGCAGGCCGCCCAGCTCGGCGAACGCCTGCGCGACGTGCCGATCACGCGCGCGGTCAGTTCGCAGCTGGCGCGTGCGCGCGCCACGGCCGAAGCGGCCTTGGGCGATGCGCGCAAGGCGATGCTACGGATCGACCCGCGTCTGCAGGAAATCGCCCACGGCGAATGGGAAGGCTTGCTGGCCGGTGAAATCGCGGCGCGCGATCCGGACACCTTCCGCGCCTGGCGCGAGGCGCCGCAGACCGTGCAGATGCCGGGCGGAGAGAACCTGCAGCAGGTGCTGGACCGCGCCTGGGCGGGTTTCCGTGCCGCCTGCGAGGGGCTCGGCGCCGACGACACCCTGCTGCTGGTGGCGCACGATGCCGTCAACCGCGTGCTGCTGTGCCGCATCCTCGGCCTGGACATGGCGCGCCTGTGGACGTTCCGCCAGGCGCCGACCACGCTCAACCTGCTGGAGGGCGATTCGGTGGACAATCTGGCCGTGGTGCGCTTGAATGACTGCCAACACCACACGCCGCTGTTCGGCGAAGCCCTGCACCGCGCACTCTGATCCGATGGCCCGTACGCTCGACCAATGGCTGGAATACCAGCTGCACACCCATCCCCAGGGCATCGCCCTGGGCCTGGAGCGCGTGCGCGAGGTGGCGCGGCGCATGGACCTTCTGCGCCTGCCGTGTCCGGTCATCAGCGTGGCCGGCACCAACGGCAAAGGCTCGACCGTGGCCTTCATCGAAGCCATCGCCGCCGCTTCCGGGTACCGGGTGGGCGCGTTCACCTCGCCGCATTTCCTGCGCTACAACGAACGCATCCGCATCGGCGGCGCGGAGGTTTCCGATGCCGATCTGGTGCGCGCGTTCGAGGCCATCGACGCGGCGCGGGCGGACATTCCGCTGACCTATTTCGAGTTCGGCACCTTGGCGGCGCTACGCCTGTTCGCCGACGCCGGCCTGGATCTGGCCGTGCTCGAAGTCGGTCTGGGCGGGCGCCTGGACGCGGTCAACATCCTGGACGCCGACGTCGCGGTGATCACCACCGTCGACCTCGACCACCAGGCCTATCTGGGCGAAGACCGCGAGGCGATCGGTTTGGAAAAGGCCGGCATCCTGCGTGCCGGCAAGCCCGGCATCCTGGGCGAGAAAGACCCGCCGTCCTCGGTGCTGCGTTACGCCTACCGGCACGGCGTGTACTGCGTGCGCGGCTTCAGCGATTACCTGATCGATCGCTTCGACGGGCACTGGGTCTGGCGCGAGCCGGGCTTCAGCCTGGATTTGCCGTATCCGCAGCTGCAGGCGCCGGCGCAGCTGCAGAACGCCGCCTGCGCCATCGCGGCGCTGCGCGCCTCGCCGCTGGCGATCGCCGAAACGGCCTGGGCCGAGGGCGTGGCTACGGCGCGGATCGCCGGGCGCCTGCAGCGCTGGCGCGAGACCCCCGAGGTGGTTCTGGACGTGGCGCACAATCCGCAGTCGGTGGCGCAATTGGCGCAGTGGTTGGCCGAACACCCGAAGCCGACCGTGGCGGTGTTCAGCGCCCTGAACGATAAGGACATCGCCGGCATGCTGGCGGCGCTCGCGCCGTATATCGCGCACTGGCATGTGGGCTGTCTGGCCGAGCCGGCCGAGCGGGTGCCGAGTTCGGCGGATTGGACGCGTCTGCTGGCCGCCAGCCCGGTGGCGGACACCGCCACTCTGCACGCCGAGGTGGCTTCCGCCTATGCGGCTGCCTTGGCGGAAAACCGCGGCGAACGCATCCTGGTGTTCGGTTCGTTCCACACCCTCGAAGCGGTGATGCGGCTCCCGTGCTGAGGACGCTGGGGGTATAATTGGCGCTCCCACCGGGAGGGTTCCATGGAAGCACCGTTGAAGCAACGCCTGATCGGCGCCGTCGTTCTGGCCGCCTTGGCCCTGATTTTCGTGCCGATGCTGCTGAAAAGCCCCGACGTCAAGGACCCGGACAGCGCCGATGTGCCGCTGAGCATCCCCGATGAGCCGGATGACGACGGCATCACCACCATCGATATCCCGCTCGATGCCCCGGCCGCGCCCGCCGGTGTGCCGCCCGCTTCCGTGCCCGCGCCGCAATCGCCGGCGGAAGCGCCGACTGCCGTGGCGGCGGTTGATGACGGCCCGGCGCACGCCGCAGGCCAGTACGCCCTGGTGATTCCCGCCGCCGGCGACGCCGACGCCAAACGGCTGTTGGCCGAAGTACGCAAAGCCGGACTGAATGGCGTGGTGCAGGGCAACGGCTCACGCTTCCGCGTCCGGGTCGGCCCGTTCAACGCCCGCGAAAGCGCCGAACAGGCCCGCCTGCGAACGGCGGTTTCGGCCCCGGGCGGCGTGGTGGTGGCGATGGATGCCGCGGTTGCCCCGGCCAGCGCACCGACCCAGCCCGCACCGGCCGCCAAACCCGCCGTGCCGGCTGCTGCGCCGGTCAAGGATGCGGCGCCTGCCGTCAAACCGGCCGAAACCAAGCCGGCGCCGGTGCCGGCCAAGCCCGAACCGATGCCGGCCGCCAAAGGTTTCGCCGTGCAGATCGGCGCGCCGGCCAGCGAACAGGCCGCCATCGGCCTGCGCGACAAGGCGCGCGCGGCCGGTTTCATCAGCTTCATCCAGCCGGTCGATACCGAGTCCGGGCGCCGTTACCGCGTGCGCATCGGCCCGGAGGCCAGCCGCGAGTCGGCCAGCGCCCTGCAGGCCCGTATCAAGCAGAAAACCGGCATCGACGGCATTGTCGTCAGCCACCCCTAAGCCATTCGGAACAGAGCAGTCTATGTGCGGAATTCTCGGAATCGTTGGAACCACCGATGTGGCGGCCTTGCTGTATGACGGCCTGACCGTGCTGCAGCACCGCGGACAGGACGCCGCCGGCATCGCCACCGTCTCGGGGCGCCGCATCAACCTGCACAAGGGCAACGGCCTGGTCAGCGACGTGTTCGGCCCGCAACAGATGGACCTGCTGCGCGGGCGCGTGGGTATCGCGCACTGCCGTTATCCGACCGCCGGCTCCTCCGGCAGCGACGAGGCGCAGCCGTTCTACGCCAACGCGCCGTACGGCATCTCGCTGGCGCACAACGGCAACCTGACCAACACCGAGACCCTGCGCCGGGAAGTGGTGGGGCAGGACCACCGCCACATCAACACCGAGTCCGACTCCGAGGTGCTGCTGAACGTGCTGGCGCACGAGCTGCTGGAGCAGGGTGAATTGACGCCGGATGCCGCGCTGAAGGCGGTCGAGGGCGTGCACCGGCGCGTGCGCGGCGGCTACTCGGTGGTCGCCACCGTGTTCGGGCTCGGCCTGCTGGCGTTCCGCGATCCGAACGGCATCCGCCCGCTGGTGCTGGGCAAGCGCGATACCGACGCCGGTGCGGAGTATGCCGTGGCCTCGGAATCGGTCGCGCTCGACATCCTCGGCTTCGCCCGCCTGCGCGACGTGGCCCCGGGCGAAGCGGTGGTGGTCACCGACGACGGCCGGCTGTTCACGCACCAGGCCGCCGGCGGCCAACCGCATACGCCGTGTATCTTCGAGTTCGTGTACTTCGCCCGCCCGGACTCGATGATGGACGACATCTCGGTGCACAAGGCGCGCATGCGCATGGGCGTCAAGCTCGGCGAGAAGATCCTGCGCCTGCGGCCCGAGCACGACATCGACACCGTGATCCCGATTCCCGACACCTCGCGCGACGCCGCGTTGGAGATCGCCAACCTGCTCGGGGTCAAGTACCGCGAGGGCTTCATCAAGAACCGCTA
>ERZ1645185.1173-NODE-1173-length-10834-cov-4.717877_pt1 | contig 10834 bp, 13 predicted proteins | sample MGYA00575351_ERZ1645185 | MGnify/ENA primary metagenome ERZ1645185 (study PRJEB40838, sample SAMN11284767) | freshwater sediment metagenome | isolation source: river sediment | host: Sediment | place: India: Jana village, Kanpur | collected 2015-12-17 ... | reverse complement strand
CGCAGTAGGTGTGCGTCATCGGCGTGATCACGCCCACGGTGCCGGGCGCGCCCTCCAGCCGATGGTACTTGGCGGGGCCGTTGCCGCGCGCGGGGCCGCTGGCGGGCGCGAGCGGGCCGAGCGTCGCCACCCGCGCCAGCACCTCCGCACTCGGCACGATGTGCGCGTCGGTGAGGTGCGCCATCTCCCCCACCGGCATCAGCTCGATGAACCGCACGTGCACCGGCATCGCCTGCGTGAGCCGCGCGAAGTCGACCACCTCGTCGTCGTTCACGCCGCGCATCACGACCACGTTGAGCTTCACCGGCTCGAGGCCGGCCGCGATCGCCGCGCGCGCCGCCACCTCGGGCGCGAAGCCCAGGTCGCGCCGCGCGATCGCCGCGATCCGCTCGGGGCGCAGCGAGTCGGCCGAGATGTTCACGCGGTCGAGCCCCGCCGCCTTCAGCTCGGCGGCCATCGCCGGCAGCTTCACGCCGTTGGTCGAGAGCGCGATGTCCTCGATCCCGTCCACCGCCTTGAGCTGCGCGACCAGGCGCACGAGGTCGGGGCGGATGGTCGGCTCGCCGCCGGTGATCCGCAGGCGCCGCAGCCCGAGCGGCGCGAGCTGCCGCACCACGCCGACGATCTCCTCGTACGAGAGGATCTCCTGCTTGGGCAGCCAGTCGAGGCCGCGCTCCGGCATGCAGTAGACGCAGCGGAAGTTGCAGCGGTCGGTGATCGAGATGCGCAGGTACTCGATCGCGCGGCCGTGCTGGTCGCGCAGGGCCGGCGCGCGCGTCGCCGCGGGGACCTCCCGGGGCGCCTCGCTCACGATGCCTCCGCCGGCGCGCCCACCGCGCCCGTGGGATCGACCCACTCGCGCGTGCCGTCGGCGTAGTGCTCGCGCTTCCACACCGGCACGCGGCGTTTGATCTCCTCGATCAGGTACCGCTGGGCCTCCATCGCCGCGCCGCGCCGCGCGTGCGACACCGCGATCACGATGCTCGCCTCGCCCAGCCCGAGCGTGCCGACCCGGTGCTCGACGACGATCCGGTCGGTCCCGAACCGCTCCGCCGCCTCGGCGGCGACGGCCGCCATCTCCCGCTCGGCCATCGGGCCGTAGGCGGAGTAGTCGATCCCGGTGACGTCCTTGCCGTCGTTCACCCGGCGCACCGTCCCGACGAAGAGCGTGCTCGCCCCCGAGGCCGTGCTGGCCACCTCGGCGAGGAGGGCCGTGGGATCGAGCGGGTGGTCGACGATGGCGGTGCGCACGCTCAGCCCCCCGCCACGGGCGGGATGAGCGCGACCTCGTCCCCCGCCCGCACCGGCGCGTCCGGCTTGGCGTAGCGGTGGTTCACGGCCACCAGCGGCCGGGGCAGCGCCCGCCCCGCCACGCGGGCCTGTACGGCGGCCAGGACGTCGCGGACGGTGGGGTCGGCGGGCAGCGTCACGGTGACCGTGGAGGCGCCGAGGGCTTCGGCCCAGCTGGCGAAGAGCAGCACGGGGAGATCCATGTCAATCGAATCTAGCGAGGAGCGAGGAGCGAGAGGAAAGGGGAAGAAAGAAGAGGAGGGGAAGGCAGTGCATAGGGGAAAAGAAGAAGGGAGAGCGGCCCGTAAGCCCCTCCCCCCCTGCAGTACCCCTACCCCCGCATCCTGCCCCACCCCCGCAACCCTACTCCCTCTCTCGCCCCCTCAATCCGTATCCGAGAGCGACTCGACGTCGAGGTCGGCCACCAGCGCCCGCAGCTCCTTCGAGGGCTTGAACACCGGCACCGGGCGCGCCGAGACCTCCACGGGCTCCCCCGTCCGGGGGTTCCGGGCCATCCGGGTCTTCCGGTTGCGGATCTTGAAGGTGCCGAACCCGCGGACCTCGATGTTCTTCTGCTCCTTGAGCGCGTCCTTGATCGCGTCCAGGAAGGCGTCCACGACACGGGCGCAGTCCTTCTTGGAGATCATGGGGCCCGCCGTCTGGGAGATGGACTCCGTGACGCGCTCCACGAGGTCGGCTTTGGTCATGGACATACCGGGGTGGGTTTGGCGCTGCGCCGATGCGGTAAGTGCAACGATTCTAGGAACTTAACCGATGCGTGTCAAGCGGTTGCGCCGCTGCCGATCGCCTGCATGAACTCGTCGAAATGGGGCACCGCGTCGTGCGGTCCGGGGGCCGCCTCGGGGTGGTACTGCACCCCGAACACCGGAAGCATCCGGTGGCGGAGCCCCTCCACCGTCCCGTCGTTCAGGTTGAGGTGGGTCACCTTCAGGTCCGGCGCCCCGGGGATCCCCTGCTCCGTCCCCTCGACCGCGAAGCCGTGGTTCTGGCTGGTGATCATCACCTCGCCCGTGGCCAGGTCCTTCACGGGGTGGTTCCCGCCCCGGTGGCCGTAGGGGAGCTTGATCGTGTGGCCGCCGAAGGTGATGCCCAGCAGCTGGTGCCCCAGGCAGATGCCGAAGACCGGCACCCCGCTCTCGGCCACCTTCTTGATCGCGGCCGGGGCGTACGTCACGGCCTCCGGGTCGCCCGGGCCGTTGGAGAGGAAGACGCCGTCGGGCTTGAGCGCGAGGACCTCCTCGGGCGGCGTGGTCGACGGGACGACCGTGATGCGGCTGCCGCGCGCCTCGAACATGCGGAGGATGTTGCGCTTGATGCCGTAGTCGTATGCCACGATGTGCGTCTTGGCCGAGGGGTCGCCCCAGACGTAGCGCTCCTTCGTGGTCACCTTCGAGGCGAGGTCGAGCCCCGCCATCGAGGGGCAGCCGCTGAGCATCTCGCGGTCGGCGTCCGACGGGGCGTTGCCCGCGCCGATGAGGCCGCGCATCACGCCCACGGTCCTCAAGTGCCGCGTGAGGCGACGCGTGTCAACGTCCGAGATGACCGGGATCTGCGCGCTGGCGAGCCACTCGCCCAGCCCCTGCTCCGCGCGCCAGTTGGAGTACGAGGCCGAGAGCTCGCGGACGACCACGCCGGCCACGTGCGGCCGCGAGGACTCGGGGTCCTCGGAGTTCACGCCGTAGTTGCCGATCATCGGCGCCGTCATCACCACGATCTGGCCGCGGTAGGACGGGTCGGTGAAGGTCTCCTGGTAGCCGCTCATCGAGGTCGTGAAGACGACCTCGGCCACCGCGGGCGTCTCGAGCGGGGCGTGGAGGCGGCCAAGAAAAAGGGTCCCGTCCTCGAGGAGGAGGAACCCTGGCACGCCCGAGAGGAGCGCGCCGGCGGTCACGGCTGCGGCTGGGTCGCGGGAGCGGCCGGCTGGAGCGGGATCGCGCTGGGCGTGCCCGCGTCCGGCGCCGTCTGCGACTGCGCCGGGGCCGGCGCGGCGATGTCGTCGAGGATCGACTTCGGCACCGCCGAGCGGCTCGACATCAGCTGGAGCACGAAGGCGAGGAAGATGAACACGCCGCCGCCCCACCAGCTGATCTTCGTGAGGAGGTCGCCCGCCTGCCGCGTCCCGATGACCGACGAGGTGGACGAGGACTGGCCGCCGAAGCTGGCCGCCACGCCGCCGCCCTTGCCGGCCTGCATCAGCACGGCCGCGGCGAGGATGAGGGCGTCAATGACGAGGAGGACGAGCAGGAACGTGTACATGGGAGTCGTCTGCGAGGTCGTCGAACCGGGTAAGCCTTGAAGAATACCGGGGTTAGCCCCTGTGGGCAACCCTCACGCGGACCGCACGATCGCGAGCCACTGCTCGGCGTCGAGGCTCGCCCCGCCGACCAGCACGCCGTCCACCTCGTCGGCCGCCAGGAGGGCGTCGACGTTGGACCGGTTGACGCTCCCGCCGTAGAGGATCGGGACCGCCGCCCCCCGCTCCCCGATGAGGCCCCGGAGCTCGGCGCGGATGGCGGCGTGCACCTCGGCCGCGTCGGCCGGGGTGGCGTTCTTGCCCGTGCCGATCGCCCACACCGGCTCGTAGGCCACGATCGCCGAGGCCAGGTGCGACGCCTCGACGCCGGTGACGGCCGCGCGCAGCTGGCGCCGCACGACGGCGAGCGTCTCCCCCGCCTCGCGCTGCGCGAGCGTCTCGCCCACGCAGATCGTCGGCGTGAGGCCCGCGCGGAAGGCCGCGGCGACCTTCTTGCCCGTCTCCTCGTCGGTCTCGCCGAAGACGTGGCGCCGCTCGGAGTGCCCCACCAGAACGTGCCGCGCCCCCGCGGCCCGCGCGAGCGGGCCGGAGGTCTCGCCGGTGAAGGCGCCCTTGTCCTCCCAGTGGATGTTCTGCACCCCCGCCTCGAGGTCGGCGCGCTCCTTCACGGCCTGCACCACCACGTGCAGCGCGACGGCGGACGGGAAGAACAGCACGCGCCGGTCCTGCTGGCGCGCGTACTGGTCGGTGAACGTGCGCATGAAGGCGGCGGCGTCGGCCGGCGCCTGGTTCATCTTCCAGTTGGCCGCGAAGATCAGGTTGCGCATCGGCTCCTTCAGCGTTGGTCGAGCGCGGCGACGCCCGGCAGGACCTTGCCCTCGAGGAACTCGAGCGAGGCGCCGCCGCCCGTCGAGACGTGGCTCATCTGGTCGGCGAGCCCCGCCTCCTCCACCGCGGCGGCCGAGTCGCCGCCGCCGATGATCGTCGTCGCGCCGCGCTTGGTCGCCTCGGCCATCGCCTTGGCGACGGCCATCGTGCCCGCGTCGAACGGCTTGGTCTCGAACACGCCCATCGGGCCGTTCCAGATGATCGTCTTGGCGCTCGCGATCGCGCGCGCGTACGACGTGGCCGAGTCGGGGCCGATGTCGAGCATCGCCTCGTCGGCGGGGATCGCGTCGCGCTTCACCGCGTGCGCCTTGTCCCCCTCGGCGATCGCCGGCGCGACGACGGCGTCGTGCGGCAGCGTGAGCCGGAAGGCCGCGCGCTCCATCAGGTCGGCCGCCATGTCCACGCGGTCGGGCTCGACGAGCGACTTGCCCGTCTCGAAGCCCATCGCCTTGTAGAACGTGCAGGCCATCGCGCCGCCGACGAGGATGCCGTCGACCTTCGGCAGCAGCGCCTCGATGACGTCGATCTTCCCCGAGATCTTCGAGCCGCCGAGGATCGCGATGAAGGGGCGCTTGGGCTTCTCGAGCGCGCCGCCGAGATAGTCGAGCTCCCGCTCCATCAGGAGGCCGGCCACGGCGGGGCGCAGGTGCTTGGCGACGCCCTCGGTGGAGGCGTGCGCGCGGTGCGCCGCGCCGAAGGCGTCGTTGACGTACAGGTCGCCCAGGCGCGCGAAGGCCTTGGCGAGCGCCTCGTCGTTCTTCTCCTCGCCGGCCTCGAAGCGCGTGTTCTCGAGCAGGCAGACCTCGCCCGCCTTGAGCGCCTGCGTCGCCGCCTCGGCCTCGGGCCCGACGACGTGCGGCACGAACGTCACGCGCACCATGCCGCCGAGCAGCGCCTCGAGGCGCGGCGCGACGGGGGCGAGGGTGTACTTGGGATCGGGCTTGCCCTTCGGCCGGCCCAGGTGCGAGCAGAGCACCACGCGCGCGCCCGCCTTGAGCAGCGCCTGGATGGTCGGCACCGCCGCGCGGATGCGCGTGTCGTCGCTCACGTGCCCCTGGTCGTCCAGGGGCACGTTGAAGTCGACGCGCACGAGCGCGCGCTTGCCCTGCACCTCGGCGGGCGCGAGGTCCTTGATCGTCCTCGTGTTCATCGCGTCCCCGGGCTCAGAGGCCCTTGCCGATCTTCTCGATCAGGTCGACGCAGCGCGACGAGTAGCCCCACTCGTTGTCGTACCAGCCGGAGACCTTCACGAGGGTGCCGTCGATCACGTTGGTGCTCTTGGCGTCGAGGATCACCGAGTGCGGGTTGCCGATGTAGTCGCAGCTCACCAGCTCCTCCTCGGAGTAGCCGACGATGCCCTTGAGCGCGCCCTCGGCGGCCGCCTTGAACGCCGCGTTCACCTCGGCGATCGTCGTCGCCTTCTCCACCTCGACCGTGAGCTCGGTGATGGAGACGTCGGGGGTGGGGACGCGGATCGAGGTGCCGTCGATCTTGCCCTTCACCTCGGGGATCACGAGCGAGGTCGCCTTGGCGGCGCCCGTCGAGGTCGGGATCATCGAGAGCGCGGCCGCGCGGGCGCGGCGCAGGTCCTTGTGCGGCAGGTCGAGGATGTTCTGGTCGTTGGTGTAGCTGTGGATCGTCACCATCGACGCGTGCTTCATGCCGAAGGCGTCCCGGACCACCTTCACCATCGGCGCGACGCAGTTGGTCGTGCAGCTGGCGTTGGAGATGATCGTGTGCTTGGCGGCGTCGTACTTGTCGCCGTTCACGCCGAGCACGAGGGTGATGTCCTCGCCCGTCGCGGGGGCCGAGATGATGACCTTCTTCGCGCCGGCGGCGAGGTGCTTCTTCGCGTCCTCGGCCTTGGTGAAGCGGCCGGTGGACTCGAGCACGAGGTCGACGCCGAGGTCCTTCCACGGCAGCAGCGCCGGGTCCTTCTCCTTGAGGACCTTGATCTTGTCGCCGTTGATCGTGATCGAGTCCTCGTCCTTGCTCACCGTGCCCGCGAACTGGCCGTGCACCGAGTCGTACTTGAACAGGTGCGCGAGCGTCTTGGTGTCCGTGAGGTCGTTGATCGCGATGAAGTTGATGTCCGCGTTCCGCTCCTTGGCGGCGCGGACGACCTGGCGACCGATGCGGCCGAAGCCGTTGATGCCGACGCGAATGGCCATCCGAATGGTGCTCCGTTGGGCTGCGTGGGTGGGTGCTGCGCGAGTGCTTCCGGGGGGCGTCAACGGTCCGCGGCGGTGCGCGCGCGGCCGAAGGTGAGGTAGCTCATCGTGCGGGTCCCGGCGGCGAACAGGGCGTCCGCGCAGGCGTTCAGGGTCGCCCCGGTCGTGAGGACGTCATCGACGAGGATGACGTGCTTCCCGTGCAGGCGATCCGCGCACGACGCGCTCGCAAGGAACGCGCCGTGAACGTTCGCCAAGCGCTCCCCGGGAGTCAATCGCGTCTGCGAGGGCGTGCCGCGCGCGCGGGTGAGGGCGTCGCGCCACACCGGGATGCCCCACGCGCGCGACACCGCCTGCGCGAGCGCCTCGGCCTGGTTGTAGCCGCGCTCGCGCTGCCGCGCCGGCGCGAGCGGCACCGGCACGAGCGCCGCGCGCTCGGCCACCACGTCGGGCGGCCACGGCAGGCGCGCCAGGCGCGCGCCCATCCCCGCCGCGACGGCCGGCCAGCCGTGGTACTTGAGCGCCGCCACGAGCGCGCTGCTCGTCGGCTCGGGCACCCAGCAGAGCGAGCGCGCCGCGCGCACGAACGGCGGCAGCATCGGGCAGGCGGGGCAGCCGCCGCGCGCGGGCAGCGGATGCCAGCAGCGCGCGCAGTGCGGACCCGGCAGCAGCTCGAGGCGCGCCCAGCACCGGCCGCAGACGATGCCGTCGTCAGCGTCGTCGAGCGCCGCCTCGCAGGCCGCGCAGGTCCGGGGGAAGACGAACTGGCCGAGCGCCGAAAGGGCGCGCCGCCAGCGCGGCGCGCGCGGGGAGGCCGGGCGCGTCGGCATCGACGCACCCGGCGCGGTCACGCCGGCTCCGGCTTTCGGATCGAGCGCCACATCGCGTCGCGGTCCGGCTCCAGCCCGAACCAGCGCGCGAAGGCGAGCGCCCCCTGCTCCACCAGCATCGGCAGGCCGTCGTCGGCGCGGAGGCCGCGCGCGCGGCAGGCCTTCACGAACGGCGTGCGGCCGCGGCGATAGGTGAGGTCGAGCACCGCCGTCTCCCCGGGGATGCTGCCCGGGGCGACCGGCATCAGCGCGCCGTCGAGGCCCAGCGGCGTCGCGTTGACCAGCAGGTCGCGCCCGACGACGGTGTGCATCTCGCTGTCGACGACGGTCGCGACGCCCGGGAAGCGGGCCGCGAGCTGTTCGGCGCGCTCGCGCGTCCGCGCGTGGATCACGACATCGCTGTCGGGCCACTGCTCCACGGCCGCGCAGACGGCCGCCGCGGCGCCGCCCGCGCCGAGCATGCCCACGCGCAGGCCCGCCGGCGGCCGCCCGAGCAGGCGCTCCACCGCGAAGGTGAAGCCGCCCACGTCGGTGTTGTCGCCGACGAGGCCGCCCTCCTCCGTCCAGAAGGTGTTCACGGCTCCCACGCGCTCGGCCAGCGGCGTGCGGCGCGCGCAGAGCGCGTACACCGACTCCTTGTGCGGCACGGTCACGTTCCCCGCGGCCTGCGCGTCGGCGAGCAGTCCCATCATCGCGCGCAGGTCGGCCGGGGCGACGTCGAGCGCCTCGTACCGCAGCGGGATCCCCGCGGCGTCGAGCGCGGCGTCCTGGAAGACCGGGGAGAGCGAGTGCGCGACCGGATGGCCGACGAGCACCAGGCGACCGGGGAGGGAGTTCACGCGGGCCCCGCCCCGCGCTCCGCGGCGATGCGGTCGAAGACCTTCGCGATCTCCTGCGTCAGCTCGTCGAAGGTCTCGCGGTAGATGTCGAGCTCGCCGCCGAACGGGTCCTGCACCGGCCGCGCCTGCTGGCCGCGCGACGCGTAGTCGGTGAGCAGGTGCGCGCGCGCATCGCCGCCGAGCACGACGGCGCGCTCGCGGTGGTGCGGCCCCATCACGAGGATCAAATCGGCGGCCGCGACCACCTCGCGCGTGAGCACCTGCGCGCGATGCGAGTTGAGGTCGAGCCCGTGCTCCATGGCGACGAGCAGCGCGCCATCGGACGCGGGCGCGCCCTCCCACGCGCTCGTGCCGGCGCTCGCGACGATCACGTCGTCGAGCCCGCGCTCGGCGGCGGCGCGGCGCGCGATCGCTTCGGCCATCGGGCTGCGGCAGGTGTTGCCGGTGCAGACGAACAGCAGGCGCATGCTCACACGTCTCCGATGAGGTCGGGGACACTCTCCCGCAATCTAGCGGCGGGGATGGCGCCGGGCCGGATGACGCGCGGCACGCGGCCGGTGCAGTCCACCACCGTGGACGCCTCGCTCGGCGGCAGCCGCCCGCCGTCGAGCAGGCGGATCTCGCCGGCGCGCACCTGCGGTCCCCACTGCGCGAGGATCTCGCCGCTCGAGACCGCCGGCGGCTGCCCGGGCAGGTTGGCCGAGGTGCTCGTGATGGGGTCGCCGAGCGCGCTGATGAGCCGCTGCAGCCCCAGGTGCGGCGTCCAGCGGACCGCGATGCCGCCCTCGGGGCCGCGCAGGCGGTCGGGGACGCGGCGCTCGCCGCCGGGCAGCACGAGGGTGAGCGGCCCCGGCCAGTGCCGCGCCGCGAGCATGCTCGCCGACTGCGTGAGGTGCAGCCCGATGCGCGCGAGCATCGGCGTGTCGCTGATGAGCAGGAGGAACGGCTTGGCGGGCGGGCGGCGCTTGAGCGCGACGAGCCGGTCGACCGCCTCGCGGTCGATCATCGTGCCGAAGCCGTAGAGCGTCTCGGTGGGGTACGCGAGGATCCCGCCGGCCTGAAGGTGCGCCAGCGTGCCCGCGAGCGCGGCCTCGACCTCCTCCGGCGACCAGAACGGGATGCCGCGCGCCTCGGGCACGCGCTACTCCGGCAGCGGGAACAGGGCCTCGGCGCGCGCGAAGTCCCCTTCCTCGGTGACCTTCATCGCGCGCTCGCTGCCGCGCACGACGTGCACGGGGATGCCGAGCGCCTCGCAGAGGGCGGCGTCGTCGGTGGCCTGCGCGTGCGTGCCGGCGGCGCGCGCCTCGCGGTGCGCCCGCTCGAGCAGCTCGCGCGGGAAGCCCTGCGGCGTCTGCGCGCGCCACAGCCCCGCGCGCGGCACGGTCGCGACGATCCGGCCCGTCTGGTCGACGCGCTTGAGCGTGTCGACCACCGGCAGCGCCGCGATCGCGCCGTGGCCCTTGCGCGCCTCGGCCACCACGCGGTCGATCATCTCCGGCGAGGCGAAGGGCCGCGCCGCGTCGTGCACGAGCACGTAGCGGCACTCGGCGGTGAGGTCCTCGAGGCCGTTGGCCACCGAGTCGGCGCGGGTGGCGCCGCCCACCGAGATGAGCATCCGGTCGGTGTCGCACTGGAAGATCCAGGGCGGCGGGTCGCCGGCGTACTGCCGCGGCAGCACGCAGACGACCATCGCGACGTCAGGGCGCGCCTGGAACGCCTGCAGCGAGTGCAGCAGCGCGGGCTTGCCGGCCACCCAGCGCAGCTGCTTGAGCTCGCCGCCGCCCATGCGGCTCCCCGAGCCGCCGGCGACGATCACCACGCCGACGTCGCGCGCGACGCGCGGGGCCTGCTCCACCGGGGCGCTCATCGGAACAGCGCCTTGAAGAGCGCGCCGAGGTCGGCGACGCCGTGGACCTTGAGCTGCCTGGGCGCGCGGCGCGGCACGCTGCGCTCCGAGACGTACGCGACGGTCATCCCCATCTTCTCCGCTTCGGCCAGGCGCCGCTCGACCTGCGAGACGGCTCGCACCTCGCCGGCGAGGCCCACCTCGCCGATCAGCACCGCGTCCGGCGGCAGGGCGCGGTCGTACACGCTGCTCGCGAGCGCCGCCGCCACCGCCAGGTCGCCCGCGGGCTCCTGCATCCGCACGCCGCCGACGACGTTGAGGAACACGTCGAGCTGCGCGAAGCTGAGCCCCGCGCGCTTGTCGAGCACCGCGAGCAGCAGCGCGAGGCGGCGGCCGTCGTAGCCGGTGCTCACGCGCTGCGGCGTGCCGAAGCCCGCCTTGGCCGCGAGCCCCTGCACCTCGAGCAGCATGGGGCGCGTCCCCTCGAGCAGGCAGGTCACCGCGCTGCCGCTCGCGCGCGTGTCGCCGCGCTCGCCGAGGAAGAGCGCGCTCGGGTTCTCCACCGCCTCGAGCCCCTTCACCGTCATGCGGAAGACGCCGATCTCGTCCACCGAGCCGAAGCGGTTCTTGGTGGCGCGCAGCACGCGGTGGTCGGCCGTGCCCTCGCCCTCGAAGTAGAGCACCGTGTCGACGAT
>ERZ1645185.1172-NODE-1172-length-10845-cov-8.315570_pt1 | contig 10845 bp, 4 predicted proteins | sample MGYA00575351_ERZ1645185 | MGnify/ENA primary metagenome ERZ1645185 (study PRJEB40838, sample SAMN11284767) | freshwater sediment metagenome | isolation source: river sediment | host: Sediment | place: India: Jana village, Kanpur | collected 2015-12-17 ... | reverse complement strand
ATAGTCAGTGCGCTGGTATACGCACCGGTTATAGTCAGCGCGTTTACCAAAACGTACTGTTTATAGTCGGTGCCCTTAACTCTTGTAGAGTTACGTGGGAATCAGTACAAAATGGCGAATAGAGGTTAGGACAAAAAACTCCCTTCCTCCCAATATTTTTGGGACCCCCTATTTTGCGTCAAATAGTAATCCTGCCAATGTGGCTACGGTCCCTGTTTTGCTCACAGTTGTTCTGACTACAGTTTGGTCGTTCCATTTATATCTAGAACACAGTAACCATGAAGTTCTCTTCCTCTGCTGCCCGCGCCCTCCACCCTACTTTCTTTTCTAGTCATCCTGATGACAATGAATTCTATGTTGATGTCATCCCTCCATTCATAATGGATTCCTCCTATTCCCAAGATGACGGCGCTGACGACCTACCTCCTGCATCTATTCCTGCTGCCGCGGTGGACCATATCGCCGATTGCAATGACAGCAATGACAAAGAAATTATAATTGTTGATAGCGACTATGGACTCTCTCACTGCTCTGTGGGGTGCTGTCTCATGGAGGCATCTGGGGGAGGGCCAAAGCGGTCCGGCACAAACAAGATCGCAAAAGCAGCTCAAGGAAAGATGTCCGACACGACTGCTTCTATCCCCATCTCTTCTCCTCCAACTGTTGCCAAAGGATCTTCTAGTAAAAAAAACATAATAACTCTTCACCTGATGTGCCACCTGCGCTGTATGTGCAGTCTCCCATTACTGTCGACAGTGCTCCAATCATGGATGAATTCAATAGTGAAGTTGTGCGTAATCACCATGTGACATTTAATCGTGAGATGTTTGGCATTGATGAAAACGGCGATCCCATCACTGGAGCATATGTTTCCAAAGGGATTACCAGTCAGCTTTATTCCAAAGAAACCTATGAAGCCATGATTCCTGTAATTGAAGGTTGGAATCATGACGTAAATCTGCATTTGGCAAAGGGTACGGACCCAGAAAAATACCGTGAAACAAAAGACTTTCGCACCAATCCCGCCCATTCCCCTTACAAGAATCATGCGACTTTGTATCGTGTCATAGAATACAACAAGTCCGATAACGCTTCTAAAAAGATGATTGTAGAGCGAGGAGATTTGGATGAACACACGGGGGAGTTCAAGGCAAATGGGAGAATAATCTGTCATCAGGGGATGGTGTTTCAGATTATTTGGGAAGCACATCAGAAGTGCTCTCACAAGGCCATGATCTTGACGCACAATATCATCAAACCAAAATATGCGGGAGTTTCACGAAAGTTGGTTGCCAAGTTCATCGAAGGTTGCCCGACTTGTTTAATGAAAAAGAAGGTCATCACTGCAAAACCCATTACTTCTTCTAACTTCCGCGACCGATTCCAAGTTGACATTGTCGATTTTCGATACAACCCAAAAATGAACGTATACAAGGTAACCATGAGATGGTTGCTTGTTGTGAAGGACCATTTCACAGGTCTGACTTATCTTGCGGCAATCCCTAAGAAACGAGTTAGCTTTGTGGCACATGAGCTTTGTGTTATGTTTGGGTTGTGTGGTTATCCTTCCATTCTTCATACTGATAATGGAACAGAGTTTACGTCCGAAGAAATAGTCGCTGCAGTGAAAGAGTTAAATGAGCAGATCTTGACGGTAACTGGCCGACCTAGAAAGCCAAGCGACCAAGGCTCTGTAGAGTCACGTAACAAATTATTGAAGCAACTCATAAAATCAGAAGAGAACATTCAGATTAGCAGGGGAGAGATACCTAACTGGACCAAAACACTAGGGAAGGTTATGTCTGCAGTAAATTCTCATCAACAGCATTCTGCTTATGAGGCAGTTTTTGGTATGAAGTATCATCTGAAATACTCTTGTACCGATCTGGAAATGAACAAATGTGCGACCGTCGCAGACCGACTACGTGATTGCTATGATGAACGTATTGAAAAGGTAGACCAGGAGTGTGGAGACATTGATCCACAGTCGTCAGTGGTAATATCTGACACACATAACAATGTCAAACAAGCATCAAAGAAATCTGACAACGACACTGAAACTATACGGTCTAATGATGTGATTCAATTTTGGGATGAAAATAGTGACATCGAAGATGATGAGGGTTACAATACATCAGCAAACAATCAAAAACAAGAGGAAGAATGCGAAGTTGACCATAAAATTGTTCACCATTACAGCAATTCAGTTTATGATCCTTCCGATGTTAACATGAAGTCTCCAAAACTCTCTACACAGCAGGAGGTGTCCCTATCGCTCTCACCAATAGATGATTCATTGATGACCGGATCTTTGGGGAGGCAAGTGCTTCCTGATGTTTACATGGAGAAGTACAAAGGTGATGACATGAATACACAGGACTCTCTGACACTAAAGGAACTACCTGAGTTACTACATCTGGCTTCTCCCAAGTTGAAAGATCCTCCTGAGCTCCTCTTACGATTGTCCACTAATGATCAAGACAAAAGTTTACCAAACCTAATGGAACAAATGGATTCATCTGATGATAAAGATAAGTCCAAAGGTGCCGTTAATGTTGAAGACGTTATAGTTGATGATGTGGCATCATCCACCGAACAAGATGAGCTGAAGAATTGGCTCCCATGTATGATGAAGTGGTCGTTTCAGTCAAATGATGAAGCAAACAAGAAAGTCACATACACAAATACTTGTCCATTGGATTCAACACTGCAATTGTTGTGGATGTTATGGAAGAGAGGTGCATTGTTGGATGAAATGTTTTCAAACGACTCAGTTCTATTGTCAGTGTTACGTCTCATCGACGAAGGGAATGAATCATCACATTCCGTAGCGCGAAAGTTATGGATTGACCATAATGCACAAAATGGCAACAACCTAGTTCAGTCTTCATTTCGGCGAAAACTGTCTCTATTTGGGACAATCAGTGATGTTATTCATCACTGTACATTATTCAAGATAGAGGTGTGCAGTTCATTTTCTATATGCTCAGTTCTTGGCGAAGATTGCATGTTCAATGATGAATATAAAAATTCAAGATCAAAGTGTGGGTTTGTTGGAACCGTTCGGAAGTCAACAAGTGTCACAATTGTAGAACCAAAAGTTCAATTGAGATCGATCCAAAATACTGTTCTCGATTCTCAATATGGCCTACCTCATCAGGTCAGTTGTGGTTCATATTTACCTGTGCCCTTTGAAGATAATCTACAGGATCTTGGCGACAGTGAAGTCGCTATAATCGGGTCCCAACAAAATTTATCAAGATCATGTACAGTTATGCATTCTACCAGGGAAAGAGTCGTTACTGTTCATAGGTATCCGCAAATTTTGTCGTTCCTTGTTAAAAGAGATGGCAACAACAGAAGATCAATCGAATCAATTCAATCAATCAACTTTGACTCAATAGAAAAGGTTCTCTTCTTTGGTGGTGTGACTTACAATTTGGCCGGAGCAATCCTAGGGAATGGAGGTCACTTTGTTAGCATCTTGCTCCATCAGAAGGAATGGTTAACTCACAGAGACGGTCCAAGTCGTCAGCATTCATATTTATATGATGGCCTGTCAAATCCCCTACTGAGTAGAATTGATCCGGACCAGACAATTTCAGAATGTGTTGGATCAAGCTATACAATTAGTCACTTGTGGTACACAAGAAATGAGTCTACATATCAAGAGCTTATCAATGCAACAGGATTAAAGAACAGTGTTGCTGACAATGTTCCTGTTATTAATGACAATAATGTTTCTTCTGATAATGATCAAACCAACACGACACAACAAAGTGACACGTGCAAAAACACGAAACACAGTAAAAAGAGAAAGCAGTGCAAGGACTCGAACTAGATGTGAATGTAGCTATGTAAAAAAACAACCAACCTCACTGAACTGTCAGCTCTTCAGATGAAGCTGTACAAAATATGGTATTGAATGTGGTGAAAGATTTCCATGTGCAGGAAAGTGTAATGATGGGATTAAATTATTTGAATCATAATTAATGAAAATCTCTATTTGATCATCTTAAATAACATGGCAATCAATTTTTAATATTATATTTCTTTCCAAAAGCACTTTCTACACAACCTCCCCTTGCGCCTGGCCGATACCTTTTTCCCATTCATGAGGCAAACAACACAATTATACTCCTTTTTTAATTCTCCGAGAGACAGATCCCTGAAGCAATCTTTACACAAATCAGAATCATAATTAGCAGTGATCTGTTTTCAAATTCAAAAACAACCCATATAAAAAATTACTACTTACCATCATGACCTTGTTTCTTGTAGCAACCTCTGCACAATCCTCCCTTGCACTTGGCTTGGTTTCTGTTGCAATCCATACACATTTTTGTCTTAATTTCATTTCCTTGTTTCATGTTGCAACCTTTGCACAATCCTCCCTTATAGGCTTTTTTATTGCAAACCACACAAAGTTGCAGATCATATTTGGCATTGAAGCAATCATGACATAAACCCTCTTTGTACAAAAATTTACATATCTCATTCCTTTTGCAAACAAAGCAATAGCTTATGGATGCGATTGTGTCAATGATGTTAACAGAAAGATCTGGCAGGATGAAGGTTGGTAAATTACGTCGGAGCATGTCAAATGTTGCAGATATCTCGAACATTCTGAGATTTTTGTCATGGTTGACGAACTCCCTATCTAGACATATCTTGTCAGCAAGTCGTGCCTTGTATTCACCTCTTAGACGCTCATACTCGGTATTATCCTCTGGGCATTCGATGCCATCCTGCTTCATTGCTTTCTCTACCATTTTCCAGAGCAATTCACTCCTATCAATGTTGTCCTTATTCAAACACATTTTTCTGTAAGCCAAATTGTATTCACCTTTTGCCAGTAATGTGCTGATTCTCATTTTCTCAATGTCAGGGATCTCTGTCACATCTGTCCCCAAGACAACAACTTTGACAACTTCCTCAAAATCAATGAGATTGTAAGCTCCTTTGAAATATTTACTATTCTTTTTTTCCATTTTTTTGGCTTTTGCTTTTTCCTTTTCTTCAGCTTCAGATCTTTCTTTCAACAATTCCCCTACTGTTGTCTCCTGTTGTCGATCCCATGTGAGCCGTTCTGGAATTTTTTTATTCCTTTCAGTTGCAGTCACCTCCTCGCCAAAAACCACTTGGCTTACAACCTTCCACTCTTCTCGCCTACCAAACCATGAGACCCTAACTTTGGATTCTGTTGAATTTGGAAACACCACCTTCCCTGTAAGACGTTTAGCAGGTAGCCCATTTTTACCAACCAAGACTGTAATCATTCCATCACCCAGTTTCATTCGAGAACTTTCTACCGGTATTATATCTACCTCCTGATTCCACTCCCGAGTGGAAACTTTTTTTCTTACAATGACTCCTTGTAATTCTTCTCTCACCGTCCCCTTCCCTCGTCCTTTATACAGTGTAATCATACCCTCTTTGCATAACTGTTCCCCAGTCACCCATTTTCCAGTATTTTCATCCCCTTCCCAGAATATTACTTCCTTTGGGTTTTCAAGTAGACCCAAACTCTTAGCAGTTTCTTTGTAGAATGCCCTTTTTCTCTGTCTATGACTATATACATTCCACTTTGTACGTTGTTTAACCTTTTCCTTCAAATCGCAACAATTTCTCCTCTGTTCTGATGTCAATGGCTCAATCTCTGTGTTTCTAGTTATGGCCACCATTTTTTCATTGTAGCATGGATTACAAAGCAATCCTTCTCGCCTAGCAATCCTTATCTTGGGTTCCTTCACTTTCCCATCTCCCGGCATGTTTGAAGTGCTCCACAGCGCAACCTGCCATTTCTTAATGCAAGCAGAACATTGGCGTCTCATTCTTTTGGGTGGAATTTTTGCACCGGGTCCTCCTCTCCTTGTGGGTGCCATCGTGGACAGCAAATGGTGTGCATGTGCTGGTTTTTCTCAAATATATTAATAAATTCCACTTATGATCACTCCTTTTAATGACGGCCTCCGAGCAAATGATGGTGTTGGAGGAGTGAGAGTGTTGTGAGGGGGGAGGGAGGAAGGGAGGTTTTTGATCGAACCTCTATTCGCCAAATTGTACCTGTTCCTACGTATGTTCAATGTTATCCTTCACGAATTATCTTACTGATCTGATATATGTATGATAAAAAAATTTATTGTATTCTGAGTCTGTGCTCTGACCGCGCCATAAAAACCAGTTATTTCTTGTTCCCTGTTTATGTGGTTTGTAGCTAGAGTCACATTGTTTCATTCTTATCTCATGATTATCTCTTTCCACGGAACCGATTGGATTCAATAACCTAACTATAATTGGTAACTATAGTTGGTATAAACAAACCATAGGTCACACCTACAAACAGTGTGCAAATTTTATTTCTATTACATCATTTCTTTCACAGCAGTGTACACAACTTTAGATGGAAAGATATGCAAACTGTAGTTTGCCCTAGTGCGGATGGCATTCAGACAATATTAAGTTCAAGCTGTTCTATGGCAACTTTTAAAGCTATTGAATTCTGTGTCTGTGCTCTAATATTAATTTAAAAAATTTGATCTCTTCGCACACCTTGCTCACCCAATAATTCCGCAAACAAGCATTTGTCTATGCATGGTATACCTTTGTTCTTTTCCTGGTTATCAGATCTTAAAACTGTCCAGTCCGAATACACAAGAGTGAACTGTTTTACAAAGTTTTTCCCTTTGACAATTAAAGGAAGCATCAGTGCATATTCATCTATCCTAGCATTCAGCTCATCTTTTGTAATTGTCTCTTCTGTGCCCTCCTGGAATCCGCAATAGTGTACACCCGACACTTTGTCATCCATGATACCACCAGTCTTATAATTGAAAGTGAGATAATGAATGACATCTTCTCCGTCATCATTGATTTTATACCCACCATGAAATGCAACACATACAGTATCGGTTTTTCCCTGTAGAGTGAAGCAGCTCAGAGCCTTGCCAACCTTGTGTCTGCGTTTGATATCTTCACTAGAATCAAACACATGGTAACCCTTGTACCTTGAGACGGAGTCACTGGTATGTATCTCAGGGAAAGCATACATTAAAGTATCAAAACCATTGAGCTTATGAAGAAGCCTCAATTTATACTCTCTGAATTCCTGGTTCTTCTGCATTCCATAAAGAATGGCTTTTGGACTCCGAATTGAATTTTCTTCCCTTGCCTCATAAATCAGGATTGCATTCCCCAAGTAATCCCATTGGCTTTTAATATTCACACAAAAACTCAACCATGCACCTTTGTTCCAAATGTACATTTCCTTTTTGCTTTCTAACGTGTCGACATCTAAACCTTCACTCAAATCATCCATTTCATTGGCAATGGCTTCCACATTGCCACTGACATCTGGTTCTCCATTGGCATTGTGGGAAATGACAAAACCTCCAGTAATACTGTCAGTGGAGATTGCTCCATCTTTCTGTGAATCACACTCCTGAGATTCTGTCTCAAGGGACCGGTCAAGAATTTTACTAAAAAGTCTTAACCATAAAGCATGTTTGTCTCCTGAAACATTTTCGTTAAGCTCCTTCAGCTTTCTTTTAAGTGTCGTGGTGGTGATTTTACGCAACTGCTCTTTCTTCACTTTAAATTTAAGTGTCGGATGCGGTTCAATATTTTTGAGCAACCTGAGCACATCATGATGACTGAGCTGATCAACTAGGTCTGTACTGTTCCTCTTTCTTTTCCGACTCTTCTGTTTGGTATTCCCTTGGCTATCATCCTTATCTGGATCTTCCTTTTTGCCGATTGAACCGAATTCTTTGTGCAAATAATGTGCAGTGGACATTAGTAACTTCATGTATTTTTCCACCTCACTCCCCTCAATATCTCCTCTTGCCATTAGCATGGAAATACATGCTTGTGAAGCATTCATCATTCGTGACATATTGATACGGTGCATCTGTTTATCATCATCAACAGGATGGTTCAGAAAGAACATTCCATACAAATAGGAGAAAAGTCTCATAAATGCATTGGTGTTTTCGCTGACCCATGCAGCTTTTGGGAGACGCTTGAGTTTACACCAAGAGAGTTGAAATGAAGCTACGTCATTTATTGTTGTATTTGCAAATTGGTCAAATGAATTCATCTTCTTCCACTTTGCTAGCACACCATGGAAGAAATCAATCATGTCACATATCATTCCATGGCTCACACCATGCATTGGCAAATCGGGTAACCGGTGTCTCTCAAAGCAATCATATTCCAACCATATGGAAGGCAGGACTTCTCTAATGTTAGTTTTTGTTTTATTGCATTTGTCCTGATCCACCAAATCACTGATCCGTTTTATTATGACATCATTCACATTGCATGTGCGCAGGTAATCTGTGAATTCATCCTTCAACCATTTTCCCTCACGCCTCATCTCATAAGCAAAGGAGCAAGCTTGGATAAGGAATTTTGAGCTAAGTTTAATTGGACCAATCTTCTTCATTCCAGGCTCACGGCCCTTGGGTGGCTTCACAGAAACATTGCAATCTTGTGCTGGAGGATAATTTTTTGGGACTGGTAAATCTTGAACTTCAGGATTGATTGTCCAGTTTTGGCATTTCTGGCAATTTCTTTGGAAACTCTTTTGTCCAAGAATGATGAACAATTGATCCTTGTAGCACTCCTTGCATGCAGGGAATGAAAGGGTGGAAACACAATGAGCATAGTTTGTAATTTTGCCATAGTAACCCTCTTTCCTGGTATGTCCAAGTCCCTGTCTTTCTGGTCGATCTGCCGAATGTAACAGGAGACCAAACGCAACGTATCTGATATCATTGCTATTGCCAAAGTAACACCGAAAGCCGCGCTGAAGCTCCCTTGCTTCTCTCATGTAATAGTCTATTACAGGAGTGTGATCTTCACTACTTTTTCCCATGGCAAGGACATGTGTGTAGGTCCCCTTGTTTATATCAGCCCACGGAGGAGAGATAGTCACGGTCAAGATCCAGACACTGTTATCTTTCTGTTTGATGAAACAACGCAAGAAAGAATCAGACCAGAAGTAAATATATCCCTTGCTTGTTGCCTTGATGGCAAGCTCGATGTCTTCTTGTGGTCTATTAGGTTCCTTTTTTCTCATGGCTTCTCTCATTTCAACTTCAATGTCCTTAATGAGATCTTGAACAGCTCGGGTCCTATTCAGACCATCACTACTGCCCTCTATCCCCAGACGACCATCCCATGCAAAGTCAAACCCACCGCGGTGTCCGGCTGCAAGAAGAATTGTCTCCTTCAATCTCACACACGCATGGTTATTTACTTCAAATACTTCCTGGACAGGGAAGTTTTTCAGTATAGAGTGACTTCCATCAGTAAAGAAACGACGGGCATCCTTGCCTGTTCTCGGGAATTTCGTTTTTGCGCTACAAGTTGTTTGACCTGTGTTAACCATGTCGTGCATTTTACTCTGAAACTGAAGAAAAACATCTTTCAGGTCACCCTTGATGCCAAGTAATATTTTTTGCATCATGTATACCAGCTGTGCTTCATTCCTATCAGACAATCCTGACACATCCTCTTTGTTTCCAACATTTGCTCGATGAACCAATCCCTGGTACCCACCGGAGTCAACAGACTCCATTGCTTTCACAATATATTTTTGATAGAAATATAACTGTGTTTGGCTATAGGCCTCCACACAAGAGTTTTTGCGTACAAGCTTCTTATCATTTTCAGTCCTGAAATCAAGAAAATCAAAGTCACAGAACCTGTGCTCCAAGTGAGATTCTCTTGGTAGTGATATGTCAATAATGGGTTTTTTCAAGCCCGTTATTGGCACTGATTCTGCATCTAAATTTGGATTGAGGTTCATACCCCGATGAGTCACAAACTGATGGTATTCAACACTATTGAAATCCTCATTCTCTTCTTGTATTGTGTTTTCCTCATTGATTTGAATAATCTCTGGGATGTAGTGTTGTGAGCAATCTGGTACAACGCTATGATCTTGGACTGCAGAATCAACACTACTTTGAACACTTGTTTCATCATTGTTTAAACTGTCATCAGGATCGTTTCCATAATTGCCTCCATGGCTTTCAACACATTCCATGCCAGATGCTCCTTCCACGCTCTTGCCTTCAATGCTCTCTCCTTTGCCTGGATCCGATGATACAATACCTTCCGTGTATGTTGCTGCTTCCGCGCAATCAAACACGAATCCCCCTAATTCCGCTTGCTCGGACTGAACTCCATCCAGAAGATATGGACACACCGTTGGTGTCTGATTCTTCTTGGCCTCTATCAGCACGGGTTTCGAGTAATCTTCTTGATGCCCCAATGTTACACTGTGGAACCTTTTCATGTGATCATTCATGTAGGCCTTGACTGATCTTCTCTTGAAAACGGTTGACTCCTGGTTATTCTGGTATATTCTATTGCACCCCGGAATTAAACATTTGACATACGTATTGTCACAAACAGTACACACAATGTGACAGTATTTTTTCTCTTTTTTCAATTCAGACTCATGGATATTGGTGCATTCTTTGCAGTTACTTTGGTAGGACCAAGACATCTTTGGTCAAAAGCGAGGTGAAGATTAATTGAGTTTGTCAGTCCTGGATGCAGGCTAAAATTGCACAATTGGATTGCATGTTGGTACAATAACAATCATAATTGATGGCATTATTTTAGCCATCAGAGCATAAAAAACAATAATTATGGCTATCTTGTGGAAAATAAGAGAGGCCACACAAAATGGCCTATAGTTTACAGTGACCGCGCCAAAAAAAGTTATTTCTTATTCACTGTTTGTGCAGACTGTAGATAGCCACTGCAATTTATATATAAACACCAGTTGTAGATGGAACATTTTTACCAAAACTTGCCGGATATAACCGG
>ERZ1645185.1170-NODE-1170-length-10849-cov-4.294515_pt1 | contig 10849 bp, 9 predicted proteins | sample MGYA00575351_ERZ1645185 | MGnify/ENA primary metagenome ERZ1645185 (study PRJEB40838, sample SAMN11284767) | freshwater sediment metagenome | isolation source: river sediment | host: Sediment | place: India: Jana village, Kanpur | collected 2015-12-17 ... | reverse complement strand
GGCCTTTGCGAGGCCGCGCTGATGGACCGCCACCAGCTGGCGGTCCCGACCCAGCCGCTGGAGATTCTGCGCACGATCCGCTCATTCGACCCCTGCATCGCTTGTGCCGTGCATGTGACGGACCCGGCGGGTGAGGAACTCGTCAAGATCAAGGTGAGGTGAGACATGAACGCCCCGGTGAACGTGAAGGCGGCCACCAACGCCTTCTTTGCCCGAACCGAAGAGCATCTGGTCAGCTATCTGGAGGCCTGCCTGCATTGCGGGCATTGCGCCGATGTCTGCCATTTCCATGAGGCCTCGGGCGACCCCCGGCATACGCCGGCCTACAAGCTGTTTCCCATCGCCAAGGCCTATCGGCAGACGAAATTCCCGCTGAACCTGTTCGCGCCGGCGCTGACGGAAACTGACCTGAAGGAATGGGAAGAGCTGCTCTTCGACACCTGCACGATGTGCGGGCGCTGCACGGCGGTCTGCCCCATGGGGATCGACATCGCGAGAATTCGAAGCGACTAGCCCCGGCCTAGTAGACCATCTGGTAAGCTGCCAGAACCTCGTCCGGCGACTTGCCGTCAAGCGCGGCGAGTTCGCCTTTCTTGTGGGCGACATAGACTTCGCCGAACTCTTCGGGAAACCAACCTTGGACGATCGGGTTGGCGGCGAACTGCGCCAGTGCCGCCGGCAGGTCGGCGGGAAGCCGTTCAAGGCCACGCGCCGCCAGCGCGGCGGCGTCGAGCAGCGACAGGTCCTCGGCCGTCACCTCCGGGGCAGGCAGCCCGTCCTCGATCCCTTGCGCCCCGGCATGGACAAGAGCCGCCAGTGCCAGATGCGGCGAGGCGGCGGCATCGGCGGCGCGGAACTCGAAGTTGTAGCCCCGCGCCCTGGCTGCCGCGTCCCCGGAGACCGGACAGATGCGCACCGTCGCCTCGCGGTCGCGGAAGCCCAGGTTGTTGAAGGCCGCGCTCCAGCGGTGCGGCGTCAGGCGGATGCCGGAGATCGCCGAAGGCGCGGTCAGAGCTACCAGCGCCCCGGCATGGCGGAGAATGCCGGCGATGAAGCTGCCGGTGAGCCGGGACATGCCGCTGGGTCCCTCCGGGTCCCAGGTAACGGGGGTGCCGTCCGCGTCAAGCAGGCTCATGTGGATGTGCACGCCATTGCCCACCCCTGCCGGATCACGGATCGGCGTGAAGGTTGCGCGGTCCCCCATCCGCAGGGCCGTCGCCCGGACCAGTTCGCGCAGCACGGCCGCCCCATCCGCGATCTTCAGGCCCTCTTCGGGACCGATGGTCACTTCATACTGGTTATCGCCGTATTCCTTCATGATCGTGTCGGGCTTCAGCCCCGCCGCCTTCAGCGCGGCCATCGTGGTCTCGCAGAAGGCCGCCTGCGCCCGGAACCCGGCCAGTGCATAGGCCCAGCCGGCCTCGCCCTTCGATCCGACAAGCTGGAACTCGTGCTCGAAGGCCCCTTTGAGCGTCAGGCCGGAGACCGCCTTCAGCCGAGCCAGCGCCGCCTTCAGGATCGACCGGGTGCAGCAGCCCCAGGGCTCCCCTTCCAGTGTGCGGATATCGGCCATCATGAAGCGCTCGGGAGTCGAGCCGTCGCCGAAATCGACAATAGCCTCGGACCCCGGATCTGGCACCAACGCCAGGTCGCCAAGCGCGCCGAACGGGCTTTCGGCGATCGCGTCAAAGCAGGTGATCTGCACGTTGGTCGGGGTCCAGCCGATGCCGCTGATCGCGCGTTTGTCGAGCTGGGACGCCGGAAATGCCTTGCCCTTCATCTTGCCGCACAGGTCGGCAGTCGCGGCGAAGATCAGCGGTTCCCGGATCATGCCTGCTTCCTCATGCGCCGATCTCGACCAGCAGCGCATCAGTCCCGACCTGCCGGCAATAGCCCTTGATCGCGCGGAGCGTGTTGTCGTGCCGGTCCTGCGTCATGGTCGCGCAGGCGTCGGGCACCAGCGTGACGAGATAGCCCAGATCGCAGGCGTCGCGGATCGCGGATTCCACGCATTGGTCTGTCAGGCAGCCGCAGAGCACGACCTGCGTGACGCCGAGATTGCGCAGGATGTAGTCGATATGGGTCGAGACGAAGACCGAGGACGAGGATTTCGGCAGCACGATCTCGTCCTCGTCCGGGGCGATCTCGTCGATCACCTTGCCGTCCCACGACCCTTTCGGCACGTTGAATCCGGTGATCTTGTAGTCGAGGCTGCGGTCGCGCCCATCCTTGGTCAGGCTTTCGATCGTGGTGTACATCACTTCGATCCCGGCCCTGCGGAACCCTGACTGGAGTTTCTGCATGTTCGGAATGGCAAGGCTCTCCAGCCGGTCGAAGTAGTAGGCATGGCGACGGCGCACCTCGTCCGGCGGCGCCCCCTCGAACTCTCCCCCCTCCAGCCGGCAGGAGAAGTTCTGCACGTCGATGAACAGAAGCGCCGAGCGCGCCGGGTCGAGCGGCACATCGCGGGTGGTCAGGTGCGGGGCGGCCATGGGGTGTCCTTTCGTCAATCGGCGAGTGTTTCGGTCAGCGCGGCGGCAAGAAAGGCAGCCCAGTCGGCCTGACCTGCCGGCGTCGAGATCAGGTCGTTGCGGATCTCGAACATGACATGCTCGATTCCGCGCGCCTCGCCATGCACGGGGATGGCATAGTCGCCGTCATCGGCAATCCGGTACGGCTCGTCATGGGCGGCGACAAGGCCGGGGCGGAGATCATGGAGCACCGGCATCAGCCGCTTGGCCAGCCCCCGGTGGCGGCTGAGCAGGCCCAGATGCCAGGGGCGCGGCGTGGGGCGGGTCACCAGCATCGGCGTGAAGGAATGGACGGTGACAAGCACGGTCCGCCCGCCCGCCGAGTGCCGGTCGAGCACGTCGCCGACCCGGTCGTGAAATGGGGCGTGGATCGCGTCATAACGCGCGCGCCGGGCCACTCCGTCGAGGCCCTCATTGCCCGGCACCCTCTGTCCGTCGCTGGTCTCGGGGATCAGGTCGGCCGCTTCGAAGGGGCGGTTGCAGTCGATTACCAGCCGGCTGTAGCGCTGCACCGCCAGCGGGGCATCAAGCCGGGCCGACAGGGCGCGCGCCACGCCCTCGGCCCCGATGTCCCAGGCAATGTGGCGCTCCATCGCCTCGGGTGGCAGGCCAAGGTTGCCAAGCGCGGTCGGGATCGCTCGCCCCGCATGTTCGCAGACCAGCACGATCCGCGACGCGCCGGCGGGGTTCACCACCTCGACCGGATCGGGGTCACCGGGACCAAGCAGCGCATGCAGGTGCCGGCCTGTCATTCCGGGTCACTCGGGAGTCGCGGGCGGGATGTTCCTGTCATGCGGGGATTTGGAAAGTCTGCGGAATTCAAAGTCAACCGCCTGTCGCCCTTCAGTCGGCTGCACCCGATGGCGAAACTTCGTGCAGCCGATCGCCTTGGCAAGCGCAGGACCACCCCGTTCTTGTCCAAATGGAAAAATTTCCATGGACGACCGGCTTGGGCCACGACTAGGCTCCGCTTCGACGCAGGCGGCAGGGGCTGCGATGCGGGCAATCGACCGGACGTGGGGCATGGATTTCGGCAAACATCTGCGGAGCCTCAATCAGGCGCGCATCGTCGTGGCGATCACTGTGGCGATCTTCGTCATCGCCTCGGCCACGCTGCCCGGCTTCCTGACGTCGGACAACCTGATCGCGATCATCCGCTCGGTCTCGGTTCTGGGCATCCTCGCGCTCGGCATGGCGATCGTCATCATCGGGCGCGGCATCGACCTGTCGATGGTCGCGGTCATGGCGATGTCCGTCGCCTGGTACCTGCAACTGCTGAACAACGGCTGTGGCGATCACGCGGCGCTGGCGCTGGCGCTGGCGGGGGTGCTTGCGATCGGGCTGGTGAACGGCTTCCTTGTCGCCTATGCCGACGTGCCGGCGATCTTCGTCACGCTGGCGACGGGCTCCTTCACCTTCGGCTTCGTGCGCTCGCAACTGATCGCGCAGGACGCGGTGATGGTGCCGGGCGATCACTGGATCATCGGGCTCGGGCGGGCGCGGCCCGCCGACGTGCCCGCGGACATCTACATCTTCCTGCTTCTCGCCTTCGCCGCCTTCCTGTTCCTGCGCTTCACCAAATGGGGGCGCTACGTCTATTACGCCGGCGACAACCCCATGGCGGCGCGCAATGCCGGGATGCCGGTGCGCCCGATGCTGGTGCTGCGCTATGTGCTGTCCTCGCTCGCGGCCTTCGTCGCGGGCCTGCTGACCGCGTCAAGCCTGCAGTCGATCAACACCCGAGTGGTCAACTCCACCCTGCTTTACGACATCGTGCTGGTCGCGGTGATTGGCGGGATCGGCCTGTCGGGCGGCAAGGGCGGCGTGCGCAACATCCTGATTGGCGCAGCGCTGATCGGCATCCTGCTGAACGTGATGACGATCCTCGACATTCCGCAGCTTGAGCAGAACCTCATCAAGTCGACCATCCTGCTGGTAGCCATCCTGATCGACGGGCTTCTGAACCCGCGTGACGAGCAGACGGCCCAGCAGGGGGATATCTGAGCAACCGAACCCGGGCATCCGATCCGGGGCATACCGCAACAGGAGAGAGGGTTAAGACATGAGACTGAAGACACTCGCGGCCGCCGCCGCGCTTGCCGTTGCCGGGTTCGGCCTTGCTGCACCCGTCCATGCCGAAAGCGATCCCGGCCCGGCCGCCTATGCCCAGGCAATGAACGGCAAGAAGGTGATTCTCGTGCCGATGGCCATGGGCTTTGACCTCGCCCAGGGCTGGGCCGCCGTGCTGGAGCGCGAGGTAAAGGCCTTTGGCGGCACCTTCGAGACCCGCGATCCGAACTGGTCGACCGAGGCCGGGGCGCAGGCGATCACCGAGGCGATCTCTTCCGATCCGAAGCCAGACGTGCTGATCGTCATGGCGCCCGACCTCAACTCCTACAGCCGTCTGCTGAAGAAGGCGCAGGAGGCAGGGATATTCGTGCTCTTGATCGACAACCCCGCCAACTTCGCGCCCGATGCCTATATGGGCAGCGACTGGACCCGGCTCGGCGCGCTCGAAGCCGAGGCGGCGGTTGCGGCCTGCGGCGACGGCAGTTCGAAGAAGATCGGGCTGGTGCAGGGCGACGAGGTGAACGCCACCTCGATCTACCAGTACGAGGGCATCATGAAGGTGCTTGACGCCGCGGACGGCTTCCAGGTGGTGGCCAAGCCCGTGTCGAACTGGGACCCGACCAACTCGCGCACCGTGACCGCGACAATGCTGCAGCAGAACCCGGACATCTGCGCCATCATCGACTTCTGGGATGGGGACGCGACCGGCGCCGCTGCGGCGATCCGCGACGCGGGCCTGCAGGACAAGGTCAAGCTCATCACCACTGGCGGCGGCGAACAGACCGCCGACTGCGACATGATCGAGAACGGTACCTATCACGCCGTGGTCATGACCGAGCTGGTGCGCGAGGCCGGCGACATGGTGGCAATGATCAAGTACCTGCTGCAATCCGGGGTGAAACCGGGCGAGCACAGCGCGCATATCTACACGCTCGAACAGGCGACCACCAAGGCCAACCTGCGGCCTGACAGCTGCTGGAACCTCAAGGCGCTGCAGGCGATGAACCAGTAACCCCCGCGGGGCCCTTCGGGTGGCCGGGTGTACCGGCCATCCCTCTTCCCGAGCATGACCGACCGATGACCTTCCGCGAACGCCTGCAGGCATGGCGCTACAACCTGATCCCCGATCATGTCATCGGCGAGATCCTCCAGAAACGCTGGACCGACAACGCGATCCCCTTCCTCGCGCTCGTGGTGGTCGTGGCCGGCTTCGGCTCGGCGATCCCCGGCTTCTTCAACCCCGGCTCGCTGCAGGATTCGACCCGGCAACTGGGCGAGTTCAGCCTTGTCGTCATCGGACTGACCGTAGTGATGCTGGGCGGCGGGATCGACCTTTCGGTCGGCTCGATCTTCGCGCTCTCCACCTTCGCCTCGGTCGCCTGCTTCTTCCTGTTCCACCTGCCGGTCGGTGTCGCCTTCCTCGCCGCGCTGGCCACCGGGGCGCTGTTCGGGGCGGCGAACGGATATCTCATCGGCTACCTCAGGCTGCGGGCCTTCATCACCACGCTGGTCGCCTTCATCATCGGCCGCGCGGTCTACGACATCCTCGTGGTGAACTTCGGATCCGCGGTGCAACTCTCAGACGCCTGGTCAGACAGCTGGGAATTCATCGGCGACGGCACCCTTTTCGGGCTGTCGGTGTCGCTGCTGACCGCGCTGGTGCTGGCGATCGTCACCCATGTCGCGCTGACCCGTTCGCGGATGGGCTGGCATGTGCTGGCCGTGGGCGGATCGCGCCGCTCGGCCCACAATGCCGGGATCAAGGTGCGCCGGACGGTGTTCTTCACCTACGTCTTCTCCGGTCTCTGCTCGGGCGCCGCGGGGTTCCTGATCGCGACGCGGCTGTCAGGGGCAGGCCCTGGCACAGGCCTCGGGCTCGAGATCCTGGCGCTGACGGCAGCGGTCGTGGGCGGCAACTCGCTTGGGGGTGGGCGGGGCTCGGTCGTCAAGGGGATCATGGGCGCGATCATCGTGCTTGTCATGACCAACGGCCTGATCCGCCTTGGCTACGGCACCGGCACCAACCAGATGGTGCTGGGCATCCTGCTTGCCGTCGCCGTCACCATCGACATCCGCTGGCTTAAGAACCGCCACAAGGTGCTGAACGAGGTCTATGTCGCCCCGATCTATCTGAAGATGGGCGAGACGCAGTCGGCCGCTCCCGGGTCGGGCACGCCCTATGAGCTGAACAACCGCCTGTCGCAGGCCGACGCCATCGGACTTGGTGAACTGGAGGGCCCCGAGGACGTGATCCTCGACCGCGACGACAACCTTTACTGCGGCACGCGGCATGGCGAGATCGTGCGCTTCTTCGCCCCCGACTACACCCGGTCCGAGGTCTTTGCCCATGTCGGCGGCTTTCCCCTGGGCCTGGCCTTCGACCGCGACGGGAACCTTCTGTCCTGCGTCGGCGCCATGGGGCTCTACCGGATCACCCCCGAGCGCGAGGTGACGCGCCTGTCCGCCGAGACGCGCCGGTCGCTGACCTCGATCCAGGATGACGCCCGGCTGCGGGACCCGAACGACCTCGACATCGCGCCGGACGGCAAGGTCTATTTCACCGACTCAACCAAGCGCTACGACGCGCATGAATGGACGCTCGACTCGATCGAGAACCGGGCGACCGGGCGGCTGCTGATGTACGATCCCGCCACGGACAGGACGACGACACTACTCGACGGCTACCGCTACACCAATGGCGTGACGCTGGCCCATGACAACAAGTCGGTGCTGTTCTGCGAAAGCTGGGCCTGCCGCATCCACCGCTACTGGCTGGAGGGGCCGAAGGCAGGCACGGCGGAATGCCTGATCCGCGACATGCCAGGCTACCCCGACAACATCAATCGCGCGAGCGATGGAACCTACTGGATGGCCTGGCTCGGGATGCGGACGCCGTCCTTCGACCTGTCGCTGCGCCATCCCGGCATGCGCAAGCGGATGGCCCGGCGGCTGCCGCAGGACGAATGGCTGTTCCCCAACATCAACACCGGCGGCGTGGTGAAGTTCAACGACCGGGGCGAGATCCTGCAGACCTATGGCGACCTCTCCGGCCAGTCGCACCCGATGGTGACCTCGATGCGAGAGCACAAGGGCTATCTCTATATCGGCGGCATCCTGAACAACCGGATCGGCCGCTACCGGATCGAGGGCGCCGATCCGGCCTGGGATGCCAACACCGCCTATTGGGGGCCGCGGCGATGATCTTCGACCCGATCCTCGACCTTTTCCGCGGCAAGGCGATCACCATCCCGCCGCTCGACGGCGCGCTGCGCCCCAACACCGCGCTGGACGATGCGGCGGTGGTCGCGGGCCTGCCGTCGCCGGATAACCTCGTCTGGCTGGACGGCCGGCCGGTCTGTTCCTCCGGTGCCGCCGTGATCGCGCTGGAGCACGGCCATCCCCGCCAGATCGCCGAGTTTCCCGCCGAGGTGACCGCCCTCGCTGTCTCGCCCGAGGGCAAGCTCGCGGTCGCGACCGATGACGGCAGGCTGTCCGAAGGCGGGCACGAGGTGCCGCTTCCCGGCGGCATCGGCTGCATCACCGCTCTGGCCTATGGTCCGGACGGGGCGCTGTGGCTGGCCAACGGATCGGCGCGGCACCCGGCTTCGGGCTGGGTCGCCGACCTGATGGAGCACGGATCTACCGGCTCGGTCTGGCGCCGCCTGCCCGGACAGGAGTTTCACAAGGTTGCCGGGGGCCTCGCCTGGCCGAACGGCCTGCTGCCCGATCCGGCGGGTGTGATCGTCAGTGAAAGCTGGAAGCATCAACTGATCCGCATCGAAGGCAGCCGCGTGACCCCGGTTCTGCGGCACCTGCCGGGCTATCCTGCGCGCCTGTCTCCCTCTGCCGATGGCTGTGCCTGGCTCGCCGTCTTCGCCCCGCGCACCCGGCTGATCGAATTCGTGCTGCAGGAAAAGCACTACCGCACCGACATGATGGCGGAAGTTCCGCGCGATTACTGGATCGCGCCGGCCCTGCGGTCGGGGCAAAGCTTTCTCGAGCCGCTGCAATGCGGCAGCATCCGTTCCATGGGGATTCACAAGGGCTGGTCGCCCAGCCGGTCCTACGGGCTGGTCGTGAAGCTCGCCCCGGATTTCGCCCCGGTCGCCAGCCTGCACAGCCGCGCCAACGGCCACCGCCACGGCGTCGCCTCGGTGATCGAGGCGGGCGGTCAGGTGCTGATCGCCTCAAGGGGTGGCGACGCGGTCCTGAGCGTGGGAGGCGAAGCATGACCCCCCTCGTGCAGATGGAAAAGATCTCCAAGGCCTATCGCGGTGTGCCGGCGGTGCGCGAGGTGGACTTCGATCTTTTCCCCGGCGAGATCCACGCGCTCCTGGGCGAAAACGGCGCGGGGAAATCCACGTTGACCAAGATGATGGCGGGCGTTGTCGATCCAAGCGGCGGCTGCATCCTGCTGGATGGACAAGAGGTGACCTTCGCCTCGCCAAATGCCGCGCTCGACGCGGGGATCGCCATGGTGTTCCAGGAGACGAGCCTGATTCCGTCGATGACGGTGGCGCAGAACCTTTACCTCGGCACCGAGAAATTCCTGAACCGACTGCGCGGCACTTACATCTCGGCGCAGCAGTTCCTGCAGTCGCTGAATTTCGCGGTGGATCCGACCGCAATGGTCGAAACCCTCGGTGCCGCCAAGCGCCAGATGGTCGAGATCGCTCGCGCTGTCCATCACAAGGCCCGGGTCATCATCTTCGATGAGCCGACCGCCTCGCTGACGCCCGAGGAAAAGCGCCACTTCTTCGCCCTGCTCGAACGGCTGAAGTCCAGCGGCGTCGCCATCGTCTTCATCAGCCACGCGCTGGAAGAGGCGCTGCAGATCTCAGATCGGATCACCATCTTGCGCGATGGCGAACTTGTGTCGCACGGGGCGACCCGCGACTATGACCGCGACAAGATCATCGCCGCAATGGTGGGGCGGACGCTGTCGGGCGCGCTCTACCGCAAGCGCGATGCCTCCAGCCTGCGCAAACCGGGGCGAAAGGCCTTGTCGGTACAGGACATCTCGCAGGGTCGCGGGGTGCGCAACACGTCCTTCTCGGTTTTCGAAGGGCAGATTACGGGGGTTTTTGGCCTGATCGGCTCGGGCCGGACCGAGACCTTCAAGATCGTCGCCGGCATCACCAAGCGCGACTTCCTGATGGGCGGCACGATCGAACTCTACGACCGCGCCGTCCGCTACTACACCCCGGCCGAGGCGGTGGCCGACGGCATCGTCTACGTCACCGAGGACCGCAAGATCGAGGGCTTCTTCGAGACGATGTCAGTGGCCGAGAACCTGTTCGGCGGCCTTCTCGCCTCGCCGCAGCATCACGGCGCGGTCGTTCGCATGTCCGAGATGCGGGATCTGGCGGCGGAGTGGACGAAGAAGCTCAACGTCAAGGCGATCAACGACAATGCCCGCGTCGTGGAGCTTTCAGGCGGCAACCAGCAGAAGGTGGTGATCGGCAAGGGTCTGGTGCAGCGCCCGCGACTTGTCATCTTCGACGAGCCGACGCGCGGGGTCGACGTGGCGGCGATCGCGGAAATCCACAGGATCGTCAACGACCTGGCCGACAGTGGCCTCGCCGTGGTGATGATCTCATCCTACTTGCCCGAGGTGCTGAACCTCTCCGACCGCATCCTCGTCTGCCGGCAGGGCCGGATCGTCGAGGAGCTTTCGCCGCTTGAGGCGACCGAGGAGAAGATCATGTACGCGGCAGTCCACTGAAAGGAACGACGATGCGAGACACCTGGACCTTCTGGCGCGGCACTTGGCACCAGGGCGACCTGCGGATCCTTGGCGCCGCCTCGCATGGCACCTGGCTTGGCAGCCTGGTCTTCGACGGGGCGCGCCTGTTCGAAGGCGTCACCCCTGATCTCGACCGTCACTCGGCGCGAGTCAACGCCTCGGCCCGGGCGTTGCTGCTGGAGCCGACCCTGACCGGCGACGCAATTGCCGAACTGGCGCGCGACGGGTTGCGGAAATTTGCGCCCGGCACCGATGCCTACATCAAGCCGATGTACTGGGCCGAGGAGTCCGGCCCCGGTGTCTTGCCGCCCGACCCGGCCTCGACCGAATTTGCGCTGAGCCTCGAGGCGATGCCGATGACGGTGCCCACCGGCTTCACCCTGACCACAACCCGGTTCCGTCGCCCGACACTTGAAGTGATGCCTGTCAATGCCAAGGCTGCCTGCCTGTATGCCAACAATGCCCGGATGGTGCGCGAGGCGCAGGCGAAGGGGTTCCCCAA
>ERZ1645185.1169-NODE-1169-length-10856-cov-6.202481_pt1 | contig 10856 bp, 12 predicted proteins | sample MGYA00575351_ERZ1645185 | MGnify/ENA primary metagenome ERZ1645185 (study PRJEB40838, sample SAMN11284767) | freshwater sediment metagenome | isolation source: river sediment | host: Sediment | place: India: Jana village, Kanpur | collected 2015-12-17 ... | reverse complement strand
GCACGTGGGCGTGGTTGAGCGCGGCCTTGAAAGCCGGGTAGCGCAGCCAGACCAGCGCATTCAGCGCGTCGTGCCAGGTATCGGCCCGGGTGGGTATTTCACCGGTGGCGAGGATGTGGGTTTCGTAGTCGCGTGCCGCGAGCCGGCCGCCTGGGGCCACAAAGCGCACCGGTCGGCCCTGCGCCTGCACGAGCGTGCGCGCAGCAGCCAGGGCGTTGAGTGCGGACAGAGCGGGCAGGCCATGCGCCAGATCAAGCGTGGCGATCAGGTCGCGGTAGGGGTCGAAGGCCAGGTGGATGAAGTTCAAGCGGCAGGCCGTTCAGGGCGGGTGGGGTTGAGGTTGGAGGGCTCAGTCTGCAGGGGGCGCAGTCAGGGTTCGAAATCTCCGGTGGCCGCAAAGCGGTCGCATGCGGCGACGAGTTCGCGTGCAATGCCGGGCTCGAAGGCGGAGTGTCCGGCATCGGGCACGATTACATAACGCGCTTCGGGCCAGGCGCGCGCGAGATCGTCGGCGGAGACGAGGGGGCAGACGGCGTCGTAACGCCCCTGCACGATCACGGCGGGCACATGGCGGATGGCCGCGATGTTGTCCAGCAGGCTGTTGTCGGGCAGGAAGATGTTGTGGACGAAGTAATGCGCTTCGATTCTGGACAGCGACAGCGCGGTCTTGTCGCTGCCAAAGGCGGCGATGAGGTCGGGGTTGGGCAGCAGCGTGGAACACGAGGCCTCGAACGTGGCCCATTCATACGCCGCAGGCTGGTGGACGCGCGGATCGGGGTCGGTCAGGCGGCGATGGTAGGCGCTGAGCAGATCGTGTCGTTCGTCTGCCGGGATGAAATCGGCGAGCCGGCGCTGGGCTTCGGGAAAGAACGCACGGATGCCGTAGAGAAACCAGTCGATCTCACTCTTGCGGCACAGGAAAATGCCGCGCAGCACCAGGCCCAGACAGCGCATCGGATGTGCCTCGGCATAGGCGAGCGCCAGCGTGGACCCCCAGGAGCCGCCAAATACCAGCCATTGCTCGATGCCGAGTTCGCGGCGCAGGGCTTCCATGTCGGCAATGAGGTGAGGCGTGGTGTTGTCGGTGAGTTCGCCGTGCGGCACCGATTGTCCGGCCCCCCGCTGGTCGAACAGCACGATGCGGTAGCGCGCCGGATCGAAGAAGCGCCGCTGCGTGGGTGACGTGCCGGAGCCGGGCCCGCCATGCACGAACAACACGGGGATACCGTCCGGGTTGCCCGAGGTTTCCCAGTAGACATGGTGAAGTGCGTCGACGGCCAGATGGCCGGTGGCGTAGGGCGTGAGGGGGGGATAAAGCGGATCGGTTCGGACCATGCACTCAATTATGCGCGCCGTCAGGTCGACTTGTCGCTCAAGTAATCCGGCATTTGCCTCGATAATGTCAGTTGTCCATGACAAAAAGGCAGCAATTCCCAGATGTCAGGTGACATTCAATAATCAATACGAGGAGTCATGTGTATGAACCATACAGTCAAGGTGGCCTTGCTGGGCCTGGGGGAAGTGGGCGAGAAGTTCGCCGAGCATTTTCTGGCAAAAATCCAGGAAGAACACGTCAATGTCCAGATCGTGGCGGTGGCGCATCGCAATCAGGCCTCGCCTGTGGCCATGGGCTTTCGCCACAGTCAGGTTCCGGTGTTCGAGGATGCGATGGAAGTGGTGTCCCTCGGGGCCAAGGTCGATATCATCTTCGATTTGACCGGTGACCCGGAATTGCGCAAAAACCTGCGGATTGCCCTGCAAGAGAGTCACAATCACCATACGGTGATTGCGCCCGAGGTCGTTGCGCAATTGCTGTGGAATTTCTTCGGTGAAGGCGATTTGCCAAACAGCGGACGCACCGGCTACTGACCAGATGACGACCAGCATGTCTACACCCTTTCGCCATGCCCATGCGGTTCATTCCGACTGGACCGAAGCCGCGCGCCTCTGCATGAACCAGCTGGGGGCGATCCCTGCGGCCGCCACCCTGGGGTTTCTGTATGTGTCCGACGAATTTGCCGGCGAACTGGATGCGATTCTCACCTTCTTCCGGGTCGCAACCGGCGTGTCGCACTGGACCGGCAGCGTGGGGGTGGGCGTGTGCGCCACGGGCACGGAGTATCTGGAAGAGCCGGCGATGGCGGTGATGCTGGGCGAATTTCCGGCCGAGGATTTTCGTGTGCTGCCGCCGGCGCGTGCGCCGCAGGAGATCCAGGCCTCCGACGGCTATCTGGCGCTGGCGCATGGCGATCCGTCCAATCCCCAGATCCAGGCGCTGATCGATGCCCTGTCGGAACAGGTGGCCAGCGGGTTTGTGGTGGGCGGGCTGTCCAGCGCGCGCGGGGAGACTGCGCAGATCAGCGATGAAGTGGTGAAAGGCGGCCTGTCGGGCGTGCTGTTCTCGGACCGGGTGAAGCTGGCCACGCGCCTCTCGCAGGGCATTTCACCACTCGGACCGCGCCACATCATCACCGAGGCCAAGAAGAACATCATCGGTTCGCTCGATCACCGGCCCGCACTGGACGTGATGAAGGCGGAAATCGGCGAGGTATTGGCTCGCGACCTGCGGCGCGCGGCCGGCTTCATCTTTGTCGGCCTGCCGGTGCGGGGCTCGGACACCGGGGATTACCTGGTGCGCAACATCCTCGGTGTCGATCCGGAAAACGATCTGGTCGCCATCGGCGAATACGTGCAGCCGGGCGACGAGTTGCTGTTCTGCAAGCGTGACCAGGAAAGCGCCGAAGCCGACATGGTGCGCATGCTGGAAGCCATCCGCACGCAGCTGGGCGGTCCGATCCGGGGCGGGGTGTATGTGTCGTGCCTGGGGCGCGGCCAGCATATGTTTGGCGCACCGCATCGCGAACTGGGGCTGATACGCGACACGCTGGGCGACTTTCCGCTGGTGGGCTTTTTCGCAAACGGTGAAATTTCACATAATCGCCTGTATGGTTACACCGGTGTGCTGACTCTGTTCGGCTGAACCCATAATCATCAACGGAGACCCCATGAGCCTGACCGCCATGAAAGAAGACGAAATCCGTCTGCTGCGCGAAGAGATCGAAATGCTGATGAGCGAGCGTCGCCAGCTCCTGCAGGTGACCGGTGCGGCGGCAGTCTTTGTCGCCAACCTCGATACCGACACCCTGCCGGATGAAGCCGACACGCTCGACGCCGCAGAAATGCTGGCCGAACAGCTGAACGGCCTGTCGGAGGAAACGCTCAAGGACGCGCTCGAATCCGTGCGCGCCGAACTCGATCCCGTGCAGTAAGCCTTTCGCGTCCATTCCTTACATGGCCGATCTGAGACGGTTCGTCCTCATCGTCGGCCTGACCGCGCTGGCCTACTGGCTGGCCGCGTTCCTCAGTCTCAAGATTTCCACTTACGTAGCGGGCGTGGCTGCGGCCGTCTGGCTGGCTGCCGGCATCGCCGCGTTCGCCAGCCTGCGTTTTGGCGCACCGGCGGTGCTGGGCGTGCTGCTGGGGTCGTTTGCTGCCAACAGCATGATCCTGCCGCCGGGCCCCGCACTCGCCATCAGCTGCGGCGCGGCCATGGGCGCAATGCTCATGGTCTACGTGGCACGCAAACTCGGCCCATTCAGCATGGCGCTGGACTATGTCGGCAGCGTGGCGAAATTTGCCCTGGTGATTGCGCCGCTGGGCAGTGTGACGAGTGCCGTGATCGGCACCGTGACACTGTACGGTTTCAACATTCTGCCGCTGGAACAGTTCGGACGGGCATTCTGGGTGTGGTGGCTGGGCGACATCCTTGGCATCTATCTGTTGGCCCCCTTGCTGCTGACTGCGTCACGCTGGGACCTGCTGCCCACCAGCCGGCGTGCCCGCATTGAGGGCCTCGTGCTGATCCTGGCCATGCTGCTGTTGACGCGCCTGATGATGCAGTACGTGGTGCCGATGCGCCCGGCGGAGATCGTGCTGTTCGTCATGCTGCCCGGCGTGCTATGGGCCGCGCTGCGATTCTCGATCACCGGGGCGAGCCTGGCGATTTTTCTGGCCGCCCCCATCGTGCTGGGCATGGCGCTGGTGTCGTATGGCGGCATCAATCCGACGAGCAGTCCGCAGGATGTGTTCGGCCTGCAGATCAGCATGATCGTGATGGCGCTGGGGGGCTTGTTCGTTGCGTCGGCGCTGACCGAACGCCGCTACTCGGAAATGCGGCTCGACATGCTGGCCAACCACGACCCGCTGACCGGCCTGCCCAACCGCTCCTATTTCCAGGATTTTCTCGGTCACACGCTGGCCCGCGCGCAACGCGAACAGATGCAGGTCTCGCTGCTCTTCATCGATCTGGACCGCTTCAAGCACATCAATGACACCCAGGGTCACGAAGTCGGCGACCAGGTCCTGCGCATCGTCGCGGGCCGGCTGGACGAACAGTTGCGCGCCGATGATTTCGTGGCCCGCCTGGGCGGCGACGAATTTGCCGTGGTGCTGATGCACCCCGCGACCTCGCGCGCTGCCAGCCGGGTGGCGAACAAGCTGATCCAGGCCCTGTCCGAATCGTTCAAGATCGAGCAGCGCCGCTACGCCATCGGCGCGAGCATCGGCATCAGTGTCTATCCCGACGACGCCCAGGATGCCAACACCCTGCTGCGGCAGGCCGATCTGGCGATGTACCAGGCCAAGCAGCGGCGCAGCGGCTTCGAGTACTACAGTGACGAACTCAACACGCGGGCGCAGCAGCAGCTCATGCTGGAAAACGGCCTGCGACAGGCGCTGGACCGCAAGGAACTGGCGCTGGTGTTCCAGCCCAAGGTCGATCTGGCAAGCGGCCGGGTGGTCGGGCTCGAAGCCCTGATCCGCTGGATGAGCCGTTCGGGCAGCCTCATCGGGCCGGGGCACTTCATTCCGGTGGCGGAAGAAACCGGGCTCATCGTGCCCATCGGTCGCTGGGTATTGCGCGCCGCCTGCGAACAGTGGGTGGCGTGGCGGGACGCGGGGCTCGAGCCGCCGCCAGTGGCGGTGAACCTGTCACCGCGCCAGTTCGGCGACGAGCGTCTTGCCGACGACATCGACGCGATCGTGCAGGAAACCGGCATGGACACCGCGTACCTGGAAGTGGAAGTCACCGAAAGCGCGGCGATGGAAAACCCTGAACGCACGTTTGCCATGCTGGAAGCGTTGCGCCAGCGCGGCCTGCACGTCTACATCGACGACTTCGGCACCGGCTACTCCAACCTCGGCCAGCTGAAGCGCATGCCCATCGATGCCCTCAAGATCGACAAGAGCCTGATCGACGACGTGCTGTTCGAGGGCGATGCCGCAGAAATCGCCACCGCCGTGATCCGCCTCGCGCACACGCTCAACATGCGCGTGGTGGCCGAAGGGGTGGAAACGCCCGAACAGATGGCTTTTCTGAAAGCGCGCGACTGTGACGAGATTCAGGGGTTTGTGGTTGCGCGCCCGATGCCGCCGGAAAAGATCAGCGCACTGTTCACGCAGACCTTCTTGGCGGCGTGACCCAGCTTCAGGCGGCTTCGGCCTCGGGCTGGTTGCGCATGTGGTCTGCCACGCGTGCAATGGCGTCGTATAGCTCGCAGCGCAGCGTGGTGTCAGCTACGACCTCTTCCAGGGCGAGCTTCATGCACAACAACCACTGATCACGCTCGTCGCGGCCGATGCTGAACGGGAAGTGGCGACGGCGCAGCATGGGATGGCCGTATTTCTCGACAAACAGTTGGGGGCCGCCGGTCCAGCCGGAGAGGAATTCGAACAGTTTTTCGCCCGACTCGGTCAGGTCCACCGGATGCAGCTTGCGGATGCCATAGGTTTCGGGCAACTCGTCCATGATCCCGTAGAAACGACGGGTGAGCTGACGCAGGACGGCTTCGCCGCCGATGCGCTGGTAATGCGTGGTCATGTTCATTCCAGAAAGAATCGCAGATAGTAGGCAAGGCCGAGTGCAAAGCCGGCCCAGGCCAGCCAGGGCCCCAGTGCCACGCGCAGCAGGCGATTGCGCGGGATGAAGCCCACGCCGTAAACGAACCCTGCCGACAGCCCCCACATGATCAGCATGAGGATGCCGTGGCTGATGGGACCGCCGGATTCGGTGGCGAGCGCGCGGGGGTAGATCGTGATGAGCAGCATCAGGACGAACGCGACGACGAGGGTAATGCCCTGACTGTAGGATTTTGCGTGAGAGGACGTCATGCGGCGGCAGCCTTGCGGTAGGGCCTCAGGTAGAGCCATTCGAAGAACCGTTTGGCCCAGTGCAGGAGCCGGCAGGGCGGCAGGATGAGTGCCCGCTTTTCATCGCGGTAGACCAGAATGCCCCGGTCCAGCGTGTCGACAATGCATACCAGTTCCGGTTTGAAACGGGCGGCAGGCGGCTGGCCGGCCAGTGCGCCAAGCAGGTTTTCGGCGGCGGCCCGGGCCTGCAGGTCGGCCATGTGTGCCTGTTTGGGCAGCCAGTCGGGGCCGGGGTAACTGCCCGCATCGCCGGCAACGTAAACCTTGTCCGCACCGGCAACCTGGCAGTGCGCGTCGGCCTGAAGGAACCCGCCTGCGGACAGCGGCAGCCCGGATGCATCCGCCCAGTCCGGGCCGGTCATGCCGGGCATGAAGAGGATGAGATCGGCCCCGAAATCACCCCCTTCGGTCTTGACCTGATCCGCATCGAAGCCGGACAGCTTGTGCCCCAGTCGGGTGTCGATACCGCGCTTTTGCATCTCGCGCAGCAAACCCGCCACCGCCTTTTCGCCCAGACGCTTGCCCGGTTCCTTTGCCGGGTTGAAAAACACCAGCTTGAAACGATCACGCCGGCCCTGCTGGCGCAGCAGGGTATCGATGCCGAACAGCAGTTCGAACATGGGGCCGCCGCGCATGGCACCCTGTTCTTTGGGGTTGCTGCCAAAACCCAGGGCGATCGTGCCGCCGGAAAGCCCGGCCAGGCGGTCACGGATGGCTTCGGCGGCTGTCGTGCCTTCGCAGATGGTCAGGGCGTGTTCGATGCCAGGCAGGCCCTTCAGGAAGCGGCCTCCGCTGGCAATCAGCAGAGCGTCGTTGCTCAGCGTGCCGGTGTCGGTGAGGACGGTGCGCCCGCCGTCGGCGAGTCCGGTGACCCGGCCCGCGTGAAACGCGACGCGCTGTTCGGCCAGAAAGCCTGAGAGGTCGATGTGCAGATCCCGTCTCTGGCGCAGGCCGGCGGGCATCCAGATCAGGCTGGGGTAATACACCAGCTCGGCCTGCGGGGCGACCAGGGTGATGCGCACCTGCGCATCGCGTTTCCTCAGGGTGCGGACGGCGGTCAGCGCTGCAAAGCCGGCCCCGATGATGACGATGTGCGATGTGCTCATGTCGGGTGAGGTCAGTTGGCCGCGAGTTTGGTCAGGGCGGCCTGGATGCCGCTGTCCATGCGGGCGGCGGACTGCTTCAGCACTTCGCCGAGTTTCGGTTCCATCATCCCGGCCATGGCCCCGGCGTTCATGCGCGAGACGACCACACGGCCGTCGTCCATGGCATAGACCGACACGCTGCACGGCATGAGGCCGGCGACGTAGCGGGTGGATTCGTTCTTCAGCAGGGGAATGGTCGCGCCGCCGCTGGTGAATTCGAGGATCACGAGGCCGCCGGGCAGGTTCACGTTCTTCTTTGCCAGGCGGCTGCCCAGGTCGATTTCGGCCACCAGGTTCCAGCCGTCGGCGGCGAGCTGGGTTTTGAGTGCGCTGACGGTATCGGCAAACGAGGCGCGGCTGATGTTCTCGCTGACGATGGCGCGCGGATTGGACGGGGCGGATTCTGCTGCAAGGGCAGGCGTGGCACACAGGGCGAAGAGCAGGGCGGGCAGGGCAAGACGGAACGACACGGTTGAATCTCCAGACAGAAAAAAAGAAAAAAGTTGGGCTATCAGGCCTCGGGGGGCGTGCTGCGTTTGGCGTCTTCGATCGCGCACTCTTTTGCATCGCACATCATCGCGGCCATCGAGGCCAGCAGGATGGCAAGCGTGACACCGAGAATCCAGGCGAAGTACCACATGGCGTGTCCTTTCAGTAAGTGAGTTTGATGACGGAGCGCGCGCCGGTTTCGGGCAACGCGATGGCGGCATCCTTGAAGGCAGGCTTGCCGCTGACCGAGGGATTGTTCGACAGGCCCCAGCCTTCTTTCGGGATCATGCCCAGGAAGCGGTCAAGCTCGCCGTTGGCGTTTTCGTCGTGATAGGCCATCACGGCAACGGGGCCGGGTGGCAGATTGTCGAGCGCCAGCGTCGTCTGGCCGGTGGGCAGCACGTGGCGGCTGCTGGCCCGGGCTTCTTTCGGAAAGCCGTCAGCGCCTGTGAACACCAGCACGACCAGCGGGCCGCCGCCCGGCTTTGCGCCGTCGAGCGACACGGTGAGCGTGGCAGCGTGGGCAAGCGGTGCGGCACAGCCCAGGATCAGGGCGGGGAGCAGGGTGCGCATGTCAGTACACCGACTTGTCGTTGGCCGCGATGTATTCGGGCGTGACCTTGCCCCACATCACCTTGTAGGCCCATGAGGTGTAGACGACGATGAGCGGCAGGAAAATCACCGTTGCACCGAGCATGATGCCGAGCGTGAGATGCGAGGACACGGCGTCGTAGGCGGTGAGACTGGAGCGCGGGTCGAGCGAGGAGGGCATGACGAACGGGAACATCGATACGCCCGCCGTGCCGATGATGCCGGCTGCCGCCAGCGACGACGACCAGAAAGCCACGCCGGCCTGCTTGAGGCGCGAGAACAGCAAGCTCGACACCAGCCCGGCGAAGGCGGCGATGGGCACCCACTTGGCCCAGGGGTAAAGCGTGTAGTTGTTCATCCAGGCACCGGCCTGGATCACCACGGTCTTGTCGAGCGGGTCGGGCAGCGCATTGGGGTTGATCGGGCTGGTGATGACGAAGCCCGGCAGGCTGGTGGCCACCCAGTAGCCGGCAGCCGCAAAGCTGGCGAGGGTGAGCACGCCGAAGATCAGGCTGGCGGTACGCACCCGGCGGTAGATATCGCCTTCGGTGCGCATCATCAGGTAGTTCGCGCCCTGCAGGGCAATCATCGAAAAGCCCACCACGCCGGCCAGCAGGGCAAAGGGATTGAGCAGTTCCCAGAAGCTGCCGGTGTAGGTCGACATGAGGTAGTCGTTGAACCGGAAGGGCACGCCCAGCAGCAGGTTGCCGAAGGCCACGCCAAAGATCAGCGGGGGAACCGCGCCGCCGATGAACAGGCCCCAGTCCCAGGTCGAACGCCAGGCCGGGTGCTTGATCTTGGAGCGGTAGTCGAAGCCCACGGGGCGGAAGAACAGCGCCCAAAGCACCGCCATCATGGCCCAGTAGAACCCGGAAAACGCGGTGGCGTAGACCAGCGGCCAGGCGGCGAAGATGGCACCGCCGGCGGTGATGAACCACACCTGGTTGCCGTCCCAGTGCGGTGCCACGGTATTGATGACGGCACGGCGTTCGAGGTCGGTGCGGCCGACGAAAGGCAGCAGGATGCCCATGCCCATGTCGTGTCCGTCCATGATGGCAAAGCCCACCAGCAATGCGCCGACCAGCAGCCACCAGACGAGTTTGAGGGTTTCGTAATCCATGTCGGCTCCTTAGAGTTTCTGCGCGGGTGCGCCTGCGGGCAGTGCGCCGCCGCTGACAGGTTCGCCGTGGCCGCTTTCACCAAAATACCGGCCCGTGCCCAGGCTGGCCGGGCCGAGGCGCGCGTACTTCACCATCAGGAACATTTCCACGAACAGCAGCACGGTGTAGAAGATGATGAAGCCGGCGAGCGAACCGTAGATGTTCCCCACCGAGAGCGTCGACACCGACAGGTGGGTGGGCAGCACGCCGTAGATGGTCCATGGCTGGCGGCCGTATTCGGCAACGATCCAGCCGAGTTCTGCCGCGATCCAGGGCATGGGGATGAACCACAGCGCCCAGCGCAGGAGCCATTTCTTCTCGATGAAGTTGCCCTTGATCGAATAGAACAGCGCCAGGCTGAACAGCGCCAGGAACAGGAAGCCGAGCGCCACCATGATGCGGAAGCTCCAGAACAGCGGGGCCACGCGCGGGATGGTGTCGTCCACCGCCTGCTGGATCATCTGCGGTGTCGCCTGCGAAACGTCGACGGTGTATTTCTTGAGCAGCAGGCCAAAGCCGAGATCGGCCTTGTGGGTGTCGAAGATCGTGCGCGCCTCCCAGTCGTCGCGGTTCTTGCGCAACCGTTCCAGCGCCACCACGGCCTTCATGCCGGATTCGATGCGGGCGCGGTTCTTTTCCTTGATTTCCTTGATGCCCGGCATTTCCTTGGTGAGCGTACGGGTGCCGATGAGGCCCAGCACATAGGGAATGTGCAGCGCGTAGTCGTTGCGCATTTCGGCCTCGTTGGGCAGCGCAAACACGGTGAAGCCGGCCGGCGCAGGCTCGGTTTCCCACATGGCCTCGATGGCGGCCATCTTGGTCTGCTGCGACTCGCCGACGGTGTAGCCCGACTCGTCGCCCAGCACGATCACCGACAGCGCCGAGGCAAAGCCGAAGCCGGCAGCAATGCGGAAGGAACGGCGCGCGAATTCGAGGTCGCGGCCACGCAGCAGATACCAGCTCGAAATTCCCAGCACAAAGAGCGACGCGGTGACGTAGCCGGCCGATACGGTGTGCACGAACTTGGCCTGTGCCACCGGGTTGAAGACGATGGACCAGAAATCGGTCATTTCCATGCGCATGGTGACGAAGGAGAATTCCGCGCCGACCGGGTTCTGCATCCAGCCGTTGGCGATCAGGATCCACAACGCCGACAGGTTCGAGCCCACCGCCATCAGCACCGTCACCATCAGATGCTGCCATTTGTTGAGGCGGTCCCAGCCGAAGAAGAACAGGCCGATGAAGGTCGATTCGAGGAAGAAGG
>ERZ1645185.1168-NODE-1168-length-10859-cov-17.713532_pt1 | contig 10859 bp, 9 predicted proteins | sample MGYA00575351_ERZ1645185 | MGnify/ENA primary metagenome ERZ1645185 (study PRJEB40838, sample SAMN11284767) | freshwater sediment metagenome | isolation source: river sediment | host: Sediment | place: India: Jana village, Kanpur | collected 2015-12-17 ... | reverse complement strand
GCGATGATGCGCAGCTACGAGAACCACGTGAAGGACGTGCCGGGCGTGACCATCGGCATCGTCAGCCCTGACGGCTACGAGGGCATGCTGCAGAACGCGAAGGAATTCCACCAGGCGGGCATCCCCTTCATCTTCGATCCCGGCCAGGCCATGCCGCTGTTCAACGGCGAGGAGCTGCGCCACTTCATCGAACTGGCCGACTACGTCACCGTCAACGACTACGAGTCGAACCTGCTGCAGGAACGCACCGGCTGGAGCGAGGCCGAGATCGCCGGCAAGGTCAAGGCCTACATCACCACCCGCGGGCCGCGCGGCGCGGACATCCATGCCGACGGCACCACCCACCGCATCCCGCCCGCGCACGAGCGCCGCGTGACCGACCCGACCGGCTGCGGCGATGCGTTCCGCGCGGGGCTGATCTTCGGCATCGAGAAGGGCTACGACTGGATGACCATCGGCCGCATGGGCAACCTGATGGGCGCGCTCAAGGTCGAGCATCCGGGCACCCAGAACCAGCGCTTCGACTACGCCGAGTTCAGCGAGCAGTTCCGCCAGCAGTTCGGCTACGCGCTGGCCTGATCGGCGCCGACTGCGTACGCGGCGGCCGCCTGCGCCAGCCAGTCCGCCAGCGCACGACGCGCGACCCCGGCACGCCGCGCCTCGGCGAGGCGCGCCAGCATCCACGCGCGCTTGGCCGGGTCGTCGCCGGCGAACGAGAGCGCGAGGTCGCGATCCATCCAGCACCGGAACAGCAGGAACAGGCCGGCGTGCAGCGCGATCGCCGCCGCGCTGACCACCGCCACGATGGCGACGTCGATACCCATCGCCGCTCAGCCGCGCGCGCTCAGTTCCACTTCGGCAACCTCGCCGCATCCAGGCCGCCGACCTCGAAGTCCGCGGTCTTGCGGCCGACGCCCTTGGTCGGGAATTCGATCGACAGCTGCTTGCTGGCCTTGGCCAGTTTCCACAGCGCCTTGTGGTCGTCGATGAACATGGCGATGGCCTCGTCGGTCTTCGGTCGCGAGCCCGGCATCGCGTGGGCCTTGCCATCGGCCACGACCTTGAGCCTGCAGCCGGCGTAGCAATCGAAGTCGCCGGCCTCCAGCACCAGGTAGGCGCTGCGCCCCCAATCCGGATGGTCGCGGAAGATCAGCCGCACCGGATGCGCGCCGCCGCCATCGGTGTCCACCGGCTCCTGCGAATAGATCGCCGCCGACCGCTGGGTGCCGCCCTTCACCGGCTCCTCCCCGTACGACCACAGCGCCGCCAGCCGGCGCTGCTGCGCCTCGGCCTCGGCCTTGGCCCGGATCTCCTCCAGCCGGGGCTTGATGCGCGCCGCTGCCGCGCTGGCCGGATGGTCCATCAGCAAGACGTCGCCCAGGCCCTTGGCCAGGTGCCAGTTCTGCGCCGCCACCGCATCGTCGAACTGCCGCGCCATGTCCTCGGCCGCACGTTCCTGCACGGCGGCCTGCGCGGCCGCGGCCTGGGCAGCGGCTTGCGGATCGCCGTCCTGGCAGGCGGGCAACAACGCGACGAGGGCGATGGCGAGGAGCGCGTGCTTCATGGCGGTTCCTGGGGCGATGCGTGGCGGGAGCTTACCGGGCGTCGCCCTGCGTGTCCCCGGCCAGCGCGGCCAGGGCCTCGGCCACGGCCTGCGGCCGCTCCATCAGCGACATGTGCCCGCAACCGTCCAGCAGCACCTTGCGCGCCTGCGGGATGCGCGCCGCGTAGAGCTCCAGCGCGCTGGGATCGATCACCGCATCCTGCCGGCACCACAGCAGCAGCGCCGGCTGGCGGATGCGCGCGGCTTCCTCGCCGGGCAGCAGGCTTTCCTCGCTGCGCCCGATCCGCGCCAGCACGCCCTGCTCGAACGCGGCATCGGCGCGGCGCTTGCGGATCAGCGCGGTCGATGCCGGCCATGGCAGCCAGGGCTTGGCCCGCGCGTCGTGGAACACGATGTCGATGTAGCGTTGCAGGCTGGCCTCGTCCTCGACCGCGAACGGATTGCGCCCGGCAAGCACGTCCAGGCCGAACTGGTTGTCCTTGAAGCGCACCCCGGCAGCGTCGAGCAACGCGACCGCGGCGATCTCGCGCGGATGCCGCGCGGCCACCAGCGCAGCGATCCCGCCGCCCATCGAATGCCCGACCAGCACCACCGGCCGGCCGGGCGACAAGGCGCGGATGAACGCGTCCACGTGCGCGGCCTGCTCGCCGAACCCGTACACCGCACCGGGCTTGCGTTCGCTTTCGCCCCAGCCGGGCAGGTCCGGGATCAGCAGCCGGTAACGGCCGCCCAGCGCGCGCGCCAGCGGGTACCAGTTCTCCTTGCTGCCGGTGAAGCCGTGCACCAGCACCAGGGTGGGCGCATCGGCGGTGTCCGCGGCGCGCTCGGCATACACCCAGCGGTGGCCATCCACGACCACGCTGCCGCGCGAGAGCCCGGCGGCGAGTCGCTGCCGCTCGAACTCGCCGCGCACCAGCAGGAAGGGATCGCGCCAGAGCACGATCCCGAGCGCAACCATCACGACCAGCGCCAGCGCGAGCGCCCAACGCATCACGCGGATGCCTTACTTGGTCGGGGCCGGCTGCGGCGCCGGGTCGACCGGCTGCAGTTCCTGCGGCACCGCCTGCGACGCCATCGGCTTGGCCTCGGCGATGGTCGCCTCGACCGAGCCGGTGGTGATCGGGTGGTAGCCCGGCTTCGCCTTGGCGAACACCGCCTTCGCGAACGCCAGGCCGTCCTCGGTCGCGACCAGGGCCTTGTAGGTCGGCATGATCAGCTTGCGCCGGCCGACGCGCTCCAGGAACGCGCCCATCGCCGGGCGCGCGGCCGCGTATCCGCTGCGCTCGGCCAGCGGATACCAGCGCATCGCGATTTCGCCGTTCGGGGTGCCGGTGAAGCGATAGGCCTCGTCCAGCTGGGTGAGCTGCGCCTGGCTGAGGGTCTCGGGCATGCCTTCCAGGAAGTGCACCCATTCCTGCGTGCCCCAGGCCTCGGTGATCGACTTCGCCGGCAGCTTGGCGCTGCCCTGCCAGGCGATGCGCGCGGCGTCGACCGTGCTGAACTTGGCCGACTGCACCACCGGCGCGTCGGCCGGGATGCCCGGCTCGTACAGCCAGGTATCGACCTCCTGCATGGTCACCTTGCCCGGGTGCTTGTCGACCAGGTTGGCCTGCAGGTAGTCGCGGAACTGGCGGGTGGTGATGCTCTGGAAGGCGAAGTGGTCGAAGTACCCCTTCAGCCACGGATCGAACACCTCGCGACCGAAACGCTTCTCGAGGAACTGGAGGAACCATGCACCCTTGGTGTAGACCGTGGCGCTGGAGGAATCGTCCGGGTTGGCCAGCGTGCCCGGCTTCAGCGACAGGCGCTGCAGGTCGGGGGCCAGCTCCGCATACTCCTGCTTCAGCTCGTCGCGGTCGATCACGTGCTCCATGTCGGCCATGTCCTTGCCGTACAGGGCCTCGGTGATGCGGCCCTGCACGTAGGTCGTGGTGCCTTCGTTGAGCCAGGCGTCCTTGTCGGTGGCGAAGGTCACCAGGTTGCCGGACCAGCTGTGCGCCAGTTCGTGCGCCACCAGCGACACCAGCGACTTGTCGCCGACGATCACCGTCGGGGTGGCGAAGGTCAGCCGCGGGTTCTCCATGCCGCCGTAGGGGAAGCTCGGCGGCAGCACCAGCAAGTCGTAGCGGCCCCAGCGATACGGGCCGTACAGCGCCTCGGCGGCATCGATCATCTTCTCGGTGTCGGCGAACTCGGCGGTCGCCTTGTCGACCATCGCCGGTTCCGCCCACACGCCGCTGCGCGCGCCGATCTCCTTGAACACCAGGTCGCCCGCGGCGATCGCCAGCAGGTAGGACGGGATCTTCTGCGGCATCTTGAAGCTGTAGTCGCCGTCGCGCGCCGCCTTCGGGTCATTGTCGGCGCTCATCAGCACCATCGCGTCGGCCGGCGCGGTGACGTGCGCCGAATAGGTGAAGCGGATCCGCGGGGTGTCCTGCAGCGGCACCCACGAACGCGCATGGATCTGCTGCGACTGGCTGAACATGAAGGGCGTCTTCTTGCCCTCGGTCATCGACGGCTCCAGCCACTGCAGGCCCGACGCCTCCGGCGAGGTCGCGTAGCTGACGCGGACCTGGGTCGGATGCTCCGGCGCCTCGATCGTGAGCTTGGTGCCGAGGATCGGGTCCTTCTCCGCCAGCGCGAACTTCAGCTCGGTCCACTGGCCTTCCGCATTCAGGCCTTCCGCCTTGCGGATGTCGAGGTCGCGGGTGTCCAGCACCAGCTGCGACGCCTTCTTGTCCAGCCACTCGAGGCTGTAGGTCGCGGTACCGGCGATCTGCTTCTTGCCGAAATCGATGGCGAGGTCCAGCGCGAGGTCGTTGGTGCGGACCTTGTCCGGCTCGGCGTAGGAGTGCTCGTCGACCACCTGCTCGGCGGCGGCGGCCGGCTGCGCCGCCGGCGTGGCCGCTGCCTGCTGCGGGGCCGGGCTGCGGTCGCAACCGCTGGCGATGCCGAGGGCGGCGGCGATGGAAGCGGTGAGGATCAGCTGGCGCATGCGAGGGACCTGTCGCGGAAAACGCCGAGTTTACCGCCGCCCGGGCCGGGCCGCCGTGCAGGCGGCCCTGCCGAAAGTGGGGCGACCACCGGCACTGCCGGCGCAGGCCCGCGATTGGGGAACGTGCACGCGGGCCGTGGGAAGCGGGCCGCATGCCGCCCCTGCCATCAGTCATGGCAACCCGTCCGCGCGACCCGGCATCCGATCCCCCGACACCCGATGCCTCACGGAGAGAGACACTTGAAAGCCCTCGTCGCCAAGCCGCATGCCCTGGCCGCCGCCCTGCTGTTGTGCGCGCCATTCGCCCATGCCGCCTCGGCCCCCTCCAAGGCAGACCCCGCGGCCGCGGCGCCCGCCGCCTACATCCCGGGCGGACGCATCCCGTTGCTGCAGGGCGACATCACCATCGACGGCAACCCCGGCGACACGGCCTGGCAGGACGCGCTCGAACAGCAGGTCGCCTACGACATCCAGCCGGGCGACAACACCCCCGCCCCCGTGCAGACCACGGTGCGCATCGGCTATACCGCCGACGCGCTGTACCTCGCCTTCCATGCGAAGGACCCGGATCCGTCGCAGATCCGCGCGCAGTTGCGCGATCGCGACGCCGCCTTCAACGACGACTGGGTCGGCGTGTTCCTCGATACCTTCGACGACCATCGCCGCGCCTACGAGCTCATCGTCAACCCGCTGGGCGTGCAGGCCGACCTGATCCGCGACGAGACCAACGCCAACAACCAGGAAGACCCGAGCTGGGATGGCCTGTGGGAAAGCGCGGGCCGGCTGACCGCCGACGGCTACGAGGTGGAGATCCGCATCCCGTTCTCGACCCTGCGCTTCCCCCGGGGCGGCCAGGACCAGCGCTGGGGCATCTCGCTGTTCCGCAACTGGCCGCGCGACAAGCGCCACCAGCTCACCAGCCATCGCGTCCCGCGCGAGTCCAACTGCTTCCAGTGCGAATGGGGCAAGTACGAGGGCTTCGCGGGCGCGCAGCAGGGGCGCAACCTCGAGGTCGTGCCCACGCTCACCATCGGCGGCAGCCAGTCGCGCCCGGCTGCCGGCACCCCGTGGGGCGGCACCGACAGCAGCATCGAACCCGGCGTGGACGTGAGCTGGGCGCCGTCGCCGGCGATGACCCTGAACGCGACGCTCAACCCGGATTTCTCGCAGGTCGAGACCGACCAGCTGCAGCTCGACATCAACAACAGCTTCGCGCTGTTCTACCAGGAGAAGCGGCCGTTCTTCCTCGAGGGCGCCGACTACTTCACCACCCAGTTCGACGTGCTCTACACCCGCCAGATCGCCGACCCGGACTATGGCCTGCGCACCACCGGCCGCACCGGCAGCGGCGCCTACGGCGCGATCGTCGCGCGCGACGCCACCACCCTGGTGCTGGTGCCCGGCGTGCTGGGTTCCGGCTTCAGCCAGCTGGACCAGAAGGCCAATGTCGCGGTCGGCCGCTACCGCCATGACCTCAACACGCACTTCAGCATCGGCGCGATCGGCACCTTCCGCCAGGGCGACGACTACGCCAACAACCTCGCCGGCGTGGATGCGCGCTGGCAGCAGGGCGCGCACACCGCCACCGCGCAGTTCCTGCACAGCCAGTCCGAGTACCCGCAGGAGATCGTGGACCAGTACCGCGGCGAGCTGGGCGACGACCCCACCCCGACCGGCAACGCCTGGCGCGTCGAGTACGCCTTCAGCAACCGCAACTGGAACTTCACCGCCTCCCACGAGGACATCGATCCCGGTTTCCGCGCGGACCTCGGCTTCATGGGCCAGGTCGGCTACGACAAGTCGCTGCTCGGCGGCGGCTACAGCTGGTTCCGCGACGACCAGGCGTTCAACCGGATCAACTTCTACGCCGACTTCGACACCACCCACCGCTACGACGGCCAGCTGCTGGAGCGCGAGCTGGAAGCGCAGGTCAGCGCGCAGGGACCGAAGCAGAGCAACCTGCGCCTGCACGGCCTGGTGCGCGACCGCTACTGGAGGGGCCGGATGTTCGACGAGCACTACGTCGACGCCAACGCCAATTTCCGCCCCAACGGCCGCCTGCAGGTCGGCATCTATGCCCAGGCCGGCACCCTGCTGGATTTGGCGGCATCGAAGACCGGCCAGCGCACGATGGTGGAGCTGTACGGCAATGCCAACATCGGCCGCGGCATCGCGATGGACTGGGATATCGTCCACCAGCGCATGCGCCGCGACGGCGGCACTGCGTTCGAGGCGGTGGTCGCCAATGCGAGCGGCAGCTGGCAGTTCGATCCGCGCCAGCGCCTGCGCCTGACCCTGCAGGGCAGCGAGGTGACCCGCGACCCCGCGCTGTACCTGCAGCCGGTGAACGAAACCGCCCGCGACTGGGCGGCGCAGGCGGTCTATTCGTACAAGCTCAACCCGCGCACCGCGCTGTACGCCGGCGCGTCCTACGGCGCGTTCATGGACGACGACCACCCGGACCTGTTCGGCGCGACGCGCAGCGTGTTCCTGAAGCTCAGCTACGGCTGGCAGCCCTGACGCGCGCCTGCGGCCCCTCCTGCATCCGGTGCGCCGGATGCGGAGGCGCTCAGATCACCCCGCGGCGCTTCTCGAACAGCAGGTAGGCCACGGCGACCACCGCGCCGATCGCCAGCGCTGGCAGCCAACCCATAGGACTCAGCCACTTCACCAGGCCGGCCACGACGAGGCCGAGGATGGCGAACTGCGAGTAGCGCCAGGGGCTTTCGCGGAAGCTGCGCAGGGGCTTGTCGTCGGCCATCGCTCAGGCCTTGTAACCGGTGTGGATGGCCACGATGCCGGCCGACAGGTTGCGGTAGTCGCAACGCGCGAAGCCGGCGGCTTCCATCATCGCCTTCAGCTCGGCCTGCGGCGGGTGCTTGCGGATCGATTCGGCGAGGTACTGGTAGCTGTCCGCATCGCCGGCGAACAGCCGCCCGAGGCGCGGCAGCACCTGGAAGGAATGGAAGTCGTACAGCGGCTTGAACCAGTCGGCGGTGACTTCCGAGAACTCCAGCACCCGCGCCTGCCCGCCGACCTTCAGCACCCGCAGCATCTCGCGCAGGGCGGCGTCCTTGTCGGTGACGTTGCGCAGGCCGAAGGCGATGGTCACCAGGTCGAAGCTGGCATCCGGGAACGGCAGCGCCTGCGCGTTGCACTGCACGTACTCGAAGCCGCGCACGTGGCCGCGGTCGGTCATGCGGTCGCGGCCGACCCGCAGCATCTCGCCGTTGATGTCGCCGAGGACCAATTCGCCGGCATCGCCGACCCGCTCGCGCAGCAGCGCGGCGATGTCGCCGGTGCCACCGGCCAGGTCGAGCACGCGGTCGCCCTTGCGAACCTGCGCGGTGGCCACGAAGTAGCGCTTCCAGATGCGGTGGATGCCGAGCGACATCGCATCGTTCATCAGGTCGTACTTGCCGGCCACCGAGGAGAACACCTCGCCGACCAGTTTCTGCTTCTCGGCCACCGGCACGTCGCGGAAACCGAAGTGGGTGGTGCCGGCGCTGTCGCCCGGATTGCCTGCCTGTTCGCTCATGCCGGGATTATCGCACCGGCCCGCCTGATCGCGATCAATGCGGGGTGCGCACGATCGCGCAAAATGGAGGCAATTGCCTAGAGCCGCCCATGCCGGACCACCCCGCCAGCCTCGCCGCGTTGCCTGCCCTGATCGCCGACGACGCCGCGCTCGAGCGCACCTTGGCCGACGCCCAGCGCGACGCCTACACCCTGCACCGCCGCCACGGTGGCGTGGACCTCGCCAGTTGGCTGGCCACCGGCGACGATGCCTGCGAGCGCTGCTGGCTGCATGCGCAGCGCCTCGACGTGCCGCTGGTGCGGTTGCCCGAGGTCAGCGCCGATCCCGCCGCCGCCGGCCTGCTGCCGCCGGAACAGGCCCGCCGCCTGCGGGTGGTGCCGCTGCGCGCCGCGCACGGCCTGCTGGCGGTGGCGATGGAGGACCCCAGCGACAGCGAGGCATTGGCCGCGGTGGAGTTCGTCAGCAGCAACCGCGTGCTGCCGCTGATGGCGACCGCGCGCGGCATCCGCGAGGCGATCGCACGCAGCTACGACCAGGTCGAGGACCGGGAAACCGCGCGCCAGCTCGGCCTGGATCCCAGCGCCACCACCGACACCAGCGAATCCGAGGCATTGCGGCTGTCGCGCGAGCAGCCGGTGGTGCGGATCGTGCACGGGCTGATCGCCGACGCGGTGGCGCGGCGCGCCTCCGACATCCACCTGCGCCCCGGCGAACACGGCACCGACGTGCTGTTCCGCATCGACGACGAACTGGTGCCGGTGCGCAGCCTGCTGCATGCCCTGCATGCGGCGGTGGTCAGCCGGATCAAGGTGCTCGGCGGGATGAACCTGGCCGAGCACCGGCGCCCGCAGGACGGCCGCGCCACGTTCCTGCTGGAAGACGGCGGCAAGGTCGACCTGCGCATTTCGGCGCTGCCGGCGGTGTTCGGCGAGAGCATCGTGGTGCGCCTGCTGGACGCCCGCGAGAGCCTGTGGAACATCGACCAGCTCGGCCTGACCGCGACCGACCGCGAGCGCCTCGACGACGTGATGGCGCGCAGCCACGGCATGTTCCTGACCACCGGCCCGACCGGTTGCGGCAAGTCCACCACCCTGTACGCGATGCTGCTGGAGCTGCGCAAGCAGCGCATCAACATCCTCACCATCGAGGACCCGGTGGAGTTCCACGTCGCCGAGATCCAGCAGATGCAGGTCAACCGCGCGACCGGCTTCACCTTCGCCAGCGCGATGCGCAACTTCCTGCGCCACGACCCCGACGTGATCATGGTCGGCGAGGTGCGCGACCGCGAGACCGCCGGCATCGCCGTGGAAAGCGCGCTCACCGGCCACCTCGTGCTGAGCACCCTGCACACCAACACCGCGGCGACCACCGTGACCCGGCTGCTCGACCTGGGGGTCGAGCCCTACCTGCTGCGCGCCAGCCTGCTGGCGGTGATGTCGCAACGGCTGGTGCGGCTGACCTGCCCGCATTGCCGTGAGGTCGAGGACGCCCCAGCGCACATGCGCGAACTGCTCGGCGTCGGCGCCGACGAGGTGTTCCACGCGGGACGCGGCTGCAGCCAGTGCGAAGGCTTGGGCGTGCACGGCCGGCGCGCGGTGTACGAACTGCTGGTGATGAGCCCGCGCCTGCGCACCCTGGTGGTGCCCGGCGCCGAAGCCGACCGCATCCACCAGGTGGCGATCGAGGAAGGCATGGTCCCGATCACCCAGGCCGCGGTGGCGTTGGCGCGCGCAGGGGCGATCTCGCTGGCCGAGGCCTGGCGGGTGCGCGCCGACTGAGGGGTGTCCCGCGCGTCCGCGGCATTCCGTTCACTGCGCCATGGACCCTCGCCGGCGCCGGATCGAACTCGTGCTGCGCATCGATGGCGCGGCGGTCGCGGTATCGGCGCCGCAACCGCCCTCCCCGGCGCGGCTGGACGAACTGCTGCCGGCGCAACGTGCGATCGACGACGCCGCGATCGCCCACGCCGTGCGCAAGGCAGAGGGCGGTGGCCACACGGTGGCGTGCGCGAAGGGCTGCTCCGCCTGCTGCCGCGCACAACCGGTGCCGGTGACCCCGCCCGAGGCCCATGCCTTGCTGCGGCTGGTGGAGGCCTTGCCGGCGGCGCGTCGGCACGACGTCGAGGCGCGCTTCGCCGACCGCGAGCAGCGCCTGCGCGACGCGGGCCTCGCCGACGCCTTCCTGCAACGCGTGGACGCCCTCGACGCGGACGCCGCACGCGCGCTCGCCCATGCCTACTTCAAGCTCGGGCTGGCGTGTCCATTCCTCGACGAGGACGCCTGCTCGATCCACCCGCAGCGCCCGTTCGTGTGCCGGCAATACCTGGTGACCTCGGACCCCGCGTTGTGCGCGGACCCCTTCGCGCACAAGGCTGAGGTGATCCCGATGCCGCTGCACGCCGCCACTGCGGCACTGGCGATCAGCGAAGCCGCCTATGGCCGCCCGCAGCACAGCGTGCCGCTGGTGCTGGCATTGGCGTATGCACGGCGGCATCGCCCGGAGCTCGCGCGGCGGTTCGATGCGGAGCCGCTGTTCCGGCAGTGGCTGGGGGCGTTGCGGTAGCGCCGCTCAGAGGATGTAGCGCGACAGATCCGGATCCTGCACCAGGTCGCCCAGCTGGCGGTCGACGTAGGCCCGGTCGACCACGACCTCGCCGCCCTTGTCCGGCGCCTCGAAGCTGAGCGATTCCAGCAAGCGCTCCAGCACCGTGTGCAGGCGGCGCGCGCCGATGTTCTCCTGGCGCTCGTTGACGTGCGCGGCGA
>ERZ1645185.1167-NODE-1167-length-10861-cov-20.369609_pt1 | contig 10861 bp, 12 predicted proteins | sample MGYA00575351_ERZ1645185 | MGnify/ENA primary metagenome ERZ1645185 (study PRJEB40838, sample SAMN11284767) | freshwater sediment metagenome | isolation source: river sediment | host: Sediment | place: India: Jana village, Kanpur | collected 2015-12-17 ... | reverse complement strand
AGCGACTCGGGCGGCATGCCCCGGCCGGTCCAGCCGAACGAACCCGACTCAACGGCCTGCCCGTAGGCCCAGCGCGCCACCTGCCGCGAGCAGCCGGCATCGGCAAGGAAGCCTAGGCCGGCCAATAGCCCGCCGATCTCGCTGCCGTAGCCATCTAGGTGTCTCAGCCAGCGCTCAAGGTGCCGGCGCGCCGCCAGCAAGTCGCGCTTGTCATTGTTGCAGCCGCGGTGGGCAAGGACGAAGTTGTGTGCCGTGTCACGCGGGTAGCGCGCCCACGGGATGAAGTGGTCGACCTCGGAGCGGGTGTCGAGGCGGCCGTCGCAGTAGAAGCAGCGGTGCGCCTGGATCGGCGCGAGGATCTCCGCCACGGGCGCGAGGGGCGCGCGCGGCGACCCGAACATGAAGCTTTCCAGGTCATCGGCCGTGCCGAGCATCGGGAGGTTGAGGCGGTTGGCGCGGACATGGCGGATCCAGCCCGAACGCGCGAATTCCTGGATCAACCCCTGATAGCGGCGCAGGTTGAAGGCGACGCCCGGCCGCAGGCGGACCACCCCGCGCGGACCCGGATAGTCGTAGAGGAAGGGGTCGAGCCGGCCCCCGACGACCTGCAGGTAGCGCAGGGGCATCGTGCGCACGGTGTCCGCGACCTTGCGGATGGCCGGTGCCCAGCCCGCCATCCGGCGGGCGATGCTCAGGCGGCCCGCCGAGAGTCGATGGAGGTCGCGCAGGTGGTTCACGACGGCCGCCTGGGCGCCCTGGTTCTGGCGCAGCACGGCCGCCGTCGTCTCGGGCAGGCCGGACTGGTAGGTAGCCAGCTGTCGCCAGTACAGTTCGGCGAACTTCTCGCCGACCGCGGTGAGCGGGAGGTCGAGGGCGGCGCCGGAATCGTCGCCCGCCTCGACGGCGAGTTCGGCCAGGGTCAGGAGCAGGGCGTACTTGTAGGTCGCCGCGAACTCCCCCTCGCTGAAGATGCGCTGGATCTTCTGCAGGAAAACGGTCTGGGCTTCGGCGTCGGGTGGGGTCATCGCTCCGACCAGTAGTCGGCCTTCTCCGGGATGATCCAGCGCACGCCGCCGCGCGGGTCTGTGCGGTCCCCCAGGAATCTCGGAATCAGGTGGATGTGCAGATGCGGCACGGTCTGGCCGGCGGCGGGGCCGTCGTTGATCCCGATGTTGTAGCCGTCGGGGGCCATTTCGCGCTCGAGGCGCCGGCGGGCCTCGTCGAGGAGGGCGAGGAGGGCGTTGCGCTCCGGCTCCTCGAGGTCGAAGAAGGACCCCGCATGCCGCCTCGGGATGACGAGCGTATGGCCCGGGGAGATCGGGAAACCGTCGCGGATCACCACGCCATGCGTGTTGGAAATCAGGATGCGCTCGGCCGGGAGCGTGCAGAAGGGGCAAGACGTTTCAGGCATGGTGGAAGAATAGATGGAAGCGTCGGGCAGGTCACTGCCTTGGGTGCATCTGAATGGATGGTCCCGTCATCGGGATGGCGTGCGCTCAGCCCTTGCGCCGGTAAAGCTGCGCCGGCCGGAACGCCCCGGTGCGCATGGCCCCCGGGACCGGTTCGAGCAGGTCGCGGTCGTCGAGCCGGCGCCGGAAGGAGGACTTGTCCAGGCGGTGGCCGAGGATCGCCTCGCAGCATGCCTGGAGTTCGCCGAGCGTGAATTGCGCCGGCAGGAAGCCGAAGGGCAGGTCGAGGACATCGATCTCCCGGCGCGTCGCCGCCACGGCATCGCCGACCAGGGCCGCATGGTCGAACGCCAGGCCGGGATCGGCTGCCGCCTCGTCGGCCGGCCGCCACTCCAGCTGCTCGAGGCGCTTGCCCGGGAGCAGTTCGAGCGACTCCACCGGCAGCAGCGCACGGTAGACCACGCTGAGCGCCCAGGGCGCCCGCGGGTCGCGCGAGCGTCCGCCGACCGCGCTCAGCTGGCGGAGGAAAGGCAGGGCGCTCCCCAGGCGCTCCGAGGCCACCCGCTGCGCCGCGGCCTCCAGGTCCTCGTCGAGGTCGATGCGCAGCACCCCGCCCGGCAGCGCCCAATGCCCGGCGTGCGGCGCCTGGGCGCGACGGCCGAGCAGCACCGACAGGCGCTCATCCACGATGGACAGCACCGCGAGTTCCATGCGCACGAAAGGCATCGGGTGGCGCTTGCCGGAATGCATGGCCTCGGCCGACAGGTCATTAGTGTTCGACATAGTTGCAATTTACAACGAAGTAATCTATAGTTCGTAGTGTAGTGCAACGAAGTGACGGAGGCAACGCATGGACTACGACATCATCGGCGATGTTCACGGGCAGATCGGGAAACTGGAAGCCCTTCTGAAAAGGCTCGGCTACCGGGTCAAGGACGGCGCCTGGCGTCACCCGCAGGGGCGCATGGCGCTCTTCCTCGGCGACCTCATCGACCGCGGGCCGGGGCAGGTCGAAGTCCTGACCATCGTCCGCGACATGATCGAGGCCGGCAGCGGCCGCTCGGTCATGGGCAACCACGAGTGGAACGCCATCGGCTACGGCAGCCGTGATCCGGAGACCGGCGGGTGGCTGCGCCCGCGCTCGGGGAACAAGACCACCCAGCACAAGGCGTTCCTCGAGCAGGTCGGCATCGATTCGCCGCTGCACAGGGAACTGGTGGAATGGTTCAAGACCCTGCCGCCGTTCCTCGACCTCGGCAACCTGCGCGCCTGCCACGCCTGGTGGAACCCGGACAGCATCGCGCGGGTCGGTGCAGCGATGAATGGCAAGGGGCGGATCGATGAAGGGTACATGGTGGAATCCTTCCGCAAGGGGAGCGCGCCCTGGGGGGACATGGAAGCGGTGACCAAGGGTTGGGAAATCCTTCTGCCCGAGGGCTACGCCTTTCGCGACCCGGGTGGGGTCGAGCGCCGGAACATCCGCGTGCGCTGGTGGGACGGCGACGCGGCGGACTACCGGGCGGCGGCGCTGGTGCCGGACGAAGAGCGCGGCCAGATACCGGACGCCGCGTTGCCGCCGGAGGTCAGGCTCGGTGCGGTCGGCGACGTGCCGACCTTCGTCGGGCACTACTGGCTGACGGGAACACCCGGCGTTCAGAACCCGACCACCGCGGTGCTCGACTTCGGCGCCGGCAAGAGCGGTCCGCTCGTTGCCTACCGCTGGTCGGGGGAGCCGGTGCTGGGCAACGACCGCCTGGTGTGGGTGGGCTGAGCGCGGGGGCGTGACGCAAGGGAGGGCGCATGCAGATCGAGTCGGGCGGCATTGCCCTGATCCGGGGCGGACCTTCGCAGAACCTCGGGAAGTTCGTCTTCGTGGTGGGGCATCCCGACGATCCGCGCCTGCCCTGCGTCGGCGGGGCAGGGGAATTGTGGGACGTGCAGATGGTGGTCTCGCCGCTGCTCGGACCCGACGGTGAGGAGTACGTCCGGGTGGCGATCGGCGGGGACTGGCTGATGCCGGTTCAGGTAACGCCGGAGCTCGCCGCGGCGATGCGCGCGCAGGGCCTGCTGGTGGTGTTCGACCGGGCGGTGGCGGAGTGGCTCGAGGAAGACTTCGGGCGGGCTCGTCCGGGCGAGGCGTACGTACCCCAGCTGGAGGAGGCAGCGGACGGCGATGCCCGCCAGCGGAAGCTGCCGCTGGACTTCGCGACACCCGCGGCCGTCAGGCTGGCCGGCATGGCGCGGGATGCGTTGATCGCCAACCGGCACACCCTCTCGGGGGACTCTGGTCTCGGGAACGTGTGGGAAGAAATCTGCGTCCAGGTGCGCGCCGGGGAAATGCCCTTCTGGTCCGCCTACGAGGCGGCGATGCGCGATGCCGTGCTGGCGGCGCTGCCATCCCTCTGCGCGGAGGACGTCCTGGCCGTCTGGTTGAAGTCGGATGCCGGACGGGACTGGCGCTACCGGCAAGATGACGACGAACGGGACTCGCCGCCGGTCGACGACGAGGAGGTCGCCGCCTTCGTGATCCGGGACTACCTCGGTCCGATGGCGGACAACTACAGCAATAAGCGCATCGAGAGGTTCCTGTTCCCGGATGATGACTGCTGAGGCGGCGATGATCCCGCGCCCGGGCGTTGTCTTGAAGTGTCAGCCGAAGCCCGGGGTCTGAAGCCCCGCTCGCCGGCGATCCCGGACTGCCCCCCGCTTCGATGCCGGGGAGGCGACTGACCGATTCCGCCGTGAAGGATCTAGGGTGCATCCGGCAGCGCCTTGTGAGTCAGTTTCCAGGCACGTGGCTTTGTGCAACCCGGTCCCCTCTGGTGGCTGGAAGTGCGCTATTCATCTGCACCGGGGATGCCGAGTTCCGTTGCGAGGAGTTCCAGGGTTGCCTCGACATCGCGGGACCAGAAGTCGCGGCCGCAGGTGCTCGTCCCCGGGGCGCCGCCATCGAACTCCCAGTACCGGGTATCGACGCCGGGGAGGCTTTCGAGCGTTTCGTAGAGCAGGTTGATCAGCTCCCATTCGCTCTCCTCGCGCACCGCCCCGGCCGCCGCGATGTCGGTGCCCGTCTTGCGCAGCGCAGTGATCGCATCGTCGACCGGCTTGCCCAGCCCGGAATACTGCTGCCCGGCGTCCGCGGCCTGCCTCACCTGCAGCCAGAGACGGTCGAGGAACGCCGCCTGGCGCTTGTCCATCGCGCCGGCGTAGATCCCGCCGTTGAAGTAGTCGATCGCCGCGACCAGGTGCTCGCAGTCGAGGCGTTCGTCGCCGCAGATCGGGCATTCGTGGCGAAGCATGCCCTCGTCTTCATCGTCCCAGCCGTCCGCGTCATCGCCGCACGCCTCGTCGTTGTCCGGTCCTTCCTCCGGGTCTGCTTCAACCTCTGAAGCGATGGGTTCCCGCTCGCGCACGGGGATTGTCGCCGGCGTTCCTGATTCCTGGGCAAGCAGCGGGTGCAGGGTGAGCCACAGCGTCGTGTACCGGGAAGCCAGGCTGCCGGCCAGGCGTTGCATGGACGGCGCGGGCGCGGCGTTGGCAAAGCCGCGCACGTCCAGCACCTTCCACTGGCGCCCCTCGCGGGTCAGGCCGACCGTGCCGACCTGCCGGCCGGACGCATCGCGCAGGGCAAACAGGCGGACCGTCCCGGCCATGCAGTCGGCGAGGAAGTCGTTCGTGCAGTTGCGCATCCCCAGTGCCTCGCGGTGCAGTGCCCACACGTTGGCAATCGGATGCACCGTCAGTCCGTCCGCGACGTGCCCGCTGACCAGCGATTCCCAGGAATAGGTTTCGGCACGGTCGCGCAGCGCGAGGTCGTGCTTCCAGTCGCGGGCACGGCGCAGGAGGTAAGCCCATCCCGCCTTCTGCTGGCGCTCGTCGAGGGCCGGTCGTATGTCGGTCAGCCAGGCGAGTACATCCGGCAGGTCATCCTCGGCGAAGGCGCGCAGCGTCCCGCTGGCGAGCTGCGCCTCGGCCTCGGCGATTACCGCGCGCAGCGTCGCGATCGGCAGGCTGGCGCCTCGGAAAAGGACGGACTGGCGGTCCGCCGCCACCCGGTAGGGGTCGTGCAGGAACAGGCGCTGCACCGGCAGCGGCACCGGGTCCTGGCGCTCGAGGGCGACGAGCACGCGCAGCCATTCGCGCAGTTCCAGCCAGCGCCCGTGGGGCAGCGCGCCGGGTCCCAGCCAGTCGAGCACGACGCGGAAGTCGCGCCGCCGGCCGTTGGCGAGGTGGCGCCAGGCGGCCGGGGGCAGCGAGAAGTCCTTCAGGATCTTGGCCCTCAGCCTGGCGAGGGCCTCCCCCCGGGCCGGCAGGCTGACCCGCTCGACCTGGGCCAGCGCATGGAGCCAGAGGAGGTTGGGGTTGTCCGCCTTGATCCGGCGATATGCCGCAAGGTGTTTGACGACGTGGTTGTAATGGCCGTCCGTGACTTCGCGGGCATGGGCATTGACCCGCGAGCGGCGGGCAAGGTCGAGGACCTCCGGGTCGAGCGCCAATGCGTCACGCACGGCATGGCGCAGGCGCTTCCAGTCGACGGTACGCAGGCTTGCCCGGCGCACGCTGCGCACCAGGCCGGCGGTTAGCGCCGGGACGTCGGATGCCGAGCGGGCCAGCCCGGCGATCCGCGCCGACCATTCGCCGAGCAGTTCCTCGAACAGCCCGGTGCTTGGCTTGAAGGGCAGGTCCGCGGAAAACGCATAGGGCGCGCGCCGCCAGACGCGCCTGCCCGATCCGTTCAGCACCTTCTGCTCGAGGGTCAGGCGGCCATCCCCGCGGCGCACGGCATAACGGACAAACCCGATGACGGTAACCGTGCGGCGGCTTGCCGACTCCCTGGTCTTCAGCGGTGCGGCGAAGCGCGACGCGAGATCTTTCCAGATGCCATCGACGAGCGCCGAGAACTCCTCGCGAAGTCCGGGATGGACATGGGCCAGCAACCCGCCGGTGCGCGGCCGGGCATCGTGGTTGCGGACCAGCGCGGGGATGGCCGTGGGCGTCTGGCGGCTCATTTCCGGTCTCCTTCCTCGGCAGCGGCGTCGAGCGCTGCGCTCAGGCCGATCGCGTCAGCGAACTCGCGGGCGGCCGCCCGCGCTTCATGGATCAGTTGCCCGGCGCTGTCCGCGGTTGCATCACCGTCCGCCAGGATGCCGGCAGCCTGATCCTCGAGCCAGGCCCAGGTGATGCGGCAGTCGCGGCCCGGCGGAAGCCAGGCCAGCGATTCCGCAGCGAGGGCCAGCGCCGACGGCACGATGGCCGCGCGCAGGTCGGGTTCGGCGGGGAGCAGGTTCGCGGCATCGAGGCTCGCGACGATGAAGGGCAGGTCGCGCAGGAAGGATGTGCACCGATAGACGTAGGCGACCCGGCGCACGGTCAGTGCAGAAGTGCCGTCCCGGCCCGTTTCGCGCAGCACTTCCCCAACCAGTGGGGTACCCGTCAGCGCAACGCTGCGAAGCGCCAGGTCGTCGGGATCGCGTTCTTCCTGCCAGCGGCCCTCGATGTAATTGACGGCGTTGAATGCCAGCGCCACGCTCCCGGTCACGCCCGCCGCGAGCCGCGGCTCGTCGGCGAGCGAGAGGTGCCACTCGAGTAGCCGGGGCAGGCGTTCGGGGGCGACCGGGACGAGGAGCGTATGCACCCAGCCGTCGGGGAGGTAGAGCGCGGTCGGCTGGTGGGGGTCGTGCTCGGGAACGGTGACCGGATGGCGGGCCTCGAGATGGTGCTTCAGCCTGCCCTGCCACTGGGCGGCGCCGAGGTTGAGCAGTTCGCCGAAGGCGCGCGGCGGCTCCACCGGCCCGCAGGACAGGCCGCTGGCGCCCAGAAAGGTCGGCCTCGCCGTGAACTGGCGCTCGCTGACGGACAACGCCAGTCCGTTGCCGCTGCCGTCGCGGTAGGCGGCTTCCCAGCCTTCGGCGGTTGTCTTGAAGCTCGATTCGTCCAGGTCGCCGAAGATCAGTCGGCTGGGCAGGTCGCTGGCCGTGCGCACCCCGGCCAGTCCGCCACGGCCCCGGCGGTGGGGGCGCCCGATGCGCGGGAAGGGGATGGCCTTCGGGAAGGGGCTGTGTGCTGCACTGGTGATGGTCATTTCTTTCTCCTCTTTAGCGGCGTTGCCGGGATGGCGGGGGCCGCAAGCTGGAATCAAATTCCCCCGGTCGTGGTGGGCAGGACGACCGTGCCTGCATGAAGCAATCGTTCGCGGATCAGGGCCGGTTCAAACCCCCTGCCAGGCGAAGCGGACCGGCAGTTCCAGGTCGATGGCGACCTGGTTGGCTTCCTCGATGCTCGAGCCCAGCTCGGCGCCGAAGTAGGAACTGCCCGGGCCGTCGCCATCGACGAAGCAGATGTCGAAGTTCCCGGTCTCCTCCCAAAGGTAGAAGAAGGTCATCGCCCGCCCCTGGCCGGTGGCGCAGTCCATCGGGCTGATGCCGGCGCCGTCCTCGCCCCAGGCCGCGATCATCTCCTCGACCTCGGCGTTGTAGCTGGGCTCGGTCGTCAGGGTGTGGGGATACTCGTCGCGCACATAGAAGATACGCGGCTCGCTGGCCACCTTCTGCCAGATCCGTTCGATGGTGCGCTCGGAAGCGCTGGCCAGCGAGCGGGCCGAAACGCCGGCGGCGCCGATCGCGGCCAGCGCCTTGAGGAAGTCACGCCGGTCCATTCGCGTTCTCCGGGATAAAGGCCGCGCGGCGCACCGGGGCGCCATGCGGCAGGTTGAACTGGGCGACGCGGCGCCGGCGGGGCGTGGCCATCGTCGGCCAGGTCCGGTAGAGGTCGAGGGTGTGGGTGTCGCGGGTGAGGTCGGCCTCGAAGATGCAGGTCGGGGTCTGGTGGATGACGCGCATGGTCAGACCTCCTCGGGGTGGCGGACGTCTTCCACGGATGGCGGGGCGTACTGCAGACCGAACGAATCGATCCGCATCGAGCGCCCCATCATGTCTTCCAGGGTGACCTGCTGGATCGCCTCGAAGTCGCTCCATCCTTCATCCGGGGCGTAGATGGGCCGCGTCACGACCTGGTCCGCATACGCATACAGCGAGTGGTAAAGGCGCGCCTTGTACTCGTGGGTGACGCCCATGCCGTGGATCGCCTGCCGCACCGCGGCGATGCGCGGATGGTCGTAGAGCGGATGGCGCTCGACACCCGGCGGCGGCGATGCGCGGGTTTCGCCCGGAGCGGGGGGCAGGGTCCCGGATCCTCCGCCCTGGTCGGACGCCTGCGCTTCACCGGCGAGGCGCCTCAGCCCGTCGATCCGCGCGCGGTCGATCGCCTGCGGCTCGAAGCGGATCGGGATGTTGCGCGCCGCCGCCAGGGCGTTCGCCTCGTCCACGCGCATGCCGAGCGCGGCGGCCCGTTCCTTCCACTCGAAGTGTTCGCCCGGGACGAAGCTGATTCCCAACGCAACGGCGGACGGAAAATGCCTGTTGAAGAAGGCGACCGCCGCACCGCGATCGGAAAGCCCCTGGCTGTCGGCGAGTTCGAGGTCGACCGCATCGGCCTCCTCGAGCATCCACGCGTTCGCCGCGGCGATCTCGTCCGCCAGCGCCGCTTCGCCGGCGTCGCGTAGCCAGTCGTTCCAACGGGTCGGGACGGACGGGTCCGCCAGTCGCCGCGCGTCGTGCCGGCGGCGGGCGAATTCCGCGAAGGTCCAGGTCTCGTTCTTCAGTTCCTCCAGTCCGGCGCGGTCGAATGGCGGGCGCAGGCCGAGCATCTCGGCGCGCGTCTTCTGCCACGGGGGCTCGTTGCCGAAGCTCAGTTGGCCCAGGGCATCGACGAAGAAGGTCAGGGTCGCCTGCGCGGGACCGGCAGGGGCGTCTGCGGCGGCAACGGCCATTGCTACGGGCGCTGGCGGGCCCGAGACCGTGCTGATCCCGGGCAGGGCGGCGCCTGCGCCAAGGGCCCCGATGGTCTGGATGAATTCCCGGCGCTTCATGCTTCGCCGCCGCAGAGGTGGTTGAGCCGGCACCAGGCCGCGACGTAGGTCGCGGTGTCGTTGGTGGCCCCGAGCAGCGCGCACAGCCGGCGCGCTTCGTCGGGGTTGCGCCACCAGGAGGCGGCGAGGTCATGGGGTGTTGCGTCCCCCGGCCACACCTTGGGACGGTCGAGCGTCTGGTGGTAACGCCGGCGGCGCTGCAGGTTGCGCAAGCGGCGGATAGCATCCGTCGGCAGGGCTTCGGTGAAGGTTCTCACGCTTTTCTCCTCTTTAGCCGATTCGTCGGAATGACGGGGTGGCAAGTCGGTGTAAATCCCCCGGCCCCTGTGGTGGGCCAATCCGTATTCAGTATCGCCAAACGATGGCTCATTGAATGAGCCTGTCGCTGATTCAGTGGGTTCCCGTCATGGGTGGCGGCGGGCAGATGACATCGAAGACGTTGGCCAGATGCGCCTCAAGAACCTCGTTAGCCAATTGTCCGGAAAGGAACATAATTAGGCAGCGTTCCAGTTGCTCGGCATCCTCCTCGTCGATGGTCATTTTCGAGTCGTCGGAATGATCCGAGACAACGAACTCGACGATCTTGCCGTCCGGGTGGTCCTCGCTCCGATCCAGGGTGGCGTACCGCTCCACGACAAAGCGCTGGCCGGCCCGATAGACCGAGTAGCGGAAGCGGCCATTTTGAGTATGAACAATAGGCATCGATTTCTCCCATCCCCGATATCTCCGGCGTTCGCGGAGCCTCCGGGGGGAGAGGCAGGCGACGCTTTAGCGGCATTTGTGAGTCGCCCCGCAAGTTGTGCGTTAAATCGGCGACCGGGAGGGTTGCCCCTCCCGGGGTGCTGCTACAACCGGATTTCGCGTTCGCTGCTGCTCCGCGGATCCTGCGCCGGGCGCCAGTAGCGCACGACGGCTTCGCTGACCAGCAGCGCCTGGAGCCTCCGGGCCAGGGCCACGCCTTCGTCGTGGAACCGGCCCCAGAAGAAGCGCTGGGACTTGCTCGGGTCCCAGTGTTCCTTCAGGAACTTCAGCCAGTAGTCGAACTTCCTGGCCAGGCGCTGCACCTCCGTGTTGCCCGGGAAGGCGGCGGCGAGGGTGGTCTCGCTTCCGTTCTCCCACAGCCAGCTGCCTTCGAGGTCGGGGCAGATGACCACTTCCCGTTTCGGGTCGTTGGCGGCCTCGTCGATCCAGACGAAGGCCCGGGGTTGTTTCGTGTCGCCGATCATCCGGCCGGTGACGAGATGGGTGCCGGTGCGGATGCGGACGGCCCTGGTTTCGGGAGCCTTGGCGGCGGGCTGTTCCCAGCCCTGGCCGAGGCCGGCGCGACGAACGTTGTTGTCTTGTTGCATGGTGATCTCCGGAAAGGTGAAAGAGCAGGACCAACCGATGCGAAATGCGGACGCATTCCAAGCATCTGTAAGCCTCTGATCGTTTCGACGATTCAGGTAGATCGCATGCTGTTTTCTGTCTCCGGAATGAAAAAACCCGCTCAGCTTGGGCTAAGGCGGGTTCCCTCGCTTTAGCT
>ERZ1645185.1165-NODE-1165-length-10868-cov-5.035143_pt1 | contig 10868 bp, 7 predicted proteins | sample MGYA00575351_ERZ1645185 | MGnify/ENA primary metagenome ERZ1645185 (study PRJEB40838, sample SAMN11284767) | freshwater sediment metagenome | isolation source: river sediment | host: Sediment | place: India: Jana village, Kanpur | collected 2015-12-17 ... | reverse complement strand
GTGTTCACCAGCCACACCTGCGAGCCGTGCTTCTTGAGCAGCTCGCCGAGCATCTCGGCGTACTTGGTCGGGTGCCACACGAGGAACACGGCGCCGAAGCAGGCCGAGAACGTGGCCTGCGGCTCGGTGACGCCGCGCTCGGTGCCGGCGAGCTTGGCCGTGTAGCCCGAGAGGAAGTAGTACATCGCCTGCTCCTTGGTGAGCTTGGCGATGGGGGGCAGCACGCCGAAGGCGTCGGCGGTGAGGAACACCACGTGCTTCGGGTGGCCGCCGCGGCCGCTCGGGACGTGGTTGCGGATGTAGTGCAGCGGGTACGAGGCGCGGGTGTTCTCGGTGATCGACTGGTTGGCGAAGTCGACCTTCTTGGTGCCCGGCTCGAGGACGACGTTCTCGAGGATCGTGCCGAACATCTCGGTGGTGGCGAAGATGTCGGGCTCCTGCTCCCGCGAAAGGTTGATGACCTTGGCGTAGCAGCCGCCCTCGAAGTTGAACGTGCCGTGCTCGCTCCAGCCGTGCTCGTCGTCGCCGATGAGGCCGCGCTCGGGGTCGGCCGAGAGCGTGGTCTTGCCGGTGCCGGAGAGGCCGAAGAAGAGGGCGGTGTCGCCGGCGGGGCCGATGTTCGCCGAGCAGTGCATCGAGAGGACGCCCTGCTTGGGGAGCATGTAGTTCATCACCGTGAACATCGACTTCTTGAGCTCGCCGGCGTAGCGGGTGCCGCCGATGAGGATGGTGCGCCTGGCGAGGTTGAGCACGATGAACGTGCCGGTGCGCGTGCCGTGCTTCGCCGGGTCGGCCTGGAACTCGGGGGCGTGCAGGATGCTGAAGTTCGGCACGAAGCCCGCGAGCTCGGCGACGTCCGGCCGGATGAACATGTTGCGGACGAAGTTGGCGTGCCACGCGTTGGGCGTGACGTAGCGGCACGAGAGGCGGTAGGACGGGTCGGCGCCGCAGTAGAGGTCCTCGACGAAGAGCTCGTCGCGGGCGTCGAGGTACGCCTTCACGTCGGCGAGGAGCGCCTCGAAGTGCGCCTCGCTGAGCGGCTGGTTGACCTTGCCCCAGTCGACGTCGGCCTCGGTGGAGGGCTCCTTCACGACGAACTTGTCGTTGGGCGAGCGGCCGGTGTGCGGGGTGGTGACGGCGACGAACGGGCCCATGTGGGCGAGCTCGCCTTCACCCTTGCGGATGGCGGCCTGCACGAGGTCGGGCGCCTCGAGGTTCCAGCGGATGGTGCCCTTGGGGGCGAGGCCCTGGGCCCCGAGGCCGGTGGTGCTCTCGCGGACCGGCGCGGACGAGGAGGTCATGGTCGGAAGGAAGGTGTGGATGTCGGGTGGGACGGCGCGGCCTAGCCGCGCGCGGGATCGGCGCCGCGGCCGCGCTGCTGCGCGTCGATCACCGCCACGGCCGCCATGTTGACGATCTCCTGCACGTCGGCCCCCTGCTCCAGCACGTGCACGGGGTGCTGCATGCCGACGAGGATGGGGCCGATCGCCGTGGCCCCGCCCAGCTGCGTGAGCAGCTTGTACGCGATGTTGCCCGCGCTCAGGTTCGGGAAGATGAGCACGTTGGCGGCCTCCTTGAGGGCGCTGAACGGGTAGCGCCCCGCCAGCACCTCCTCGCTGAAGGCCGTGTCCGCCTGCATCTCGCCGTCCACGACGAGCGACGGGTCGCGATGCCGCAGGATCCGCACCGCCTCGGCGACCTTCTGCGCCTCGGGGTGCTTGACCGAGCCGAAGTTCGAGAACGAGAGCATCGCGATGCGGGGCGCGATCCCGAAGGTGCGCGCGAGGCCCGCCGCCGACTGGGCGATGAGCGCGAGCTGCTCCGCCGTCGGGTCGATGTTCACCGTGGTGTCGCCGAAGAACACCACGTGCTTCTCGAACACCAGCATGTAGAGGCCCGAGGCGAGCCCGACGGCCTTGTCGGCGCCAATCACCTCGAGCGCCGGCCGCACCGTCTCGGGATAGTGCTTGCCGATGCCGCCCACGAGCGCGTCGGCGTCGCCGGCGGCGACCATCACCGAGCCGAAGGTCGTGGCGCGCGTGATGCGCTGGTTGGCCTCCACCAGCGACATCCCCTTGCGCTGCCGCTTCTGCCACAGGAGCTGCGCGTAGCGGTCGCGCCGCTTGCTCGCGCCCGGCTCCTCGAGCACGATGCCGTCGAGCGGGATCGACATCTCGTCGGCGATCTGCCGCACCTTGTCGAGCCGGCCGAGCAGGATGGGCTGGGCGATCTGCTCGTCGACCAGGATCTGCGCGGCGCGCAGGATCTTGGGGTCCTCGCCCTCGGGGAAGACGACGCGGCGCGGGTCCTGCTGCGCGCGCGAGATGAGCCCGCGCATGATGCCCCGCGCGCGCCCCTGCCGCGCCTCGAGCCGGTCGCGGTACTCGTCGAGGTCGATGAACTCCTTCGCCACGCCGCTCGCGACCGCCGCCCACGCCACCGCCGGCGCGACGCGCAGCAGCGCACGCGGGTCGAACGGGAAGGGGATCAGGTACTCGGGGCCGAACTTCACGTTGGTGAGCCCGTACAGCGCCGCGACGCTCTCCGGCACCTCCTCCTTGGCGAGCTGCGCGAGCGCGCGCGTGGCCGCCATCTTCATCTCCTCGTTCACCTCGGTCGCGCGCGCGTCGAGCGCGCCGCGGAAGATGAACGGGAAGCCGAGGACGTTGTTCACCTGGTTGGGATAGTCCGAGCGCCCCGTCGCGATGATCGCGTCCGAGCGCACGGCCTTCACCTCGTGGGGCAGGATCTCCGGCACCGGGTTGGCCAGCGCGAAGATGATCGGCGACTTCGCCATCGTCGCCACCATCGCGCCGGTCACCGCCCCCGCCACCGAGAGGCCCACGAAGACGTCGGCCCCCACCAGCGCCTCGGCGATCGTGCGCGCCGACGTCGCGCTCTGGAACCGCGCCTTGTACTTGTCCATGTCGTCGGCGCGGCCCTGGTAGATCACGCCCTTGCGGTCGCACATGATCACGTGCTCGCGCTTGACGCCCAGCCGCACGTAGTGCTCCGCGGTGGAGATCGCCGCCGCGCCGGCGCCGGAGAAGACGACCTTGACCTCGCCGATGTCCTTGCCGACGACCTCGAGGGCGTTGAGCAGCGCCGCGGCGGAGATGATCGCCGTGCCGTGCTGGTCATCGTGGAAGACGGGGATCTTCATCGTCTTCCGGAGCGTCTCCTCGATGTGGAAGCACTCCGGCGCCTTGATGTCCTCGAGGTTGATCCCGCCCACGGTGGGCTCGAGGAGCTGGCAGAACTTGATGACGTCCTCGGGGTTCTCGGAGCCGACCTCGATGTCGAACACGTCGATGTCGGCGAACTGCTTGAAGAGGTTCCCCTTGCCTTCCATCACGGGCTTGCCGGCGATCGCCCCGATGTTGCCGAGGCCGAGGACCGCCGTGCCGTTGGTGACGACCGCGACGAGGTTGCCCTTGGCCGTGTACTTGTAGGCGTCGTCGGGGTTGGCCTTGATCTCCAGGCAGGGCTCGGCGACGCCCGGCGAGTAGGCCAGGGCGAGGTCCCGCTGGTTGGTCAGCGGCTTGGTCGGGACGACCGCGATCTTGCCCGGGCGGCCGCGGGAATGGTAGTCGAGCGCGTCCTCGCGTTTCATGGCCTAAAACTAGTCAGGGCAGGGGGATGGAGGAATCCGCTGGGGGAACTCGGAGGGGGGAGGCCGGGGTACCTGAGGGTTGCCGCCGCCCGGCCCGACCCGATTAGCTTCCCGCCCATGCACCGCCGCCTGCTCGACCTCCTCCGCCGACGCCGGACCGCCCCCGGGCGGGTCGCGCGCGCGCGCGCGGTGGTCGGGGTGTGGCTCGCGATCCACGCCCTCGTGGCGTTCGCGGCGCCGCTGGCGGACGCGATCGCCGGCGGGCACGCCGAGACGGTCGTCGCCCACTGGGAGGACGCCAGCGACACCAGCTGTCCGCCGCGCCACGATCCGGCGACCTGCCAGGTCTGCCAGATCGTGCCGGCCCGCGTCGGCGACGGCGCGACGGTCCGGGTGGAGCCGGTCGACGTCCGGCGCACGATCGACCTCCCCCCGCAGGCGGGTGGGCTCGCCGCCTGCACGGTGGCGCGTGCGGGAAGTCCGCACCCGCGCGGGCCGCCTGCGGCCTGAGTCCCCGCCTCCCGGCACGGGAGGCCCCGTCGGCTTCGGGCCGACGACCACACTGCTCTGCCGTCCAGCCCGCCGGAGGTCCCGGAGGGGCGGCGGCCGTTCACCGGACTCAGGACTCCCACTCGTGCTTCGCTTCGCTTCGCTTCGCGCGCGCCCCCTCTGGGCGGCGCTGTGCCTCCTGCTGCTGCCCGGCGCCCTGCTGCGCGCCGACACCGCGCCCCTCGCGCCCGCGCTCCACGGCACCGTCGTGGACACCGCCGGCACCCCGCTGGCCAACGCCACGGTGATCGTCGCCGAGGTGGGGCGCGCGACCACCACCAACGCGCAGGGCGCGTTCACCTTCCGCGGCCTTCCCGCGGGCGAGTACCACCTCAACGTCACGCTCATCGGCTACGCGCCGGGCCACCTCGAGGTGCAGCTGCCGGCCACCGGCGACGACCTCCGCGTACGCATCGTCATACGCGCCACGCCGCTGCGCATGAGCTCCGTCATCGTCAGCGCGTCGCCCACCGGCACCGAGACGGAGCGCCTCACCACCGCCGCGATGGAAGTCTCGGGCAAGGCGCTCGCGCGCGCCCTCAGCTCGTCGGTGGCGGCGACCCTCGCCGCCGAGCCGGGCATCAGCCAGCGCTACGGCGGCCCCGGCGCCTCGATGCCCGTGATCCGCGGCCTCACTGGCGACCGCATCCTCGTGCTGCAGGACGGCGATCGCGCGGGCGACCTCGCCGCCTCGTCGGGGGACCACGGGGTGTCGGTCGATCCGCTCGCGGCGCAGCGCATCGAGGTGGTGCGCGGCCCGGCCTCGCTGCTGTACGGCAACAACGCGCTCGGCGGCGTGGTCAATGTCGTGAGCAACGACATCCCGACCTCGGTCCCGACGCACCTCGAGGGCTACGTGGGCACGCAGGGCGAGTCGGTGACGCCCGGCGGCGCGGTGAGCGCCGGCCTCACGACCGCGCTCGGCGCGCGCGGCGCGCTCAGCGTGCGCGGCGGGTGGCGCGACATGGGCGACCTGCGCACGGGCCGGGCGGTGACGATGGACGGCACCGACTCGCGCGCGACCAACGCGTCGCTCGGGTACGGCTTCGTCGGCGACCGCGGCACTGCCGGCGTGGCGGTGAAGACCTACGGCTTCGACTACGGCATCCCCGCCGAGGCGGGGGACCCCGAGGCGGGCATCCGCATCGAGGGGCGCCGGACGAACGTGAGCGCGCGCGGCGGCCTGCGGCTCGGCGGCGCGCTGCCGTACCTCCGCGTAGAGGCGACGGCGCAGGACTACACCCATGACGAGGTGGAGCCCGAGGGCGAGGTCGGCACGACCTTCGAGCTGCGCACGCAGACGCTCAACGCGCAGGCGACGACGACGATGGGCCGGCTGAAGGGCGCGCTCGGCGTGCAGGGGCTGTTCAAGCAGTACGCGGCGACCGGCGAGGAGGCGCTCACGCCGGCGGCCAACTCGTCGGGGCTCGGGGCGTTCGTGTACCAGGAGCTCGAGCTCACGCCCGGGGCGGGGCACGAGGCGGGCCACGCCGGCGGCGCGCAGCTGCAGTTTGGCGCGCGCGTCGACCGCTACGAGATCGCGTCGAGGACGGGCGACCCCAAGTTCGGTCCCGGCCGCACGACCGACTACCACAACGTCTCGGGGTCGCTCGGCCTCAGCTACTCCGTCACGGAGCAGGTGACCCTGAGCGGCTCGGTGGCGCGCGCCTTCCGCGCGCCGACGGTCGAGGAGCTCTACTCCAACGCCGTGCACCACGCGGCCGGCACCTACGACATCGGCAATCCGGCGCTGCGCGAGGAGCGCAGCATGGGCGGCGAGGCGATCGTGCGCGTGAACGCCTCACGGGTGACGGCGCAGCTGGCGGCGTACGTGAACCGCGTGGCCGACTACGTCACGCCGGACATCGTAGGCGACACGACGGTGGACGGCGAGACGATGCCGGTCAACCGCTTCACGCAGGCGGACGCGCAGCTCGCCGGCCTCGAGGCATCGCTCGAGGCGCGCATCGGCGGGCCGTTCGTCGCGAGCCTGATGGGCGACCTCGTGCGCGGCGAATTCACCGACGGCGGCCCGCTGCCGTTCATGCCGCCGGCCCGCATCGGCGGCGGGGTGCGGATGGAGCGCGGCCGCTGGTCGGCGTCGGCCGACGTGCGCCACGCCCTCGCGCAGGACCGCGTGACCGGCGGCGACGTGGACATCGCCACGGATGCCTACACGCTCGTGAACCTGAGCGCGGGCACGCAGTGGCTGGTGGGGAACGTCCTGCACCAGGTGACGCTGCGCGCGGACAACGTGGGCGACGTGCGGTACTTCGACGCGGCGAGCCGGATCAAGCGGTTCGCGGCGAACCCGGGGCGGAACGTGTCGCTGGTCTACCGCGTGAACTTCTAGGCAGTCGGCAGTCGCCAGACGGCGGTGGCGGCGGGGAGGGGCCTGTGGCCCCTCCCCGCTCGCGCTCACGCGCCCGCGAACCCGCGCAGCTTCGCGATCATCCGCCGGTCGTTGCTCACCATGTCGTCGCCCTTCGGCGTCTCGAGCATCTTGGGCACGAGGCGCAGGCGCTCGTCCTGCATCAGGCGGCGGAACGGCGCGTCGCCGATATGGCCCTCGCCGATGAGCGCGTGGCGGTCCTTCCTCGAGCCGCAGGCGCCGAGCGAGTCGTTGAGGTGCAGCACGCCCAGCCGCGCGAAGCCGATCACGTCGCCGAAGCGCGCCCACACGCCGTCGTAGTCGTTCACGAGGTCGTAGCCCGCGGCGAAGACGTGGCAGGTGTCGAGGCAGACGCCCAGCCGGTGCTGCAGCGCGGCCGGGATGCGCGAGAGCAGGTCGGCCATCTCCTCGAAGGTCGAGCCGATGACGGTGCCCTGGCCGGCGGTGAGCTCCATGCAGAGCCGCGTGGGGCCCGGGGCCGCCTCGAGCGCCTGCGTGATGGCATCGGCATTGCGCGCGATGCCGCTCGCGCGGTCGTCGAGGAAGTTGCCGGGATGCGAGACGAGCGCGTCGAGCCCGAGCGCGTTGCAGCGGCGGACCTCGGCGATGAAGCTCTCGAGCGAGCGCGCGCGCAGCGTCGCGTCGGGCGAGGCGAGGTTGATGAGGTAGGAGTCGTGCGACGTCGCCCAGCGCTGGCCGCTCGCGGCCATCGCGGCCGTGAACGCGGCCGCCTCGTCGGGCGCGATCTCCTTCTCCTTCCACTGGTTCGGCACCTTGGTGAAGACCTGGATGCCGGTGGCGCCGATGTCGTCGCCGCGCTGCGGGCAGAGCGCGACGCCGCCCTGCGAGGAGACGTGCGCGCCGAGCGGGCCGAGCGGGTCGGGCGACGGGACCTGCGGGACGGGGACCGTGGAGGCGCGGAGCGCCGCCGCGGTCGGGCGGATGTCGCGCTTCGACTTCGGCTTGGCCGCCGCCGGCTTTGGGGCGGGGGCCTTCGTCGCGGGGGCCTTCTTCGTGGAGGCCTTCTTTGCGACGACCTTCTTGGTGACGGTCTTCTTCTTCGCCGGCACCGGCTTCGCGGCCTTCCCCTTCTTCTCCCCCGTCGTCTTCACGGCACTCCCCTTCGCCGCCGTCCCCTTCCCACCCGTGCTCTTCGCTCCCTTCATCGCTGCCTCCGAAGCCATTCCAGCGGGTCCACGGCGATCCCGTCCCTCGGCCGCATCTCGAAGTGCAGCCGCGGCGGCAGGTCGGGGTCGGCCTGGCCGACGGTGCCGATCACGTCGCCTTTCTTCACCTTCGCGCCACGCCGCACGCTCGCCGTCTGCAGCGACATGTAGATCGAGTACGCGCCGCCGCCGTGCTGCAGGATCACCGACAGCCCGTACGTGCCCTGCGCCTCCGCCATCACCACCTCGCCGTCGGCCACCGCCTTCACCGGCGTGCCCAGCGGCGCGCCGATGCCGACGCCGTTCCAGCGGATCGACGTGTTGTTGGGGTTCACCAGGCGGCCGAACCGGTAGACGATCGTGCCGTCGACCGGCCAGTCGAGGCGGCCCAGGTCCGACGTCGTCAGCGAGCGCGTGGTCGGGGCGGCGTTGGGGCGGGCCTCGGCGCGGCGACGCGACTCCTCGAGGGCGGCGATGATGCCGCCGATGCGCTGCTCGTCGCGCTGCACCTGCTTGAGCCGCTCCTCGGCCTGCTTCGCCTGCGCCTGCAGCTGCGCCAGCGTGCGGCCGCGCTGCAGCTCGAGCCGCCGCAGGCGCGCCTCCTCCTCCGCCTTCTGCTGCCGGTTGGTCTCCATGTCCGAGCGCAGCCGCACGAGGAGGAACCGCTGCGCGGTGATCTGCCCGCTGAGCGCCTCGACGCGCTTCACGAGCGCGCGGTCGCGCTGCGCGACGAGGTGCAGGTACTTGTACCGCGCGACGAGCGCGCCGAACGACTCCGCCGAGAGCATCGCCTCGACGGAGTAGAGGGGGCCGCGCTTGTAGATCTCCTGCACGCGGCGCCGCAGGGTGGCGCGCTTGATGGCGAGCTCGTCCTGCGTGCGCGCGAGGCTGGTGTTGACGTTCTCCACCTCGGAGACGAGCGAGCCGAGCTGCTGGTCGAGCGACCGGACGACGCGCGACGTGGCGAGCGCCTGGCGCTCGAGGTTGGCGCGCTCGGCCGAGACGTCGCGTGCGCTGGACTGCAGGCGCCGCATGCGCGCCTCGAGGTCGGCGCGCTCCTTCCGCAGGCGCTCGAGCTCGGCCTGTTCCTGGCGCAGCCGCTCCGCGGCCTGCTGGGCGGACGGCGGGAGCGGGCGCTGCTGCGCCCCGAGGACGGCGACGGCGAGCGGCAGCGCGAGGAGCGCCCGGAGCGCCCGGCCCGCCACGCTAGACCCGCCGCAGGTGGCGGCCCACCGAGATCGCGCTGCCCAGCAGGCCGATGCAGGCGCCGCCGAGCACGCCGAGCACCGCCATCCCCGCGCCGAAGTAGGTCGCCTGCACCACGTACTGGCCCACGAACTGGTAGGTGAGCCAGGTGAGCAGCAGCGCGAGCACGCCGCCGAGCAGCCCCTTCAGGAAGCCCTCGATGAGGAACGGCGCGCGGATGAAGCCGTTGGTCGCGCCGACCAGCCGCATGATGTGGATCTCGCGGCTGCGCGCGAGCACCGCCATCCGGATCGTCGAGCCGATGATGATGATCGCCACGAGCGCGAAGGTGATGCCGAGCGAGATGCCGGCCGCGGTGGCGATGGTGCGGAGCTTGTAGAGCTTCTCCACCCATTCCTCGCCGAAGCGGATGTCATCGACGAAGTCGTAGACCTCGAAGCGCCGCGCGACGGCGCGCACGCTCTCGGGGTCGCGGAAGCCCTCCTTCAGGCGCACCTCGATCGAGGCCGGGAGGATGCCCGCCTCGAACACGTCCTCGAACTCGCCGAGCTCGCGGCGCGCGCGGTCGAGGGCCTGCACCTCCGAGACGAGCGTGACGCTCGCGACCTCGGGGAAGGCGGCGATGTCGCCGACCGCCGCCGCGGTCGCCTCGGGGTTGGTGCCCTCGGCGACGAAGGCGCGCACCTCGACGCGCTCCTCCACCTCCGCGAGCGCGTTGCGCAGGTTGAGCGCGACGAGCCCGAAGAGCCCGAAGGCGAAGAGCGAGAAGGCGATGGTCGTGACGCTGAGCGCCGAGAGCATCGGCGCGCGGCGGAAGGCGCGCAGCGCCTCGCGCAGGGCGAGGTTCACGGCGCCTCCGGGGCGGGGTCCGCGCCGGCGGCGGGCGCGTCGGGACCGGTGACGGCGGGGTCGAACTCGTCGGCGGCCGCGGGGAACTCCGCCCCGGAGTCGAAGACGAGGCGGCCGCGGTTCATCTCGAGCGTGCGGTAGTCGAGCGACTTCACCAGCGCGAGGTCGTGCGTCGCCATCATCACGGCGGTGCCGGTGGCGTTGATGTCGCGCAGCAGCTGGAAGATCCCGCGCGTCGCGCGGTCATCGAGGTTGCCGGTGGGCTCGTCGGCGAGGAGCACGAGCGGGTCGTTGACCAGCGCGCGCGCGATCGCGACGCGCTGCTGCTCGCCGCCCGAGAGCTCGTGCGGCAGGGCGGTGGCCTTGGCCGCGAGCCCGACCTGGGTGAGGACGCGCGCGACCTTGGGGCCGATCTGCGCCGCGGGCGTGCCGATCACCTCGAGCGCGAACGCGACGTTCTGCTCCGCCGTGCGGTCCTCGAGCAGGCGGAAGTCCTGGAAGACGACGCCGAGGCGGCGCCGCAGCGCCGGCACCTCGGCGGGCCGCATCGTCACCGAGCTCAGCCCCGCCACGCGCACCTCGCCGGCGCTCGGCCGTTCCTCGACGTAGACCAGCTTGAGGATCGTGCTCTTGCCGGCCCCCGAGGGCCCCGTGAGGAAGACGAACTCGCCGCGGTTGACGTGGAACGAGATGTCGTCGAGGGCGGGACCGCCGCGGGGGTAGTGCTTCGAGACGTGGGTGAAACGGATCATCGGCTCACTTCAGGGCCTGCTCGAGGTCGGCGATCAGGTCGTCGACGTCCTCCAGCCCGATGCTGAAGCGGAGGAAGCCGTCCGGGATCCCGATCCGCGCGCGCTCGGCGGGCGTCATCTTCGCGTGGGAGGTGTAGCGCGGCTCGCTCACGAGCGTGTCCACGCCGCCGAGGCTCGGCGCGTGGGTGACGAGCCGGAGCCGGCGCAGGAAACGCTCCGCCGCCTTGCCGCCGCCGGCGAGCTCGACCGCCATCATCCCGCCGAAGCCGTCGAGCGTCTCCGCCGCGATCTTGTGGTCCTCGTGCGTCGTGAGCCCGGGGTAGTGCACCTTCTTGAACTCC
>ERZ1645185.1164-NODE-1164-length-10871-cov-6.246487_pt1 | contig 10871 bp, 13 predicted proteins | sample MGYA00575351_ERZ1645185 | MGnify/ENA primary metagenome ERZ1645185 (study PRJEB40838, sample SAMN11284767) | freshwater sediment metagenome | isolation source: river sediment | host: Sediment | place: India: Jana village, Kanpur | collected 2015-12-17 ... | reverse complement strand
GCAGACGCTGATTTTCTCCGGCGTGGTGGGCGGCATCGGACTGACCTTGCTGTACGCCCTGGTGAACCCGCTCACCATGTGGCTCACGCTCGCCACCTTTGTGGGCTACGCAATCATCTACACCGCCATCCTCAAGCCGATGACACCGCAGAATATCGTCATCGGCGGCGCATCGGGCGCGATGCCGCCGGTGCTGGGCTGGGCGGCGGCCACCGGCGAAGTGCATCACGATGCCCTGCTGCTGTTCCTCATCATCTTTGCGTGGACGCCCCCGCACTTCTGGGCGCTGGCGCTGTACCGCAAGGATGAATATGCCCGGGCGGGCCTGCCCATGCTGCCGGTGACGCACGGTGAAGCCTACACCCGCTTCCAGGTTCTGCTGTATACCGTGTTGCTGTTTGCCGTCACCCTGTTACCCGTGGCCACCGGGATGGGGGGCTGGATTTACCTGGGCGGGGCGACTCTGCTGGGTGCGCGCTTCATCCACTACGGCTGGCGACTGTGGCGGGCGTATTCCGATGCACTGGCCCGGGAAACTTTCCGCTACTCGATTCTTTACCTGAGTGTATTGTTCGCCGTCATGCTGCTGGACCATTACTGGCATTTACCCGTCTGATTTGTTTGAGGAATTGCCGGAATAACTGGATATTCGGACGGGTTTATTTTATATTGGGGGCTCATCTGTCATCAGGGCCACGAGATGATTCTCTCCCGAACCAGCCAGTATGCCGTGCAGGCATTGATCTACATGGCCACCCAACCCGCCGCCACGCCGGTTCTCAACAAAGATATTGCCGCCAAGCTCGGCGTGCCTGCGCCTTATCTGGCAAAAATCCTGCAAAGCCTCGCCAAGGGCAACCTGCTGTTCTCGTTCCGGGGACGTCTCGGCGGATTCTGTTTGCGCGACTCGGGCGAGCAGATCACCCTGATGGAGATTCTGCTGCTGACCGAAGGCCCCGCGTTCACCGAGAGCTGCCTGCTGGGCTTGAAAAAGTGCAGCGATGAAACCGCGTGTCCGCTGCATTTCCGCTGGATCCCGGTGAAAAAGAAGATCCTTGATCTGCTTCAGGATACGACGCTGGAAAAACTGGCCAAGGCCGTCGAGTCGGGAAAATATCGTTTGGCCGACGTGCCGGCACGGCTGTTCGAGCAGATCAAGGCGTGAGGCGGTCTGCTCTTCTGGCGGCCGGCTTCGCAGCCCTGCTGGGGCTGACTGCATGTCAGCCCTCGCCCGAGCCCGTCACGTTCAAGGCAACCGATATCACTGGGGCGGCATTTGCGCGCGATTTCAAGCTGACGGACCACAACGGCAAGACGCGTACCCTCGCAGATTTTCGTGGCAAGGTCGTCGCAATCTTCTTCGGCTACACCCATTGTCCGGATGTCTGTCCCACCACGCTGGCCGATTTCGCCGCAGCATTGCGAGAACTGGGGCCGCTGGGCGACAAGGTGCAGGTGCTGTTCGTGACGGTGGACCCGGAACGGGATACCCCGGAGATGCTGCGTGAATTCGTGCCCGCTTTCGATCCGCGCTTTCTGGGTATGGTGACCGATGCGGCAAACCTGAAATCACTGGCGCACGAATACAAGGTGGTCTATCAAAAAACGGGGGTCAAGGCACCGGATGATTACCTCATTGACCACAGTGCAGGCACCTACGTCTATGATCCCCAAGGCAAACTGCGCCTGCTTGTTGCCTACGGGAGCGGCCCGGACGACATTGCACAGGATTTGAAGACCCTGCTCGGCGGATACTGAGCGCTTCGTGTCTTGCGACATGATGACGCAGTGGCATATAATCCCGCAGTTTTTAATATAAGCATATGCTGTTTCACGGCGTTCGGGCGTGCCCGCGTCCGTCCGTGTTTTGGTGAACGATCAGGAGCGATCAATGGCGGCGAGCACGTCCTATTCCGGGGTTGAGCAATACAACTTCGATATCGTCAAGAAATTTTCCGTCATGGCGCTCGTCTGGGCAGTCATTGGCATGTTTGTTGGCGTGTACATCGCCTCCGAGCTGGCCTGGCCGTTCCTGAATTTCGACAGCCCGTATTTCTCCTTCGGACGATTCCGTCCGGTTCATACCACCTCGGTGATCTTCGGCTTTGGTGGCTCGGCGCTGTTCGCCACCTCTTACTACGTTGTCCAGCGTACCTGCCAGACCCGGCTGATTTCGGACGGCATGGCCAACTTCACCTTCTGGGGCTGGCAAACCATCATCCTGCTGGCGGGCCTGTCCTATCTGGGCGGTTACTCGCAGGGCCGTGAATACGCCGAGATGGAATGGCCGATCGACCTCCTGATCGAAGTGGTGTGGGTGACCTATCTGATCCTGTTCGTCGGCACCATCATGCGCCGCAAGCAGCCCCACATCTACGTGGCCAACTGGTTCTACCTGGCCTTCATCCTGGCCACTGCGTTGCTGCATACCTTCAACAACCTGGCGATGCCGGTCGACCTCTTCTCGATGAAGTCGTACAGCCTGTTCGCCGGCACGCAGGACGCGATGACCCAGTGGTGGTACGGCCACAACGCCGTCGGCTTCTTCCTCACCGCTGCCTTCCTCGGCATGATGTATTACTTCGTGCCCAAGCAAGCGGGTCGCCCGATCTACTCGTATCGCCTGTCGATCGTCCACTTCTGGGCGCTGGGCTTCATGTACATGTGGGTGGGTGCGCACCACCTGCACTGGACCGCGCTGCCGGACTGGACCTCGTCGCTCGCCGCCGCGTTCTCCATCCTGCTCCTGATGCCTTCGTGGGGCGGCATGATCAACGGCATCATGACGCTCTCCGGCGCGTGGGACAAACTGCGTACCGACCCGGTGATGCGCTTCATGATCGTGGCCCTGTCGTTCTACGGCATGAGCACCTTCGAAGGCCCGATGATGTCGCTGAAGGAAGTCAACGCACTGTCGCACTACACCGACTGGACCGTCGGCCACGTGCACTCGGGTGCGCTGGGCTGGGTGGCGATGATCTCGTTCGGCTCGCTGTATCACATGATGCCCAAGCTCTGGGACACCAAGATCTACTCCAACAAACTGGTTGAGGTGCACTTCTGGCTTGCCACCATCGGCATCGTGCTCTACATCGTCGCCATGTGGATTTCGGGCATTACCCAGGGCCTGATGTGGCGTGCCTTCGACGAGTTCGGCAACCTGCAGTACTCGTTTGCCGAATCGGTTGCCGCGATGATGCCTTTCTATGCCATGCGTGCCATCGGCGGGATGTTCTTCCTGACGGGCGCGGTGCTCATGACCTACAACATGTTCATGACCATCCGCCAGGGCAAGCGCGAAGCCGCTGCGCTCGAAGCCAAGCTGGCCGCAAAGATGGCGCACGCCTGATAACTGGAAAGACGTACGATGAACTTCAATTTCAAACACGAATGGATCGAAACCAACATCGGCCTGATGGCCGTGTTGACCATGCTCGCGATCAGCGTCGGCGGTCTGGTGGAAATCGCCCCGCTGTTCTTCATCGACAAGACCATCGAGAAGGTCGAAGGGGTGCGTCCCTACACGCCGCTCGAACAGCGTGGCCGCGACATCTACGTTCGCGAAGGCTGCTACACCTGCCACTCGCAGATGATTCGGCCCTTCCGCGACGAGAAGCTGCGTTACGGCCATTACTCCCTCGCGGCGGAATCGCAGTATGACCATCCCTTCCAGTGGGGCTCCAAGCGCACCGGTCCGGATCTGGCACGTGTGGGCGGCAAGTACTCCAATGAATGGCATGTCCAGCACCTGAAGGCACCGCGCTCCATGGTGCCGGAGTCGGTGATGCCGAATTATCCCTGGCTCATGTCGCCACTCGATATTTCCGATGTGGCGGGCCGCATGAAGGCATTGCGCAAGGTCGGCGTGCCGTATTCGCTGACCCAGGCCGAATATGAGGCCAACGTCACGAAATTCGGTGAGACGGTTGCCAGGCAGCTGCACATTCCCGACGCCCAGAAGAACCTGGTCGAGCAGGCCAACTTTGGCAACTACGACGGCGATCGCTCCGGCATCTCGGAAATGGACGCACTCGTGGCCTACCTGCAAGTGCTGGGTACGATGGTTGATTTCAGCAAGTACAGCGACGACGCGTTCGTCGGCAACCGCTGATCGGAGGGCGTATGGAGTGGCTGCTGTGGTTCTCTAAACCGGAAAATACCAAGCCCCTCGCGCTGATCATCTTTTTCGTTACCTTCATGGGTATCGTGATTTACGTTTACGGCAGCAAGAAGCGGAGCCAGCAACTCGAGTCGTACCGGGATATTCCCTTCCTCGACGACGAGACGGGCACGAAGGACAAGCAATGAGCGATCAAAAACTACAATCCCAGACTGTTCAGACCACCGGCCATGCCTGGGACGGTGACCTGCAGGAATACAACAATCCGCTGCCGACCTGGTGGGTGTACACGTTTTACGCCACGGTCGTGTTCGCGATTGTCTACTGGACGATTTATCCCTCCTGGCCGTTCGGCAAGGGCTGGATAGGCGGCGTCACCAACGTGACCTACGTCAACAGCGAAGGTGAAACCAAGACGCACAGCTGGAATACCCGTGCCTTGTTGCTGGCAGACCTGAACGAGGCTGCGGCCGCACAGAAGCCCTACTTCGACAAGGTCGCGTCCATGTCGTATGAACAGGTCGCCAAAGACCCTGAAATGAACGGCTTCATCCTCTCCGCAGGCAAGGCGCTGTTCGCCGACAACTGCGCCCCGTGCCACCAGGCCGGCGGTCAGGGTGTGGTGGGTTTCTTCCCCAACCTGACCGACGATGACTGGCTCTACGGCGGCTCGTTCGACAAAATCCACGAGACACTCATGCAAGGCCGTCGCGGCTACATGCCTGCGTTCAGCGAAGTGCTGGCAGCTGACCAGATCGATCAACTCGCCAACTATGTCGCGAGCAAGGCCGGCATTGCACATGATGCGGGCAAGGCTCGCGCCGGTGATGCGCTCTTCCACAGCGAAACCGCAGCCTGCTTCTACTGCCATGGCGGCGACGCCAAAGGCCGCCAGGACATTGGCGCCCCCAACCTGACCGACAAGGTCTGGCTGTGGGCCGATGTGCCTGCCGCGCAGGGAGACGAGGCAAAAGTGGCGGCGATCCGCAACGTGATTTCGGGCGGCCTCAACAAGGGTGTGATGCCTGCCTGGGCTGGCCGCCTGTCACCTGAACAGATCAAGGTTCTGACGGTCTACGTTCATGAACTGGGCGGCGGCCTTTAAATCGGCCCACAGCTGACAGAAAAGCCCCCGTTCTCGGGGGCTTTTGCATTCAATTTCCGGAAGGGACCATGCAGCAAGGCTTAGAAGACCAGGTCGCGCTCTATCAAAAGCGTATCCCCATCTTTACGCGTTCGGTCAAGGGCGCGTTTCGCCGATTCAAGACATCGGTGCTCGTGCTGGCCTATGCGATTTATTTCCTCTTGCCCTGGCTGCCGTGGTCACGCCTGGATGCGCCGAGCCAAGCCCTGTTGTTCGACCTGCCCGGCAGGCGTTTCCTGATCTTTGGCCTGACGGTGTATCCGCAGGATGTGATCTGGCTGGCCCTGCTGCTCTTCATTGCAGCGATCCTGCTGTTCTTCGTGACGGGTCTGGTCGGGCGCGCATTCTGTGGCTATTTCTGTTTCCAGACCCTGTGGACGGATTTCTTCATCTGGATCGAACATCGCATCCAGGGGGAACGGCCGGCGCGGGTCCGGCTCTATCGTCAGTCATGGGACCGGGAAAAAATCCTCAAGCTCGGCGCAACGCACGCAGCCTGGCTGCTGGTGTCGTTCTGGACGGGCATGACCTTCGTGGCCTACTTTGCCTATGCGCCGGAACTGGTCGTGGACTTCTTCACCGGACAGGCGGCCGCTGCTGCCTACATCACGGTTGCGATCCTGACCTTCTCGACCTATGCGGCAGCCGGCCTCATGCGTGAGCAGATATGCACCTACGTCTGCCCCTATGGCCGCTTTCAGAGCGTGATGTATGAACCCGAGACGCTTGCCGTTCACTATGACGCGCGGCGTGGCGAGGGCATACAGGGCCGCGCCGTGGTGCGTGCCGGGCGTGGCATTGCGCTCGAACGCCGTAAATCCGCCCAGCCGGGTGAGCCCCAGGCCGAGCGGCGGCGCATGGTGCTGACCCAGAGCGAGCGCGCACTCACCGAGCGCCGGGCACAGGGGATCGGTGATTGTGTGGACTGTGGCCTGTGTGTGCAGGTCTGTCCGGTCGGCATCGACATCCGGGATGGCCTGCAATACAAGTGCATTTCGTGCGGCCTGTGCATCGACGCCTGCAATACCATCATGGATTCGTTCGGTTTTCCGCGTGACCTGATCCGTTACGATTCCGAAAAGAACCTGGCGTCGACGCAGCCTGGCCGGCCGGCACTGCACTGGAAACGACTCAAGATTGTCGGCTACGGTGCCGCCCTGATCCTCATGAGCGGCTATCTGGCCTACAGCGTGGCGACGCGCGGCAGTTTTGATCGTGCAGTGACGCAAATCCGCCAGCCATTGTATGTGGTGCTGTCCAATGGCGACATCCGCAATCGCTACCAGGTCCGCATCACCAACAAAGCGGGGCAGGATCAGCGCTATCGCATCAGCGCGACCGGCATTCCGCCGCACGCGCTCGACCTGGGGAATTTCAGTGAAATCACCATCAAGCCCGGACACAGTGGCCTGGTACAGGCCAGCGTCCGACTCACGCCCGACGAGGCACAAACCATACAGGGATTTGAATTGATCATCACCCCGCAGGGGCGGCCTGAAGAGGCGCGCACGGAGTTTGTCCGATTCGATCGCCCGGGAGCGAAGCCTTGAGCACGCTGATTACCTTGTTCGGGGGGCTCGGCACGGTCCTCGTTCTCTACGCATTGGGCGGTTTTATCCGGGGCATGCCCCCCATGCTCCGCGCCACGCTGTCGGGCGTGATTCCCCTTCTGGTCTATTTCTTCCTGATACTGGGAAAATGGCCGGGGCTGGATGTGGTGGCCATGCATATTTCCGTGTTTCTGGCGGCTGCGTTGGTGATGCACGCGCTTTCGCAATTCCGCAAGCGCGGCAAGCGCATGCATTGGGCACCCAAGCTGTTGATCGTATTCTTTTCCGGTCTGGTGGTATTCAATGCGGGCCTACTCTATATCGCTAACTCGGGCCTGCCAGAGCCCATCGGACGCTGGTGGATGGGAGGCGAAGGCAAGGTTTACAGCGGCTTTTCCGGGGTGGTTGCGCATGATCGGGCTGCGGCAAAGGCGGTTTCATCCGAATTGTCCGAGTCGCACCGCGAGAGTCTGATCGGGTGGCAGGTCGAGACCGATGCGCAGGTGACGGACGGCCTGCTTCAGGTGAGAGTGCGTGTGCGTGACCGCACGGGCCTGCCCGTCGACGGTGTCCGGGGTGAATTCCAGTTGGGCCGCCCGGGCGCGACGGCACCGGCTGGTCGCCAGGCCCTGGCCGCCAGTGATGCCGGGGTGTATCAGGGTGCGCTTGCCCTGCCGGCGGCGGGGCGCTGGTTGGTCGACACCAGGCTGTATCTGGGCGATGAATTGCGCCATCACGGCACGCAGGAGATCAACCAGCCATGAACGGCATCATGATCTTCCTGTTTTTTCTGTCGGGAATTTTCGTGCTGTTGATCATTGCGGGCGTGTTCTGGTCGATCAAAAGCGGCCAGTTCGACGATCTCGAAGGGCCGGCCGAGCGGATACTCATGGATGAGGATGATCCCCGCCTGCCGACGCGCCGCTTGAGGGACGGGGACGATTGAATTAAAATTCAGCCAGTTAACGGAGTACACCCATGAAGCAATATCTCACCTTCCAGAACACACCGATGGTTGTCGTCACCGCCCTGATCATCTGGTCGTGGATCAGCATCCTGTCGGTCGTGATCGCCTCGCTGTTCTGATCACGTTCTGACCCCAACAAAAAGCCCCGCCTTGGCGGGGCTTTTTGTTGATCCGGCGGCTGGATTCAGGCAGGCATGGCCGCCCGCATTTTCTGCAAGGCCCGAGCCTCGATCTGCCGGATGCGTTCCGCCGACACGCCGTATTCGGCCGCCAGTTCGTGCAGGGTGGCGGCTTCGCCTTCAGTGAGCCAGCGCGCCTGAATGATCCGGCGGCTGCGCTCGTCGAGATTTTCCAGCGCATGGGCGAGACCGCTGCGGTGCAATTTTTCGGTCTGTTCGCGTTCCAGTTTCTGCGCCGGATTCTCGTCCGGGCTGGCCAGATAGGCGATGGGACTGTAGCTGTCTTCGCCTTCATCCTGTGCGGGGTCGATGGACAGTTCGTGGCCGGACAGCCGCGTTTCCATTTCCAGCACGTCTTCGCGCGATACGTTCAGCTCCTTCGCCATTGCGTCGGCTTCTTTCAGCGTCAGCGAATTGAGCGACTGTTTCAGGCTGCGCAGGTTGAAGAACAGCTTGCGCTGCGACTTGGTCGTGGCGACTTTCACCAGCCGCCAGTTGCGCAGCACGTATTCATGAATCTCGGCGCGAACCCAGTGCAGGGCAAACGACACCAGGCGCACTCCGCGATCGGGATCGAAACGCTTCACGGCTTTCATCAGGCCCACGTTGCCTTCCTGGATCAGGTCGGCGTGCGGCAGGCCATAGCCCAGATAATGGCGGGCGACGCTGACCACCATGCGCAGGTGTGAGAGAACCAGCTGGCGGGCAGCCTCGACATCCTGATTGTCATGCCAGGCGCGCGCCAGCCGCTGCTCGTCTTCCAGACTGAGCATGGGATAACGGTTCACGGTCTGGATATAACTGTCCAGGCTGTAGGCGGCAGGAATCGGCAAAGTCAGACTCGGGTTCATGTAAGGTCCACTCCTTGAAGGTATTTTAGCACTCGCAGTGTATGAGTGCTAAAACCCGTCCGGGTTCCTGCGTGGTGCCTAACGCGCTGATTCGACCTGCCGCAGTGCACCCGACACGGATACCCAGGCACCCAGCCAGCCAAACAGGGCGGGCAAGCCACACACCAGCGCCAGTTCGGGCAGTGCAGGCGGGCTGAGGTGGAAGGCCGAGCCATAGAGCGCGGCCAGATGGGCGACGGGCGACTGCAGCAGCCAGCCGGCGATGGCCAGCACCGCCAGGGCTGCCGCCCCGCCCAGCAAACCCTGGATCGCACCCAGATAGAGGAAGGGGCGGCGGATGTGGCGGTCGGTCGCGCCGATGAGTCGACTCACCTGGATTTCATCGCGTCGAGCCAGCACCTGGGCGCGAATGGCGTTGCCCGAGATGGCTGCCAGCGCAACCGCAAACAGGGCGGCGAGCAGCCAGACGATGGTGTGGCCTATGGCGAGCAATGCGGCCAGTCGCTCGGCCCACTGGCTGTCGAGGTGGGTTTCTGCCACGCCGGCCAGCTTGCCAAGCTCCTCCGCCAGACGGACAAGCGAAGTCTGTGACGCGTCGACCGGTTGCACCACCCAGGCGTCGGGCAGGGGGTTTTCCGTCAGGCCTGCTGTCACGTCACTGAGATTCTGCTCGGAGCTGAGCATGGCAAGGGCTTCGTCCCTGGACACGAAACGGGCTTGCGCAATGTCCGCCTGCCGGAGGCGGGCTTCGATGGCCTTGCGCGCGCCGGGCGCGGCGTCAGTCGCGAGAAACACGCTGATTTCCGGCTGGGCGGGAAGCTTGCCGGCTACCCGGCCCAGATTGTCCAGCCCCAGATACAGTCCTGCCGGCAGGCTGATCGCCACGCCCATCGCCAGCGCCGTGAGTAGCGCCGAGAGCGGATGGGCAAACAGACGGACCAGCGCGCTGCGGAACGCCGCTGATTGATGTCTCAGCCAGGTTTTCATGCGCGTGCCCCCACGCGACCGTGATCGAGATGCAGGATGCGGCCGCCCAGTGCGGCGATTGCACGTTCGTCATGGGTGGCGATCACCAGTGTGGTGCCCACCTGATGGAAGTCGTGGAACATGGCCATGATGTCGGCGGCGTAACCCGCATCGAGATTGCCGGTGGGTTCGTCCGCCAGCAACAGTGCAGGCCGGCTGACCAGCGCCCGGGCAATGCACAGGCGCTGCTGCTCGCCTCCGGACAGGCTGATGGGATTGGCCTTTTCGCGTGCCAGGAGGCCCACCTTGTCGAGCACGGCGCGGGCGCGTTTGAAGGATTCGCGGCGGTCGATGCCGGCGATGTCCAGCGGCAGCACCACATTCTCGATGGCGTTGCGGTCGAACAGGAGTTTGTGATCCTGGAACACCAGGCCGATGTTGCGGCGCAGGTAGGGAATCGCGCGCTGCGGCAGCCGGCCGACGTTCTGGCCGCTGACGGTGACCACGCCGCTGGTGGGCCGTTCGATGGCCGCAATGAGCTTGAGCAGGGTCGATTTGCCCGCACCGGAATGCCCGGTGAGGAAAACCAGTTCGCCTTTTTCAATGGAGAGGTCCGCACCGGTCAGGGCCTCGTGTCCACCGGGATAGCGTTTGGTGACCTGGGAAAACTGGATCATGCGACAGCCCGATCAGACAGGGAAAATGGCTTCGACGAAGTCACGCGCGTCGAAGGGGCGCAGATCGTCCAGGCTTTCGCCCACGCCAATATAGCGAACGGGAATCGGCCTTGACCGCGCTGAACAGGCATGCGCGATGGCAGCTATTGCGCCGCCCTTGGCCGTGCCGTCGAGCTTGGTCAGTGCCAGTCCGGTCACGCCCAGGGCGTCGTCGAACGCCTTCACCTGGGTGACGGCATTCTGGCCGGTGTTGGCATCCAGCACGAGCAGCACCTCGTGGGGCGCACCGGGAATGGCTTTCTCGATGACCCGTTTCACCTTGCGGATTTCTTCCATCAGATGCAGCTGGGTGGGCAGACGCCCCGCAGTGTCTGCGAGCACTACGTCGATATTACGGGCACGGGCAGCGGCGATGGC
>ERZ1645185.1163-NODE-1163-length-10876-cov-9.464375_pt1 | contig 10876 bp, 9 predicted proteins | sample MGYA00575351_ERZ1645185 | MGnify/ENA primary metagenome ERZ1645185 (study PRJEB40838, sample SAMN11284767) | freshwater sediment metagenome | isolation source: river sediment | host: Sediment | place: India: Jana village, Kanpur | collected 2015-12-17 ... | reverse complement strand
CCACGCATCGCCCATCCAGATCCAGTATTCGCCGAACGGGGACTTGTGAATGCGGGTCTTGTCTGCGCTGGGACCCGGGCCGGTATTCAGGCAGGCCACCACGCCAAGAGCAGGTTGCAGGGTGTTGAGCAGAGCGGCAAACGCCGAATCAACGTCGCCGGCCGTCAGGCGCAGGCCGATCACCGTTCCGGCATCGAAAGCCCGTGCGGTCGTTCCTTCTTGTGCGCGCTGCACGTCAGCAAAGATGTCGCTGCCGAGTGCGCGCGTGCGGACCTTGATGATTTCCTTCTGGCCCAGCGCGTTCTCCAGCGTGGCCTTGAACCAGTCGCCAGTGACGCCGGTCCCCATGTTCGCAGGCGGGAACAGATCGCCCAGCGTCGCAGCAACGGCAATCGACGTATCGACGGCCGTGATGGAGGTTGCGAGTGTCGCCCGCGCGTCGTTCTTGAATTGCTGTGCCATGTTGTTCCTGTTTCAGTTCGCCCACGTCTTGAGTGGACGGGCGGGAGCCCATGTCTTCGGCGCCCCGGATGTCGTCGCCCATACGGACGGTGGCCGGCTCTGAACCCATGTCTTGGGTGCCGCCGTTGCTTGCATGAGAACCTTCTTTGCTGGCCGCTCACTCCAGACGGCCGTCTTTGATGAAGGCAGCGAAACCGAGAAGAGCAGCAGCATCAGACGGTCCGTGAGAGCTTCACCTTGACCTCGCCAGCGCCTACGGCGGTGGTGTCGGTGTGCACGGCGTTGCGGGTGATGGCGATGCCAAGGCCGAGCGCGAAGCGGAAGCCCTGGAAGCCAATTGGCAGCGTTGCCACGCCAGGCACACCAGATGCAGCGGCCGGGACTGGGATGGTCATTTCCGGCACGTCGGTGCCTACAGTGGGCGCGGTGGCTTTGTTGTAGAGCTTCACGTAGGCCGGGCTGGCGCCTTCGTTGGTGGCGTAGAACGCATGCACGCCGCTGGTGCCTGTCAGGATCAGGGCGCCGTTGGTGCTGGCTGCGCTGTTGACGAAATACGGGGTTGCTGGCGCTGGCGGGGTGACGGTCGCCGTGACGGTGCCGCTGACGGGCTGGGTGGCGCTGACTTGAGCGGCCGGGATTGGTTCGGTGGCGTAGGTGCCTTGGACAAAGCGCCAGGACTGCGTTCCGCTGGTGCGTGCGGTACACCGAACACGAACCCGCTTCAGTGCGTTGACCGACATCTCCCAGCCGTACACGGGCTGGGCGGACAGGTTTCCTGTGGCCGTTTCAATGGTGTTGGCGTTGGACCGGACAGCCTGAATGCCGAACCAGTTTGTCGCCCCCGTGGCCTCCAGTGATCCCTCGAATGTGACGTTCACCGTGGAGAACGTGCCGGTGCAGAACGCCATGATGTTTGACGCCCGCGAGACATCGCCCTCAACCGTACCACCGGCCACCGGGGTTCCGATGGTGGCCTGAATGGCGGTGATGTCGCCCGTGATGTCTGGGTAGCTGGCCGGCTTGCTGGAGACTTTCAGGCGCTGCTCTTCGTCGGTTGCGAGAAATGCCAGGTCGCCATCGGCAATGGATGGGGCGGCGTCGCTGTCACGGCGGCGAGCAACCAGCCCAACCATGCCGGTACGGCCATCGGCTGCTGGGTCACTGTGGTTTCCAAGGGCTCCGATCAGGGTTTCAAGCAGTGCGCGGGCGGCTTCGAGGGTCGCATCCTTCGCCACATCAGTCCGAAGACTTGCAAGCGTCGCCTCAGTCGCCCCACCCTCTGAAGATGAAGCGCCACCACCAACAACCTTGACGTGCTGAACGTGCGCGCCCGATGTGTCCTGATCCGTGGCAATCCGCGTCTGTGATCCTGGAATCTGGTACATGGTCAGTTGTTCGCGGTCGTTGCCGCTGCGGTCTGGATCTGCGTGCCCAGAATCGCGCTGGCGCGCTGCAGGTAGGCGACGGCCAGGTTCTGGTTGTTCACGCCCTCAAGGTCCGTCAGGTAGGCGTAGTGCGCGGTCAGGCAGAACAGGGCCGTCTGCCATTCGTCGTTCAGGCTGATGTTCCCGGCCACCGTGTCTGCCGTATCGCCCGGTGCTGTCGGGGCAGCGATGTCATCCGGGTACGTCGATGCCTCGAATTCGACCTGAGTACCGGCCACGGCTGGCGGGTAGACCCAGAACGTGCGCGGGTTGCGCAGGTCGTGCATGAAGTGCTTGATCGTGGATGACTGCGCGCGGTTTCTCCATCCGGGTTCTGACGCATCCAGCAGCGCGAGGTCTACCTTCGTGATGTTCGCGAACGGTGAAGCGGTGTTCGAGTGGATGTCGATCAGCAGGTAGGCATTGGCCGGGACGGTCTGCTTCCATCCGTCCACCAGCGACAGCGGTGAAATGACGGCCGTCGTGTCCGGGCGCGCGGTCATGATGTCGCGCTGCGCCTGGTTCATCAGCGGCACAAGCTGGCTGGCCGGCATGCGGACACCCGCCTCATCGTTCAGGATGCGCTGAACGTCCGCGATGATGGTTGATGCCGGGATCGCCATTTCAGAGTCCTGCCTTCTTCACGCGGTGCTCTTTCATTCGCAGAAAGTCCTTGTTCGCGGCGTAGTGCGTGGCTTGAACGAACTGAAGCCCGTCGATGCTGGCCTGATTCAGGTCCGTCCACGGCTGGCGCGGCATGCGCTGCAACTCGGCCCGCGCGCCCTGGGCGATGGCCTTGCCGTGCTCGTTGAACGTGGCGTCATCGACGCCGGTACCGTCAAGCGCCGGCTGCAGGTACAGGGTGAATACCACCACGTCCGTCAGTGCCGGCGCCGGGAAAATCAGGAACTCGGTCGCGCTCTTCTGGTACAGGGCTTCAGTCGTGGGCGTGTTGATCTGCCAGTCGGTCGGCAGGTCGGCCACGTCCATGATCTTGTCGTGGTCCTTGCCGTTGACCGTGTACCGCGCCACCTTCACCAGTTCCTCGCCAGTCAGCAGCGGGAAGTCGTGCAGGTTCTGCACCGCAGGAATGGTCAGCGTGCGCTCGACAACCCACGTCTTGGCCTTGGTGCAGAACTCGCGCGCCGCATCGATCAGAGCTGCGTCAACCGTGGGTGACGGACAGCCCAGCACGTAGGGCATCACGCGCGGATAGAAGTCGGCCCAGACTGCCATCTCAGTCCTTCACCGGGAAAGCTTCGGCCAGCTTCTGGCGAATCTTGTCGGGGCCGCTGTTGCCCACGGCGATGTCGGCTTCCTTGGCGAGCTGCTTCAGGGTGTCCTTGTCGAGGAAGTCCAGCACCAGCGCGCCCTCTTCCGTCTGCATGACGAACTGCGGCTTCTGCGGTTGGTCTTCCTGTGCGGGCAGGCCTTCGGTGGCCGGCGCGTCTTCGGCCGACTCATCGGCAGCGGGTTGCTCAGGCTCTTTCACAGAATCACCAGCCTCGGCAAACACGTCCGGGTGCTTGAGCATGCGAGCGGCCAGCGATTCGTCGCTGATGTCGTGCTCGACGCCAGGTCCCCACGTCAGGCCGGTTTCATTGACGAATGCGTCCTCGAAGTCCTTGACGCCTACGTACTTGATCTTCATCTTGGTGCTCCTGTGAAAAAGCCCCCCGGCCTTGTGGACCGGGAGGCTTCTCTGGTGGTTGCCGATTACTTCACGCCGTTGGCGTTGATGCCGGCGATCACGGTCGTTTCACCAGCAGCCAGAGCAGCGGCCAGGGTGATGACGATCTTGGCTTCGCGCTCGAACTTGACGGGCTTGAAGTTCAGCAACTGAACACCGGTCGTGCCGATGGTCAGCGTGCCGAAGTAGGCGGTACTGCCGGTGAACTCGCCAGCGACTGCCGGCTGGTAGCCGACCGATGCGCCAGCGCTGGACTGCGTGCCGACGATGCGCAGGTCACACACCTCGGCGCCGGCCGGAATGTGGAATTCCAGCGTGTCCGTGGAGGCCAGCGCGCCCGTGTTGGCTGCGGTGTCGGTGATGTAGACCGCGCGGCCATCGCCGGGCATCGACTTGGGGGCAGAGAACTGCCGGGATTTGACGGTTGCCATGTTGTGGCTCCTTGAAAAGTGAAGGGGTTTGAGTCAGGGGCCGAAGCCCCTGAGTGGTCATCAGACGTTGCGCTTGCGCACGACGCTGTGCAGCACGGCCACGCCGAAGTCGGTCGGCTCCAGATCGCCATCGGCGTTCGGGAGGCTCCAGCGCAGCTTCTCTTCCACGCCCATGATTTCGCCGGCCAGTTCGAGGTTGCGCTCGAAGTTGGTACGGGCTTCCAGCAGCGAGTAGGTTTCCTCGCTGGTCTGGTTGCCGCCCGACACGACCGCCAGGGCTTGGGCGCCCAGGAAGATCGAGGTCGCCACTTGGTGGGTGGTGGACAGGCCAGCAGCCACGGTCACGTCGGTTTCCGTCGCGGTCAGGCGGTTGGCAGCAGTGACGTGCTTCACGAGGTCGCCGGCATCGTGGCGGATGGCGTACTGCATCTTGCGGTGCAGGATGCCGTTCCAGAAGATCGGGGCGCCGCTGAACAGCGGGTGCTTGGACAGCTCGCCGTACTTGGCGCGCTGCATGGCTTCTGCCTCGAACTTGCGGATGTTGCCGGTGGCCGTGGTGTCGGTCAGCAGCGCGTCCCAGGCCAGGGGATCGTGATACATCACGCCCTTGATCGGGTCATCGCCAGCGGCCGGGTCGCCCGGGATCATGATCGGCGCCATGCGGACGGTCATCTCGTCCCAGATCGCGGCGAACTCGTCCATGTGCGACAGCTTCAGCGAGTCGGTCGTGGCCACCGATGCCAGTTGCGCGCCGCCTTGGGTCAGGCTCGAACCGTTCACCACCCAATGGCGGTTGTAGGTCGGGGCCTTGATGGCGTTGACCATCATGTCGGCGAACTCGGGATCGGTTGCCAGCGGCAGAACCCAGTCGGTGCCGTCCTGCTTGCCGCGCGCACCAGCCAGCAAGGCCAGGCAACGCTGCCAGCGGAAGGCGGGGATGCCGCGCTTGAGCTGGGCCAGCGCGTTCAGGCGCATCGAGTGGGGCGTGCGCTGCTGGGTCATCTTTCCGCCAGCGGACACCGGGATGGTGGCCATGTCCAGCGTGATGTCCTTGGAGCTGTACTTCAGCGTGGCACCCTTGCCCTCGGCGTTGGTGTCGCCCATGACGGGGCGCAGCTTGACGACGTGTGCGCAGTCAACCTGCACCACATCGCCGGGGCCTTTGGACAGCTCATCGACGCGGACGATGGGCATCTCGGTCGTGGTCTGCTGCTTGAGCTTGCGCATCGCAGCATCGTGGGTGGGCATGGGGCCGGTCAGGGCCGTCATGGGGGTGGGCTGTTTGACAGCCATGGCGGACAGCGCTTTGGAGAACTGCTTGTTCGCCAGCGCGGAACCGCGCGGAACGGAAGTCTGAGACATGGAAAACTCCTAGAAGGATGTGTTCCCCGTCAGTTGGTCATCGGCAGTCGGGCCATGATTTCCTCATCGCTCAACTTGCTGAAGTCCACTTCGGGGGCGGATGCGGGTTGGCCTCCGCCGAAGTCGCTGATGCCTTTCGGCCCTGCGGGCTTGATGGCTGCGATGGCGGCGGCGGGATCGGTACGGGCTGCGGCGGGTGCCGCTTTCACGGGAGCCTGGGCAACGCCGAATGCGCGTTTCGTGCGCTCGGCTGCTTCGGTGAAGCGCTCCAGCAGGGTCTTGCCGGCCCAATCGGGATCGGCTTGCAAGGCGCGGTCGTAGGCGATGGCGCGCTGCAATTTCTCCTGCGAAGCTTCGTCGTGTTGCCAGTTCAGAAGGTCCGGCACTTGGTCCACGAGGTCCTGCACTTCAGGCGAGAACTCGATGGGTTGGAACTCGGCGCTGTTCGCTGGCTGCGGCACGGCGGCGCGCGTCTCGGCGAGTTGCTTGGCGAGTGCCTGCTGTTTGACGTAGAGCTTGTACTGGGCTGGGAAGTCCGCTTTCATGGCTTCCAGCTCTTCCGGCGTGAACTCCTGCTCTTCGGCGGCCACGGGGACGGCCTTGCGCAGTTGTTCGTTCTCCTGGCGCAGTTTCTCCACCTCTTCCTTGGCGCGTTGCTCCGCCCGGCGCGATGCGCGCAGTGCGGCCTTCACGTTGCCCTCGGGCTTCTCAGGCGTCGCGGCCGGCTTTTCCTCGGCGGGTTTCACTTCGGCCGGGGCCTCGGTGGTCTTCGCTTCGGTCTGCGCGGCTGCAGGCGCCTGTTCTTCCGTTGGTGCGGATTCGGCTGGCGGCGTCTCGTCGGCGGCTTGCATCTCACCGTCGTCGTCTGCCGTGATCTGGCTCAGGATGGCTTGCTCTTCACTGTCAAATGCAGGGTGCAGGGGTTCGTTCACTGATGGCTCCTGTCTCGTTTAACGGTCGATCACCGAGGCCTTGCGGCCACCGTCCTTGATCCACACCCGGCGCGTGGACGATTCGCTTCCGGGTGGCTTCCGCTGGTACACATCCATGCAGTGCGGGGCTGCTTGGACGGCGCAATGCAAAAAGCCCGCACGGGGCGGGCTCTCTGCGATTGATGGGGTTGTGTCAGGCGGCGGCTTGCGCCAGGACCTGCTCAAGAATCTGGTCTTCGTTCGCGGCTTCGGTCTGCGCCAGCGACTGCTCGGTCTGTGCCAGCGTGCGGGCGACGTTCGCCTCTGGCTCGCCGGCAACGATTCGGCTGCGCACCAACTCGGCATTGGCAAGGGCTTGCTGCGCGCTGGCGCGGTTGCGCTCTGCGGCGGAAACCTTCTCGTCCAGTGCTGCAGCGGCAAGCTGTGCGGCCTGCTGTTGCTGTGCCTGCATCGCCTGCGCTTGCGCCTGTTCGGCCTGGGCCAGCCCTTCCTTGTCGCTCGGGTCCGGCAGACCGGATGTCTTGCGCAGATCCGATGCGATCTGCTCGCGGTTGCCGATGCTGGTCGATTCGATGTAGGCCGGGGCCAGAACTGCCACCGCGCCGGGGTTGTTGCCCAGCGCCTGGATGATCTGCGAAAGCTGCTGCTGCGCTTGTTGGCGGTAGGCCGGGGTGTTCGGAACTTCGGCCAGTGAGGTCTTGATGGCGGCGTCGGCCACCTGATTGACCGGCATCCCCTCGGGCGTCCAGTCGTTGAGCACCACCACGCGGCGGGTCTTGCCGGAACCGACCGGGACCTGCATGCGCTCGCCCTTGAGGTCTTCCAGAATCTCGTCCACGGCGCACTCGAACGCGATGCGGCGCGCGTATGCGTAGTTGTCGTTCATCTCGCCCATGGACTGCTCGCCCTGCTCGATCAGCAGGCTGTTGGCAATCCCGGACTGCACTTGAGCGCTCCCGAGCTGATTCGTGTACCGGCCGGCCGTGGCCTGGATCAGTTCCTTGCTGTCGGCCATCACGTCGAACTGCTCGCGCTGCATGCTCAGATCGTTGCGGATCTTGATCGCGTTGTTGCTGCGGTTCTGGCGGTTCGGGTTCGTGATCGCCACGAGGTCAGGTCGCATCACGTTGGCGGCGATGTCGGCGATGGTGTTGTAGCGCTCATCCAGCGCGTCGCTGTCCATCTCGACCTGACGGGCCTTGAGCATCCACTGCACACGCAGCCGGCGCTCGTTGTACTCGTCCTGCGGCGCGATCATCCCTTCGATCAAGCCGTAGGGTGAACCGTCCTCGTCGTCACGGAAGGCGAAGAATGGGATGTACGGGAAATGGCGCTTCGTCGTGGCCTCGTCCAGCAGGCGGTGCGGGCCGGCGTACAGCGCGCGGCGCACCTGGCTGGTGATTCCCTTGGTGATCTTGACCAGACCACGGGCAACAGCCTCGACGTGGCGCGGGTCCTTGGGATCGTAGGCAACCTTGCGGGTGCCCATGTGCAGAACAACCACCTCGGCCGGCACGCGATACCAGACTTCGTACAGCCGGATCATCTTGCGCGCGGTGTCCAGCCAGTCCCATTTCTTGACGGTCAGGGAAAACCGGCTCTCGTTCTCGTAGGCGCTGGCCAGATCGTAGTTCTCGGGCTTGCCCAGGTGAGCGCCGTCATCGTCCACGAACTCGGACCATCCCGACACGCTGCGGCGCAGGATTTCCCGATGCTCAGGCATGGTGGCTTCCACCTCGTCCAGATCGACCATGCGCTGGCGAACCACCCAGCGGCAGCGGTGATCGAGCGTGACGCCGACCTGACCGCGCCAGTCCCACCAGATTTCGTCAACGGGAACCGACTCGAACCGGTACGGGTAGGCCAGCGGGTCGCTGCTGCGGCTCACATGAACCCAGCCCAGACCCTTCTTGACCATCGAGGCGTAGCCCTCGGACACGGCCATGTGGGCGCGTGTCTCGCGCTCCAGCTCCTTCAGGCGGTGGCTGACCACCTCGGCCACGTCGGCATAGCTGTCGTCGTCGGCCTCGATCTTCACGTCCGTGCGGCTCTTGGCCTCTTGGCCCAGCACCGAGTTGATGACCGGTCGAATCAGGTTGATTGACCGCTCTTCGAGGTCTTCCTGGCGGATGTGCCAGCGCTGCAGCTCGCTCAGTTGCTTGCCGTCGTAGTAAGCGTTTGCCAGCTTGGCGCGCAGCCTCCATTCGGGCTGCTCCATGCAGTCGCGAATCATCCGCTCCAAGGCGTAGATCGAGAACGCACCTTTCCCCGCGAAGTCACGCGACTTGTCGCCTTCCTGATCTTCGTACTGGGGGGTTGTCTTCATCAAAAGCCTCTCATGCGCCTGAACGCTGCCGCTGTTGTGGTGCTTGCGGCAAGTCCGCGTATCTCTCGGTAGACCTTCGCGGCCTCGTCTTTTTCGGCTGAATGGGTCGTGATCGCCGCCACGCCCTCGCCGCCGCCCATCATCAAATACTGTCCGGCTTCGCAAGGGTGCGACTGCGCGTTCTTCTCTGGCACGTCGCGGTAGCGCTCTTCGCCGCTGATCTGCATCCGCCTGAACTTGTAGGCGCCCTGCATGCCCTTGCGCGTCACCTTGCAGTCGCTGTGGATCAGAAAGCCGGGCTCGCCATCGATCATCCGGCGCAGCGGGTTGGCCACCGCTTCCGTGCGGATCGCAAAGTCGTTCGTGTGTGCCGGTTCGGCCTTGATGCCGTTGGCCTCCAGAAGCTGGAAGACCGTGCTCTCGTCCTTGTCGCCGGCCTGGCGCTGATCGCCTGCCGGGTCGCCAGTGATCTTGCCGATGGTGAATCCGTCCAGCCGCTCGCGGATGAATGTCTTCAGCTCGTTGGCAAAGCGGATCACGCCGGTATCGGTCGTGACCAGCTCGTGCCGCCAGCGCCATTGCCCGTTCACCATGCGCTGGGCAAAGATCGCGGCCGGCGTCAGCCCGAAGTCCAGGCCAATGTGCACCGGCAGGCCCTTGACCAGCTCGAAGTCCTTGCAGTGAACCGAGTCGCGATAGTCCGGGTAAACCGGCTTGCCATCGGCCACGAACCCGTATTCGTTCGCCAGGTTGACCTTGATCCAGCTTTCCGTCTTGCCCTGTGCGCCCTTGACGTAGTAGCCGGTCGGCAGGTTCTGCACGTTCTCGGCCAGCGGGTTCAACTCCCATGGCGCATCGGCACTCTTGCGCATCAGGCCGCCCGGCTGCTTGAGGAACAGCCAGCCCTCGGGCTTGAGTTCTTCGGCGAGGCGGTACAGCCAGTGGTCAGTGTCCGGTGCGTTGGTGTCCCCGAACATCCCGTACCAAGTCGGGTTCATCGGGAAGCGGCCAATCCGCAAGTCCACCATCTCCAAGATCGGGAACATCAGTTCCTTGACCTCGTTCAGCCAGGCGAATGTGAGCTGCATGCCGCGCAACTTCTTCACATGGTCCGGCCGGTCCAGCGCCAGGAAGATCATTTCGGCATCAACCGTGGTCCCGTCGTCCAGCTTGAACTTGAGCCGGTGCGTCGGTGGCTCCAGTCCGCCCTTGGAGAACTTCCCCAAGTCGCCGAACATCTCCAGCCAGTCCTTGATCGTCGTCCCGAACAGATCCGGATAGGTGTTGCGCACCGCCAGGCCGCGTGTCCTGCGCACGCCATCCGAGTCCGGGGCCTGATCCAGCATCACGCGGAACGATTTCCAGCAACTGGCGTTCGTCTTGGACGATCCAAGCGGGCCGGTGATGATGGTCCGCTGCTCTTTGCTCAACAGGTAGCGCTCAAGCGTCGGCCCCTGCGGCTTGTAGGCGTACTCGATTTCAGCCATTTCCAGGCGTTTTGAATACCGACGTACTACTCAGAATGCCGGCGCGGTGTACTGACCCCGCGATTTCGTGACACCCAACAGGTGCAGCATGAATACTTTGGTTCACTTCAAGCCTTCCCGGTGAAGTCCTTGACGCGCACCGTGGGCATCGTCAGCTCGATCTTGTCGTTGTACAGACCCATGTGCCGGAACATCTTGTCCATGGCCGAGTCCTTGCTGTGAAGCTTGACCTCCAGACCGTCCTTGGTTTCCTTGATCCCGGCGAACAGACTTGCGGCGGCTTTGCTGACCTTGCTGGTGTCCTTGAACACCGTGCGCCCGACACCTTCACCAAAGCACTCAGGGCATTCAGGATTCGGGTCCAAACGCTTGTCGTAGCCGATTCCGCCCATGGGGTCGAACTCGCCAGGGTGAGGCTTCCCATCCTCGATAGCCTTGTCGCAGCGGGCCGCGTGATCTGCTTCCGCCCGCTCAAACTCGCCGGCCGTGCGCTGGTAGCGGTGATCCTTGCCCCAGCAGTACCGGCAGCATCCAACGCGGTAGTCCACGAACTCGCGAGGGTCGGCGGTCATGATCGCCCAGGCCTCGCGCAAAGTAGCTTCTGCCGATACTTGGGCCTTTTCTATGGCCGGCTGGCGTAGCGTGGCGATGCGTGCGGCGATCTTGGGGTTATCGATCAGTTCCTTTGCCGTCCGGTTCTGAGTCGCTTCGTTCTTGGTTGTGACGTTGTAGGCGCGTCGATATGCCTCGGTCGCATTCCCT
>ERZ1645185.1162-NODE-1162-length-10884-cov-5.545572_pt1 | contig 10884 bp, 9 predicted proteins | sample MGYA00575351_ERZ1645185 | MGnify/ENA primary metagenome ERZ1645185 (study PRJEB40838, sample SAMN11284767) | freshwater sediment metagenome | isolation source: river sediment | host: Sediment | place: India: Jana village, Kanpur | collected 2015-12-17 ... | reverse complement strand
CAGCGCTATTTCCAGGCCAACGCCAAGGCGATCGATACCGCGACCCAGTTGTCGCAGACGATCGTCAACCTGCGCACCTGATCCGGACCTGAGCCATGGACCGCCTGATCTGGACCGCCGTCACCGGCATGAACGCGTCGATGACGCGGCAGCGGATGATCGCCAGCAACATGGCCAACGCCCAGACCACCGGCTTTCGCGCCGAGGTCATGGCGCAAAGCCCGCTGACGCTGGACGGGCCCAGCCTGGAGGTGCGGGCGATGAACCAGGCACTGGTCAAAGGCGCAAGGATGGAAGCCGGAACCGTGACCCAGACCGGCCGCGCGCTCGACGTGGCGCTCAACGGTTCGGCGTTGCTTGCGGTCCAGGCGGCGGATGGAGGCGAGGCCTACACACGGCGCGGCGACCTGACTCTGTCCCCCAACGGCGTCTTGGTGACTGGCGACGGTGCCACCGTGCTGGGCGAGGCGGGACCGGTTTCGGTGCCGCCGGGATCGACCGTGTCGATTGGGCCGGATGGCGCCGTTCTGGCCGCCAATCCGGCCGATCCCGCCGCCCCGCCGCAGCAGATCGCCCGATTGAAACTGGCCACCTGGCACGGCAGCCGGATCGAGAAGGGCCTCGACGGGCTGTTCCGCGTGCCGGACGGCGGCGTCCTGCCGCAGGATGCCGAAGCCAGCCTGACCCCCGCCGCGCTGGAAGGATCGAACGTCAAGACCACCGAAGTGCTGGTCGAAATGGTCGAGGCCCAGCGCCTTTACGACATGCGCACCAAGCTGATCGCCACCGCCAAGGAGCTCGACGAGCAGGGCGCCAGCCTGATGCGGATCGCCTGAGAAAGGACCTGACCCATGCCAACTTCCGCCATGCACGTGGCCCGCACCGGGCTTGAAGCGCAGGACGCGCGGATGCGCGTCATCGCCAACAACTTGGCCAATATCGGCACCACCGGATTCAAGCGCGACCGCGCCAATTTCGCCACGCTGGCCTACCAGGACGCGCGGATTGCCGGGCAGCAGAGCTCGAACGAGACCGCCTATGCCACCGGGCTTAACCTTGGCACCGGGGTATCGGTGCAATCGACCACATCGATCACCACGCAGGGCACGCTCAACGCGACCAGCAACGCGCTCGACCTGGCTCTCGACGGCGACGGCTATTTCCAGGTCCAGCTGCCCGGCGGCAAGCTGGCCTATACCCGCGCGGGCAACTTCACCCGCTCGGCCGAAGGCACGTTGGTGACCGCACAGGGTTATCCAGTGCAGCCGGCGATCACCATTCCCGAAGGCGCCAGCGCGATCGCGATTGGCCCGGACGGTACGGTCTCGGCCACCACTTCGGGCAGTTCGGCTCCGACCGAGCTGGGCCAGATCACTCTGGCCAGCTTCGCCAATCCGGCGGGTCTGCAGGCCCTGGGTGACAACTTTCTGGCCGAAACCGCCGCCAGCGGCCCCGCTCAGGTCGGCCCCGCCGGAGACAACGGGCGCGGCTCGATCCGCCAGGGGATGCTCGAAGGATCGAACGTCAACGTGGTCGAAGAACTGGTCGACATGATCGAATGCCAGCGCGCCTACGAGGTCAATTCCAAGATGATCTCGTCGGTCGACGAAATGCTGCGCAACGCGAACCAGACGCTGTGACCCCGATGCGCGTCCCGATTGTCCTGTTCATCGCGGCTCTTGCCGCCCCCGCCTTTGCCGGACCGAAGCCCAAGCCGGGGTTCGAGCCTGCCGTGCCGATCAACCAGCCGGCACCGCGCGCGGCCGATGGAGCGATCTTCAACGTCGCGGCGGGCTATGCCCCGCTGGTCACCGGCCACCGCGCCCGTGCGGTGGGGGATCCGGTCACCATCGTGCTGGTCGAGAACACGACCACCTCCAAATCGGCCGGGTCCAAGACCGACCGCAGCGGCGGCTTCGGCATCACCCCGCCCACCGCGGGGCCGCTGTCGTTCCTCAACCCCAACGCCCTTAACGCCAGCGGCAACTCGTCGTTCAAGGGACAGGGAAATGCCACGCAGACGAGCGCGCTCGCCGGCGAGGTATCGGTGACCATCGCCGAGGTCCGGGCCAACGGCACCGCCCTCGTCCGCGGAGAAAAGCGCTTGCTGCTGAGCCAGGGCCAGGAATGGATCCAGTTTTCCGGCATCGTCCGGCTGGCCGATCTCGACGCGGAAAGCCGGGTCGTCTCGGGCCGGGTCGCCGATGCGCGGATCGAATACGCCGGCAACGGCGCGGTCAGTCGCGCCAGCCGCGAGGGCTGGCTGTCGAAGTTCTTCAACGCCATTTCGCCGTTCTGAAGGGGGATGACGATGCGCCTTCTTTCCGCCCTTGTCCTCGCTCTTGCAGCCCTGCCCGCCCACGCCGAGCGCGTGCGCGATCTCGGCGCCTTCCAGGGCGTGCGCTCCAACCAGCTGACCGGTTACGGGGTGGTCGTCGGGCTCAACGGGACCGGCGATGACAGCCTCGAATACCTGACCCAGGCCATGAAGGGCGTGTCGGGCCGCGTCGGCGTGCAGCTTCCTGCCGGGATCAACCCCAGCCTGAAGAACGCAGCGGCGGTGATGATTACCGCCGACCTGCCCGCTTTCGCCAAGCCGGGCCAGCGGATCGACGTCACCGTCTCCGCGATCGGCAAGGCCAAGAGCCTGCGCGGCGGGGCGCTGATCTTGTCGCCGCTCTATGGCGCGGACGGCCAGATCTACGCGATGAGCCAGGGCAACCTGGCGGTCGGCGGGCTTGGCGTGTCCGGCGCGGACGGGTCCAAGCTGACCGTCAACGTGCCGACCGTGGGACGTATCGCCGACGGCGCCAGCGTCGAGCGCGCGGTCGCCACCGGGTTCGACAGCGCCGATGCGCTGCGCTGGAACCTGTTCCAGGCCGATTTCCAAACCGCGACCCGGGTGCGCGACGCGATCAACAAGCGCTGGCCGGGGTCGGCCACCATTGATGACGGGGTCACACTGGCGTTGCAGCTGCCGCTTGCCGCCGATGCCCGCGCCAGCCGGATGGCGGCGATCGAGATGCTCGACGTTTCGCCCGCCGAGGCGCCGGCACGCGTCGTGGTCAACAGCCGCACCGGCACCGTGGTGATTTCCAGCGCGGTCCGCCTCGCCCCTGCCGCGATCAGCCACGGCAAACTGACCGTTCGGATCGACGAGAGCCCGACCGTGGTCCAGCCCGCCCCGCTCAGCCGCGGCCAGACTGCGCAGCAGGAGGACAGCAAGCTGACCGTCGAGGAAGCCGGCGGCCACGTCGCGCTGATGAAGCCCGGGGCCTCGCTGGCCAGGCTGGTCGATGCGCTCAACGCTCTGGGTGTCGGCCCTTCGGACCTTGTCGCGATCCTCGAGGCGCTCAAGCAGGCCGGGTCGCTCAAGGCCGAAATGGTGGTGCTGTGAATCCGATTTCCGTCCCTTCGCTGCCGCTCGGCACGCTGCCGCAAAGCCATGGAACCCGGCGCGACGAGCTGGCCCATGCCGCGCGCCAGTTCGAGGCGATCTTCGTGCGCCAGATGCTGAACGAAGCGCGCAAGACCGATCTCGGCGGAGACGCCCTGCTCGGCGGCCAGGGCCTCGACACATTCCGCCAGATGCAGGACGATCGCTTTGCCGACCTTGCCGCCGACACCGGTGCCTTCGGGTTGGCCAAGATGATCGAGGCGCAGCTTGCGACGCAGATCAAGGACGGGGGATAACCCATGGCCTCCGACCTCTTCACCATCGGTTCCAGCGGGGTCCGAGCGGCGCGCGCGGCGCTCGACATCACCGCGCAGAACATCGCCAACGCCGGAACCGCAGGTTATGTCCGCCGCTCGGTCCGGCTGTCCGAGCTGGCCACCGCCGGCGGCTGGCAGCGGCTGAGCGACCTGTCGCTGTCGGGCGTGCGCGTCGATGGCATCGTCCGCAACGCCGACCTGTTCCGCCAGGCCGAGGTGCGCCGCACCGGGGCCGACGCGGCGCGCGCGCAGGCCGAGCTGGCGGGCTTGCAGAACGCCGAGGCCGCGCTGGAAAGCGCCAACCTGTTTCCGGCTATGACCGCCTTCGAAGGCTCGTTGCAGCGCTTGGCCACCGATCCCGTCGATCCGGCCCTGCGCGCCGCCGTGCTGGAAGATGCACGCACCCTTGCCAGCACCTTCGGCCTTGCCGCACGAAGCCTCGATGAAGCCGCGACCAGCCTGCGCTTCGAGGCAAGCGATGCGGTCAGCCAGGTCAACGTGGCCGCAACCGAACTGGCGCGGGTCAATCTGCAGCTGGCGCGCAGCCAGCCCGGGACCAGCGATCACGTCGCGCTGCTCGACCGGCGCGACAGCCTGCTTTCAAGCCTTTCCCAACAGGTCGACATCAGCACGACCATCGGCGCAGACCAGCAGGTCGAGGTGCGGCTCGGCGGCGCGAGCGGCCCGCAGCTTGTGATCGGCGGCAGCGCTTCGCCCTTCGCCATGACGACGGCAGGCGACGGCACCATCGCGTTCACGCTGGGGGCGGCACCGGTCACCCTTGCGGCCGGATCGCTGGCCGGCAAGGCCCAGGCCCTTGTCGCGCTGCGCGACACCCATGCCAGTCTCGACGCCATCGCCGACAGCCTGATCGCCAGCGCCAACGCCGCCCAGTCCGGCGGTGTGGCGCTGGACGGCAGTCCGGGGCAGCCGATTTTCAGCGGGGCCGGTGCATCGGGGATTGCGCTTGCCCTCACCTCGGGAGCCCAGCTCGCCACGGCTCCGGCCGGGGCGGGAGCGGGCAGCCGCGACCCGGCGAACCTTCAGGCGCTGCGCAGCGCTCTCGGCAGCGCCGATATCTCCGGCCAGATCAGCGGTTTGCTTTTCACCGCCTCCAGCGCGGTGGCCGGCCGCAAGACCACCGCCGAAGCGCTCGACACCATCGCCGCCTCGGCCCGCATCGCGTTCGACAGCCAGTCGGGGGTCGACCTCGACCAGGAAGCGGTCAACCTGGTCCGTTACCAGCAGGCGTTCCAGGCCAGCGGCAAGGCGATTCAGGTTGCCTCGACCATCTTCGACACCCTGCTGTCGCTGAAGTGACCCCAGCCGGAGAGCCGCGATGACCATGATCAGCACTAACGCCTTCTATGACCGGACCAGCCTGTCGCTGTCGGGCCTGCGCGCCCAGGCCGAACGGCTGCAGGCGGCGATCGGCAGCGGGCAACGGTTGGGCGCGGGATCGGACGATCCGGTTGCGGCGGCGCGGCTGCGCAGCCTGGCCCGGGCGCAGAGCTTCTCCGAAATCGACACCACCGCCGCGGCCCGCGCCGCGTCGGACCTGACGCTGACCGATTTCGCGCTGTCCGCCTTCGCCGGCACAGTAATCCGGGTCCAGGAACTGGCAACCCAGGCCGCCAACGGCGTGCTGACCCAGGACCAGCGCGCCGGCATCGCCACCGAACTCGGCCAGCTTCACGGCGAGCTGGTCCGCCTGGTCAACACGCGCGACAGCGCCGGTCACGCGCTGTTCGGCGGCGAGACGGCGGGGCAGGCCTATGTCCTCGATGCCAGTGGCAATCCGGTCTATGCCGGCACCGCCAGCGCTGGCGAGATCGCGCTGGGCGACGGGCAGAGCGTGACCCGCGGGGTCACGGGGCCTGAAGTGCTGACTTTTGGCGGGACCGACCTGTTCGCCGTGATCAAGGGGTTGGCCGATGCGCTGAACGGCGCCGCGGCCGATCCTGCCGCCGCCGCGCGCGGCGCGCTGGGCTCGCTCGACACCGGGCTGGAAACCATCACCACGGCGCAGACCGTGGTCGGCGCGCGGCTCAACTGGATCGACCTGACCACAGAACGCCGCACCCAGCTGTCCGAGCAGCACAGCAGCGAGCAGGCCGATCTGGGCGGTACCGACATCGCCGAAACGGTCACCCGGTTGCAGCAGACGATGACCGTGCTCGAAGCCAGCCAGGCGAGTTTTGCGAAGCTTGCCTCGCTGTCGCTGTTCGACCTGCTGCGCTGACATTTTTCCAGGGGGCTAAGCAATGTACGCCGGTATCGGGATCGTCATTCTGCTTGTCATGGTGTTCGGGGGCTTCGCCTTGACCGGCGGTGCGCTCGGCCCGGTGATGCACGCGATCCCGCACGAAATGCTGATCATCCTCGGCGCGGCTGCCGGGGCGCTGGTCACCGGCAACAACATGCACGGGATCAAGGCGTTCTTCGGCGGCTTCGGCAAGGTCTTCAAAGGCCCGAAGCACACCAAACAGGACCACATCGACGCGATCATCCTGACGACAAAGCTGATGAAGCTGCTGCGCGCCGAAGGCCCGGTGGCCTTGGAAAGCCATGTCACCGAACCCCAGCACTCCGCCCTGTTTGCCGAGTTTCCGCGCCTGCTGGCCAACAAGCCGCTGACCGCGCTGATCTGCGACACGCTGACGCTGATAGTCGTTTCATCGGGCACGCTGGAAGTCCACGCCGTCGAGGAGGTGATGGACAACGCGATGAAGACCCATTTTCACGAGCTGCACGAACCGCAGCACGCGCTGCAGAACCTGGCCGACGCGCTCCCCGCGCTGGGTATCGTCGCGGCCGTGCTGGGGGTGGTGAAGACCATGGGTTCGATCGACAAGCCGCCCTCCGTGCTGGGGGGGATGATCGGATCGGCGCTGGTCGGGACCTTCATGGGGGTGCTGCTGGCCTATGGCATCGTCGCGCCGATGGCCGGGCGGCTAAAGCAGGTGATCGAAGCGGACGAGCAGATCTTCCACGCGGTGAAACAGGTGGTCATCGCCTCGCTGCACGGCTGGCCCCAGCCGCTGGTGGTGGAAAGCGCGCGTTCGGGCCTGGGCCACGATTTCCGCCCGGGCCTGTCCGAACTGCTCGACGCGATGCGCGGGCGGTAAGAGGGCACCATGGCCAAGGCACCCGCGCCCGGCAAGGCAGAGCTGCCGCCGCCGATCATCGTCAAGAAAGTCACCGTGGTCGCCGGCGGCCATCATGGCGGCGCGTGGAAGGTGGCCTATGCCGACTTCGTCACCGCGATGATGGCCTTCTTCCTGCTGCTGTGGCTGCTGGGCGCGACCACCGAAAAGCAGCGCAAGGGCATTGCCGACTATTTCACCCCGACGCTGGTCAAGCTCAAGGAGCAGAGCGCCGGATCGAACGGGTTGCTGGGCGGCAGCTCGATCACCGATGTCGACAATTATCCCAACCGCGCCGGGCAGACCGGAACCAAGACGATGACCATTCCGCGCGACGCCACCGGCGGACCCAAGGAGGGCGCGGAGCGGGTCAAGCGCATGCAGGCGATGCAGCAGAAGCTGGCCGCGCGGCTGGAACAGGATGCGCGCCTGGCCCGCCTGGCCAAGCAGGTGCGGTTGGTCGACACCACCGAAGGGATCCGCATCGATCTGGTCGACGACGCCGACTTTTCGATGTTCCAGCTCGGCACCACGGTGCTGACCCCCGATGCCGGCAAGCTGCTCGACGCGATCGGGACCATGCTGGCGGGCGAAATGGGTTCGCTGTCGATCCGCGGCCACACCGACGCTCTGCCGTGGAACGGCGGTCCCGGCGCGAACAACTGGTCGCTGTCCGCCGGCCGCGCCGAGGCGACCCGCCAGGCGCTGATGCGCCACGGCATCGCCGAACCCCGCTTCCGCCGCATCGAAGGCGTCGCCGACCGCGAACCCCTGGTCCGCGACAAGCCCGACGACCCGCGCAACCGGCGGATATCGGTGCTGCTGATGCGCTAGCCGAAGATGAAATCGCTGGCCGTCAGGCTCGACAGCTGCACGCCTTGCAACACGATCAGGTTGCCGTTGCCCAGATCGATGGCCCCGTCGCTCCCATTCTGGTGAAAGCCGTTCGAAACCTGATCGAATGTCATCCACGACCCGATTAGCTGGATCCGGTCCTGCCCCTGAACGAAGTCTCCGATGACGTCAGCCCCCGAAGTGCCTTCGAACACAAAGGTATCGGATCCGGCTTCGCCGAACAGGACGTCGTTGCCGCCCTTGCCGTTGATCGTATCGCTGCCATCGCCGCCCAGCAGCCAGTTGCCGCTGGCCGAACCGGTGAGCGCGTTGTCCAGCGCGTTGCCGACGCCGAAGGATGTCGTCCCTTCAAGAACCAGGTTCTCGACATTCGCGTACAGATAGACGCCGGCATTCGGCACGAGCACGTCGGCGTGCACGGTATCCGTGCCGCCCGCTTCGGCTTCATAGGTCAGGTCATCACCGGTATCGACCCAGTAGGTATCGTTGCCCGATCCACCATCGAGCAGATCGTAATCGGCAAGTCCGGAGTTCGCGTAGAGTGTGTCGTTGCCGTCCCCGCCGACTAGGATGTCGGTGACGAAAGTGGGTCGAAAGTCCACGGGTATGACCCTGATGCCATCCCACGTCGTACCAAGAGCATCCGCGAAAAGGACGTCGTCGCCATCTTCGCCATAGATCGCATCACCACCTTGCTCACCATAGAGCGTATCGTTGCCAGTCCCGCCCAGCAGATAGTCGATGCCGAATCCGCCATGGAGCGCATCGTTGCCGCTTTCACCGAAAACCTGGTCGTTCTGCTCAGCAGCCCAGATCACATCGGCACCGCCGCCGCCAAGCAGCAGATTTGCGCCGACATTGCCCCAGATCTCGTTGTCGGATTCGTTTCCTACAGCAAAGTGATTGGCTGTACCCATGATCTGAAGCCAATCCAGGTGGTCGTACATGTAGAAGCTTTCATGCGCGTACACCCGGTCATATCCTTCGCCGGCAAACTCGAAAATGCGGTCATCCTGGCGGTAGACAAAATAGGAATCGTCGCCCTCTCCCCCATAAAGATCGTCCGCCTCGCCGGATGCCGTTCCGGAAAGCCAGTCGCCCCCTTGTTCGCCATAGAGCAGGTCGTGGCCTCCTTGACCGTAAAGCCAGTCGCTGTCGGCGCCGCCCCAAAGGTTGTCGTCCCCCCAGCCCCCATAAAGGTTATCCGATCCTCCGAGTCCGCGTAGGACGTTATCCAGTTCGTTGCCGGTCAACCGGTTGGAGTATTGATTGCCGGTCGCATCCGCTGATACCCCGGCTGCAATTTCCAGGATCGAAACCCCAAATGTCAGCGTGTAAGTGCAATATGTTATGACCTTATTGCCAAAGCCCTCATCCTGAATCACGTCATTGCTGTCGCGAACGACATAGGTGTCGTCGCCAAGCCCGCCGATCAGTACGTCGGAGCCGTCGCCACCATCGAGAAAATCGTCGCCGTCACCACCTATCAGTGTATCTACGCCCGTGTTGCCAATCAGGGTATCGCGGCCGGCACCACCTTCGAGGCGCGATCCGAGCAACATCATGTTCGCTGCTGAAGGCGATGCCGACATGGAAATATTCAAGACATACGAAGGCGAATAGGCGTTGCTGACCGTGACATGGGTGTGAACCATCAGAAGAACGACCTGATTGTTTGATACGGTTGTGTAGGACATGTACGGGTCAAGGGTGCTGCCGCTCCCGGGATCCAGTGTGCCGCCGTCCAGATTCGATGCGAGGGTCACGCCCGCCGGGTCGCTGAGCACGAATCCCATGTCCGCTGCAAAACTGTTGTCGATATCGAAGGTTACCAGTGTTCCCGCTGTCGGAACGACGACCTCGAAGTAGCGGAAGTTCGTGCTATATTCCGGCACGATCAACGTGGCGGTCACGATACCTGGGCCCGTGCGCACAGTCGGATCGTTCTCGTGCGTTGAAAATGTCGTAACACGTATGGGGGAGGGCGATGATATACCGTCCGAACGCCCGACTTGAACATCGAACGTACTCACATCGGCAAGTTGACCGGCACGAGCATAAAGCGTGTCATTGCCATTTCCCCCAACGGCATTTTCGATCGAGACCAGACTATCGCCGCCCGAGCCGATCACTGTTCCAGCCTGCAAATCGATCGTAAGGTTCTCGGTTACGCCATAGTAAGCGACCGTGTCCCAGCCTGCACCGCCGTTTATAAGATTGCTGACTGAGTTAGCCACCAACCGGTCATCTCCAGCTCCGCCGACTGCGTTCTCAATGATGGCGCCCGCGGCAATTGTAAAACCTCCCAGAACTCCAACCAGGCGAGACACATAACCTCCGGCCCCTGGCCCAAACTGCAGATTGGCCTCCCGCAGATCGATAATCGCGTCGGCAATCGCCCCCGCCGCGCTGATAGTGTCAGCTCCGCCGCCGTCCCAGATGCAGCGCCATCCGGTTCCAGCCATATTGGCTTGAGGCAGGGCGTACTGCGTCGCCCCTGCGTTCGTCGCCGTGTTGGCCCCATAAAGTAGCTGGATGGCCGCGATGTCGAACGCCATCGGACCGTATTCCCAGCCCCACTCGTCACTGGGCGACAGGCCAACCTCCACATAGCCGCCGTTATAGCTCATCACGCTGAAAATGCCCTGGTTCTGATTGTTTGAACCAGTCGAGAACGGATCGTTCACGCCCGGGAACACCGGATCGTCAACCGGATCGCCTTCATCGTTATGCGGATGCAGCAGACCCAGCCCGTGGCCGATCTCGTGCACGAAGGTTGAGTGGGCCATGCTGCCCGCGCCCGTCGTCGCGGTCGAGTAAATGCCGCTTGCCACGTTGTATTCGCCGGTCAGCGTCCCGGCGAACGGAAGGTTGTGCGATCCCAGGATATTGGCGGCTTCGTTCGAGAAACCTTCCACCCAATCGTATGTTGTATTTGCCGCGCTGTAGGCACCGGAAGCCTCGACAAAGGTGATGTTGGCAACGGCCGACCACGATTGCAGCGCCGCTTCGAACGAGGCCCGCCGGCCGAACTGCGCCCAGATCGCGCCGCCGTGATCGCCTGTATCGCCGGGCGCCCCCCGCAAGACATAGGTAATCACTGTCCCGGGTACATAGGCCACGCCGCTCAACAGCGGATTGACGAATACATTGCTGGAAGTCGCCGTTT
>ERZ1645185.1161-NODE-1161-length-10902-cov-7.500599_pt1 | contig 10902 bp, 9 predicted proteins | sample MGYA00575351_ERZ1645185 | MGnify/ENA primary metagenome ERZ1645185 (study PRJEB40838, sample SAMN11284767) | freshwater sediment metagenome | isolation source: river sediment | host: Sediment | place: India: Jana village, Kanpur | collected 2015-12-17 ... | reverse complement strand
GGCCGGCGTCCACTTCGCGGGTCACGGTGGCGGTGTCGCCTTCGACCGCGACGGCGCTGGCGAAGGTGGCCTGCGGACGGCCCCACAGCGTGGCCAGCATCTGGCCGGTCTGGTTGGCGTCGTCGTCGATGGCCTGTTTGCCCATCAGCACCAGGCCCGGCTGTTCCTTCTCGACCAGCTTCAGGAACGCGCGCGCGGCGGTCAGCGGCTGGATGGCGGAATCGGTGACCACGTGGATGGCGCGGTTGGCGCCCATGGCCAGGCCGTTGCGGATGTGCGCCTGGCAGTCGGCCGGGCCCAGGGTGACCACCACCACTTCCGTGGCCAGGCCCTTGTCGCGCAGACGCAGCGCTTCTTCCAGCGCGATGTCGTCGAACGGATTGGCCGAGAGCTTGACGCCGTCGGTGACGACGCCGGAGCCGTCCGGCTTGACTTGGATGCGCACGTTGTAATCGACCACGCGCTTGTAACCGACCAGGATCTTCATGAAAAGGCCTCGAAAAGGAGCGAAAGCGGGGAAATCAGCCCTGTATTCTAGCGTAAAAGGCCGGTTTCACGCATGCGCACGGCCTGAAGCCGGCCCGGAATCAAAGGCTTAGGCGGCGCTTCAGGGCGGCGACGAAGCGTTCCGCGGCGCCGTCGGCGGTGTACAGGAACAACGAGGGCTCGGTCAGCTCCAGCTCCAGCAGGCAGGGCTTGCCGTCTTCGTCGCGCAGTAGGTCGATGCGGGCGTACAGCAGCGGCGCATCCAATCCGAACAGGCCAGGCAGGGCATCGACGATGCCGCGCGCCAAGGCGTGTTCGTCTTCCGAGGGCACGCGCGGGGTGATCTGCTCGGGCGCGAACAGGTGGTTGGTCGGGCCTTCGCCCCGGCGCAGCAGCGGGCCTTTGCGGATGGCGTGCGAGTACATGCCGTCGAAGAACAGCAGGGCGGTCTCGCCGGCCTCGTCGACCCGCGCCAGATACGGTTGCAGCAGTACGCTGCGGTTCTTCAGCTGCAGGCGCTTGATGTGCATTAGCGCGGCCTCGGCCTCTTCCCGGCCGTAACGTTGGGCGTCTTTCGAGCCGGCGCCGACCGCCGGCTTGACCACGAATTCGGCATGCGCGAATTCGTCGAGGAACGCGCGCAGGCCGTCTTCGGTGTGCTGTTCGGGCTCGATGAAGCGGCTCGGCACCGTGCGGATGCCTTGCGCGGCCAGACGCTGCAGGTAGTGCTTGTCGGTGTTGCTTTCGATCACTTCCAGCGGGTTGGCCAGCGTGCTGACCGCCGACACCCGGCGCGCCCAGTCCAGGAATTCCGGCAGTTTCTCGATGTAATCCCAGGGCGAACGGATGACCGCGGCGCGGTACTGCGACCAATCCGCGAAGGCGTCGTCCCAGTACACGATACGGTGCGCCACGCCGGCGGCGTCGAGCGCGGCCGACAGCGGCGCCAGATCCTCATCCAGGGCGTGGGCGGCGGCGACGGAGACGAGGGCGAGCATGGCGTGTCCTTACAGGTTCTGGTAGTTCGGGCCCGAGCCGCCTTCCGGCGTGACCCAGTTGATGATCTGGTACGGGTCTTTGATGTCGCAGGTCTTGCAGTGCACGCAGTTGGCGGCGTTGATCTGCAGGCGTTTGCCGGCGTCGTCCTGCGCGATCTCGTACACGCCGGCCGGGCAGAAGCGCGTGCACGGGTTGCCGTATTCCTCGGCGCATTGGGTGATGCAGATGTCGGTATCAGCCACCTGCAGGTGCACCGGCTGGTCTTCGTCATGTTCGGTGGCGGCGAAGTACACGCCGGCCAGCCGGTCGCGCGGGGCCAGCGTGCGCTCCACGTAATCCGGCGCGGCCGCGGTGATCTCCGAGAGCTTCTTCAGGCTCGACCAATCCGCGCTGACCTTCAGCGTCCACGGCGACAGGCCGCCGGTGACGGTTTCCCACGCCGAGTTCAGCAGGCCGAACCAGCGGCCCTTCTTGAAGCCGGGCTTGAAATTGCGCACTTTCTTCAGCTCGGCCATCACGGCCGAGGCGCGCAGCTTGGCGTCCCAGCCGGCGGCCTGGTTGCCGTTGCCGGCCAGGTGCTCGGCGGCCAGCATGCCCGAGCGTAGCGCCTGGTGCACGCCCTTGATCTTCGGCACGTTGAGCAGGCCGGCCGAACAGCCGATCAGCAACGCGCCGGGCATCTCCACGGTCGGCAGGCTCTGGTAGCCGCCGGTGACGATGGCGCGCGCGCCGGCCGACAGGATGGTGCCGCCTTCCAGCAGCGGCTTCACCGTCGGGTGGTGCTTCCATTGCTGGAAGGCCTCGTACGGCTGGTAGTTCGGATCGCGGTAGTCGAGGCCGGACACGAAGCCGAGCGCGATGCGGTTGCCGTCCAGGTGGTACAGGAAACTGCCGCCGTAGGTCGAGGCATCGAGCGGCCAGCCCAGGCTGTGCACGATCTTGCCCGGCTGGCTGACGCCGTCGCGCACCTGCCAGAGTTCCTTGATGCCGATCGAGTAGCTCTGCGGGTCGCAGTCGGCATCGAGTTTGAAGCGGGCGATCAGCTGCTTGCTCAGGTGGCCGCGCGCGCCTTCGGCCAGCACCGTGGTCTTGGCCTTGATGTCGATGCCCTGGGTGTAGGTCGGCTTGTGCGAACCGTCCTTGGCCACGCCCATGTCGCCGATGCGCACGCCGCAGACCGCGCCGGTGTCGTCGTACAGAACTTCCGAAGCCGCGAAGCCCGGGTAGATTTCCACGCCGGCCGCTTCGCAGTGCGGCGCCAGCCAGGCGCACAGCGCGCCGAGCGAGACGATGACGTTGCCGTGGTTGGCCATCTGCGGCGGCGTGACCGGCGATTTGAAGCCGCCGGTCTTGGTCAGGTACCAGAATTCGTCGTCGGTGGCCGGCACGCAGACCGGCGGCGGGTTGTCGCGCCAGCCCGGCAGCAGTTCGTCCAGCGGCGCGGTCTCGATCACCGCGCCGGACAGCGAGTGCGCGCCGATGGCCGAGGCCTTCTCGATGACGCAGACGCTCAATTCGGGATTCTTCTGCTTCAGGCGCAGGGCGAAGGCCAGGCCGGCCGGGCCGCCGCCCACGGTCAGTACGTCGTATTCCATCACATCGCGTTCGGACATGGGTCACCTCGTGGATATCGGCTTATTGTCGCGGTTTCACGCGCATTGGGCAATAATCGCCGGATGTTCCGTACCGACAATTCCGACGCCCTGCAGGCTTTGCCGATCGCCGGCGGCGCGTTGCGTTACGCCGAGGCCTTCCTCTCGCCGGCCGAGGCCGACGCGTTTTTGGCGGCGTTGCTGCGTGAGGTGCCCTGGAAACAATCGGAAATCCGGCTCTACGGCCGCACGGTGCGCGAGCCGCGGCTGGGTTGTTGGATGGGCGATGCGGGCGCGGTATACCGCTATTCGGGCACCGTATTCCGGCCCGAGCCGTGGATCGCGCCGGTGCTCGGCTTGAAGCGGGCGGTCGAGGCCGCCACCGGCCACGCGTTCAACAGCGTGCTCCTGAACCTGTACCGCGACGGCCGTGACGCCATGGGCTGGCACAGCGACGACGAGCCCGAGCTCGGCCCCGAGCCGGTGATCGCATCGCTGAGCCTGGGCGGCGTGCGCCGCTTCCTGCTGCGCGAACGGCAGGCCGGCGCGCGTTCGTCGGGTATCGCGCTGGCGCACGGCAGCCTGTTGGTGATGGCGGGCGATCTGCAGCAACGCTACCGGCATGCGGTGCCGCGCACGGCCAAACCGGTGGCGGCGCGCGTCAACCTGACGTTCCGGCGGATCCTGGGCTGAGTCCGGGTCGGCTTATTTGGCCTTGCCGTGGCCGTTGGCCAAGGTCCAGCCGATGATTTCGCCGTTGACCGCGGCCAGGCCCTGCTCGAGCGCGCGCACCACCTCCGGCACGTGCTTGCCGGCGGCCGGCACGTCGGCGCTGAAGGTGCGGATGGCGATGACGCGGTTGCCGGGGTACTGCAGCAGTTTGGCGTGGATGCGGATGCTGGCCTGCGGAATCCGGGCGCCGGGCGTATATACCGCCTCGAACTGGCGGATATCCAGCAACAGCGCGACCTCTGCCGGCACGCCGCTGTTCTGGCGCGCGACGGTCCTGATCCGGCCGGAGTTCTCGAAGTCCTCGACCAGCGCGGTCTGCACCAGGTCGGGCAGGGTATCGGCCCAGTTCGCGCCCTTGTACACCTGCAGCACGTTCGGCGTCGGCCGCACCGCGATGCGGTTGGTGTCCAGGAAGGCGTTGGTGTTGGGGCGGATGACGGTCAGCGACCAGTCGGCGGATTTCCAGCGTTCGTCCTGCGCGGTTTCCGGACGCAGGCTGTAGGTGGTGATCGGGTCCGGTTCCTTGATCAGCGACAGGCAGCCGCCCAGCATCGCCAGCAACAGGGCGGCCAGCGGCAGGCGGAAACGACGGATGGACACGGCGCTCATGGTTTGAATTCCTCGGTGGCGTTCTTGCCGGTGATCAGCGCGTTCGGCTTCTGCTCGATTTCCGCGCTCAGCCGGCGCAACTGCTTGAGCAGGGTGCGCAGTTCGGCGATGGCCGGGCCGACCTGGGCCAGTCCCTGCTGCGAGAAGTTGTCGATGGCGTCGCCGTTGGTTTCCAGGATGCGGTTGGCGTTCTTGCCCAAGGCCTCGTACTGCACCAGGGTGCGGTCGAGCTTGGCGATCAGGTCCGGCAGCTGGTCGGCCACGCCGGCGTCGAGTTTCTTGGCGATGCTGTCGGTGCTGGCCAGGGTGCTGTCGAGCTTGGCGATCGCGGCGCGGGTGTCGCGGATGGTGGCGGCGATCTCGCCGCGCTCGGCCGCGACCGCGCCGCTGATCTTCTCCAGGTTGTCGAGCGTGCGCGAGATGTTGCGGATGTTGTCGTCGCTGAAGGCCTTGTTGAGCCGCAGCAGCACGTTGGTGGCGGTGGTGGCGATGTCGTCGGTCGAGCTGAACAGCTTGGACAGCGCCGATTCCTTGGCCACGATGCGCGGCACCGGATTGGCGGCGTTCGGGATCATGTCCGGGCTCTTGGCGTTCAGCGAGCGCAGCTGGATCTGGGTGATGCCGGTCAGGCCGACGAAGGCCAGCCGGGCTTCGGTGTCGCTCTTGATCGGGGTGTCGGCCTTGATGCGCACGCGCACCAGCACCTTGTTCGGGTCTTCGGGGTCGATCTCCAGCCTGCGCACTTCGCCGACGGTGATGCCGTTGAACTGCACGGTGCCGCCGATGCCCAGGCCGGTCACCGCTTCGGAGAACACCACGTCGTATTCGTGCCAGCTGCTGTCCGAGGCGAATTTCGCGGCCCACAGCGAGAAGCCGATCAGCAGCGCCGCCACCACCAGGGTGAACAGCCCGATCAGGACATGGTTGGCGCGGGTTTCCATCAGCGGCTCTCCTGGGCGGCATGCGCCGCGCGTCCGCGCGGCCCCTTGAAGTATTCCTGGATCCAAGGATGCGCGAATTCCGCGACCTCGTCGACCGGGGCGTTGACCAGCACGGTGCGGTCGGCCAGCACGGCCACGCGATCGCAGATAGTGTACAGGGTATCCAGGTCGTGGGTGATCAGGAACACGGTCAGTCCGAGCGCGCGCTGGATCGACAGGATCAGCCGGTCGAAGGCGGCCGCGCCGATCGGGTCGAGCCCGGCGGTCGGTTCGTCGAGGAACAGCAGGGCCGGGTCGAGCGCCAGCGCGCGCGCGATGCCGGCGCGCTTGCGCATGCCGCCGGACAGTTCGGCCGGCAGCTTGAACGCCGCCTCCGGTTCCAGTCCGGCCAGGCGGATCTTCAGCATCGCCAGCTCGCGCATCAGGGCTTCCGGCAGCGCGGCGTGCTCCTTCATCGGCACCATCACGTTCTCCAGCACGCTCAGCGACGAGAACAGCGCCGCGTTCTGGAACAGCACGCCGGTGTTGCGTTCGATGAAGCGCCGGCTGCCGGGGTCGAACGACAGCGCGTCGCGGCCGAGCACGCGGATGCGTCCGGCCTGCGGGCGGTGCAGGGCCAGGATGCTGCGCATCAGTACCGACTTGCCCGAGCCCGAGCCGCCGACCACGCCGATGATCTCGCCCGGGCGGACCGCGAGCGACAGGTTCTCGTGCACGCGGTCGGCGCCGAAGCGGTTCGACAGGCCTTCGACCGAGATGATGGCGTCCTCGGCCGCGCTCACAGGTCGAGCTCCATGAAGAACAGGGCGGCGAAGGCGTCCAGCAGGATGACGATGGAAATGGTCTGCACCACGCTCGAGGTGGTGTGCTCGCCGACCGATTGCGCGGTGCCGCGGACCTTGAAGCCTTCCAGGCAGCCGATCAGCCCGATGACCAGCGCGAACAGCGGCGCCTTGCTCATGCCCAGCCAGAAATGCCGCGGCGACAGCTCGGTGTTCAGGCGGTTGAAGTACATCTCCGGCGAGATGTGCAGGCTGAAGTAGCAGACCGCCAGGCCGCCGAGCAGGCCTGCCATGGTGGCCAGGAAGGTCAGCAGCGGCAGGGTCAGCAGCAGGGCTTTCAGGCGCGGCAGCACCAGCAGCTCGATCGGGTCCAGGCCCATGGTGCGGATGGCGTCCAGTTCCTCGCCGCTTTTCATCGAACCGATCTGGGCGGTGAACGCGCTGGCGGTGCGGCCGGCCAGCAGGATGGCGGTCAGCAGCACGCCGAATTCGCGGAAGAACGCGACGCCGACCAGCTCCACCACCCAGACTTCGGCGCCGAACTCGCGCAGCACGGTGGCGCCGAGGAAGGCGATCACCGCGCCGATCATGAAGCTGAGCAGCATCACCAGCGGCACCGCGTTCAGGCCGACCGCCTGCATGTGGAACACCACCGAGGTGGTGCGCCAATGGCGCGGATTGACCAGGCTTTCCAACAGGCTGAGCAGGGTCTGGCCGAGGAAAGACAGGAAGATGATCACGTTGCGGTAGGCGTTCAGCACCCAACGCCCGGTCGCCTCCAGAAAGCGCAACCACGGCGTCGGCAGGGCCGGTGCGCCCGGTGGCGGCGCGGCGGCGGCGGATACCGCCGCGATCAGGGCCTGATGCGCCGGCTGCGCGTTCAGCGCCGAGGCCGGCAAGGCCAGTGCCTGCGCCAGCGGCAGCAGCAGGCGTGCGCCGGTGGCGTCCAGACGGCTGATGCCGCCGGCATCCAGGGCCGTGATGCCCGCGGGCCGCGCGCCGGTCAACGCCATCAGGCGCACGGCCTGTTGGAAGGTCCAGTCGCCGGTGGCCTGCAGGCGCGTCGCGTCCTGCGGGTCGGGCTGCAGTTGCGGTTCGGTGCTGGTGAGCCAGATGGCCATCGCGGCGGCGTTCCCGTGTAGTGCGTTTAGTGTATCGCAGCGGCGGAAAACACGGGCGCTTCGCCTTACAATGGCCGGACCTCTTCCGTACAGGCCCCGTATGCCGCAGCACGCCATGGATACCGACGCGTTCAAGGACCGGATCAACTTCGTCATCGAACTGGCGCGCCATCTGCATACCGCCGGCACCTCGGTCAATCGGCTGGAGGGCGCGTTGGAACGCGTGTCGCGCCAGCTCGGGCTGGAGGTCAGCATCTGGTCGAACCCGACCGGCATCATGATCAGCTTCCGCGACGTGGTGCACGGCGACCCGTACACCTTGACGCGCGTGCTGCGCCTGCGGCCCGGCGACACCCACCTGGGGCGGCTGGCCGACGCCGACCTCATCGCCGAGCAGGTGATGGACGGCACGCTCGACATTCCCGGCGGACTGGCGCGTCTGCGCGCGATGGACGCGGACGGCGGCCGTGGCCGCACGCTCGGCCTGGTCGCCTGCTACGGCGTGGCCTCGGCGCTGGTGCTCAGCCTGTTTCCGCGCACCGGCTGGGCCGACTTCGCCGCCGCCGCCGGACTCGGCATGCTGGTCGGCGCGCTGGCGCTGTACGGCGAGCGCAGGCCGCGCCTGCACGATGCGCTCGAGGCGGTCGCGGCGTTCCTGGCCACCGTGCTGGCCTCGTTCATCGCCAGCCATCTGGCGCCCTTGAGCGTGCAGCCGGTGGTCATCTCGGCGCTGATCATCCTGATGCCCGGCATGATGCTGACCAATGCCGTCAACGAACTGGCCGACCAACAGCTGGCGTCCGGCAGCGCACGCTTCGCCGGCGCGTTGACGGTGCTGATGAAGCTGACCTTCGGCAGCATCCTGGCCTCGCAGGCGGTGGGCCTGCTGGGTTGGCAGTTCCTGCCCAACGCCGGGGCCGCGGCCCTGCCGGCGACGATGTCCTGGTGGATGCTGCTGCCGGGCGCGTTGGCGCTGGCGATGCTGTTCAAGACCAACCGGCGCGACCTGCCGGTGGCGATGGCCGCGGTGCTGTTCGGCTACGGGATGATGAAGGCCTGCGCGCAGGTGCCGGCCTTGGCCAGCGGCGAGATCCCGACCGCGACCTTCCTGGCCGCGCTGGCGGTGACCGCCGCCTCGAACGTGTTCGCCCGCGTGTTCAACCGCCCCGGTGCCTTGATCCGCGTGCCGGGCATCATCCTGCTGGTGCCCGGCAGTCTGGGTTTCCGCACCATCAACATCGCGTTCGCGCAGGACGCCACGGCCAGCATCGACCTGGCGTTCTCGCTGTTCGCCGCGCTCATCGCGCTGGTCGGCGGCATCCTGTTCGGCAACCTGCTGGTGCCGCCGCGCCGCAATCTCTGAGCCGCGGCCTTACAGGCCGAGGCGCGCCAGCAGTTCGGCCTCGCCGAGGTTCTCGGACGCGTCCGCGCTGCGCTGGCGGTATTCCAGCGTGCCGGCCTGCAGGCCGCGGTCGGACACCACTACCCGGTGCGGGATGCCGATCAGCTCGATGTCGCCGAACATGGCGCCCGGGCGCAGGCCGCGGTCGTCCAGGCACACGCTCAGGCCTTTGGCCGTCAGCTCCGCGTACAGGCGTTCGGCGTAGGCGTTCACCGCCGCGTCGGCCTTCGGGTTGATCACGCACACGGCGACCTGCCACGGCGCCATCGCGGCCGGCCAACGGATGCCGTTGGCGTCGAAGTTCTGCTCGATGGCGGCGGCCACGATGCGGCTGACGCCGATGCCGTAGCAGCCCATGAACATCACCTGCGCCTTGCCGTTGGCGTCGAGTACGGTCGCCTTCATGGCTTCGGCGTATTTCTGGCCGAGCTGGAACACGTGGCCGACCTCGATGCCGCGGGCGATGGAGAGCGTACCCTTGCCGTCCGGCGAGGGGTCGCCTTCGACCACGTTGCGGATGTCGGCGACCAGCGCCGGTTCCGGCAGGTCGCGGCCCCAGTTGACGCCGCGCAGGTGGAAGCCGTCGCGGTTGGCGCCGATCACGAAGTCGGCCATCAATGCCACCGTCCGGTCGGCGATGACGTGGATCGGCTTGCGCGCGCCGACCGGGCCGAGGAAGCCCGGCTGCGCGCCCAGGTGCTCGGCGATTTCGGCTTCGTTTGCCAGGCGGTAATCGGCCAAGCCCGGCAGTTTCGCCAGCTTGATTTCGTTCACGGCATGGTCGCCGCGCACCAGGGCCAGGGTGAAGCCGTGTTCCGACATCAGCGCCACGGTCTTGACCGTGCGTTCCAACGCCAGGCCGAGCAGTTCGGCCACGGTTTCGCAGGTGGTCTGGGTCGGCGTGGCCACCTCCGCCATCGCTTCCGCGGCGTCCGCGCGCGCCGCGTGCAGCGGCAGGGCTTCCGCCATCTCGATGTTGGCGGCGTAGTCGGAGCCGTCGCTGAAGGCGATGGCGTCCTCGCCGGAATCGGCCAGCACGTGGAATTCATGCGAGGCGCTGCCGCCGATGGCGCCGGTGTCGGCGTTGACCGCACGGAAGCGCAGGCCCAGGCGGGTGAACACGCGGGAGTAGGCGTCGTACATGGTCTGGTAGGTGCGCGCCAGGCAGTCCGGCGTCAGATGGAAGGAGTAGGCGTCCTTCATCAGGAACTCGCGCGCGCGCATCACGCCGAAGCGCGGGCGGATCTCGTCGCGGAATTTGGTCTGGATCTGGTAGAAGTTGAGCGGCAGCTGCTTGTAGCTGCGCAGCTCCTGGCGCGCGAAATCGGTGATCACCTCTTCGTGCGTCGGGCCGTATACGTAGTCGGCCTGTTTGCGGTCCTTGATCTTCAGCAGCTGTCCGCCGAACTTCTCCCAGCGCCCGGTTTCTTCCCAGAGCTCTTTCGGCTGGATCGAGGGCATCAGCAGTTCCAGCGCGCCGGCGCGGTCCATCTCCTCGCGCACCACGGTCTCGACGTTGCGCAGCACGCGCAGGCCGAGCGGCGTCCAGGTGTACAGGCCGGCGCCGAGACGGCGGATCAGGCCGGCACGCAGCATCAGCTGGTGGCTGACGATTTCGGCGTCGGCGGGCGTTTCTTTCGTGGTGTTGAGGTGGAATTGGGACAGGCGCATGTCGGAAACCGTGGGATTTTCAAGTGGTTATTGTAAGGGCTGGGCGGCCGCTTGGCACCGTCTTTTTTGGACAGCGGTCGCCGAAACTGGGTAAACTGGGGCCATGGAACCGATTGCCAGCCCGAAAAGCCCGAAAAACCGGCACATTTACCTGTTGCCGAACCTGCTGACCACCTGCGGCATGTTCGCCGGCTTCTACGCCATCCTGGCCGCCGCCAGCGGCCGCTTCGAGGCCGCCGCCGTGGCCATCTTCATCGCCGCGGTGTTCGACGGCATCGACGGCCGGGTGGCGCGCCTGACCGGCACCAGCAGCGAATTCGGCGTGCAGTACGACTCCCTGGCCGATCTGGTCAGCTTCGGCATCGCGCCGTCCTTGGTGATGTACCACTGGGCGCTGGGCAGCATGAAGCTGGACGGCAATCTGCTCGGCAAGGTCGGTTGGGCCGCCGCGTTCCTGTACACCGCCTGCGCCGCGTTGCGTCTGGCGCGCTTCAACACCCAGGTCGGCTCGGTCGACAAGCGCTGGTTCATCGGCCTGAACAGCCCGTCTTCGGCCGGCATGATGAT
>ERZ1645185.1160-NODE-1160-length-10902-cov-16.906702_pt1 | contig 10902 bp, 10 predicted proteins | sample MGYA00575351_ERZ1645185 | MGnify/ENA primary metagenome ERZ1645185 (study PRJEB40838, sample SAMN11284767) | freshwater sediment metagenome | isolation source: river sediment | host: Sediment | place: India: Jana village, Kanpur | collected 2015-12-17 ... | reverse complement strand
TCTCGTCCTTGTCCTCGCCGTGCACCGGGAAGCGCGAGTGGCCGGATTCGACCACCTGCCGCATCAGGTCGAGGAACTTGCCGTCGGCCGGCAACGCGACCATCTGCGCGCGCGAGACCATCACGTCGCCGACGGTGAGGTCGGCCACCGCGATGGCGCCTTCCATCATCCGCAGCGTGTCGGGGCCGATGACGCCATCGGCCTGCACGTCGCGCAGCAGCTCGACCAGGTCTTCGCGGGTGGTGGGTTCGCCCGAGAGGGCGGCCCCGATGCGGTCCAGCCACGAACGGCGTGGCTTGTCGGCGGGGCGTTCGCTGGGATCGGCGCCGTCTTGGCGACTGTCGTCCTCTGACATCGTGGCGGTTCTGTGGCCTTGGGCGGGCATGCGTGGCGGGCGCCACGGGAGGGGAGTCTAGCGAAGTCGGGTGGCGGGGCGGTGAACCGCCGCGGCCACGCTACGCCGGCTGATACGGATCGGGGAGGCCCAGTCCGGCCAGGATCTCGCGTTCCAGCTGCTCCATGCAGTCGGCCTCGCGCGGGTCCTCGTGGTCCCAGCCGAGCAGGTGCAGGGCGCCGTGCACGGTCAGGTGGGCGTAATGGGCGGCGAGCGGCTTGCGCTGCTCCCGGGCCTCGCGGGCGACCACGGGGGCGCAGATGACCAGGTCGCCCAGCAACGGCAGGCGCACACCCGCGGGCAGGCCTTCGGGCAGTTCCGCGGGGAAACTGAGCACGTTGGTGGCGTAATCCTTGCCGCGGTAATGGCGGTTCAGCGCGCGGCCTTCGCGGGTGCCGACGATGCGGATGGCGAGGTCGGCCTCGCGGATGCGACCGGCCAACGCCGCCGCCACCCACTTGCGGAAACTCACCGCCGCCGGGATCCCGGCGCGCGGGATGGCGTAGCCGACGGCGACATCGAGGCGGACGGGACCCTGGGTCATGCGCGCATCCTACGCCTCGCCGTTGTCGCCACGGGCCTCGCGCGCCTCGTAGGCGTTGACGATGCGCGCCACCAGCGGGTGGCGGACCACGTCGCGCGATTCGAAGAAGGTGAAGCTGACGCCTTCCACGCCGCGCAGCACCTCGACCGCATCCTTCAACCCCGACTTCACGTGGCGCGGCAGGTCGATCTGGGTCATGTCGCCGGTGACCACCGCCGTGCTGCCGAAGCCGAGGCGGGTCAGGAACATCTTCATCTGCTCGATCGTGGTGTTCTGCGCCTCGTCGAGGATGACGAAGGCATCGTTGAGCGTGCGCCCGCGCATGTAGGCGAGCGGGGCGATCTCGATGACGTTCTTCTCCAGCAGCCGCGCGACCTTGTCCACGCCGAGCATCTCGTACAGCGCGTCGTACAGCGGGCGCAGGTAGGGGTCGACTTTCTGGGTCAGGTCGCCGGGCAGGAAGCCCAGCTTTTCGCCGGCCTCGACCGCCGGGCGCACCAGGATCACCCGCTGCACGCGCGACTGGCTGAGCGCATCCACCGCCATCGCGACCGCGAGGTAGGTCTTGCCGGTGCCGGCCGGGCCGACCCCGAAGTTGATGTCGTGGGTGGCGATCGCGTGCAGGTACTTGCGCTGGTTGTCGCCGCGGCCGCGCAGGGTGCCGCGCTTGACCCGGATCGCCACGTCCTGCGGCAGGTGGTCGGCGTGTGCGGGCCGCGCCGGTGCATCTGCCGCGTGTGCGCCCAAGCGCAGGTGGATGGCGTGCTCGTCCAGCGTTTCGCCGGCGGCCTCGTCGTACAGCTGCCGCAGCACGCGCTCGGCGCGGGCGACGGCGGAGGCGTCGTCGCCACTGACGCGGAACACGTTGCCGCGGTTGGCGATCTCGACGCCCATGCGCAGCTCGATCTGGCGCAGGTGGGCGTCGAACGGGCCGGAGAGGTTGGCCAGCCGCTCGGTGTCGTCGGGTTCGAGGATGAAGTCGCGTTGGGTCTGCATCCGCAAAGGGTAGCGCGGGGCGGATGAGGGCGGCGACCACGCGCCCGTTCGTCGGCGGGCGCTTGCACCTTAATTAATCATTGAATTAAATAGGTGCATGACACCTCCTGCCCCCTCCAAGCGCAGCCCGGCCAAGGGCCGCAAGCGTGCACCCGGACGCCCGCTGGCGGACGCCCCGGACCAGCGCGCGGTCGCGCTGGACGCTGCCCTCGCATGCTTCGTCCGCCAGGGCATCGCGGCGACCTCGCTGCGCGACATTGCCCGCGAGGCCGGGGTCACGCCGGCGCTGTTGCACTACTACTTCGGCGACCGCCAGCAGTTGCTCGCCGCAGTGGTGGCGGAGCGGGTGATGCCGGCCTTCCTGTCGGTGCGCGAACGCCTCGCGCAGGCCGGCGACGACGTGGCCGACATCGTCGCGGCCTTCGTGTGCGGGGTGACCGATGCGATCGCGCGGCATCCCTGGTGGCCGCAGCTGTGGGTGCGCGAAGTGCTGTGCGAGGGCGGCGCGTTGCGCGACCTGCTGGTGCAGCGGATCGCCCCCGACATCGCCCGCCTGCTGGCCGGGCGGTTCGCCGCCGCGCAGGCCGCGGGCCGGCTGAATGCCGACCTCGACCCGCGCCTGCTGCTGCCGACGCTGGTCGGCCTGACCATGTTCCCCGCCGCCGGTGCGCCGATCTGGCGGCAGGTGTTCGATGCCGACGACCTCGGGCTGGACGACGTGCGCGGGCACGCGCTGGCCCTGCTCGACCGCGGACTGGAGTTGAAGCCATGACCAATCGTTGGAAGCGCGCGTGCGTGCTGGTGCTGGCGGCGTCGTTGGCGGCCTGCGGCGAACCGCCGCCGCAGGTGCTGGGCACGCTGGAATGGGACCGGATCACGCTGCCGGCGCCGGTGGCCGAACGCATCGTCCGCATCGACGTGCGCGAGGGCGAGGTGGTCGCCGCGGGTGCGCCGCTGCTGCAACTGGAACTCACCCGCAGCGCGGCGCAGGCCGACGCCGCGACCGCGCTTGCGCGACAAAGCCGCGATGCGCTCGCCGAGCTGCAAGCCGGTGCGCGCAGCGAGCAGGTGGCGCAGGCGCGCGCCACCCTGGCCTCGGCGCAGGCACAGGCCGCGGAGGCGCGGGCCTCGCTCGCCCGCCTCAGGCCGCTGGCGGCGCGGCAACTGGTCGCGAAGTCCGACCTCGATCGCGCGGCGGCCACGGCAGGCTCCGCCGAGGGCCAGGTGCGTGCGGCGCAGGCCGTGCTCGACGAGTTGCGGCACGGCACCCGCCCCGAGCGCATCGCCCAGGGCGAGGCAGCGCTGGCGGCGGCGCAGGCGCAGGCGACCGTGCAGGCGGCCAGCCTCGGCAAGCTGGATGTCCGCGCGCCGCGCGCCGGACGCGTGGACAGCCTGCCGTATCGCCTGGGCGACCAGGCGCCGGTCGGGGCGCCGCTGGCGATCCTGCTGGTCGGCGAGGCGCCGTATGCGCGGGTCTACGTGCCCGAGCCGTTGCGCCCCGGCGTCAAGCCCGGGCAGGCGGCGCGCGTGTTCGTGGACGGACGCGAAGGCAGCATCGCCGGCCATGTGCGGATGGTGCGCAGCGAGCCGAGCTTCACCCCGTACTACGCATTGTCCGGCGACGACGCGGCGCGGCTGAGCTACCTCGCCGAAGTGGTGCTCGATGCGCCGATCGACCTGCCGGCCGGGGTCCCGGTCCGGGTCGAGTTCGCGGAGGCCACGGGTGGCCGCTGAGGGCCCGCTCGCGATCCGCGCGCGTGGCCTGGGCAAGCGCTTCGGCGGGCTGCAGGCGGTCGACGGCGTCGACCTGTCGGTGTCGCGCGCGTCGGTCTACGGCTTCCTCGGCCCGAATGGCTCCGGCAAGTCCACCACCATCCGCATGCTGTGCGGGTTGCTCACGCCCAGCGCCGGCGAGATCGAGGTGCTCGGGTTGCGCATCCCGGCGCAAGCCGAGGCCCTGCGCCGGCGGATGGGGTACATGACCCAGAAGTTCTCGTTGTACGAGGACCTCAGCGTGCGCGAGAACCTGTTGTTCCTCGCCAGCGTGCAGGGGCTGCCGCGCGCGGCGCGCCGCCAGCGGGTCGACGCCCTGCTCGAGACCTACGACCTGCAGGCGCAGGCGTCGCAGCTCGCCGGCACCATGAGCGGCGGGCAGAGGCAGCGCCTGGCGCTGGCGGGCGCGGTCGTGCATGCGCCGGAGCTGCTGTTCCTCGACGAGCCGACCAGTGCGGTCGACCCGGAATCGCGGCGCGGCTTCTGGGAGAAGCTGTTCGACCTCGCGGACGCCGGCACCACGATCCTGGTGTCGACCCACTACATGGACGAGGCCGAGCGCTGCCATCGCCTCGCCATCCTCGACAACGGCCGGCTGGTCGCCGATGGCACGCCCGCGGCGCTGACCGCGGGCCTGCATGGGCGCACCCTCGGCGTGCGCACCGGCGAGCCACGCCGCGCGCAGGCGCTGTTGCACGGGCTGCCCGGCGTCCTCGGGATCGCCCAGATCGGCAACGAACTGCGGGTGCTCGCGGAGGCTGCAACGACCGCCGGCGACGGCCTCGGCCCCAGGCTGCTCGATGCGCTGCAGGCGCAGGGGCTCGACGCCGAGGTCGTGGCCATCGCGCCGAACCTGGAGGACGTCTTCGTCGCCGCCACGCATGCGCGCGGCCGGGGGGCAGGCGCATGAAGCCGGCGATGGTGCTCGCGGTGATGCTGAAGGAAATCCGGCAGATGGTCCGCGACCGGATGACGCTGGCGATGATGATCGGCATCCCGACCCTGCAGCTGCTCCTGTTCGGGTATGCGATCAACCCGGACGTGCGCAACCTGCCGGCCGCCGCCGCCGACATGGCCGGCACCGCGGGATCGCGCGCGCTGGTGCAGGACATGTGGGCCACCGGCGTGGTCCGCCCGGTGGCCGGTGCGCGCACGCCGCAGGAACTGCAGGCGCTGCTGCGCGAGGGCCGGATCAAGGTCGGCGTGCTGGTGCCGCCGGACTTCGAGCGTCGCCGCGTCGAGGGGCGCGAGGCCGTGCAGGTGCTGGTCGACGGCAGCGATACCTCGGTGCAGGCCGCCGCCCGGCAGCTCGCCGCCATGCCACTGGACGCCGGCAACCCCGCGGCGAAGGCGGCGCCCGCGCAGGTCAGCGTGCTGCCGCTCTACAACCCGCGCCGGATCTCGGCGATCAACGTGGTGCCCGGGCTGATCGGGGTGATCCTGACCATGACCATGGTGATGTTCACCGCGATGGCCATCGTCCGCGAGCGCGAGCGCGGCAACCTGGAATTGCTGATCACCACGCCGGTGTCCAGCGGCGAGCTGATGGTCGGCAAGGTGCTGCCCTACATCGCGGTCGGGCTGGCGCAGGTCAGCGTCGTGCTGCTGCTGGGGGCGGCGCTGTTCGAGGTGCCCATCCGCGGCAGCCTGGCGGGCGTGTACGGCGCGGCGATGCTGCTGATCGTCGCCAACCTGACCCTGGGGCTGTTCGTGTCCACGCTGGCGCGCACGCAGTTCCAGGCCATGCAGATGGCGTTCTTCCTGTTCCTGCCGTCGATCCTGCTGTCCGGCTTCATGTTCCCGTTCGACGGCATGCCGCGGCCCGCGCAGTGGATTGCGGAAGCCTTGCCGCTCACCCATTTCATGCGGCTGATCCGCGGCGTCATCCTGCGCGGCGCGAGCCTGGCCGACTTGTGGCCCGAGGTGGTCGCGCTGCTGGGCTTCACCGCCGCGATGATGGCCATGGCCACGTTGCGCTTCCGCAAGCGGCTGGACTGACGCCGCGCGCTTGCGGTGGCCTGCCATCTCTTGCAGAGTCCGGGCTCGGATGCTGGACGCCCGGGGAGGGCAGGATGCACAGGACCGCATGGATCATCGCCGCCGCATTGGCGCTGGGGCCGGCGCAGGCGCAGGAGCCGCCCGCCACCCTGCTCACCGCCGCGCGCATCCACACCATGGACGCGGCCCGCCCGCTGGCCCGGGCGATGGCCTACGACGCCGACGGCAGGATCCTCGCGGTGGGCGATCCCGCGACGCTCGCCGCGCGGTTCCCGCAGGCGCGGCGGATCGACGTCGGCGACGCCACCGTGGTGCCGGGCCTGATCGACGCGCATGCGCACGTCAGCGGGCTGGGCATGGCGATGATGGAAGCCGACCTCACCGGCGCAACCGACAAGCAGGAGGTGCTGCGTCGCCTGCAGGCGCATGCGCGCACGCTGGCGCCGGGCGCCTGGCTGGTCGGGCGCGGCTGGGACCAGAACGACTGGCCTGAGCGCGCGTTCCCGACCGCCGCCGAGCTGGATGCGGTGTTCCCGGATCGCCCGGTGTGGCTGTCGCGTATCGACGGCCACGCCGGCTGGGCGAACGGCGCGGCGATGCGTGCGGTCGGTCGCGACCTCGCCGGCACCTGGCAGCCCGACGGCGGCAAGATCCTGCGCGATGCGGCAGGCCGGCCCACCGGCATCTTCGTCGACAACGCGATGCTGCTGCTCGACCAGGCGCGGCCGGCGCTGGACCAGGCGACGCTGGAGCGCGCGCTGTCGCTGGGCATGCAGGCGGCGGTGCAGCACGGCCTCACCGGCGTGCACGATGCCGGCATCAGCCTCGACGAGCTGCGCCGCTACCAGCGCCTCGCGGACCGCGGGGCGATGCCGCTGCGCATCTACGCGATGGCCGATGGCGATGCCGCCGCGCTGGAGGCGCTCTGTCGCGACGGGCTGTACCGGCATCCGTCGGGTCGCCTGCAGATGCGCGCGGTGAAGCTGTATGCCGACGGCGCGCTGGGCAGCCGCGGCGCGGCGATGCTCGAGGACTACAGCGACGACCACGGCAACCGGGGCCTGATGGTGATGTCGCCAGAGGCGCTCGCGGTCGCCAGCGCCAAGGCGAAGCGCTGCGGCGTGCAGGTCGCCACCCACGCGATCGGCGATCGCGGCAACCGGGTCAGCCTCGACGTCTATGCCGAGGCCTTGGGCGCAGCCGCGGCCGGCGACCATCGCTGGCGGATCGAACATGCGCAGGTGCTGGCGGCCGCCGACCTGCCGCGGCTGGCGGCGATGCGGGTGATCGCCTCGATGCAGCCGACCCACGCCACCAGCGACATGCCCTGGGCCGGCGATCGCGTGGGCCCGCAGCGGATCGTCGGTGCCTATGCGTGGCGCCAGTTGCGCGACAGCGGCGCGCGCCTCGCGCTGGGCTCCGATTTCCCGGTCGAATCGGTGGATCCGCGGCTCGGCCTGTATTCCGCGGTGAGCCGTGCCGACGCGGCGGGCAAGCCGGCCGGCGGCTGGATGCCGCAGGAGAAGCTGACCGCGTACGAGGCGCTGCGCGGCTTCACCCTCGACGCGGCCTACGCCGGTTTCGCGGAAGGCGAGCTGGGCAGTCTCGCCGCCGGCAAGCGCGCGGATTTCGTGGTGCTGGCCGAGGACCCGCTGGCGGTGCCGGATGCGGCGCTGCGCAGCCTGCAAGTGCGCGCCACCTACGTCGACGGCAAGCCGGTCTACGAGGCCCCGCGCTGAGCGCGCGGCCCGGGCTCAGGTCGCTTCGGCGGTGACGACGCGGCCGCGCAGCGAGTTCGGCAGGGCCTCGGTGATCGCGACGTCGACGAACTGGCCGACCAGCCGCGCCGGCGCGGCGAAGTTCACCTGCCGCATGTTCTCGGTCTTGCCGGTCAGTTCGTTCGGATCCTTGCGCGACGGGCCGGTGACCAGCACGCGTTGCACGCTGCCGACCATCGCCTCGGAGATGCCGAAGCTGTGGGCGTTGATGTGCGCCTGCAGCCGCGACAGCCGGGCATGCTTGACCGCATCCGGGACGTCGTCGGGCAGGTCGGCGGCCGGCGTGCCCGGGCGCCGCGAGTAGATGAAGCTGAAGCTCTGGTCGAAGCCCACGTCCTCGATCAGCTTCATGGTCTTCTCGAAGTCGGCGTCGGTTTCGCCGGGGAAGCCGACGATGAAGTCCGAGCTGATCGAGATGCCCGGCCGCACCGCGCGCAGCTTGCGCAGCTTCTGCTTGAACTCCAGCGCGGTGTAGCCGCGCTTCATCGCCGCCAGCACGCGGTCGCTGCCGCTCTGCACCGGCAGGTGCAGGTAGTCGGCGAGTTGCGGCACGTCGCGGTACGCCTCGATGAGCGCGTCGCTGAACTCCAGCGGGTGCGAGGTGGTGAAGCGGATCCGGCCGATGCCCTCGATGCCGGCGATCGCACGGATCAGCAGGGCGAGGTCGGCGACCTCACCGTCGCCGTACGCACCGCGGTAGGCGTTGACGTTCTGCCCCAGCAAGTTGACCTCGCGCACGCCCTGCGCCGCGAGTTCGGCGACTTCGACCAGCACGTCCTCGAACGGGCGGCTGATCTCCTCGCCGCGGGTGTAGGGCACCACGCAGAAGCTGCAGTACTTGCTGCAGCCTTCCATGATCGAGACGAAGGCCGATGGTCCGTCGGCGCGCGGCTCCGGCAGGCGGTCGAACTTCTCGATCTCGGGGAAGCTGATGTCGACCTGCGGCCGCCCGGTCTGGCGCCGCTCGCGGATCAGCTCGGGCAGCCGGTGCAGGGTTTGCGGCCCGAATACCAGGTCGACGAACGGGGCGCGCTTGACGATGCCTTCGCCCTCCTGCGAGGCGACGCATCCGCCCACGCCGATCAGGACCGGCTTGCCGTCCTGCTTGAGCTGGCGCCAGCGCCCCAGCTGGCTGAACACCTTTTCCTGCGCCTTCTCGCGGATCGAGCAGGTGTTGACCAGGATGACGTCGGCCTCGGCGACGTTGTCGGTCAGCTCAAGACCTTCGTGTTCGGCGAGAACGTCGGCCATCTTCGCCGAATCGTATTCGTTCATCTGGCAACCGTGCGTTTCGATGAAGACTTTGCCGGTGCTTGCGCGGCACTGCGAGGGCAGGTCGCCGGGCGTGCCGGCGGGAAGGGTCGTGGGCATGGGCAGGAGTCCGGGAAAACGGCGGTGAATCCGCGCCGGGGCGCGCATTGTACGGGCTGGCCGCGGCCATGGCCGGCTGCCGTTCAGCAAAATCAATCAGTTGCATGAGCGGGCGGGAGCGGGGAGACTGCCGCGATGATGGGAATGCGCCTTGCCTGGTTGTTGTGCCTCGCCGTGCTGGTCGCACCCGTTGCGGTCGCCGGCAACGTGTATCGCTGCGACGGCGCCGACGGGATCACCTCCTACGCCAACAAGCGGATTCCGGGTGCCCGCTGCAAGCTGGTCGGCAGCTACAAAGCCGAGCGCGCAGCGAGATCGAAGCCGAACCCCGCGTCTACGGGCAGCCTGGCGCAGGCAAAGCCGGTCGAGGCCGCGCCGCCCACGACGGCAGTGCCGGTAGCGCCGTCGGCGGCCCCTTCCATGCAGGGCGGCCCCCGCCTGGTGCGCGGGCAGGTCTATTCCTATGTCGGCGCGGACGGCGTGCGCAACTACACGAGCACCCGCCCGAAGGGCGTTTCCGGCGCCTCGATCCGCACCATCCGCTACAGCTACATGGAGACTTGCTACGCCTGCGGGGCCAAGCCCGGGGTGAATTTCCGCACCCTGCGCCTCAACACCACGGCCTACCAGGACGAGATCCGGGCGGCAGCGAGGGAGCATGGGGTCGAAGAGGCGGTGGTCCGCGCGATCATCCACGCCGAGTCGGCGTTCAACCCGAAGGCGTTGTCGCGGGTCGGGGCCCAGGGCCTGATGCAGCTGATGCCGGCGACCGCCCGCCGGTTCGGGGTGGGGGATGCCTTCGACGCCACCCAGAACATCCGCGGCGGGGTGCGTTACCTGGCCTGGCTGCTGAAGCGCTTCGATGGCAACGTGACCCTGGCCGCCGCCGGCTACAACGCGGGCGAGGGCGCGGTCGACAAGTACAAGGGCGTCCCGCCCTACAACGAGACCCAGCGCTACGTCCAGCGCGTCGGGGTGCTGGCGGAGCGTTACCGCGGGGTGCTCAACCCGATCGCCGCCAACGGCACGGGCGGATTGTCGGCCCGTTAAGCGTTCCGTTACACTTGCGTGTCCTTCGCGGCCAGTCGGCGCGCCAGCGCGCAACGACTGCCTCCCGCGAGCGTAATTTGGCAATTTTTCGGAGTGCGGGATGGCCAACGAAGAGGTCAACACCGGCCGGCGCAGGTTCCTGACCGCGACCACGGCAGTGGTCGGCGCGGTCGGGGCGGGGTTCGCCGCGGTGCCTTTCATCAAGTCCTGGAGCCCCAGTGCGCGGGCCCGTTTCGCCGGTGCGCCGGTGAGCCAGGACATCAGTGCCCTCGCGGAAGGCGCGCAGGTGGTGATCAACTGGCGCGGCCAGCCGATCTTCATCTCCCGGCGTTCGAAGGCGATGCTGGACGTGATGAAGTCGCTGGACGGCATCCTTGCCGATCCCGCTTCGGCCAACGTGGACCAGCAGCCGGCCTACGCCCAGAACCCGACCCGCTCGATCAAGCCCGAGATTTCGGTGCTGGTCGGCGTGTGCACGCACCTGGGCTGCGCGCCCGAGTTCCTGCCCGAAGTGAAGCCCGAGCCGTTCGACCCGGACTGGAAGGGCGGTTACTTCTGCCCCTGCCACAAGTCGCGCTACGACCTGGCCGGGCGCGTGTACAAGGCGCAGCCGGCCCCGGCCAACCTGCCGGTGCCGCCGTACCACTTCGAAAGCGACACCATGCTGGTGATCGGCGTCGACCCGAAGGGAGCCGCGTAAGCCATGGCGAACATCATCACCCGCAGCGTCGACACGGTCTGGAACTGGGTCAACGAACGCGCGCCCGGCATGATGCCGGTGTACCGGAAGCACATGTCCGAGTACTACGCGCCCAAGAACTTCAACATCTGGTACATCTTCGGCGTGCTGTCGATGGTGGTGCTGGTCAACCAGATCCTGACCGGCATCTTCCTGACGATGCACTTCAAGCCGAGCGCGGCGGAAGCCTTTGCCTCGGTCGAATACATCATGCGCGACGTGGAGTGGGGCTGGCTGATCCGCTACATGCACAGCACCG
>ERZ1645185.1159-NODE-1159-length-10906-cov-5.791909_pt1 | contig 10906 bp, 6 predicted proteins | sample MGYA00575351_ERZ1645185 | MGnify/ENA primary metagenome ERZ1645185 (study PRJEB40838, sample SAMN11284767) | freshwater sediment metagenome | isolation source: river sediment | host: Sediment | place: India: Jana village, Kanpur | collected 2015-12-17 ... | reverse complement strand
TGCTGATCGATCCGGACATGCTGCAGAAGATCTGGATCCTGCGCAAACTGCTGCACCCGATGGACGAAATGGCCGCCATGGAATTCATGCTCGACAAAATGAAGACCACCAAGTCGAACGACGAGTTCTTCAGCGCCATGAAGCGCGGTTGATGCCATGACCGAGCCTGACGTTCCCAAACTCAACCTGCTGCAGTCACTGATCTTCAGTTCACGCTGGATGCAGCTGCCGCTGTATCTCGGCCTGATCGTGGCGCAGGGCGTGTACGTCATCCTGTTCGTCAAGGAGCTGTGGCACCTGGTGCACGGCGCCACCAGCCTCAGCGAGCAGGACATCATGCTGCTGGTGCTCGGCCTGATCGACGTTGTGATGATCTCCAACCTGCTGATCATGGTGATCGTCGGCGGCTACGAAACCTTCGTGTCGCGGCTGAACCTGAAAGGCCATCCGGACCAGCCGGAATGGCTGAGCCACGTCAACGCCAGCGTATTGAAAGTCAAGCTGGCCATGGCCATCATCGGCATCAGCTCGATCCACCTGCTGAAGACCTTCATCGCCATCGGCTCGCTGGGCGCCGCGACATCGGGCTATACCGAAGCCGGCGTGATGTGGCAGACCATCATCCACTGCGTGTTCATCCTGTCGGCGATCGGCATCGCCTATACCGACCGGCTGATGGCCTCGATACCGGGCAAGCCGCACTGAACGACGGCGTGTCAATGAAGCAGACAACCCCGCCCCGGCGGGGTTTTTCATACGTGAATTCAAGACGAACATAAACGGTGCATAACCGGAAGCGCCCGCCCCCTTTGCGTTCGGCATCAGGCTCTGCCTACTCTTAAGCACATTCCGTTGCGAGAGCGTCCATGAAACCGAGCCATCTGCTGATTGCCGCTGCCCTGTTTGCCGCAGCCGCTGCGAACGCCGCTGAAAGCCCTGCCCACCTGCAGCCGTTCGCCAGCGAGAAAGCGTTCCAGAACCATCTGGAAAAGATCAAGGCGCAGGAGGCCGAAGCCCGACGCAAAGCGCAAAGTAAAAATGCCGTCTATGCCTTTGATACACCTATGCCAGCAGCCGTGCCTGCACCGCCCGCACCGGCGGCTGCCGCGGCGCAGAAATCGGCGCCTGCGGCCGCCGAATCGGACGCCATCACCAACGTACAGACCCAAGGCGTGGACGAAGGCGGCATCGTCAAGAAACTCGGCGATTACCTTATCGTGCTGCGCCGCGGCCGGATCTTCAGCATCGAAGCCGGCAGCGACGACCTGCGCCCGGTCTCCAGCGTCAATGCCTACGGCCCGGGAATTTCGCCGCAGGGCGCCTGGTACGATGAAATGCTGATCAGCGGCCGCACCATCGTGGTCATCGGCTACAGCTACGCGCGCGGCGGCACCGAAATCGGCCTGTTCCACATCGATGATTCCGGCAGACTGAGCTACCGCAACACCTACCACCTGCGCAGCAACGACTATTATTCGTCGCGCAACTACGCCAGCCGGCTGATCGGCAGGCAGCTGATCTTCTATTCCCCGATGTCGGTCAATCTCCATGGCGACAGCGCCGACAGCCTGCCCGCGATGCGCGCCTGGCGGGAAAAGCCGGGTGCGTTCAAACGTATCCTGCCGGCCACCGAAATCTACCAGACCGGACTGACCACCGGCAGCTACGACCTGACCCTGCACAGCGTCACCACCTGCGACATCACCGAGCGGTCCACGCTTGAATGCCGGGCCAAAGCCGTGCTCGGGCCCAGCGGCCGGGTGTTCTATGTGGCCGCCGATGCGGTCTATGTCTGGATCGGCGGCAGCGGCCTGTATGGCCGGCCGCGCAAGCCGAACGAGGCCATGCTGCTGCGCATGCCGCTCGGCAGCGATGAGCCGCAGGCGCTGCGCGTTTCGGGCAATCCGATCGACCAGATGTCCTTCCACGAGCGCGATGGCTACATCAATGTCCTGGTCGGCTCGCAGTCCAACGGCGACGGCATGTGGCGCGCGGAAGGCAAGGCCGGTTCGCTGGCGCTGCTGCGTGCGCCGCTGCACCGTTTCGGCAACGCCGGTGCCCGCTCGCAGGACAAGCACTACCGGCCGCTTCCCGCCGAATACAGTTGGGGCATCCAGAACCGCTATGTAGGCGATTGGCTGATCTACGGCAGCCATGTCGCCCGCGGCGGCGCATCCACCTATGCTGTGCCGTACGCGCGCGGAGGACAGGCGGTTCCGCTGACGCTCAGACACAGCACCGAACGCATCGAAGCGCTCGGCAACGACGCCCTGATCGTCGGCAACGCCGGCAACGACCTGGTGTTCTCCACTGTCCGGCTGGATTCGGAAGCGACGCCGGTTTCCGGTTACATCCAACGCAACGCCGTACAGAGTGAAAGCCGTACGCACGGTTTTTTCTACCAACCGCAGGCCGAGGCCACCGGCATGCTCGGCCTGCCGATACTGGGCGGCGATCCGGAACGGCCGAGCGCGGCGGTGAAATACCTGCGCAACAGAAAACTGCAGCTGGGCGACCTGGGCCTGCTGGTTGCGGCGCCGGGCAAACCGCGCGATGACGCCTGCCAGGCCAGCTGCGTGGACTGGTACGGCAATGCCCGGCCGATCTTCATCGGCGACCGCGTGTACGCCCTGATGGGTTACGAGCTGGTCGAAGGCCGCGTATACGGCGACTCGCTGGTGGAACTGCGGCGGGTCGATTACACGCCGCAGGCGAATCGTCCGCCCCAAGGCAAACCCCATCCCGTCTCAGGTGGCGGCGCCGGTCCGTAACGCCACATGGCTGGCGCCGGACGGCCTTTGCAGGTTGCGGCCGCCCGTTTTCGTTTATACTTCAAAAACCGTCTGCACCAGACTCGCTGCGCAAATAGGCTCCGAATGCACGGCTCCGGCATCACCGATGTCCTTTGGTTTCTGCTGGCTTCGGTCATCACCGTGCCGGTTTTCCGCCGCTTCGGCCTCAGCGCGGTGCTCGGCTACCTGTTCGTCGGCCTGTTGCTTGGCCCATTCGGGCTGAAAGTCATCGCCGATCCACAAAGCACGCTGGCCATCTCCGAACTGGGCGTGGTGATGATGCTGTTCGTCATCGGCCTGGAGCTTTCGCCGCCTCGGCTCTGGCAGATGCGGCACCGTATCTTCGGCGCCGGCAGCGTGCAGGTCATCGCCAGCTCCCTGGGGCTTTATGCCGTGCTGTCGCTGCTGGGCGTGCCATGGAAGGGCGCAGTCATCCTGGCGATAGCCCTGGCCCTGTCTTCCACGGCCGTGGTCCTGCAGTTGTTGGCGGAACGCAAACAGCTGAACGCGCCGCATGGCAAAGCCGCATTCGGCATCCTGCTGTTCCAGGACATCGTGGCGATCCCGCTGCTGGCCGCCATCCCCTTGCTCGGTCATACGCAGAATCCGGGCGACGGCTACACCGGCGCCATGGCGCTCAAAGCCGTCGCCGTGCTCCTGCTGGTGGTGTCCGTCGGCCGTTATGCGATGCGCCAGCTGTTCCGCGCCGTGGCCTGGACGCAGATGCGCGAGATCTTCACCGCCACCGCGCTGCTGATCGTGATCGGCACCGGCTGGCTGATGAATTCGGTCGGCCTGTCGATGGGGCTTGGCGCCTTCCTGGCCGGCGTACTGATGGCCGACTCCGAGTTCCGTCACGAAATAGAAGCGCAGGTCGACCCCTTCAAGGGCCTGCTGCTCGGCCTGTTCTTCATTTCCGTCGGCATGACCATCCACCTGCCGACCATCACCGCCAGCCCGCTGTTTATCGCCGGCGGCGTGCTGGCCTTGCTGGCCATCAAGTCCCTGGTGCTTTACGCCATCGGCATCTGGCAATGCCGGACCGGCCGGCGGGAGGCCCTGCTGTTGGCCGGCACCATGGCCCTGGGCGGCGAGTTCGCCTTTGTGGTGTTCGCCGACTCGGTGAAATTCGGCCTGTTGGCGCCGGAATGGCGGGACCGCCTGGTCGCCATCGTCGGCATCAGCATCGCCCTGACGCCGCTGACCTTGATGGCTTTGCAGGCGCTGTTCAAAAAACGGCCGCGGAGGTCCGAAGAACCGCTGTACGACGCCATCGACGAAGGTCACCCGCGCGTGGTGATCGCGGGTTTCGGCCGGGTCGGGCAGATCGTCGGCCGCATGCTGCGCGCGCGCAGGATCCCGTTCATCGCCCTGGAAAGCAGCGTCGAGCAGGTCGCTCTGTCACGCAAGTTCGGCAACCTGATTTACTTCGGCGACCCGAGCCGGCTGGAAGTGCTGCAGTCCGCGCACATCGCGCAGGCTGAATTGCTGGTGATCGCCGCCGACGACCCGGAAACCAATCTGAAGATCGCCCGGCTGGCCAGGCGGCACTTCCCGCATCTGCGCGTGATCGCCCGCGCCAGGAACCGCCAGCATGCCTTCCGGCTGATGGACCTGGGCGTGGCAGCCATCCGGGAAACCCTGTATTCCAGCGTTGAACTCGGCAAAATGGCCTTCATCGGGCTCGGCTTCAAGCAGGAGCGGGCCGAGGAGTTCGCCCGCCTGTTCATCGCCCATGATGACGGCATCCTGGCCGAGCAGTATCTGGTGCACGACAATGAGGCCGCGCTGATGGCCAGCGCCGCACAGGCTTACAAGGACCTGGAAGCGCTGTTCGACGCCGACCGGCAGGACACGGACTCGCCGGATCAGGCCTGATCTTTCCTGTTCAGCAGGCTGGCGATGTCGACGCGCTCGGGCTTGTCCTGCAGGCGGTTGGCCACTTCCGAAAATCCGCCCATCACCGCGAAATCATAGGCGCTTCGCCCCAGGTTGTCGCGTCGGCTTCTGTCGGCGCCGGCCTGCAGCATGCGCTCGGTCAGCTGCCCATAACCGCGGGCGGCGCAATGATGCAGTGCGGTGAAGCCGCGTGCGTCCACGGCATCGATGGCGGGCGACTCCTGCAGCAGACGCTCGATGGCGGACAGCACCAGACCTTCTTTCAGTGCCTGTCCTTTCTGCAGCGCAGCGCCGCACAGCAGATGCAACGGCGCCTGTTGATGGGCATCCACGGCAACGGCCGATACGCCGGCACGGATCAGCATGTCCACCAGGATGACTGCATCCAAGCGTGCTTTTTCGGAACTCATGAACACTGCGACGGCATGCAGGGCGTTCTGGCCGTTGCCGTCAACCGCTGCCGTCTCGGCGCCATGCTCAAGCAGCAGCGCAACCTGCTCCGTCACGCCGCCCATGCAAGCCAGGTTCAGCGGCGGGTAACCGGCCACCGGTTGATTGGCATCGGCGCCATGCTGCAGCAGCTCTTCCAGCACGTCGGCATGCGACTGGCTGATGGCCGCCCAGAGCGCGGTAGCGCCTGAATGCGCCGCCACTTTCGGATCGGCGCCATGCTTCAGAAGCAGGCGGACCATCTCGGTTTGGCCTTGGCCACAGGCATGGATCAAAGCCGTGGAGCCTTTTTGGTCGTGCTCGTTGACGGCGATGCCCAGCCGCAGCATTTTCTTGACCGCCGGCAGGTCTTTGGCCAACACCGCGCCGGACAGGTCGGCGCCGGTCAGCTTGCGGACCGGCAGTTGCCAGTTCGGCCAGGACAGCCATTCAATGCCGTGCGGGTCGGCATGCATATACGCCAGGCCCAGAGCCGTCTGGCCATTGACCGCGCGCCGCTCGGGATCCGCGCCAAACCGGATCAGCTCCTGCAGCAGGGCGCCGCGGCCCAGCTGGGCGGCGAAATGCAGGGCGCTCATGCCCGCACCGTCCGCTGCGTTGGCGTCCACGCCCTGCGCCAAGAGCACTTGGCTCAAACGCTGCCAACCCAATCGGATCGCCAGCACGATCGGTGGCGAACGGCCCGCCGCCGTGCCGCTGAATGGATCCGCGCCCTGCTGCAGCAGGCTCAAGGCCAGTTGCTCGTCCGAGCGGCGGCTGAAGTCGTTGTGCAGGCAGGATTCAAGGAACGCCGCCAAACTGCCGGTTCCGGCGACGGCTTGGTTCCTGCCCAAAAAGAAATGCAGCAAGCCGGCTTGGTTCTGCTGGGTTTTCAGCAGGCGCTGGTAGACGCTTTGCCCACCGGAATCGGCGCCCGACAGCTGCCCGCCATGGCGTAACAGCCAATCCAGGGCCGCGCGTCTTTCGGTCTGGCTGAAGGTGAAGGTCAGGTCGGCCAGTTCCCCTGCGCTTGGCTTTACACCCGCCTGCTGCAGACGGTCGACCAACCCGAAATCGCCAGCGGTCAGGGCGTCGTGGAGCTGCTTCAGGCCCGAATCCTGGCGCGCCGGATCCGGCGTGCGGCTGACGTGTTCGGGTAGCGGATACTGTGGATCGATGCAGGCGACCGCCGCCCAGCGCCCGTTCGACAGGGCGTAATCCAAGGCGGTCCGGCCCTGTTGGTCGGCTTGGCCGCGGTTGAGCCGGTCGGATTCCTGGAGTTTTTTCAGGACATCGATTTCACCGGCCTGTGCCGCCAGGATATACGCGCTCAAGCCGGTTTGGTCCTGGGCGTTGATCTGCGCGCCCAACTCAAGCAGCACCGACACCACCTCCACCAGACCGGCCTGCGCCGCGACCATCAAAGCGGTGCGCTGCTGGCGGCCGCGCACATCGATCTTGGCCTTGTGTTTATGCAGCAGCCGGACGCCGATTTCATCGTCTTCGGCGCCGGAAGCGGCGATCAGCACCGGTTCGGCCAGTGCCGGCTCCACCTTGGCCTTGCGTTCCAGCATATAGCGCGCCACGCGCCAGTTCGCCGCCTGGCAGGCCAAGGCCAAGGGCGTGAAGGATTCCTTGTTGACCGCCTCCTTGTCGGCGCCGGCGTCCAGCAGCAAAGCCGCCACAGCCGCATCGGTGCTGCGCATGGCATGGTGCAGCGGCGTATTGCCGTCGGCATCGGCGACCTGCGTGTTGGCGCCGTTGGCCAGCAGCATGGTGACCGCTTCGGAACGGCCGTGCCAGCTGTCGCGGGTCGCGGTCAGCAGCGGATTCAGGCCGGCGTGGAACGCATTGACGTCGACGCCTTTGCCGATCAACGCGCGCAGCAGGCGCAGGTCGCTCAAGGTGCTGGCGATCATCATCAGGCTACGTTGGTCTTTGGCGCCGGTGGCGGGCAACTGATGCGGATTGGCGCCGGCGTCCAAGGCATCCAAGGCCGCCTGCACCTGGCCGTTCAACACCGCTTGGATCAGCGCGGTGTCCGGGTCGAGGCTGACGGCCGGTACGACGGGAGACTCATCCGCCGGCATGTCGGACGGCTCCCGCCGGCGCGGCAGGTCGAGCATGACCGCGGCCGCGTGCAGGATGACGGCGAATACGCCGTACACGATCAGCCACAGGCTGGTGCCGGTCGGCCAAAATGCCCAACCCGCCGAAACCAGCAGGGCAGGCGCAGCCAACAGGAACAACGCGGCTCCGGCCGCGGTGCTGCGCCAGAATCCGAAGGCGGCGGCGTCTAAATCGGGCCAGCCTTGGCTGACATCCTGCTCAAGCTGCGCCCAGTTAGGCCACAGCCGTTGCAGGCCCAGCACCGCCAGACCGGCCGCCGTCGACAGGACCAGAACGGCCGGCAGGCTGAGCGTGTCCTGTATGGCCTGGATCGGCCAGGCCAGCAAAAGCCCGACGATGGCCTGCAACGCCAGCCACAAGGCCGCCACCGCAGCTGCCGACTTCAACGCCGCCGGTAACCGCCACGGCGCCCGCCGGGCGCCGGCCTTGATCAGCTCGACCATCACGCCGTGGAACAGCGCGAGCTTCAACGCCAGGAGCAGGAACTCAACCATCACCGACGCCGCCGGCCACCAGCGGATCCAGCGCCGTAGCCGGAAACTGCAGGTAAAACCCGTGTTCCGAAAGGTTACGGCGCAGCACTTCGGCATCAAGGCGGGCCAGTCTTCGGCCTTCGGTCAGATCGAATTCCAAGGCCGTCAGCCAGGGCAGCAGCGGGGCTTGGATGGATTCAGGAACCTGATTGAAACCGTCGCGTGTGCCGAGATACAGGTAGGTATCCGGTTTTTTCTGGGATTTGTACACAAAAACGCGCATAGACGGTCCGCTGGCTTTGTGCAATTGTCACCTACATTATGGATTCAGGAAAGTGCTTTCGAGTTTGGTACGCTATAGGACTTGACCCAACCGAGAGCATTTATGTCATTACCGCGGATTTTCGGCCTCAGCGCCGCCCTGCTCAGCATGTCCAGCGCAGCGCAGACCCCCATCAGCCTGGACCAGGCCATGGCCCACCCGGACTGGATTGGCACGCCGGTCGAGTCGGCCTGGTGGTCGGCCGATTCGCAGTCGGTTTTTTACCGGCAGAAACTGACCGGTTCACCGGTGCTCGCCACCTATCGGTTGGACAGCCGCGATGGACAGGGCGTGCGCGTCGAAAACGGCACGTGGGCGCAGCTTGATGAAGCCGCGCAGACATTCGACACCGCGCGGTCGCGGGCGTTGTTCATCCGCCAAGGCGACGTGTTCCTGCGCAGCCTGGGCGATGGCGCGTTGACGCAGATCACCCGGACGGCCGAAAGCGAATCCGCGCCGCAGTTCTCGTCGGACGGCCGCAGCGTGCTGTTCAGGCGCGGCAACGACTGGCTGGCCTGGCGCGCCTCGGGCCTGATCGAGCCGGTGCTGCAGCTGAAAGCCGAAGACGACCCCGCGGCAAAAGCCAAGCCAAGCGCGGCCAATGCCCATGAACTGCGCCTGATCGCCACGTTGGCCAGGCAGAACGCCGAGCGCGATGCCTTGAACAAGGACCGAGACAGCCGCCGGCTGGCGGACGCCACGACGGCGAAGCCCCCCACCTATCTGGGCAAGAACGTCGACATCGCCGGCAGCACGCTGTCACCGGACGGCCGCCATGCGCTGGTCATCACCACCGAAAAAGGCGCCGATGAGGGACAGACCGGCAAGATGCCCAAATACGTGACCGAAAGCGGCTTCGAGGAATTCGAAACCGTCCGGACACGCGTCGGCCGCAACCTGCCGCTGGGCCAGAAACTGTGGCTGGTCGATGTCGGCACGCAGTCAGTGCGCGAACTCGATTTCTCGGCATTGCCGGGCATCGGCAACGACCCCTTGGCCGCGCTGCGCAAGGCCCAGAAGCTCGAGGCGCTGAAAGGCAACCGCCCGGTTCGCATGGATTTCCCGGCGGTCTGGAGCACGGACGGCAGCCAGGTTGCCCTGCTGGTGCGCGCCATCGACAACAAGGACCGCTGGCTGACCGGCGTCGATTTCGGCGCGGGAAAACTCACCGTCAGGCATCGCCTGACCGACCCGGCCTGGATCAACTGGAGCTTCAACGAATACGGCTTCCTGCCGGACAAGCGCTTCTGGTTCCTGTCCGAACAAAGCGGCTACGGCCACCTGTACGTCGGCGAAGGCAAGTCCTCCAAGGCGCTGACATCGGGCACATTCGAAGCCAGCTCGGTGCAGTGGAACGGCGCCGGCAGCCAGGCGTATTTCCTGTGCAACCGCCGGTGGCCGGGCGATTACGAAGTGTGCCGGGTCAATGCCGACGGCTCGGGCCTGACCGAAGTCACCGCGCTTGACGGCGTCGAGGACTTCGCGCTGGCGCCGGACGGCCAGCAGCTGGCGGTGCGCTATTCAGCCAGTTACCTGCCGCCGCAGCTGGCGCTGGTCAACGCCCGGACCGGCGACACCCGGAAACTGACCGACACCCGCACGGCCGAATTCAAGGCGCGCAGCTGGATTGAGCCGGAATACGTGCAGGTGCCGTCCAAGCACGGAGCCGGGGTGATCTGGGCCAAGCTGTACCGCCCGAAGAATGCCGAGCCCGGCAGGAAATACCCGATCGCGATGTTTGTGCACGGCGCCGGTTACCTGCAGAACGTGAGCGCGCGCTACCCGAACTATTTCCGCGAACAGATGTTCCATAACCTGTTGGTGCAGCAGGGCTACGTGGTGCTCGACATGGATTACCGCGCCTCGGAAGGCTACGGCCGCGACTGGCGAACCGCCATCTACCGGCAGATGGGGCATCCGGAACTCGAGGACTACCTGGACGGCGTCGACTTCATGGTCGCCAACCACCAGGGCGACAAGGCCAATGTCGGCATCTACGGCGGCAGTTACGGCGGCTTCATGAGCTTCATGGCGCTGTTCCGCGCCCCGGAGGTGTTCAAGGCCGGCGCCGCGCTGCGCCCGGTCACCGACTGGACAAGCTACAACCACGAATACACCGCGAATATCCTGAACACGCCGGAGGTCGATCCGGAAGCCTATAAGAAATCCTCACCGATCGAATACGCCGAAAACCTGAAAGGCGCATTGCTGATCAGCCACGGCATGATGGACGACAACGTGTTCTACCAGGATTCGGTGCGCCTGTCGCAGCGCCTGATCGAAATGAAAAAGCACAACTGGACGATGGCTTCGTATCCGCTCGAGCGCCACGGCTACGTGCAGCCGGAAAGCTGGTACGACCAGTACCGGCGGATTTACGAGCTGTTCGAAAACAACCTGAAAGCGGAATGATTGCTGCAGGAGCAACCCTTGCGGTTGCTCCTTTTTTAAATAGGCACGACGTGGTCTAATTTTTCTGCTTTTGCCTGCAGGGAACGCTCCTTTAACAAAGCGGTTGCATTACGAATTATCCAGTAGTCCTCTGTGTTGTTTTTCGATAATTCACGAATTCCCTCTTTGAGCAGCGCGATGGATTCCTGTCTTTGCTCCGGATTGGTCATGACCGCACCCCTTATATATGCGATCTCCCCTGCCGCATCTGAAGCTACTTTGGCGATTGTTCCGCCCTCCATTTCGAGTTTTTTTGCCAAGGGCACAGCCAACTCGAATCGCTGGGCTTCGATGTAGGCGTGTGCGAGATTCACGGTCAATGCAAGCCGGATGATCTTGGCAGCGTTATCGGATCGATCGCCGAGATCCGCGAGCTTGCGCTTCAACAAAGCCACGGCCTGCTCGTACTT
>ERZ1645185.1158-NODE-1158-length-10914-cov-4.782116_pt1 | contig 10914 bp, 8 predicted proteins | sample MGYA00575351_ERZ1645185 | MGnify/ENA primary metagenome ERZ1645185 (study PRJEB40838, sample SAMN11284767) | freshwater sediment metagenome | isolation source: river sediment | host: Sediment | place: India: Jana village, Kanpur | collected 2015-12-17 ... | reverse complement strand
GCGACGACGTCAGGGCCACCACGCGCGCCTTGCCCGGCGCCAGCTTGCCGAGGGCGTTCCGCGTGTCGACGACGAGCCGGCACCGGTCCACCACGCGCTGGTAGTCCACCGCCTTGTGGTCGGTGATGACGACCGCGGCGTCCACCTCGTCGAGCAGCGCGTCGGTCAGCGCCACGCCGTGCACCTCGTGGCCCTCCTCGCGGAACGACGGCACGTGCGGGTCGTGGTAGGCGACCGTCGCACCCCGCTCCTCGAGCAGCCGCATCACGTCGAGCGCCGGGCTCTCGCGCATGTCGTCGATGTCGCGCTTGTACGCCACGCCGAGCACGAGGACCTTGCTCCCCTTCACCGCCTTGCGGTCGTCGTTCAGCGCCCACGCGATCTTCTCGACCACGTAGTCGGGCATCGCCGAGTTCACCTCGGAGGCGAGATCGATGAAGCGCGTCTTGTAGTTGAGCGACCGCATCTTCCACGCCAGGTAGTGCGGGTCGAGCGGAATGCAATGCCCGCCAATCCCCGGGCCCGGCGTGAACTTCATGAAGCCGAACGGCTTCGTCGCCGCGGCGTCGATCACCTCCCACACGTCCACGCCCAGGCGGTCGCAGACGATCGCCATCTCGTTCACGAGCCCGATGTTCACCGAGCGGAACGTGTTCTCGAGCAGCTTCACGAGCTCCGCCGCCTCGGGCGACGACACCGGCACCACCGTGTCGATCGTCGACCGGTAGAAGGCCGTCGCCACCTCGTTGCACGCGGCGGTGATGCCGCCCACGACCTTGGGCGTGTTCTTCGTGTGGTACACCGGGTTCCCCGGGTCCACCCGCTCGGGGCTGAACGCGAGGAAGACGTTCTCGCCCACCACCAGCCCGCGCTCCTCGAGCCGCGGCTGCAGCAGCTCGCGCGTCGTGCCCGGGTAGGTCGTGCTCTCGAGCACGATCAGCATCCCCGCGTGCGCGTGCGCCGCGACCGTCTCCGCCGCCGAGAGGACGTACGACATGTCCGGGTCGCGCGTCTTGGCGAGCGGCGTCGGCACGGCGATCGACACGGTGTCCACCGCGCCCAGCCGCGCGGCGTCCGTCGTCGCGACGAACTTCCCGCTCTTCACGTGCCGGGCCACCTGCTCGGCCGGGACGTCCTGGATGTGCGACTCGCCCCGCATCAGCAGCGCACAGACGCGCTCGCTGACGTCGTAGCCCACCACGCGGTAGCCCACCTCGCAGAGCTCCATCGCGAGCGGGAGGCCCACGTAGCCGAGGCCGATGACCGAGCTGACCGCGGTGCGGTCCTGGATCTTCTTGAGAAGGGCCTGCTTGGTGCTCATGGCGTGCGCTGGGGTGAGGGTCCGGTCACTTGCCGAAGAAGGAGCGGACCGCCGCGATCACCTCGTCCAGCTGGGCGCGCGTCAGTTCCGGGAACACCGGGAGCGAGACCACCTCGTGCGAGGCCCGCTCGGCCTCAGGGCAGCTCCCCTCCTTGTAGCCGAGGTAGGCGAAGCAGGGCTGCAGGTGCAGCGGCAGCGGGTAGTACACCGAGTGCCCGATGCCCTTCGCCTTCAGGTGGTCCTTGAGGGCGTCGCGCTTCGGCACGCGGATCGTGTACTGGTTGAAGATCGACTCGTTGGCCGGGTCGATGTACGGCGTCACGATGTCGGCCACGTCGGCGAAGGCCGCGTCGTAGTAGGCCGCGTTCTCGCGGCGCTTGGCGCTCCACGCCGCCAGATGCGGCAGCTTGGCCGAGAGCACGACCGCCTGCAGCGCGTCGAGGCGCGAGTTGTACCCCACCTCCTCGTGGAAGTACGTCTGCACCGAACCGTGCGTCCGCAGCCGCATCAGGCGCTTGAAGATCGTCTCGTCCTGCGTGACGATCATCCCGCCGTCGCCGTAGCCGCCGAGGTTCTTCGACGGGAAGAACGAGAAGGTGCCGATCGTCGCCGCCTCCCCGGCCATGCGCCACGTGCCGTCGATCTTCCGCCGCGCGCCGATGCTCTGCGCCGCGTCCTCGATGATCGGCATCGCGGGGAGGAGCCGGCGCACCTCCTCGATCGCCGCCATCTGGCCGAAGAGGTCGACCGGGATCACCGCCTTGGTGCGCGGGGTGACCGCGGCCGCCGCGAGGTCGGGCCGGATGTTGTACGTCTTCGGGTCGATGTCCACGAACACCGGCTTGGCGCCGACGTTGTGGATCGTGCCGGCCGTCGCGAAGAAGGTGAAGGGCGTGGTCACCACCTCGTCGCCGCGCCCGATGTCGAGCGCGCGCATGGCGATGAGGATCGCGTCGGTGCCGTTGGCGCAGCCGACGGCGTACTTGGTCTTCGAGAGGCCGGCGACCTCGCACTCGAGCGCGGAGACGGGAGCGCCGAGGATGAAGGCCTGGTCGTCGACGACCTGCATGAGCTTCCCGACCACCTCGTCGCGGATGGTGGCGTGCTGGGCCTTGAGGTCGAGGAGAGGGACTGCCATGGCGGGTGGGGCGGTGAGAGGGGGTCCGGCGCGTGGAACCGCAAGCGATGCAAGCAGTTAAAGTTCGCCGGCGCGCCGGCGGGAGTCAACGAACCGGGGGGTCAGATCCTCGGCCGCAGGGGCAGCGGCACCTCGCGCCCCGTCTTGGCCGACTCGTAGATCCCCAGGATCAGCTCCAGCGACTTCCGGCCCGCGCGGCCGTCGGTGTCGGGCACCGCCTCGCCGCGCAGCACCTTCAGCACGTTCCGGTAGTACGGCTCGTGCCCGAACCCGTAGACCGAGGGCGGCGCCGTGTTCGCGGCCTCGACGAGCTTGTCGTCGTCGTCGTAGTCGGCGAACTGCCAGTGCTCGATCCGGTTCACCGCCGTGCCGCCGATCTTCACCGTGCCCCGCTCGCCGAGCAGCGTGATGGAGCCCTCGAGGTTCTTGGGGAAGGTGAGCATCGTGACCTCCAGCACGCCGATCGCGCCGTTGCGGAACTTGAGGATCGCCGCCCCCGAGTCCTCCGCCTCGATCCGGCGCGCCATCGTCGCCGTCTTGGCCATCACGCTCTCGACCGGGCCGACGAGCCACTGCACGAGGTCGACGTAGTGCGACGCCTGGTTCATGAACGCGCCGCCGTCGAACTCCCAGGTCCCGCGCCACGGGGCCTGGTCGTAGTACTCCTGCGGCCGCGACCAGCGCACGGTGGAGTTCACCATGTAGATCCGCCCGAACCGCCCCTTGTCGAGCGCGCGCTTCAGCAGCTGCACCGTCGCGTTGAGCCGGTTCTGCTTGACCACGAAGAGCCGCACGCCCGCCTCGTCGCAGGCGTTCACCAGCTCGTCGGCCGCCGAGAGCGTGATCGCCATCGGCTTCTCCGAGATGACGTGCCGGCCGGCGCGCGCGGCGAGCACGCCCTGCTGCGGGTGCAGCCCCGACGGCGTGGCGATCGCGACGACCTCGCACGGCACGGCGGCGAGCATCTGCTCGAAGCTCGTGAACCAGGCGACGCCCCACTTCTCGCCGGCCGCCCGGGCGCGCTCCTCGAGCACGTCGCACACGGCGACCAGCTCGAGCCCCTCCACGCGGGAGATCGCCTCGAAGTGGTTGGCGCTGATGCGGCCGCAGCCCACGAGGGCCACGCGGAAGGTGCGCTGCTCGCTCATCCTGGTCCCCCGGTCGGGCGCAGGGCGCCCTCCCGCTCCTCGTAGGTCGCCCCGCAGGCGGCGCAGCGCAGGTCGCCGCGCCCCGCGGGAAGCTTCACGCCGCAGGCGCAGACCCAGCCCGTGCGCCGCGCGGGCACGCCGGTCATCAGCGCGTAGGCCGGGACGTCGCGCGTCACCACCGCCCCCGCCCCGACGAAGCAGTACTCGCCCAGCGTCGTCCCGCAGACGACGGTCGCGTTGGCGCCGATGCTCGCGCCGCGCCGGACGAGCGTGCGGCGGTACTCGTCCTTCCGGCTCACGTGGCTGCGCGGGTTGATCACGTTCGTGAACACCATCGACGGCCCGCAGAACACGTCGTCCTCGAGCTCCACGCCCTCGTAGATCGAGACGTTGTTCTGGACCTTCACGTTGTCGCCGATCCGCGTGCCGTTCATCACCACCACGTTCTGCCCGAGCGAGCAGCCGGCGCCGATGACGGCGCCGGGCATCACGTGGCAGAAGTGCCAGACCTTCGTGCCGGGGCCGATGGTCGCCCCGGCATCCACGTACGCCGACTCGTGGATGACGGGACCGCTCACCCGAGCATCTCCTGCCACTCCTGGAGCGAGCGCACGCCGCGCGGCTCCTTCCGGAGCGCCTCGATCGCGTCGCACGCCGCGTTCGCGCCGGACAGCGTCGTCGTGTACGGCACGCGGTTCGCCACCGCCGCCTGCCGCATCGAGTAGTCGTCCTTCTGCGAGGCCTTGCCGAGCGGCGTGTTGATCAGCAGCTGGATCTCGCCGTTCACCATCAGGTCGATCGCGTGCGGGCGCCCCTCGCTCACCTTGAACACGCGGGCGCTGGGCACCTCGCGCTCCGCGAGGTACCGCCCGGTGCCTTCGGTCGCGACGATCCCGAAGCCCATCTCGCGGAAGCGGCGAGCCACCGGCACGGCGCCCGCGCGGTCGGAGGCGTTCACCGTGATCATCACCTTCCCGGCCGCCGGGAGCCCGTTCCCCGCGGCCAGTTGCGCCTTGCCGAATGCCGTGCCGAAGGTGTGGCTGATCCCCATCACCTCGCCCGTCGACCGCATCTCGGGACCGAGGATCGGGTCGAACTCGCGGAACTTCGTGAAGGGGAACACCGCCTCCTTCACCGACACGAACGGCGCGATCACTTCGGACGTGTAGCCGAGCTGCTCGAGCGTCTCGCCGAGCATCACGCGGGCAGCGAGCGAGGCGAGCGGCTTGCCGATCGTCTTGGAGACGAACGGCACCGTGCGCGAGGCGCGCGGGTTGACCTCGATCACGTACACCACGCCGTCCTTCACGGCATACTGCACGTTGATCAGCCCCACGACACCGAGCGCCTTCGCGAACGCGATCGTGTGGGCGCGCATGATGTCCTGGTGCTCCTTGGCGATCTTGATCGGCGGCAGCGAGCAGGCCGAGTCGCCGGAGTGGATGCCGGCGTCCTCGATGTGCTCCATCACGCCGCCGATCACGACCGTCGTGCCGTCGGAGAGCGCGTCGACGTCGGCCTCGAACGCGTCCTCGAGGAAGGCGTCCACCAGCACCGGCCGCTCCTCCGAGACGCGCACTGCGCGCACGAAGTACTCGCGCAGCGACGGCTCGTCGTACACGATCTCCATCGCGCGGCCGCCGAGCACGTAGCTCGGCCGCACGAGCACCGGGTAGCCGATGCGCGCCGCGATCGCGACCGCCTCATCGACGCTCGTCGCCGTCCCGTTGGGCGGCTGCGTCACGCCGAGCTCGCGCGCGAGCTGCTCGAACCGCTTCCGGTCCTCGGCGATGTCGATCGCCTCGGGGCTCGTGCCGAGGATCCGCACGCCGGCGGCCTCCAGCGGCTTCACCAGCTTGAGCGGGGTCTGCCCGCCGAGCTGCACGATCACCCCCACCGGCTGCTCGCGCTCGACGATCTCGAGCACGTGCTCGAACGTGAGCGGCTCGAAGTAGAGCTTGTCCGAGGTGTCGTAATCGGTCGAGACGGTCTCGGGGTTCGAGTTGACCATGATTGTCTCGTACCCCGCCTCGCGCAGCGCCATCGCCGCGCGCACGCAGCAGTAGTCGAACTCGACGCCCTGCCCGATGCGGTTGGGCCCCGAGCCGAGGATCACCACCGACTTGCGGCCGGAGCGCGGCGCCTCCGACTCCTCATCGTACGACGAGTAGAGGTACGGCGTGTTCGACGGGAACTCGCCGGCGCAGGTGTCGACCATCTTGAACGTCGGGCGGATGCCCATCCCCCAGCGGCGCTCGCGCACCGCCTGCTCGCTCTCGCCGCGCAGCCGCGCCAGCTGCACGTCGGCGAAGCCCATCCGCTTCATCGCGCGCGTCGCCTCGGCCGTCACCTCGGGCAGCGCCGCGTAGGCGCGCTCCGCCGCCACGAGCTCCTCGAACTGCCGCAGGAACCACGGGTCGACGCCCGTCCGGCGGTGCAGCTCCTCGACCGTCATCCCGTGCAGGAGCCCGCGCTTGAGCTGGAAGACGCGCTCCGGCACCGGGCGCACGAGCGCCGACTCGACCGCCTCGCGCGAATCGTTCTCGACGCGGTCGTCGACCGGCCGCTCGCCCACCTCCCAGCCGATCCGCCCCGCCTCGAGCGCGCGGAGCCCCTTCTGGAACGCCTCCTTGAACGTCCGACCGATCGCCATCGACTCGCCCACCGACTTCATCTGCGTCGTGAGCGTCGTGTTGGCGCCGGGGAACTTCTCGAACGCGAACCGCGGGACCTTCACCACGACGTAGTCGAGCACCGGCTCGAAGCTCGCTGGCGTCGTCTTCGTGATGTCGTTCGGGATCTCGTCGAGCGCATAGCCCACCGCCAGCTTGGTGCCGATCCGTGCGATCGCGAAGCCGGTCGCCTTCGACGCCAGCGCCGAGGAGCGCGACACCCGCGGATTCATCTCGATCACGACCATTTCGCCGTTGGAGGGGTTCACCGCGAACTGCACGTTGCAGCCGCCCGCCTCCACGCCGATCTCGCGGATGATCTTCTGCGCCGCGTCGCGCATCACCTGGTACTCGCGGTCCGACAGCGTCATCGCCGGCGCGACCGTGATCGAGTCGCCCGTGTGGATCCCCATCGGGTCGATGTTTTCGATCGAGCAGATGATCACGACGTTGTCCGCCGAGTCGCGCATCACCTCGAGCTCGTACTCCTTCCAGCCGAGCAGCGACCGCTCGATCAGCACCTGCGAGATCGGCGATTCGTCGAGGCCGCGCTTGACGATCGTCTCGTACTCCTCGCGGTTGTAGGCGATGCCGCCGCCCGACCCGCCGAGCGTGAACGCGGGACGGATGATCGCGGGGAAGCCCGTCCACTCCGCGATCTCGAGCGCCTCCGCCCAGGTCGTCGCGATCTTCCCCTGCGGGCACCGCAGCCCGATCTTCTCCATCGCCTCGGCGAAGAGCTTGCGGTCCTCGGCGACCTTGATCGCGCGCGCGTTGGCGCCGATGAGCTCCACGCCGTGCTTTGCCAGCACGCCGTTCTCATAGAGCGCCATCGCCACGTTGAGCGCCGTCTGGCCGCCCATCGTCGGCAGCAGCGCATCGGGCTTCTCGCGCTCGATGATCTGCTCGACGAACTCGGGCGTCACCGGCTCGATGTACGTCCGGTCGGCGACCTCGGGGTCGGTCATGATGGTCGCGGGATTGGAGTTCACGAGGATGACCTCGTACCCCTCCTCGCGCAGGGCCTTGGCGGCCTGCGTCCCCGAGTAGTCGAACTCCGCGCCCTGCCCGATGACGATGGGGCCGGAGCCGATGAGCAGGATGCGGTGGATGTCGTTACGGCGCGGCATTCAGGAGGTCGTCGATGATGTCGGCGCGCGTCCGGCGGGGGGCCCAGCCGGTGTCGGCGCGGAGTTTCGAGTTGTCGCCGACGAGCCACGGCACGTCGACGGCCCGCTGGAGGGCGGGATCGGGAACAAGGGCGTCTGGGATGCCCGCGCGCGCGAGGACCTCGGCGGCGACGGCGCCCACCGTCACCCCCTCCCCGCTCGACACGTTGTAGACCTCGCCAGGGCGGCCGCGCTCCACGAGCAAAATATACGCACGCACGACGTCCTCGACGTGCAGGAAGTCGCGCACGGGGTCGGTGTTGCCGATCGTGACAGGCGTCCCGGGCGTCGCGCGGGCCGCGACGGCGCGCCGGACGAGCGAGGGCAGCAGGAACTCCGGCGCCTGGCCGGCCCCCGAGTGGTTGAACGACCGCGTGGCGACGATGCGCAGGCCGTCCGCCCGGGCCGCCGCCAGGGCGAACGCCTCCTGCGCGACCTTGGTGGCCGCGTACAAGGTGCGCGGCCGCAGTTCGTCGGTCTCGCGCAGGGCGGCCCCGGCGTCGTGCCGCCCGTACTGCTCGGCGCTGCCGATGACCAGCAGCACGGGGTCGAGCGTGCCCGCCGCCTTGTGGGCGCGGACGGCGTCGGTCAGCCGCACCGCCGCCGTCACGTTGGTGTCGAGCGCACGCAGGGGGTCAGTGCTCGCCGCGGGCACGAAGGCGATCCCGGCGAGGTGGAAGATCGCGTCCGGCTGGGCGCGGTCGAGCAGGCCGGCGACCGTGCGCCGGTCCACGCCGGGGCGGAGGTCGATCCCCCGCCACTGCATCCGCGTCAGTTCACTGGCATCGAGGATGCCCGGCGCCGGGGCCATCCCGATGGTGGTGCCTGTGACACTCCACCCGTCCCGGAGCAGCGCACGGCAGAGCCACTGCCCCACGAAGCCGGCCGCGCCCGTGACGAGTGCCTTGCGCACGTCAGGCGGGCTTGGCCGGGGCGTGCCGGTGCCGCTCGAGGTCGGCGTCCACCATCATGCGCACGAGGCCGGCGAACCGGACCGTGGGCGTCCAGCCGATCTCCTTGGCCGCACGGCTCGGGTCCGCCACGAGGAGATCCACCTCGGCGGGACGCTCGAACTTCTTGTCGGTGACGACGAAGTCCTTGTAGTCGAGCCCGACGCAGCCGAACGCTTCCTCGCAGAGCTGGCGCACCGACCAGGTCTCGCCGGTGCCGATGACGTAGTCGCGCGGCGTCTCCTGCTGGAGCATCCGCCACATCGCCTCGACGTAGTCGCCGGCGAAGCCCCAGTCGCGGCGCGCCTCGAGGTTGCCGAGCCGCAGTTCCTTGGCGAGGCCGAGCTTGATGCGCGCGACGCCATCCGTGACCTTGCGCGTCACGAACTCGAGGCCGCGGCGCGGCGACTCGTGGTTGAAGAGGATGCCGCTGGTGGCGTAGAGCCCGAACGACTCGCGGTAGTTCACCGTGATCCAGTGGCCGTAGAGCTTGGCCACGCCGTAGGGCGAGCGCGGATAGAAGGGCGTGGCCTCGCGCTGCGGCGTCTCCTGGACGAGCCCGAACATCTCGGACGAGGAGGCCTGGTAGAAGCGCGCCTTGGGCACGACCCGGCGCATCGCCTCGAGCATCCGCGTGACGCCGATCGCCGTGAACTCGCCGGTGAGGACGGGCTGCGTCCACGAGGTGGCGACGAAGCTCTGCGCGGCGAGGTTGTAGATCTCGTCGGGGCGGACCTGCTCGAAGGCGTCCATCAGGGACGTCTGGTCGAGGAGGTCGGCGGAGAGGAGCTCGATGCGGTCGACGAGGTGGGCGATGCGCTCGTACGGGGTGGTCGAGGACCGGCGGACGATGCCGACGACCCGGTAGCCCTTGTCGAGCAGCAGTTCGGCGAGATAGGAGCCGTCCTGGCCCGTGATGCCGGTGATGAGAGCGGTCTTCAAGACAGGAGGGAGGCTGGAGGATGGAGGTCGGCGAGCGGACGCAGGGGCGAGCCTTGCAGGACGCGTACCACCGGGAACGGCCGGGCCCGGTGCGACGACGGGGGAAGCGCCGAAACGCTTCCCCCGCCGCTCACCGCGATCGGTCGGCCACTCAGACGGCGGCGGCGGTCCCGCGCGGGGCGCGCTGGATCTTGCCGGCGTTCAGGCAGCGGGTGCAGACCTTGATCTTGATGATCTTGCCGTCCTCGACGATGCGGGCGACCTGGAGGTTGGGCTTCCAGGTGCGGCGCACCGAGTTGTTGGCGTGCGAGCGGCTGTTGCCGTGCGCGACGCCCTTGTCGCAGACGTAGCAGCGGTTGCGCTGGATGGGCATGGGTCAGCTCTCCACGAGTTCGATGCGCGCCATCTCAGCCCCGTCGCCCTTGCGGAAACCGGTCTTGAGGATGCGCGTGTAGCCACCGGCCCGCTTGGCGTTCTTGGGGCCGATCTCCTGGAAGAGCTTGTCGGCGGCCGCGCGCTTCTGCACGTGGATGCCGGCGAGACGACGGGCATGGAGGGTGCCCGAGCGCGCCTTGGTGATCAGCTTCTCGACGAAGGGGCGGAGCTCCTTCGCCTTGGCCTCGGTGGTCTCGATCGCGCCCTGCTCGATGAGCGAGGTCGCGAGGTTGCGGAGCAGCGCGAGGCGCTGCTCGGAGGTGCGGCGGAGGCTCCGCCCGGCCTTACGGTGACGCATCGGTCCTACTCCTCTTCGTCGTCAGGGGCGTTCGCGGCGGCCCGGCTCGGCGGCGTGCCCCAATCGGCCACGCGCACGCCATCCGTCGACTCCTCGAACTTCATCCCGAAATTGAGTCCTTCCTTCTCGAGGAGGTCGGCGATCTCCTGGAGGGACTTCTTGCCGAAATTCTTGACCTGCAGGATCTGCGTCTCGGTCTGGCGCACGAGGTCGCCGAGGGACCGGATGCTGGAGTTCTTCAGCGAGTTGACCGAGCGGACCGAGAGCGAGAGGTCGTCGATCGGGGTGCGGAGGAGCTCGGCGAGGCGGGCGCCCTCCGACGAGCCCTCGGCGCCCGGCACGGCGACGGCGGCCGCGGCGGACGAGCCGAAGCTCGCGAAGTACTGGAAGTGCGTCTGCGCGAGGGCGGCGGCGTACGAGACGGCCTCCTCGGGCGACACGGTGCCGTTGGTCTCGACCGTCAGCGTGAGGCGGTCGTAGTCCGTGCGCTGGCCGACGCGCGTCTCGGCGACGGCGAAGTTGACGCGACGGACCGGCGAGTAGATCGAGTCGATGCGGACGAGGTCGACCGGCAGGTTGCGGTCCACCGGGTGCTGGTCGGCCTCGATGTAGCCACGGCCCTTGTTGACGTAGAGCTCGATCGAGAGCTCGCGGTCGTCCTGGAGCGTGAGGATGTGGTGCGCCGGGTTGACGATGCGGACGCCGCCCGGGGCGTCGAGCTGGCCGGCCGTGACGGTACCGGCGGCGCGGACCTTGAGGCGCAGGATCGCGTCCTCGACGTCCTCGTCGAGCGCGAGCACCAGCGTCTTCAGGTTGCCGATGATCTGGTGCACGTCCTCGA
>ERZ1645185.1157-NODE-1157-length-10925-cov-4.182705_pt1 | contig 10925 bp, 8 predicted proteins | sample MGYA00575351_ERZ1645185 | MGnify/ENA primary metagenome ERZ1645185 (study PRJEB40838, sample SAMN11284767) | freshwater sediment metagenome | isolation source: river sediment | host: Sediment | place: India: Jana village, Kanpur | collected 2015-12-17 ... | reverse complement strand
GCGGAATCTCAAACGCGCCGGGCGCGCGCACAATCGTGATCTGCTTGTCGCTGACCCCATGCCGGCGCAGCGTATCGAGCGCGATGGGTCTCCGCCAAGTCGTTCGACCGACAACCCGGCGCGCAAGGGCCGTGGTGGGGGCCGACTTGCAAGCAAACATCGCCGCGCGTCGTTTTGACAAGGGGTTGATGGGAGCCCACACGGCTGCCCGAGACTGCGAGCGTATACAGCGAATCCCGGGGCGATGGATCTCAAGCATTTAGAAGACTTCATCAGGTCACGAACTGACCACGACCCACGTCAACGACAGCGCCATCGCAGAAGCTCAAGGCGATGGTGCTGGCCGGACACGGCATAGCGTGGCTGCCCGAGAGCCTAATCGCGCGCGAACTGGCGTCTGGCGCCCTGCACGACCTGGGGGCCGGTGTGACTATGGAAATCCGCCTGTATCGCTCGTTAGAGAAAAGACGCCAGGCGGTCTCAAAAATTTGGGACGCGGCGAGGCAGATTTGAGGATCCCCACCGCCGCCCCGGTTCGTTTGCGCGACCCTGCAGCGTCCTTGATGGGGAAGCCCGGGCCGGGTCGGCCGGGCGGGGAGATGCCAAGAGCCATGGTCAGACGTCTTTTCGGTGCCGCGATCGGCGCTTTGGGGGTGGTGTTGATGCAACCGGCAGAAGTCAGCGCGCAGCCCGCGCCAATCCGAGCTCGCGATGCGGGGGTGATGATCGGGATCATGCAACCCGGACCCGAGAACGCCATCACCGATGTGGCCGGAGTGATGGTCGGGCATGCCACTCTGGTTGAAGGTCACGAGATCAATACCGGAGTAACCGCGATCCTTCCGCACGGCGGCAACCTGTTCCAGGACAAGGTGCCGGCCGGCTTCTTCGTCGCCAACGGCTTCGGTAAGTTCGTCGGCAGCACCCAGGTCCGCGAGCTTGGCGAGCTCGAGACCCCCGTCTTGCTTACCAACACGCTGTCGATTCCCGAGGTGGCGGCGGCGATAGTCGATTGGACACTCAGCCGACCCGGCAACGAGGAGGTGCGATCGGTCAATGCCGTGGTCGGCGAGACCAACGACGGCTTCCTGAACGACATCCGCGCGCGTCGGGTGTCCCCGGCCCTTGCCGCCCAGGCGATTGCCGCAGCCAAGGAGGGGCGCCCCGAGGAAGGCGCAGTCGGGGCGGGCGCTGGCACCGTGGCCTTCGGTTATAAGGGCGGCATCGGCACGTCATCGCGCCGGCTGCCACCCGCGCTGGGCGGTTATACGGTCGGCGTACTGGTCCAGAGCAATTACGGCGGCGTGCTGACGATCGCCGGCGCGCCGGTCGGCAAGCTGCTCGGGAAATATTTCCTGAAGGACGAGCTTGCCGGCACCAGCGCTGACGGATCGGTGGTGATCGTGATCGCTACCGATGCGCCGCTTTCCGACCGCAACCTCGAACGGCTCGCGAGTCGCGCCTTCATCGGGATCGGCCGCACCGGATCGCCGATCACCAACGGATCGGGCGATTACGCTATCGCTTTCTCGACCCATCCGGACGTGCGCCGTACGCCGGCGGTACGGGCCGGTGTGGGCAGCGCGCCATCGCTCGGCAATGATGCGATGTCGCCGCTGTTCCAGGCTGTGACCGAGGCGACCGAAGAGGCGGTGGTCAACTCGCTGTTCGCCGCGCGCACGGTGAAGGGACATCGCGGCACGGTGGAGAAGCTGCCGGTCGATCGCGTGCTCGCGATTTTGAAGCGCATGCCCAAGGATTAGCGTCGGACCGCGGCGATCGCCTCCACCTCAATGCGGTAGCCATAATGCAGCGCCGGCACCGGCACCACCGCGCGCGCGGGCCTCAACTCACCCAGCAACTCGGCATAGATCGTGTTGAACATCGGCCAATCGGCGACATCTGTCAGGTATGCGGTGACCTTGACCAGCTCGGCATCGGCCGCGACGGCAATAGCGAGAAGATTGGCCAGCACGATGCTCGCTTGTTCCGCGAAACCCGCGTCGGCGCGGTGGCTGCCGTCGGGCGCGATCGGCAGCTGGCCCGAGATGTAGACGGTGTCGCCATGGCGGACGGCATGGGCGTAATGTCCGCCAGGCGCCGCAATACCGGGCGCGGTGATTGTCTCGGGCACTACCATCCTCCGAAGCGCGGCCATTGGCTGTCCAACAAACCGCCGGCCAGAACATGATAGCGATCGTGCTGCGCCGCGGTCGCACACGCATGGTTAGGCAGGATCCGCAACTGCGTACCCACCGGGAGCTCCGGTGGGGGTCCAGCCGCGCCGGGCCGCATCGCCAGGATGCCGTGCTCCTGGTTAGCGCTCACAACCAGCAGATCTTGGTGGACGTTGCCGTCTCGGTCGCAAACCACCCCGTAGCCTTGGTCGGCGTCCTGCTGCTGCGTACCACGGTCGCGCGACAGCGCGGTCCAGCCGGCATCGACCAGGATCCAGCCCTTGTGGCGCTGGTGGCCGATCACGGTCGTCAGTACGCTGATCGCGATGTCGTCAACGGCGCACACGGCCAGTCCGGCCATCACCAGATCATGGAACATGTACACGCCGGCGCGATATTCGGTGAGGCCAGCCGCGTCCTGGGCAAAGAGCGCAGTCGGAGTGGATCCGGCGCTTCGCACTGCGCATGGTAGACCGCGGGCCTCGAGCCGGTCCGCCGCCTCGACCAGCGCGTCGCGCTCTCGCCGCGCCATCGCGCGCAGTGCCACCTCGCCGCGGGACTCGTAAGAACCGCCGGCATGGGTCATCACCCCGCGCAGGCGGTCAGGCCCGAGCGCTTCGGCGACCTCGATCAACAGCGCATCGTCCGGGGCGATGCCCGCGCGGTGGTTGTCGCTGTCGATTTCGAGGAGCACCGGAATGGGGTCGGAATAGCACGCGACCGCCCTTGCCGCCTCGGCGTTGTCGAGGATGACGGCCAAATCTACGCCGTCGCGCCGCAGCGCCGCCACCTCGTGCAGCTTCGCAGGAGCAATTCCGACCGCGTAGAGAATGTCGCGGAAGCCGGCGGCGGCAAAGTGGCGCGCTTCCGCCAGCGTTGAGACGGTGATCGGTCCGACGCCCCCGCCGAACGCCCGCCGCACCACCTCGATGCTCTTGGCGGTCTTGACGTGGGGGCGGAGCGGCACGCCCAGCCGCGCCATTTGCGTCGCCATGCGGGCGATGTTGAGGTCGAGGCGCATGCGGTCGAGGAGAAGTGCCGGTGTTGGCAGACTGTCCGTCATTCTCCAGGCCGATAGCGGCGCTTTACATGCCCGGCAAGCTCGTCGGGATAGAAATAGACGGGCCTCAAATTGCCGGATGCGTAGCGCGCCGCCTGGTCGCGGAAATGCGGCGAGGCGGGATCGCCGCTCTGGCCGCCGGTGTGGACCGCCATGGCTTTCACGCGAGGCCCGAATTCGACCACCGCGACGAAGCTGTTGCCGAGCGTGCCGTAATAGCGCTTTGTCCCCGGCCAGGCGCGCGAACCATAGGCGGCGAGGCTCCCCCATTGCGCCGAGGTGAAAGGAACCGGGATCGACGGCTGCGCATCGTCGAAGCGCTGCGGGATCGAACCGTCCAGCCGCTGCCAGCGGTTGACCTCGCCCCAGGCGACGCGCCAGTCGCCGAAATCGCGCTGCAGCCGCTCGATTGCCGCCGCGAGGCCGGCAAGCTTCTGCTCGGGGGTGCTGCGCGTGGCGAGATAGATCGGCACGTTCATTCGCGCCGCCTGCGCCGATTCGCCGAGCTCGGCCCACATCGCCTCGCCCCAGAACACCGCCAGCGTGGTCGCCTGCGATTCTGCGCTCCAGCGTGCGTCCCAGCGTTCGAGAAGCGTCACCGGATCGGCCAGCGCAGCGCGGCGCGGGTCGGCGTCGGGAAGCGCGCGCCATGCCGCGACGAGGCCTGGAATCATCGCCTTGAAGGCCGGGAGATCGGGGTTGTAGGCGGCGGCGCGCAGCCCCTCCGCAGTCCAGCCCTTCGATCCCTGGAGCAGCGCACCGGCATGCACGCCGCGATAGTTCTCGCCCACGCGGTCCATGTAACGCGGATAGGCACTGGCGCGGGGAGTCGCCGCGCCGGCGGCGTTCCAGGGGGAGTCATTGGTGTTGTAGGCCCAGCCGGTGCTGGGATTGGCGATGCTCGGCAGCGAAGGGAGGCTGTGGAGCGCCCCCCAATCGGTCGCGGGGTCGGCGCCCTCGACTGGCCGCGTGTAGTCGAAGCGATCGTCGCGCCGGGGCATGAACTGAGGCATCAGGAAGGCGATGTTACCCTTGCGGTCGGCAAACAGCGTGTTGTTCGACGAGTTGGCCTTGCGCTGGGCGACACGCAGATAGCTCGGGAGATCCTTGGCCTTGGTGCGCAGGAAACTCTGCTCGAGCGCGAGGATAGGCTTCCACATCTGCGCGTGGGCAATCCATTTGCCATCCTGCGCCGCGACTATGGGGCCATGATGCGTGCGATAGGTCACGAAGCTGCGCTCGGCGAGGCTGCCCTCGGCGGTTCGGTAGCGGATGGTGATGGGCTTTACGGTAACCGGGCGAATTTGCCGGCCGTAGCGATAGACGAGGCGGCCGTCCCGGCGCTCGACCGTCTCGGCAAACTCGTCGACATTGTCCGCGCCCGAGGTGGTATGCATCCATCCCGCATCGGCGTTGAAACCCTGGTAAACGAAAAACTGACCCCAGGTCGAAGCGCCATAGGCATTCAGACCCTCGCGGCTCGTCACCTTAGCCTCGGACCGGAAGTAGAAGCTGGTATGCGGGTTGATGAGAAGCAGTGCCTTGCCGTCCTCGGTTAGACTGGGAGCGATCGCGATCCCGTTCGATCCGCGCGGCTCGCGCGGCACCGCACCGGTCTCCTCCGGGCTCGGGGGTGTGAGCGCGCCGTAAAAGCGTTCAAGGGCGGTGAGTGAGATTCTCTCGATATCGCCGCCAATGCTGCCCTCGGTGAAAGACAGCGCCATCCACGGCTCGAAACGGGTCAGAACCTTGGGTTTCACCTGCGGGTGGGTCGCAAGGTAGTAATTTAGGCCATCGGCCCACGCGACCATCAGCTTCTTCAGCCAGGCTGGACTGCGTGCGTAATCGGCCTTGAGCGCGGCCTCGTCGACGAAGAAGCGTTGACGCAGGTCGGCCCAGATCGCTTCCGCGCCGTTGGCCTCGGCGCTGCGGCCCAGCGCGGTGAGGTAATTGGCTTCGATCCGCGCGAAGTCGTCTTCGGCCTGCGCATACATCATCCCGAACACCGCGTCGGCGTCGCTGCGACCATCGATATGCGGGATACCCCAATCGTCGCGGGTGATAGTGACCCGGGCCGCCTGTTCGCGCCAGCCGGCCTGCTCAGCCGGTCGCGCGGCAAGAGGGCCCGAGACGAGAAGAGCGGGGAGCAAGAGCAGCAAGGGGTTAGGTCGCATCAGGGGCCCTCTAAAGTTGTTCAAATCCTATGCCTCACTGCGCGACGCGGCGAAAGGCAATGTCACGTACTCGCGGGATGCCGATGCGCATTGTCGTCACCCGGCCCGCCGCATCGCGGTCGAAGCGGGCTATCATGTCGCCGCCTTCGAATGCATCGGCATAACTCGGCGCCAAGCGAGTTGTGAGCCAGGGGCGAGCGACCAGAGCAATGCGCAAGCCGGCGCTGTCGACGGTTACGTCATAAGCCGCCTCGGCCTCCTCGCTGGCGTAGCGGCCGACGAAAGGCTCGAGCGCCGCCGCGGCGGCGGCGGGCACGCGCACAAATTCTTCCCGGCCATCTGCGCCGGCTATGACGAGGCGGTCTCCATCGTGTATGACGCTGCGCTCCCCGGCGGGAGCTGGACGCAGCTGCAAGCTACGGCCGGTAGCAACGCTCACCCAATTACCCTCCAGCGAAGGCGGGTCGACCATCTGCGCCGGCGGTGCGTCCGGGAGCATCGCGCCGGCAAGCTCGCGTCCGATCGCCGCTGCATCGAGCGAAGCACCGTTACACAATACCGCGATCGACAGCCGCTCGGCCGGGAAGCGCTCGAGCCAGGCGCGATAACCTCCGGTCGAGCCGCTGTGCGAGACACTTGGATAACCGCGAAAGCTCGCGACGCGCACCCCCGCCGCATAGGGAATGCGCGTGCCGTCGTTGAGCATCGCACGGGTTTCGAGGGCCATTGCGAAGCCGGTGCCTAGCCGTCCCGCATCGACCGCCTCGTTCCAGCGGAGCAGGTCGTCGACGGTCGTCAGCAGCCCGCCATTCCCGTGCGCGTCCTCGAAGGGCCGCGCCTCTTCCCAGCCGCCCTCCTTGCGCTGGGCATAGGCCGTGGCGCGTCCCGGCACCACGCGGCGGAAATCGTCGCGCCAGCTGGTGTTCGCCATTCCAAGCGGGGCGAAGATGCGGTCGTGGGTGAAGCTGGCCAGGCTCTTCCCGCTCACCCGCTCCACGAGCACCGCGAGCAGCGTGTAGCCGCTGTTGGTATAGCTGTATTCGGTACCCGGCGGATAGTTGAGCGCACGCTGGCGCGCGATGATGCGCAGCGCATCACCATTGGTGTGCGCGCGCTCGCCGCGCTCCCAGCCGCCGAGCCGGGCAACCGCCCCCCAGTCACGCAGGCCGCTGGTGTGGCTCAACAGATGCGTGACCTGGATCGGTGAGCCATAATCGGGCAACTCGGGAACGTAGCGGCGAATGTCGTCGTCTAGCTTGAGCTTGCCGTCCGCGACCAGCAACAGCGCGGCGCCAGCCGTGAACTGCTTGGCGACGGACCCCGCCTCGAAAATCGTCAGGGGCGTGTTGGCGATGGGATGCTCGAGCTCGGCCTGGCCGAAGGCGGCTTGCTCGACACTCTCCCCGCTGCGCGTCGCCACCGCGCAGCCTGGCGCGTCGGGACGGGCATGGCGCTGCGTAACCGCCTCGATCGGAGACGGGGGCGGGGGTGCGGCCGCAAGGCTCGCGAAGGCGCCCGCAGACAGGATAATCTTTCGCATCGCTTCCTCCCCTCGCCGCGTCTACACGCAGCCGTTCAACGTTAGACGAGTTCGGCGCGGCTTTGCGCCTTCGTTTGCGCTCTTATGCAAAATCGGAATAAGTCGTTTGGCTTTAGCATTGGACGCTCGCGCGGGTGGACGGTCATCTCTCCGGCATGGGGAATAGCACGGGGGCTATTCAGGACTATCAAGGCGTGCTGCACGGCTACGTGCGCAAGCGTTTGAACACGCCGCACGAAGCCGACGATATCGTGCAAGAATCCTTGCTGCGGTTTTACAAGCGGCAGGGCGGTGAAGAGATTGCTGCACGCCACGCTTATCTGCTCCGAATTGCCGCGAACCTGCTCGCGGATCGCGGGCGGGCTCTGCGCAAGCGCATGGTCCCACTTGACACGGTACACGAAACAGAACTCTCCGCGCCGGCGGATCAGGAACAAGCAAGACACCGCTCCGATCTCCAACGGGCTTTTGCTGACGCACTCCAGGAGTTGTCGCCCCGCTGCCGCGCTGTTTTTGAAAGCCGTCGGCAAGCCGGTATCAGCACGCCGGAAGTGGCGCGCCGGCTCGCGATTTCCCCGCGCATGGTGCAAAAGTATATGGCGCAAGCGCAGGCGCATCTGACCGCGCGCCTGCGGCCTTCCGCTCCCGAAGTTCAATGCGCCCGAACCTCTCGCGAGGGGTTCGCCTACCTTGGGGGAAATCGTCCTGATCGCGACGTCCGCGAAGACTGCTTACCGATTAGAGGTGAAACTTAATGCTTCACCCAGACGGTGTCCTCGCGCCGCTCGTTTGCATTGCCGGACTGGCGGCCGCGTCCGGGCGTCTCCTTTATCGCCGATCCGCATTGGGCGACAATTATGCGTCGCGGTCGTCGGGCAGCAAACCCAGTCCCACGCCATGATCGACGCCGAAGCGGGCCTCGTGGTCGGTCACCCGCCACCCCGGTCACATGGTGTAGGAGATCGGGCGCTATCGCGACCAGTGAATGGTCTACGAGCTTGGCACTTTCATATTAATTTTCGACGGTTCGCTTTGCCGCCTTTCCCGAGGCCGAGCCTTACGCGCTGCCCCTGGAGCCGGTCGTGTCCGGGCCCGAGCGCGCCGAGTCCCGACTCTATACCGTCATGAGCGACAGTCTGCGGATCGACTACCAGCCGCCATTGCCACCGGCGCGGAGGCCGGGCTCGCTTTTGGCGAGCTCCTGCGTCGCAGTGCGCTGGACACCGAGAATCTCCTCGTGCAGCGCGACCGCGATGCGCTCGGGCCCTAATTCGCGCTCCTCCAAATGCTGCCGTCTACTCCGTAAACCATTCTAAGTTTCAAAATCCCGAAAGGCCCTCTCATGACTGCTCTCCTTCCCTTGGTCGCTGCCGCCGCCGCGGCGCTCGCCCCCGTCACCGGCCCGAGCGATCGCGTGGCGCAGCGGGTGCTCGCCAGCCCCGCATACAAGGCGGCGACCGCGCAGCTCGACCGCGAGCACGACCGGATCGTGCAGGACATCATCGCGCTCACCGAAATTCCCGCGCCGCCGTTCAAGGAAGCCAAGCGCGCCGCCGCCTACCGCGACATGCTGGGGCAGTCCGGTCTTCAGGACGTCGAGATCGACGCGGAGGGCAACGCAATGGGGCTCTACCGCGGCACCGGCCGGCCTGGCGGACCGATCGTGGTCATTGCTGCGCATCTCGACACGGTGTTCCCGGAAGAAACGAACGTGAAGGTGCGCCGCGAGGGCGACCGCCTTTACGCGCCTGGCATCGGCGACGACACGCGCAGCCTGGCGGTAATCGCAGCCTACGCCCGCGCGCTGAAGGACAACAAGGTACGCACTCGCTACGATATCCTGTTCGTGGGCAATGTCGGAGAAGAAGGGCCTGGCGACCTTCGCGGCGTCCGTCATCTTTTCAGCAAGGGCAAATACAAGGACCGCATCGGGGCCTTCTTCTCGATGGACGGCACCAACGCTGCGCGCGTCGTGAACGGCGGGGTCGGCTCGAAACGCTACCGCGTTACCTACAAGGGCCCGGGCGGTCACAGCTATGGCGCGTTCGGCCTCGTCAATCCCATGGCTGCGATGAGTCAGACCGTGGTCGATTTCTACAAGATCCCCGTCCCGGGCCAGCCCAAGACCACCTATGCCGCTAGCGTCACCGGCGGCGGCACCTCGGTCAATTCGATCCCCAACGAGGTTTTCATGGAGTTCGACATGCGCTCCGAAAGCCCGGCAGAACTGGCCAAGGTCGAGACCCGCTTCAAGGAGATCGTGGCCGCGAGCGTCGACGCAGAAAACGCGGCGCGCTCGGTCCGCGAAGGCAAGGTGGCAGCCGACGCGAAACAAATCGGAGACCGGCCGGCGGGAAGCACGCCGGCATCGTCTGACATCGTGAGGCTGACAAGCAGCATGATAGCGGCGCATGGGCTGACGCCGGACCCGCAGTTTTCCTCGACGGATTCGAACATGCCGATGAGCCTCGGCATCCCCGCGGTGACGATCGGATCGGGTGGCAGCGGCGGCCGCCCGCACTCGCTCGACGAGTGGATCGACGTCGCCAAGCCCGCGAGCCTCAAGGGCATGACGATTGGCCTTGGCATCCTCCTCGCGACGGCAGGGCTGCAATGACCCTGCGCCGCGTATGGCTTGCCGCGGGCGCGGCGTTCGCGCTGGCTGCGTCCGGAGCAGTCGCGCAGGATCGTCTGACCACCGCCTCCGTGCCCACGACTCCGATTGCCGGCGACTTCACCTTCGCCGCGGTCGGCGATCTCATCTATCTGCGCCCAATGCGGGCTACGCTCGAGGCCCAGAGCCCGGAACTGGCGCGGCTCCTCCGCGCTGCCGATGTGACCTTCGGGAATTTCGAGACCAGCGCCTTCGACCTCGCGACCACGCGTGCTGTACCGCAGGCGGAATCGGGCGGGACCTGGATGCTGGCTGAGCCGGGCGTGCCTAAGGATCTCGCGGGGCTCGGCTTCGACGTGGTGGCGCATGCGAACAACCATGCCACCGACTGGGGTGTTGAGGGTATGGTCGAGACGCACCGGCTGCTGACCGAGGCAGGGCTGGTGTGGGCCGGGACCGGTGTCTCCATGGGCGCGGCGCGCGCCCCCCGTTATCTCGACACTTCCAAGGGCCGGATCGCTATCGTTTCGTCCACCTCGACATTCCCGGCTATGGCGCGGGCCAGTGATCCGCTTGGGGAAGTCCCGGGGCGCGGAGGGGCGAACACCATCCGCACGACCCGCACCGCGCTGGTGACACCTGCCGAGCGTGAGAGTTTGCGCGCGCTGGCGGCGCGCTCGCCGTTGAGAGGAGACGCCCCCAACGCCGACGGCGTGACTTTGATGGGGGATCGCTACGCCGTTGGTGGGCGCGAAACCGGCAAGCTCAGCTTCAGCTATCGCATGAATGCGCGCGACCTGGAGGGAAACCTGCGCGCGATCCGGCAAGCCAAACAGAACGGCAATTTCGTAATTTACTCGGTGCACAATCACGAGCCGGGCAATGATATTCAAGAGCCCGCGGACTTCGCGACGGAGCTGGCACGCCAGGCGATCGATGCCGGCGCGGATGCTTACATGGGACACGGGCCGCATCAGCTGCGAGGCATCGAGATCTACAAAGGGCGGCCGATCTTTTACTCCCTCGGCAACTTTGCGATGATGAACAACTCTCTCGATGCCGCCCCTGCCGACATGTTCGATCAATATGGCGTCGAGCCTGGAAGCGCGACAGTCCCCGAGTTGCTCGCGGCCCGCAATGCGCGCTCCTTCGCCGATCCAGTCAACTTCGAATCAGTCGTCGCGATCACGCGATACCGCGATGGCGTACTTGCTGAGATTAGACTGTATCCAATTGATCTAGGCGTGGATCGGACAGGGGCCGCTAAAGGGGTGCCATTCATGGCCGATCGCTCACGTGCTCGAGCGATATTGGAACGGCTGCAACGCCTCTCGGCGCAGCTTGGGACGCGGATCACGAT
>ERZ1645185.1156-NODE-1156-length-10925-cov-4.627047_pt1 | contig 10925 bp, 7 predicted proteins | sample MGYA00575351_ERZ1645185 | MGnify/ENA primary metagenome ERZ1645185 (study PRJEB40838, sample SAMN11284767) | freshwater sediment metagenome | isolation source: river sediment | host: Sediment | place: India: Jana village, Kanpur | collected 2015-12-17 ... | reverse complement strand
AGACCATCCGCAAGGGCGACAAGGTGGTGATGTGGTACATCTCCGCCAACCGCGACACGGAGGTTTTCGAAGACCCGGACCGCGTGGATTTTTCCCGCGAGAACGCGCGCCGGCACCTGTCGTTCGGCTACGGAATCCATCGCTGTGTCGGCGCGCGTCTTGCTGAACTGCAACTCGCGATCCTGATCGAGGAAATGCTTGCGCGCGGCATGGACGTGGAAGCAGTTGCACAACCGCTGCGCGTCCCGTCTCCGTTCATCAACGGCTACAAAGAACAGATGGTTCGGATCACCAAGTCTTAACAGGCGTTTAGCACGAGCTATGCATTGGGTGCATGGGCGGTAGAAGATTTCATCGACTACTCAGTGATGTTGCACTGCACCATGTGTCTCCCTGTCGCCACTAGGGGCGGCAGCAGGAGGCTTACATGATCTACGCATATGCGAAGGCCGCAACGATGGCGTTCCCGCAGGATGGGCAGACGGTGCAGCCGACCAAGCTTCGTGAAGCGCGCAGCCTCGCCGGACTTTTCAGCGAGCGCGGCCGCGACATGCAGCTGTTCCACGCCTGGCGCCCGTAACCACGGGCCTCAGGCTTTGAGGAGCCGCAAGGTCGGCCACTCGCCGATGACGGTCCTGGAGGCCGGCGTGACGCCGCAATTGCGGTACGCCGCCTCCACCGCTTCGGCCTGACCCGCGAGCAACCCGGCGAGGATTAACGTCCCGCCGGGGGCAAGCGCCGCCGCGATGGACGGCGCCATTTCAATAAGCGGCCCGGCGAGAATATTCGCCACGACAAGATCGAACGGTCCGCGCGCGGCCAGCGCCGCATCTTCCAGACCATCGGCTACGTAGAGCGCGATTTCGCCGGCGGCCTCCCCGATGTTAACCATGTTTACTTCGGTATTCTCGCGCGAAACCTTGATCGCGACGGGATCGATGTCGCTTGCGGTGACCACCGCTTCGGGCCACGCCTTGGCGACCGCGAGCGCAAGGATCGCCGTTCCGGTGCCGAGGTCGAGCGCGTTCCTCGGCACGAAATCGAGCGCATCAAGCGTCAGCAGGCAGCCCGTCGTGGTGGCGTGCTGGCCGGTGCCGAAGGCGAGACCGGCTTCGATCTGAAGCCCGATGCGGCCCTGTGGCAGGCGTTTCGCATCCGCAGCGGTGTGGACGAAGAAGCGCCCGGCTTCCACCGGATCGAGCCCCGCCTGGCTCATCGTCACCCAATCCTCGTCGGCCAGCTCGACAAGCGTATGCGCCCCCCCGGCGCTCGGCAGCAGCGCAGAGACCGCCTCGATCAGCGCCTGCGGCGGGTGCTCCTCGGTATAGACATCGAGCTGCCAGTCGTCGGGCTTCGATTCATCAGGCTCGCTCGTCATTACGACGGGCGGCGGGTCGAAGTCGGCGAGTTCGGGCACATCGCCGGTGAAGAGATCGGCTTCGGCACGCTTGCAGGCGAAGGTGAGTTTCCATGTCGTCATACCCGCGGGGAATAGGCCGCGCCGGGGCGGGTGGCAATGTTTCGACGAACGGCTCTTGGCAGCGGTGGCCGTGCTCGTCATGCTGCGCCGATCCTGTTCCCTTCGAGGGCCGATCCATGAAACTCCGCACGCTTCTGCCGCTTCTTCTTATGGGTGTCGCCGCCTGCGATTCTGCGCCGAATGCGCCGCCCAAGGCGGACTGGAAGGCGTTTTCCGACGCCTATATCGCGGCGACGTTCAAGGCCGACCCCTATTTCGCGGTGTATCAGGGCCGCCATGAGTACGACGGCATCCTGCCGGACTGGTCTAAGGCCGGGATCGATGCGGAGATCGCACGGCTGAAAACGGCGCTTGCCGACGCGGGGGCGCTCGATACGTCGGGCTTCAGCGATGCCGAGCGGTTCGAGCATGATTACCTTGTTGCTGTGACGCGCGGCCGCCTGTTCTGGCTGGATACGGCGCGCTGGCCCTATCGCAATCCGGCATTCTACACCGGCGCGGGGCTTGATCCGAACGTCTATATCACGCGGCCCTATGCGGCGCCGGATGTGCGCCTGAAGGCCTTCGTGAAATATGCGAACGCGCTTCCCAAGGCGGCGGAGCAGATCAAGGCGAACCTCGCCGGACCGATGCCGCGCACGTACATCGATTACGGGCTGGCGGCGTTCAACGGCTACGCCGATTATTTCGCGAAGGACGTGAAGATGGCCTTCGCGGAGGTGAAGGACAAGGCACTCCAGAAGGAACTGGACACGGCGAGCGCCGCGGGCGCGAAGGCGATGCGTGACCTTGCCGCCTTCCTTGAAACCAAGCGCACCGGACAGACCGAAGACTTCGTGCTGGGGCCGGACGTGTTCGCGGCGATGGTGCGCGAGACCGAGGGCGTCGATATCAGCCTCGATGAACTCGAACGCATCGGCGAGGCGGACCTGAAGCGCAATCAGGCCGCGCTGAAATCGGCGTGCGACAAGCTCGCACCGGGCAAGTCGATCCCCGATTGCATGGCTGTGGTTGCGAACGACAAGCCTGCGGACGGCCCGGTCGCGGAGGCGCGGCGCCAGCTGCCGGATCTGAGGGCATTTCTGGTGAAGGCGGACCTCGTGACCATTCCGGGTACGGAGGAAGCGCTCGTCGAGGAATCGCCCCCGTTCAACCGGCAGAACAGCGCCTATATCGACATTCCGGGGCCGTACGAGAAAGGTCTGCCTTCGGTCTACTACATCTCGCCGCCCGATCCTTCCTGGCCCAAGGACGTGCAGGACGGGTTCGTGCCCGGCAAGCTCGACCTGCTGTTCACCTCCGTGCACGAGGTGTGGCCGGGGCATTTCCTCAATTTCCTGCACGCGAACCGCGCGAAATCGCAGTTCGGCAAGGTGTTCGTCGGCTATGCCTTCGCGGAAGGCTGGGCGCATTATACCGAGGAGATGATGTGGGAAGCGGGGCTGGGGAACGGCGACCCCGCGACGCACGTCGGCCAGCTTTCGAACGCGCTGCTGCGCGATTGCCGCTACCTTTCGGCGATCGGGATGCACGCGCGCGGCATGAGCGTGGAACAGTCTCGCCAGATGTTCCGCGACCAGTGCTATCAGGACGAAGGCAACGCCCGCCAGCAATCGGCACGCGGCACATACGATCCCGCCTACCTCAACTACACGATGGGCAAGCTGCTGATCCTGAAGCTCCGCGAGGACTGGACGGCATCACGCGGCGGCCGCAAGGCGTGGAAGGCGTTTCATGACGAGTTCCTTGGGTATGGCGGCCCGCCGATTCCGTTGGTGCGCAAGGCGATGATGAAGGAGGCAGAGGCGAAGGCGGTGTTTTGAGGGTTGCGCGTGCCTCGACTTCGTTCGGGATGAGGCACGTTATTACGTGGCACAAGGCCCTTGATTCATAGTCGAGGTACGCACAGCAACTACCCCTGCACCTCGACGAAACTGTCGAGCACCCGCTTTTCGCCCGCGTGATCGAACGCGACCTCGAGCTTGTTGCCCTCGATGCCCTTGATCGTGCCGCCACCGAACTTCTGGTGAAACACGCGCGTCCCAACGGAGAGGTCGCGGCGGGGAGCCGCGCCGACCGTTACAGACACCGGCTTCGCTTCGATCTGCGTCGCGGTGCGCGTGGGGCGGCCGTAGGTTTGCGCGCGCTGCCAGCCGGGGCCGTGGCCGCGCTGCGTGGCGCGGTGGACGTCGGCGAAGGGATCGCGCTCGTCGAGCGCGGCGCGCCAGAGCGAAGCGCCGCCGGAGAGCGAGGTTTCGGCCTCGATATGCTCGCGCGGCAGTTCGCTGACGAAGCGTGAGGGGATCGACGAGGTCCACTGGCCGTAAACGCGGCGGTTCGCGGCGTGGAGGATCGTCGCCTCCTGCTTGGCGCGCGTGATGCCGACGTAGGCGAGGCGGCGTTCTTCCTCCAGGCTCTTGAGGCCGCCTTCGTCGAGCGAACGCTGCGATGGGAAGACGCCTTCCTCCCAGCCGACGAGGAAGACGTGATCGAACTCGAGGCCCTTGGCGCCGTGCAGCGTCATGATCGTGACCTTGGGTTCGTCGCGCGATTCCTCATTGTCCATCACGAGGCTGACGTGTTCGAGGAACGCCTCCATCGATTCGAACTCTTCCATCGCGCGGGTGAGTTCGAGGAGGTTTTCGACGCGGCCCTGCGTCTCCGTCGAGCGGTCGGCCTGCCACATGGCGAGGTAGCCCGATTCCTCGATGATGATGCGGGCAAGCTCCGGGTGGGGCATCTTGTCCGCGTGGTGCCCGCGCCAGCGGCGGAAATCCTCCGAAAGCTGGGCAAGCGCCTTGCGCGCGGCGGGCGGGATTTCGTTCGTGCCGGCGATGTCCGACGCGGCGACCGAAAGCGGCGCGCCGGTGGCGGCGGCGAACTGGTGGAGGCGCTGCAGGCTCTTGTCGCCGAGGCCGCGCTTGGGCGTGTTGACGATGCGCTCGAACGCGAGATCGTCGGCGGGCTGCACGACAACGCGGAAGTAGGCGAGGGCGTCGCGGATTTCGAGGCGGGCGAAGAAGCGCGGGCCGCCGATGATGCGGAAGGGAATGCCGACGCGCACGAAGCGTTCTTCGAACTCCAGCATCTGATACTGCGCACGCACGAGGATGGCGATGTGGTCCGCGGAGACGCCGCGGCGCTGGAGGCTTTCGATCTCCTCGCCGACGCGGCGGGCCTCCTCCGGGCCGTCCCACACGCCGAGCACGCGTACCTTTTCGCCGCTGTCGGCCTCGGTCCACAGCGTCTTGCCGAGACGGTCGGCGTTCTGCGCGATGAGGCCGCCCGCCGCGCCGAGGATGTGGCCGGTGGAGCGGTAGTTCTGTTCGAGGCGGATCACCTTGGCGCCGGGGAAATCCTGCTCGAAGCGCAGGATGTTGGCGACCTCCGCGCCGCGCCAGGAATAGATCGACTGGTCGTCATCGCCCACGCAGCAGATGTTCTTGTGCTTCTGCGCGAGCAGGCGCAGCCAGAGATACTGCGAGACGTTGGTGTCCTGATACTCGTCGACGAGGATGTAGCGGAAGCGCGTCTGGTACTGCTCCAGCACGTCCCGGTGCTTCGCGAAGATGGTGAGCATATGCAGCAGCAGGTCGCCGAAATCGGTGGCGTTCAGCGCGACCAGGCGGGCCTGATAGGCGGCGTAGAGCGCGCCGGCCTTACCGTCCGCGAACGCCCACACTTCTTCTTTGGGGAGCGATTCGGGCGTCCAGCCGCGGTTCTTCCACTTGTCGATGAGGCCTGCGAACTGGCGCGCGGGCCAACGCTTCTCGTCGAGATCGGCGGCGGTGATGATCTGCTTCAGCAGGCGGATCTGGTCGTCGGTATCGAGAATCGAGAAGTTGGACTTGAGCCCGACCAGCTCGGCGTGGCGGCGGAGCATCTTTGCGGCGACTGCGTGGAAGGTGCCGAGCCAGCCCAGCCCCTCCGACACGTCGCCGATCACGCTATGCATCCGCTCCCGCATCTCGCGCGCCGCCTTGTTGGTGAAGGTGACGGCGAGGATTTCCGAAGGCCACGCGCGCTGCGTGTAGATGATGTGCGCAAGGCGCGCGGTGAGCGCACGCGTTTTCCCGGTGCCCGCGCCTGCGAGCATCAGCACGGGACCTTCCGTCGTCAGCACGGCATCGCGCTGCGGCGCATTCAGGCCGCCGAGATAGGGCGGTTCATCGCGGGTCGAGGTCGGAACGGATACACTCATCATTCGCTGTGATAATCTCTATGGTGCTGTCTTGGCCAGCGTGAAGAACATTTTGTGAACGGAAGCGCAATGCGGAAGACGTGGATCGGTTTCGGTGCAGTGGCGGGAACGGCGGCGCTGGTCGCGATCGTGCCCTATTTCATAGACTGGAACTGGTTCAAGCCGCAGCTTGTTTCGGCTGTGGAAGAGGCGACCGGCTATGACGTGGAGGTGGCCGGAAATATCGGCTTCTCGCTGCTCCCAGGCCCGCGCCTTTCCGCCGAGGGACTGACCGTCACGGGGTTCGGGCCAAGCCGCGAACCGCTGGTGAAGGCCGATAAACTCTCCGCCGCCGTTGCCTTCCTGCCGCTGCTCTCGAAGCGCGCGGAGGTGAAATACATCGCGCTCGAAGCGCCCATTGTGCGCATCATCAGCTATGCCGACGGCACCAGCAACTGGTCCGATCCGGCGAAGGCGAAGACGGAATCATCGGGCGGGGAACTCTCGATCGAGGATTTCCGCATCGAGAAGGGCACCTTCATCCTGCAGTCGCCGGAAGGCGAGCCGACGCGTGTGGACGACATCGACATGAACGTCGCCATCGCAAGCGCGGCGGGGCCATACACGGTCGAAGGCTCCCTGCGCTACGGCGCGATGCCGGTGACGCTGAAGGCGGAATACGAGCAGGGCGGCCTCAAGCTCGACGCGACGCTCGCGAAGGCGGGGACGATCGCCTTCGGGGGCCGGGTCGGCGAAGCGGAGGGCGATGCCTCCACGCCTGTGTCGGGCAGGCTCACCGTCACTGGTGAAAAACTCGGTGATCTGCTTGTCGCGTTCAGCGGAGGAGAGGCGTCCAAGGCGCCCGCCTACGCCAAGCCCATCCAGCTCAAGGCCTCCGTCGAGGGCACGACGGACCAGCTTCGCCTGGCCGATGTCAGCGGCACGGTGGCGGGATCGAAGTTCGGCGGCGCGTTCGATGTGAAGCGTGGCGCGCGGACGGCGATCAGCGGGCGGCTCATCGTCGATGCTCTGAACGCGGCGGACTGGATGTCCGACGAACAGAAGGACGACAAGGAGCCGTTCGAGCTTCCCGAAACGATCGATGCCGATGTGATCGTGCGCGTGAACGATGCGCGTTACGGCACGATGCAGCTCGGCGCGGTGAATGCGCCGGTGAAGCTCGCGAACCGGGTGGTCACGCTTGGCGATACGCGTCTCGCGCTTGCGGGTGGGGGAAGCGCTGTTGTGCGCGGGCTCCTTGATGCGGCGGACGGCGAACCGCGTTTCCGCGGGCGCTTCGGAACCAGCCTGCCGCGCCCGGCGCGGACGCTCGCCGCATTCGGGACGGATGGATACGCATCGCTGCCGCCCGCGACACTCGGCGGTACGATCGAATACCGCGACGATGCCGTGACGCTCGGCGACCTGCGCGGTACGCTGGACGGGAAGGCCGTGGGCGGGAAGGTTCACTACCCGCTGGAGGAAGGGCTGCCGATCGACGTGGCGCTCGGGCTCCAGAGCCTCAACTGGGACCGCGTCGTTTCGAAGCCCGCGTCGACCGCCAAGGCGGACGATGCCTTCGCGCGCACGGTGAACTTTGACGTGCGGCTCGGCGAGCTTCTGATGGGTGGCAGCCGCTACGGCGGCATCACCGCAAAGGGCAGCTACGCCGCCGACAAGGTGACGCTGGCGCAGGCGGTGGTGCAGGAAGCGATGGGCTTCGGGATCACCGCGAAGGGCAGCATCGACAAGCTTTCGGCCGACCGCCGCGCAGACCTTGCGCTCGGGCTGGCGGGCGAGGGCGTGAAAGGCGCGATCACGGTAAAGGGACCGATGTCGAAGCTCGATGTCGGCGGCGCGGTCACCTATGCGGGCGCGGAAATCGGTCTGAGCGGCTGGGTGCGGACGGAGCCGGACATTGCCTATCAGCTTGCGGCCTCGGCCAAGGCGCCCGAGGCAGGCGCCGTGCTCGCGCGGCTGCAGGATGAGCCGCGCGCGGCAAAGCTCGGCCCGCTCGATCTCGGGATGCAGATCGCAGGCGCGGGCGATGTCGCGAAGATCAGCGGCATCGCGGGCAAGATCGGCAGCATGACGCTTTCGGGCGACGCGTCCGTCAACACGGGCGGATCGGTGCCGGTGGTGAACGCCGTGCTGAAGGCGGGTGTCGTGCCCGTGCTGGCGTTGATGGGTGACGACGGGACGGGCGCGGCCGAGGCGGCGAGCGGGAAGGGCGCGCGCTGGTCTTCAGAGCCGCTGTCGTTCGACTGGATTCGCAATTTCAATGGCCGCATTTCGCTGACGGCGGAGCGGGCGATTTATGACGCCTACGTGCTCGACAAGCCGTCACTCGCGCTGGTTGCCAAGGGCGGGACGCTCAGCATCGAAGGCTTGAAGGGCGGTCTCTACGGCGGAACCTTCGCTGCGTCCGGCACGCTCACCTCCGGTGACGCGCAGGCCATGGTGCTGAAACTTGCGCTGAGCGGCGTGCCGGTGGAGCCGTTCCTGAAAGCCGCGATGGCGAGCGCGCCCGCGACCGGAACCGTCGATATGACCGCGAATGTCACGGCGCGCGGGCGCTCGCAGAAGGCGCTGATGTCCTCGCTCGCCGGGCCGGTGCGCATGGCGGCGACGAACGGCGTGATCCGCAAGGTCAACCTGAAGGCGCTCGACGAGGAACTGGACGACTTGCGTTCGCTCGACAGCTTTGCCCGCTTCGCAGGCACGGCGCTGAAGGGCGGCGAAACGCAGTACCGCACGCTCGCGGTCGACGCGACGGGCAAGGGCGGGCGCTTCAACATCGACAAGGTGACGAGCGACATGGACGGCGGCAGCGTCACCGCGAAGGGCTATGTCGACATGGGCGCGTGGTACGCGGACAGCGTCGCCACCTTCCGGCTCGGCAGCCACAAGGATGCGCCCGCGATCCCCGCGACCATCAAGGGGGCGCTGCCGGTGCCGGAGGTCAAATATTCGCTCGGCCCGCTGCAGGCGTGGTTCGGCAAGCGCATCGCGCTTGTCGGCATCAAGGCGGCGGTCGGCGGCGACAAGCTTGATCTTGGCAGCCTCATCGGCGGCAAGAAGGCGCAGACGCCCGCGGTCGCGGAAGGTGAAGCCCCTGCCGAAGCGGCGCCGCAGAAGACCGTAGAGGAAGAACTTGGCACCGCGCTGGGCAAGGGGCTCGGCAAGCTGTTCGGGAAGAAAAAACCGGCGGAAGAGTAGGGCGTTGTGCGTCCCTCGACTTCGCTCGGGATGAATTCGCTTTTTACTCTACGTCCATCATCCCGAGCGAAGTCGAGGGACGCACAGCAGATGCAAGCGCGCCCTACGCTAGCCGCAGCAGGTGCAGCCGTGCCTTGCCGACATCGCGCACGGCATCGATCATGAAGCCTTCGGCCGCCAGCGTCTCATCACGCCGCGTCTCCACGCTAACCCAGGCGCCCGGTGCCAGCCAGCCGCCCTGCCGCAATGCCGCAAGCGCCCGCTCGCCAAGGCCCTTGCCGTAAGGCGGATCGAGCAGCACAAGGTCGTAAGGCGCGATCGCCGTTCCCGGTGCATCCGCGCTCCGCGCCAGCACGTCGGTTCGCTCGGCAGCGCCGAGCTTCGCGATATTGGCCTTGAGCGCGGCGAGCGCGGCACGGTCCGTCTCAATGAACGTCGCATGTGCTGCGCCGCGTGACAGGGCTTCGAGGCCAAGCGCGCCGGTGCCCGCGAAGAGATCGGCAACGCGCAGCCCTTCGAAGGTGCCGAGGCGGCTCGTGAGCATCGAGAACAAGGTTTCGCGCGCCCGATCGGCGGTGGGCCGCGTTTCGGCACCCACAGGCGCGACGAGCGGCCGTCCGCGCCATGCGCCGGCGATAATCCTCATTTGCCGGGAAGGCGGCTCCGCAGCCGCGACACCGCATCGTCGGGTATCTGATCGACGCCGCGTACCGGCAGGTCGTCCAGATCGAACGGGCCGTAGCTGACGCGGATCAGCCGCGTGACCTGAAGGCCGAGATGTTCGAGAACCTTGCGAACCTCGCGGTTCTTGCCCTCGGTGATGCTGATCAGGAGCCACGAATAGGCGCCAGACTTGTGCTCGATATCGGCGTTGATCGAGCCGTAGCGCACGCCTTCGATGGTGACGCCCTCGGCGAGCGCCTCCAACTGGCGGGCGTTCACGGCGCCGAACACACGCACGCGGTAGCGCCGCACAAACGCATTCGCGGGCAGTTCCATCGCGCGCTTCAGTTCGCCATCGTTGGTGAGCAGCAGCAGGCCCTCGGTGTTCATGTCGAGCCGGCCGATGGTGACGAGGCGCGGCAGGTCCTTCGGCAGCAGATCGTAGATCGTGGCGCGGCCCTTCGGATCGCGCGCCGTCGTCAGGCAGCCGGTGGGCTTGTGGAAGCGGTAGAGCCGCGTCGCGCTGGTCACGGCGACGGGGTTGCCGTCCACTGTCACCTCGGCAAGCGAGGTAAGGTTGAGCGCGGGCGAGGTGAGCACCGTGCCGGCGACGGCGACTCGACCCTCGGCGATCATCCGCTCAATATCCCGCCGCGAGCCGACGCCGGCGCGCGCCAGCAGCTTGGCGATGCGCTGCGGCGCGCCCGTGCGGTGCGTGGCCGGGGTGGCGGGGCCTTCAGAGCGACGCGTCGGGCGCTCGTCCGGATGCCGTGAGGGGCGCTCGTCGTGGCGCCGCGAGGGGCGCCCATCGGCGCGGCGCGAAGGCCGCTCGTCCGTATCCGCGCGCCGGACCGGGCGCTGGCCCATGCCGCCGCCCGGGCGCGGACGACGCTCGCTGCGTTCGCCCGTGCGTGTGGTCTCGCGCTCACCTGTGCGTTCGTTGGCGCTTCGTTCACCGGTCGGCCGTTCACGGCGTGCCCGTTCCCGGGTCTGTTCGGGGGGCGTCCGCTCCTCGGGCGTCCGGACCCGGAGCGTCCGTTCGCGGACAGGTCGCCCGGGTTCACGCTCGCCGCCGCGTTCGCCGGTTCGTTGAGCAGCACGCGGCCCTTCGGGCGCGCGATCGTCAGTTCGGTGATCGGTGGGGCGGCGCGGGCGCTGCGGTTTGCCGTCCAGCGGCGGACGTGCGGGCCCGCCCGCCTTCGATGGGCGACGTGGCGGACCGGAGCGGCGAGGGGGTTTCGACATGCCGCTCAACTGGACCGGAAGCAGGGAATTGGCAAGCCCGCCGCTTTCCGCTAGTGCCTTCCCGCCGTGCCCCCGTGGCGGAATTGGTAGACGCGCTCGACTCAAAATCGAGTTTCGCAAGAAGTGTCGGTTCGAGTC
>ERZ1645185.1155-NODE-1155-length-10925-cov-6.263661_pt1 | contig 10925 bp, 9 predicted proteins | sample MGYA00575351_ERZ1645185 | MGnify/ENA primary metagenome ERZ1645185 (study PRJEB40838, sample SAMN11284767) | freshwater sediment metagenome | isolation source: river sediment | host: Sediment | place: India: Jana village, Kanpur | collected 2015-12-17 ... | reverse complement strand
CAGGATCCGGAGTGCGATCTCGATTACTGCGCCAATACCGCGCGTGAGATGAAGATCGAGGCCGCCCTGAAAAACAACTTCGGGTTTGGCGGCACCAACGGCTCGCTGGTGTTCCGGCGCGTCTGATTCCCGCACCCGACACGCGTGACTACGCCGGACATTCGGGTATGGCCGGGCCGGCCTGACCTGATCCGGCTGCAAGCCGCCCATCCCCAGCGTTACCCGGCACTGTTCGTCAGCACTGGCGACAGCGGCTGGGACGTGCTCTTTGCCTTCCCCCAGGACACCGTCCGCTTCGGCAGCGACGCACTGGATGCCCTGCGTGCCCATCCTGCCATGCAGGCCCCGAGCCTGTCGCCGGCTGCGTCATCCGGACTGCCGTTTCGCGGTGGCTGGCTGGTGGCGCTGGCCTACGAACTGGGCGGGGCGTTCGAGCCCAGTGCGGGGCAGGCATGCGATCCGGACGACTACCCCCTGGCCTGGCTGATGCGCATTCCCGCTGCGATCCTGGTCGAACGTGCGAGCGCGCGCTGCCTGCTGGTTGCGGAATCGTCCGGGGATTCCGGCTGGCTCGATGCCATGCAGGCCGATCTGGAATCCTGCCTGCCCGACCTGCCGGCCATGCCCGCCACGGCTTCCGTCCGGGAGGAGCCTGCGCAGCGCTTTCTGGAAGGCGTGGCGCGCATCCAGGACTACATTCGTGCCGGTGACGTGTTCCAGGTCAATCTGTCGCGCGGCTGGCAGGGCCAGTTTGCCGAGGCACCGGCACCGGCTGCCCTGTTCGACGCACTCATGCGGAAGAATCCTGCGCCATTCTCGGCACTGCTGCACCTGGATGACTGGGCCATCGTGAGTTCCTCGCCGGAGCGTCTGGTGCGCCTGGGGCCGGACGGCATGCTGGAAACCCGACCCATCGCCGGCACCCATCCGCGCAGCGAGGACGCGGCGGAAGACGCCGCGCTACGCGCCCGGCTGGCCGCGCACCCCAAGGAGCGCGCCGAGCACGTGATGCTGGTCGATCTGGAGCGCAACGACCTCGGGCGTGTCTGCACGCCCGGCAGCGTCGAAGTCGCCGCGTTGATGGAGATTGCCAGCTATCGTCATGTCCACCATATCGAATCGACCGTGCGCGGCCGCCTGCGATCCGGGGCGACCGTGTTCGATGCCTTGCGTGCCACGTTTCCGGGGGGCACCATCACCGGCTGTCCCAAGGTGCGCACCATGCAGATCATCCGCGAACTCGAGGCCGAACCCCGGCGCAGCTACACCGGCAGCGTGGGCTACATCAACCGTGACGGCAGCTTCGATTTCAACATTCTCATCCGCAGCTTCCTGCTGCGTGGCCGCGACTGGCAGTTTCGGGCCGGGGCGGGCATAGTCGCCGATTCGGTGGCGGCGCGCGAACTCGATGAAACCCGGGCCAAGGCACGCGGCCTGCTGCGTACGCTGGAGGCCCCGTGATCCTCGTCGACGGCGAACCCGCAACCGTGATCGATGCGCGTGATCGAGGCCTGGCCTATGGGGATGGCGTCTTTCGCACGCTCAAATGCCTGGCGGGCGCGCCGCTGTGGTGGCGCGACCAGTTCGACACGCTGCGCCGCGACTGTGCCGCGCTGGCCTTGCCTGTTCCCGATGGCGACGCTCTGCGCGACGAGGTGGGCCGGGTGGCAGCGGGTGCCGATTGCGTGGTCAAGATACTCGTCACCCGGGGCAGCGGCGCACGCGGATACGCGCCGCCCGCCGGCACCCCGTCGACGCGCGTCGTCATGGCGTCGGCCCTGCCGCCGATGGCGCAAAGCGGCGCGCCGGCCGATGTGATGGCGCGGCTGTGCAGCCTGCGTCTGGCTGCGCAACCGCGCCTCGCCGGCGTCAAGCATCTGAACCGGCTGGAAAACGTGCTGGCACGGGCGGAATGGAACGACCCTGCCTGTTACGAAGGCCTGCTCTGCGACGCCAGCGGGCAACTGGTCGGCGGCACGCAGAGCAACCTGTTCTGGCTGGAAGGCAATACGCTCTGCACGCCGCCGCTGGACGATTGCGGCATTGCCGGCGTGACGCGCACACGCCTGCTGCGCCGGGCCGGGAGGCTTGGGCTGGCCAGCCGTTTCGAGCGGCGTCTGCCAGCCGCTATACTCGCGGCAGATGAAGTGTTGATCGGCAACAGCCTGATCGGCATACGCCGCCTGGCCCGGATCGATGACGCGGCATTATCGGACGCCGGCTGGCGCACCCGCCTCGACGAACTTGTGCATGAAGAATCTGATTAAACGTATTGTCTTGCTGGTCCTGGCGCTCGGCTTCGCCGGTGCAGGCTGGCTCACCTGGTATGCCACCCGTCCGCAAGGCGAGGGCGTGCTGCCGCAAACCATCAATGTGCGACCGGGCATGCATTTGCGCGCGCTCACCACGGCAATGCAACGTGCCGGCGTGATCGAGCATCCCCTGGCTTTCCGCCTGCTGGCACGCGTGCTGGGCAAGGGCCATTCGATCAAGCTGGGGGTCTACACCCTGGATCGTCCCCTCACGCCGTTGCAACTGCTCGACAAGTTCGAACGCGGCGAAGTGTCCCAGATCGCCGTGCAGTTCATCGAGGGCTGGAACCTGCGTGAAGTGCGTGCCGTGCTCGCGGCGCAGCCCCTGCTCAACAACGACAGTGCAAGGCTCAGCGAGGCCGAACTGGCGCAGGCCATCGGGGCCGACGATACACGGCTGGAGGGGCGGCTGTTCCCTGATACCTATTTCTTTGCACCGCATTCATCCGACCTCGACGTGTTGCGCCGGGCCTACCGACTGCAGCAGCAGAAACTCCAGGCAGCATGGGAAGCACGCGCGCCGGGCCTGCCTTACCGCACGCCCTATGAGGCGCTGATCATGGCATCCATCGTCGAAAAGGAAACCGGTGCCGCCTTCGAGCGCCCGACCATCGCCGGGGTGTTCATCAACCGGCTGCGTCTGGGCATGCGCTTGCAGACCGACCCGACGGTGATCTACGGACTGGGCGAGCGCTTCGACGGTAACCTGCGCAAGGTCGACCTGCAACGCGACACCCCGTACAACACCTACACGCGTGGCGGCCTGCCTCCCACGCCGATAGCCATGCCCAGCGAGGCGGCGATTCGCGCCGCCCTGAACCCCGAAAAAACCGGGGCGCTGTACTTCGTTTCGCGCGGGGACGGCACCCACGTCTTTTCCAGCAGCCTCGACGCACACAATCGCGCCGTCAACCGATACCAGCGATGACACTCCCCGGCCGCTTCATCACCCTCGAAGGCGTCGACGGCGCCGGCAAGAGCACCCACCTGGGCTTCGTGGCGGATCGCCTGCGGGCACGTGGCCATGAGGTTGTGGTCACCCGCGAACCCGGCGGTACGCCGCTGGGTGAAACCCTGCGTGAACTGCTGCTGCATCGCGACATGGACTCCGGCACCGAACTTTTGCTGATGTTTGCGGCGCGCCAGCAGCATCTGGCCGAATTGATCCAGCCGGCCCTGGCGCGCGGGGCCTGGGTGGTGTCCGATCGCTTCACCGACGCGAGCTATGCCTACCAGTGCGGCGGGCGAGGCCTGGACATATCGCGCGTAGCGGCGCTGGAAAGCTGGGTGCAGCAGGGATTCGCGCCCGACCTCACCTTGCTGTTCGACGTGCCGGCAGAGGTGGCCGAAAGCCGCCGCTCGGCTGCGCGCGCCGCCGACCGTTTCGAGCGCGAGGCCGACAGCTTCTTCAACCGCGTGCGCCTCGCGTACCTGGCACGGGCGGACGCCGAGCCCGGCCGTATCCGCGTGCTCGATGCGCGGCAAAGCATTGCCGAGCTGCAGGCCGCCATTGCGCGGCTGCTGGACGAGCTGGCGTGAGCGCACCGTATCCCTGGCTCGAGTCTGCCTGGCAGCATCTGCGTGCCACGCGGGCGCGGCCGGCGCAGGCATTGCTGCTGGCGGGCCCGCGCGGCGTCGGCAAGGGGGCGCTGGCGCAGGCCTGGGCGCAGGCCCTGTTGTGCGAATCCCCGCGCGACACCGGAGCGGCCTGCGGCCACTGTCCGGCCTGCCACTGGTTTGCAGCCGGCACCCATCCGGATTATCTGCACCTCACCCTGCAGGAAAAGACCAACCGGGAAGGCGAAACGCGCCTTGCCACCTCCATCGAGGTGGACCAGGCGCGGGCGGCGGTCGATTTCATCCAGTTGTCCACGTATCGGGCGGGAACCCGCGTGGTGCGGGTCGATCCGGCAGACGCACTCAATCTGGCCGCCGCCAACGCCCTGTTAAAGGTGCTGGAGGAGCCGCCGTTAAATACGGTGTTCGTGCTGGTCTCGGACCAGCCGCGTCGCCTCTTGCCGACCATCCGCAGCCGCTGTTCGCGTCTCGATATCGGGCTGCCAACGGTCGAAGCGGCGAGCGACTGGCTGGCGGGGCAGAATCTGGCGACGGATGCGCGAACCCTGCTGGCGCTGTCCGGCACCCCCCTCGATGCCGTACGCTGGAGCGAAAGTGGCGAGTGGGAGGCGCGGCGCGAACTGCTGGAACAGCTGGCGCAACCGGCCGAGCTGGACCCGGTGGGGCTGGGTGAGCGCTGGAAGACGCTGGCTCCCCGGCTCTGGCATGGCGTGGCGTATAAATGGCTGGCCGATCTGCTGGCCGTGCGCCTGCGTGGCAAGGCCCGGTTCAATCTGGATTTTGTCCCCGCGCTCGATACGCTGGGCGGCAAGGCGGACCTGGTCAGGCTGCTCGCACTGGCCCGACAGTTGGCTGAAGAGGGTAGAGTGCTGGAACACCCGCTGAACCGGGCGCTGCAGATGCAGGCTTGGCTGGTGCGTTACCGGCATGTATTCGATTGATGGGTCACAGGATGGAAAAGGAATGGGCGACATGAATGCGAACGTGAATACCCCGGCCGAAGGCGGTGCCCGCCCGGGCGTGCTGTCGCTGTCGATCAAGGAAAAATCGGCGCTGTTCGCGGCCTACATGCCCTTCGTCAAGGGCGGCGGGCTGTTCATCCCCACCAACAAATCCTACAAGATGGGCGAAGAAGTCTTCATGCTGCTCACCCTGATGGAAGACTCGGCCAAGCTGCCAGTATCCGGCAAGGTGGTGTGGATTTCGCCGGCGGGCGCACACGGCGGGCGTACCCAGGGCGTGGGCGTGCAGTTTGCCGCCAACGAAAGCGGCAAGATGGCCCTGAACAAGATTGAAGGTTTGCTCGGCGGTTCGCTAAAATCCACCCGTCCCACCCACACCATGTAGGCAGAGACAAGGTTCAAGATGCAAGAGCGGTGCCTTGCACCTTCAAGAACCTTGCATCCTGCGCTCTGTAACCCCGGACTGCCCCATGTTCGTCGACTCCCACTGCCACATCAATTTTCCCGATCTTGCCGACCGGTTGCCTGCGCTCTTTGATCGCATGGCTGCCAACCAGGTGAGCCATGCGCTGTGCATCAGTGTGGAACTGGAGAAATTCCCCGAGGTGCGCGCACTGGCCGAGGCGCATCCGAATGTCTTCGCATCGGTAGGCGTGCACCCCGACCATGAAGACTGCACCGAACCCAGCGTGGACGAACTCGTTGCGCTGGCCGACCATCCCAGGGTGGTGGCCATCGGCGAAACCGGCCTCGACTACTTCCGCCTGACGGGCGATCTCGAATGGCAGCGCGAGCGCTTCCGCACCCATATCCGCGCGGCCCGGGCCAGTGGCAAGCCGCTGGTCATCCACACCCGTGCGGCGGCGGACGATACGCTGGCAATCATGCGGGAAGAGGGCGCAGGTGAGGCAGGCGGGGTGATGCACTGCTTCACCGAGAGCCTGGCCGTGGCCGAGGCGGCCATCGAGATGGGGTTCTACATCTCGTTTTCCGGCATCGTCACGTTCAAGAATGCGGCGAGCTTGCGTGAAGTGGCGGCGGCGATTCCGCTGGAACGGATCCTGATCGAGACCGATTCGCCGTATCTTGCGCCGGTGCCGCATCGCGGCCAGACCAATGAGCCGGGCTTTGTGAAGCATGTGGCGGAAGAGGTCGCGCGGGTGCGCGGCACCACACCCGAGATCATCGGTGCCGCCACCACCGAGAATTTTTTCCGCCTGTTTGCGGCTGCCCGGGCCTGATCAGGCCCGGCGCGCGACCTGCACCTGGTCACGCCAGGCCGGGGACTGCACCCAAGCCTCGAAATCCGCCGCCGACACCGGTTTGGAAAAATGGTAACCCTGCGCCTGGTCGCAGCCCAGGAGGCACAGCTGGCTCAGGATGGCTTCGTTTTCCACCCCTTCCGCCACCACCCGCAAGCCGAGGTTGTGCGCGAGATCGATGGTGGAGCGCACGATCACCGTGTCGTTGGAGTCGTTGATCATGTTCTGCACAAATGACCGGTCGATCTTCAGCTCGCATACCGGCATCCGCTTGAGGTAGGACAGCGAGGAATAGCCGGTGCCGTAATCGTCGAGTGACAGTTTGCAGCCCGTGGCTTCCAGACGCTTCAGGTTTTCCAGTGCATGGCGGGGGTCGTCCAGCACCGCGCTTTCGGTGATTTCCAGGCAGATGCGATCCGGCCGGCAGTCATGCGTTTTCAGCAGGGCGGCAAAGTAGACCGGCAGTTCGGCATTCATCAGGTCGCGCGCCGAGAGATTGATCGAGATGCTCACGTCGAGCCCCGCACGCTGCCAGACACTGCATTGCCTGACGCCTTCGCGCAGCACCCACTGGGTGATTTCGCGGATGTAGCCGGTGTGTTCGGCAAAGGGAATGAAGCGATCCGGCGGCACGAATCCACGACGCGGATGCACCCAGCGCACCAGCGCTTCCACCGCATGGTGGTCGCCGAGCTTGAGATCGATCTTGGGCTGGTAATAGAGCACCAGCTGGTCGTGTTCGACCGCTTCGCGCAACTCGCTCATCAGCGAGAGCCGGTCGAGTGTGTTTTCATCGTAACGCGTGTCGTATTCGGCAAACCCCAGGTTGTCCTGCTTGGCTTTGTACATGGCGATGTCGGCGCAGCGCATCAGCGTGGTCGGGTCGGCGCTGTGCTCGGGCGACGTGGCGATGCCGAAACTGCCCTGGATGTCGACCAGTTGCCCCTCGATATCCATGGGCGCTTCCAGCGCGAGTTGAAGGGCATTGACGACCTTGCGCGCGGCGGACGGCGTGGCGGTGGGCAGCAGGATGGCGTATTCATCGCCGCCCAGCCGGGCAACCGTGTCGGTCTGTCGCAATGCGGCGACCAGACGCCGGGCAACTTCTCGCAGCACCTGGTCGCCCATGGGATGACCCAGCGAATCGTTGACATAGCGGAAGCGGTCGAGGTCGAGCAGCACGACTGCAAGCGGCGCACCCTCGCGCCCCGTACTAGCGAGTGCCGTGGCCAGCCGCTCGATGAAATGCGCGCGGTTGGACAGTCCCGTGAGGGTGTCGGTATAGGCGAGTTCGAGGATGCGGCTTTCGCGTTCGGCGATGGCTCCGCTCATGTCGCCGAAGGCATGGGCCAGATCCGCGAGCTCGTCGGCACGATTCAGCCAGGGCGGCGAGCGGTAGTCGCCGCTGGCGATGCTGCGTGCATATTGCGACAGCGTGCGCAGCGGTGCCGCGATGCCGCGCGACATGATGAAGCTGGCGAGGCTCGACAGCAGCAGCCCGACCAGGCCCAGAAACGTGAGGCTGTTGCGCAGTTCGTAGAACGGCAGCATCGCCTGATCGATATTCGATTGCAGGATGACGCGTGCATTCTGGACGTTGAGTGCGGCCAGAGGGACATCGAGGGTGAGATAGCTGGCATCGGGCGTATCCACCCTGCGCGGCGTCATGACCTGGCCGGACGCGCCGCCCAGATCACCGGCGATCTTGTTCTGGACGGCAGCGGGCAGGGTGCTGGCGTGGATCTGCCAGTTGCCATCGCGGAGGCGGCTCAGGAAGCTGATGTCGGTATTGGTGATGCGGCTGAACTCGCGCGCGGTTTCAACATTGATGCGGAAGCCGGCGATGACGTTGCCGATGGGCAGGGGCGTTCTGACCGGCGCCACGATCACCTGGTACAGCTCGCTTCCCAAACGGGCAAAGCCGGTGGTCTCACCCTGTGGCGAAATGGCTGCCAGCAGGCGCGCGACCCGTTCGGAGTCTTCCAGTGAAGAGGGCTTGCCGCTGCCGAGATAAGGCGTGCCGTCGTTGTCGACGAACATCATCAGATCGGCCTGGATGCGGGTGCCATGGTTTTCGAGGGCCGATGCGATGGTGTCGGTATCCTTGCTGGCGATGGCCTCGCGAAACCCATAGTCCGCCGTCAGCACCCGTGCCGCCTGGGTCAGGAACTGGGTGTTCTGCTCCGACAGCCGCTTGAACACCTGCTGCCCGCCGCGCAGGTCCTGGGCCAGGATGTCCTGCATGATCGACCAGCCTAGCGTGCTGGTCAGGGCATATCCCGCGACCTGTGTCAGCAGCAGGAGGCCGAAGAAAAACGCAAAGATGCGGCCCTGCAGGGTTCTGAAACGCGGCAGCCTCACGCCTAGTCTCCGCTCCGGGTGCGTACGGTTGCGGTGAGGCTGGCGTCTGCACCGATCTTGACCGGCATCACCAGCGCATCCTTGTCAGGGCGCATGTAATGCCAGGCGATCAGCGAATAATTGCCGGGTGGGACATCGTTGATCACGGCTCGCCCGGTCCTGTCGGCCACCGCGAAGTAGGGGGATTCCACGACCAGCAGGTGGGCAATCATGTTGTCGTGGATGTTGCAGCCCATGGCCACATAGCCCGGCTGGTCGAACAGGATGGGCTTGGCCGGGGTGTCGGCATACAGCTTGATCTCGAATTTCTTGGCCTTCGAGAAGGAATACACGTGGTGCCGGATGTTGTCCTTGTTGGGAAACTGGATGCGGGTGCCGCGCTGTACCACTGACACCAGCGGCACGAAGGTCTTGTTGATCTGGTCGATGCGGCTTTCGGGCTGCTTGAGAGGCAGTCTGTGGGTGGTCGGAGACATCAGATAGACCACCGTATCCTCCGCCGGATTGCCGCGTTCATCGCGCAGGGTGAGCGAGAGCGTTGCGGCGTCTGCGAAAAGCGGCAGGCAGGCAGCGAGTGCCAGTAGGCATGTACAAAGCTGTCTGGCCATGGGGAATGGCACAGGCAGTGAACGCCCCGCCCAGCCTACGATAGGCAGGCGCTGCCCGGCACGTGGCCGGTCGGCTGAGGGCAATGCAGCGTCAGTGACTGCTGGGTGCCCTGTCAAAACTCTCCGCATTTTTTATCCAGATCAGAGGCGCGCAACAAATTAACGGCACAGGCTGCCCCGAATGAATGGTCATTTCGAGTCATTGTGAATGACATGCGCAGCACAAGGCAGAATCGACAGGCATCCTGTGTCATCAAAGAGGTCTTATGGCGATGCCTCCGAGGCGGAATCCACAGTGTCTTTGGCATGTATTGTCTTTTGGGGGGTGCCCCGTTCAGTCGCCCGCACATCCGCCGGCTGTGCGAAAGCCAGCCCGATGCGCATCCGTTTGGCGTAATACATGGCCACATCGGCCTCGTGCATGAGGGTCAGGGCGTCGCGGCCATGGTCGGGTGCGCCGGCAATGCCCAGGCTGCCGCCGATCTCGAATTCATGGTCGCCGATATGGAAGGGGCGCGCGAGGTCGTCGAGCAGGGCGCGTGCGGTGTGGCCGGCCGATTCGGGGGTTGCGGTGGGGAGCAGGAAGGCGAACTCGTCGCCGCCCAGACGGGCGACCAGATCGGAGCCGCGCTGGAGGTGGGCACGCAGCCGCTGGGCCACCGCCACCAGCAGCTGGTCGCCCACCAGATGGCCATGGCTGTCGTTCACCTGTTTGAAACGATCCAGGTCGAGCAGCATGATGGTGAGTGGTGCGCCCACCCGCAGCGTCACGGCCAGCGACTGTTCCAGCCGCTCGTTGAACAGCGCCCGGTTGGGCAGGCCGGTGAGGACGTCGCGGTAAGCCAGGTCGAGCATCTGCGCTTCCCGTGCAGCCAGTTCCACGATGCGCGTCTCGCGCTGGGCGATGCGCTCGCGCATGGTGTCGAGTGAGCGCGACAGATCGGCGATTTCGCGCGGGGCCGTGATTCTGCGGTCGCGGGAGTAGTCGCCGCGCGCGATCCTGTCTGCCGATTCTGCCAGGGCCACCAGCGGCCGGGTGACGCCCCGCGCGATGCGGAAGCTGAACAGGCCGGCCAGTGCCAGCCCGCCCAGCGTGAGCCAGAGCAGCCGGTCGCGCAGCGCCAGGAAAGGCGCCAGCGCGTCGTCGAGCGATTTCTGTACCACCAGTTCGACCTGGTGGCCGGGCACGGCATCGAGCGGTCCACGGACGCTGAGCATGCGGTGCGGCGCATGCTCCAGCCATGCCGTGTCCTGGTGGGCGTCCGGCTGGTTCAAGGCCCCGATCAACTGACGACGGGACGCTGCATCCAGATTGCTGGCCACCACCTCCCAGTGTTGCCGGGCATTGAGCCGCGCCAGGCTGAAGCGCGCGCCGGCAATTGTGCCCAGCTCCTGGGCCACCTGGTCATCCAGGTGAAAGCCCACGACGATGGTCCCGGCGTGCATGGGCGCGGCAATGCTCACGGCAATGAGCTGGTACAGCACGCCGTTCACCGTGGCCAGGGTGGCGGCCTCGCCGTGCCGGGGCAGGGCGCGCAGCCAGCGCACCAGCGGTTCGTGCCGCAACAGGGCGGCCGCGCCGCTGCTGGTGGCAAGGGGCATGGCATGGGCGTCGGTCAGCAGCATCCAGTCCGAGTTGATGCGGGCGCTGTGGTTGTCGAGCGCCGAGACGATGGTGGGCACATCCCGGCTCATCATCGCTTCGCGAAAGCCGTAGTCGGCCGCCAGTACGCGCGCGCCGAGGGCCAGGTAATCGGTGTTCTGGGCGAGCTGGCGTCGCACCACCCGCTCGGCGGTGGCGAGTTCTTCGCGCAGGGTCTGGCGGGCGATCGAATCGCCGAG
>ERZ1645185.1154-NODE-1154-length-10934-cov-4.352974_pt1 | contig 10934 bp, 8 predicted proteins | sample MGYA00575351_ERZ1645185 | MGnify/ENA primary metagenome ERZ1645185 (study PRJEB40838, sample SAMN11284767) | freshwater sediment metagenome | isolation source: river sediment | host: Sediment | place: India: Jana village, Kanpur | collected 2015-12-17 ... | reverse complement strand
TCATCTGTGAGTCACAGGTGTTGCCGGGGGGCGGACTCGTGACTGAACTCAAGGGGGGCGATTTCAAGCAATACCATCGGGCCTGGAAGCTTGAAGCGGCCGGGGACGGGAGTCAGACGAGAGCGGAATTTGAACTCTTGGTCGAGCCGAAGACGATGATGCCGGATTGGGTGATTGCGGTCGCAATGGAGCGGGAACTCAACGTGCATTTCCGCCTGGTGCGGCAACGAGCGCTGGATCGGGTTACGAAGGAAAGGTGAAGGTGGAGAGTTCGGCCTTTTCCACCCCCTGTTTCACAAAGGCGCTGATTTCCAAACTCCGTTCGACGCGGAGGATGTCGTCGAGTCTCGTTCGGGTGCTGGGATGCAGGGGGACAAAGAGCTTGCAACAGTCCTGATCCGGCTCGATCGAAGTGGTGAAGCTCCCGATCCGCTGTGCCTGTTCGGTAATTTCGATCTTATCCATCCCAATCAACGGCCGGAGCACCGGAAGTTCCGCCGCCTCCTCGACCACGGATAGATTTTCCGGCGTCTGTGAGGCCACCTGGCCGAGACTATCTCCGGTGACCAACGCCCAGCACCGTTCCCGCCTAGCGAGTTCCTGCGCGATCCGGATCATGATCCGTCTGTACAACACCACGCGGAAGGGTGCCGGCGCGTTGGCGACGATCTCCCGTTGAATCTCGCCGAACGGGACGATATGGAGCCGTGATTCGTACTGGTAGGCTGTCAGCAATTGGACCAACTCCTGGACCTTTTCCTCTGAGGCCCGACTGACCAGCGGGCGACCCGAGAAGTGCACGAAGACGGCCTTGCACCCGCGTTTCATCATGCGATACGCGGCGACGGGCGAGTCGATGCCGCCTGAAATCAAACAGGCGACTTTTCCGCTCGTGCCCACCGGCATGCCGCCTGGCCCTTGAATTTTTCGTGCCGCGATATGGGCCTCGTGAGTGAGCAGCTCGATGTAGAGTGTCAGGTCGGGCTGTTTCAGCTTGACGGTTTTTCCCGTGACATCGAAGAGGTAGCCGCCGACTTCGCGTTCGACGTCCATGGAGGTCAACCTGAGGCGTTTGTCCGCGCGCTTGGCCGTCACTCTGAACGAATGAAAGGATTGTCCGGCAAGTTGCCGTTCCGCGACCTGTTTGAGCGGCGTGAGGTCTGGTGCCTGGAGATCCAGCGGGACCGATTCGGTGAGGAGGAAATTCGACACTCCGCAGGTCCGTCGGAGACGTTCCACCACCTGCTCCGGCGAGATCTGATCTGGAATGGTGACCCGAATGCGCCCCTGCAGCGATTCGATCCGCCGAATCTTCAGATCGCGCAGCGCCAAGCGGAGGTTGCGCACGAGTCGTTGCTCGAAGAAATCGCGGTTACGGCCCTTGAGGGCGAGTTCGTGATAGTGGACGATTGCGCAGTGCATGGTCTCGGTCGCTGAAAACTTCCTCCGGCGGCGTTCTCAGTCGCTTTCCCTTCCTCACGTGCCAACGCGTACGCTCGGTCGGTCAATCTCCCTGCGGCCTTGCCGGAGAAACTTTTGAGCGGCTTCCTTTTAATGAAGCTCGATGTTGGTTTTTTGAAAATTGTCCGTCCTCGATGGCTGCCAGCTTCGTTCTCGACTCACCAAAATCCTCAACGTACCGCAAGGGTACGCTTCCGGTATCTGTCTCGCCTGCGGCCTCGTTGGACAACCATTTTGAGCATCCTGTGGGGGAGTTAGAGATGATGAAGCGCAGATTCAAGGAATCGCTCGGCGTCAATGGCGGCCATGCAGCCGGACCCGGCTGCCGTGATCGCCTGACGATATTTCGTGTCTTGGACGTCGCCGGCGGCGAACAGGCCGGCCACGCTGGTGGCGGTCCCCCGCGAGGTGATGACGTAGCCCTTCTCATCCATGGCGACCTGTCCCTTCACGAGGTCGGTGTTGGGTCGGTGGCCGATGGCCACGAAGACTCCGGCACAAGCGAGTTCCGTGGTGGTTTCGGTCACGATATTCCTCAGACGGACTCCGGTGACGACGTCCTTCCCCAATATCTCCTCAACGATGGAATTCCACGCGAACGAAATTTTTTCATTGTTCATCGCGCGGTCCTGCATGATCTTCGACGCCCGCAGCTTGTCGCGTCGGTGCACAACGGTGACGGTGCGCGCGAACTTTGTGAGGAAAGTGGCTTCCTCCAACGCGCTGTCCCCGCCTCCGACGACGACCAAATCCTGGCCGCGGAAAAAGTACCCGTCGCAGGTTGCGCAGGTCGAGACGCCATGCCCGGTCAGGCGTTGCTCATCGGGGAGACCGAGCTGAATGGCCGATGCGCCGGTGGCCAGAATCAAGGCCGCGGCCTCGACGGTCTGTTCTCCGTCGATCGTCAGACGAAAAGGCCATTTGGAAAGGTCCACCGCCGACACGTCGCCCGTCAGGAACTCCGTCCCAAACCGTGCGGCCTGCCCCCGCATTTCCTTCATGAGCTCCGGTCCCATGATGCCCTTGGAAAAACCGGGATAGTTTTCCACCTCTGTCGTGGTGGTCAGTTGTCCGCCGGACTGCCAGCCCTCAATCAGCAGAGGTGACAGGTTGGCCCGCGCGGCATAGATGGCGGCGGTGAGCCCGGCCGGTCCGGATCCGATAATGACGAGATTGCGCATGCGCGGATGCTAACATACCGAAGCCGCGAGGGAAAAGCTGGTGTTAGGCCAGTGCGAGGAGTTCGCGGTACAGCTGTTTCACGGCGGTGAAGAGGCGCGGACGGGAGATGGTGCCGTCGAGGAGATAGTCGGCGGCGGCAGCTTTGTGCTTTAACGGCAGTTGGCTGCGGATGCGCCTGATCGCTTCGGCGCGCGTGAATCCGTTGCGGCGGTTCAAACGAGCGATTTGGGTGGGGCGATCTGCGGTGACGACGATGACCTTGTCCACGCGTGCGTCGATACCGGCCTCGAACAGGAGTGGCACGTCATAAATGACGACGGCCTTGGGATCCTTGCGGCCGGCCGATTTGGTCAGTCGGGCCTGCTCCCGCGCGACGCGAGGATGAATGATCTGTTCCAGGCGGCGCAGTTGTGCCGGCTGTCGGAAGACGAGGGCCCCTAGGGCTTGACGATTCAGCGTGCGATCAGGGTTCAGCACGGTCTTGCCGAACGTCTTGACGATGGCGCGCCAGGCTGGTTTGCCAGGCTCGACGACCTGGTGGGCCAGTGCATCGGCGTCGATGATCACTGCCCCGCAACGAGCAAACATGCGTGAGACCGTGCTTTTGCCGGTCGCCACTCCGCCGGTCAGGCCCACGAGAATCATGGGGCGTGAAGATAACATGGGGTGCTGGCCCCCGCAATGAGGCTCGATTGACTTCTCGTTGGTCGCGGCGGTATAGCCATCCATATGACCTCTTCGATGTTTCAACGCTTGTTCATGTGTCTAGGGATCGTGGCCATGGCCGTGACGGGTGCCCTCGCGGAAGAGCCGGTGGCTGCGGAGCGCGAGCCTCTGGTTGTGGCCTTGGACGGGTCGGGGCAGTACCGCTCGATTCAGGAGGCGGTCGACGCCGCGAAGAAAGGTGACACCATTCTGATCAGGCCCGGCGCCTATGCCGAAGATGTCACGATTCACAGCAAGGAGAACGTGCGTTTGATCGGGGCCGGCATGGATCAGGTGACGATTCTGGGCCGAGAACGGGTGGGCGTGTTTCATATCGGCAAGTGGCCGTACGGCGCTACGAACATTGAGATCTCCGGCATCACGGTCAATGAACACGGCGGGCACGCGATGGGTATGTTCAACGGCCGTGGCATTCATTTTCATCATGCGCGCGTGAAGGGCATGTTGTTCACGCAGCAGGTGGAGGATGTGCGGATCGAAGATTGCGTCATCGGCGGCAGTGAAACCACGGGCATTCAGTTTGCCAACTCGCAGGCGGTCATGCGGGGAAATTTTATCCATGACAACGACCACGGGGTCAGTGTGGCGGGCAAATCCACCGTGCGTCTGGAACGAAACGTCATCACGAGGAGTCTCTTTGAGGCGGTGATCGTGAATGATCAATCCCGCGCGATCCTGGTCGGCAATACGTTCGTGAAAAACGGTGGAGGCGCTGCATTTCTCGGAACCTCCCAGAACGAAGCGTCCGGCAACATCGTCAGCTTGAATGCCTATGGATTTGTCGTGGGCGCCTCCAGCCGGGTGCTGTTGTCCTACAATGCGATGCAGAATTCCGGTTCCAACTATTTACGCTCAGGCACCCCCAACCAACCGGCTCCCGACTTGAAACCCGATTCCGATTTGACGGTGGATCCACGTTTCGTTGACACTGCGCGAGACGACTTCAGGCTACGAGCGGATACCTCCCTGGTCCGCATCGGCGGGTTCCCCTATCTCGGCGCCCTCCCTCCGCTGGCCGAATCCCACTAATCGTCGACCAAAGCAGCAACAAATTCAGTGGTTAGCCCGCGCGCCAGGCCGGACAAGTCCATGTGCTATGCTTCATCGTGAGCGGAGACATGACGTGGTTCCGGTATGGCTCAAGAATTGCTGTACTACGACCGACAAGGGATTGGAGGTAAGACGTGGCCAGCTTTCGATTCGATCTAGAAAAGCGTAGTACCGACGGGATTCCTAACCTGGCGGAAGTGGAATCCGGCAAGCTGCTTGGGGCGGTGTTACCCATGTCCGAGCAGGCGCAACTCCAGCTGCGGGATAGCATCGAGGTCATCGACTATCTCATGAACCAAGAGGGTGTGATCTGGAGTTAGTGCCTCCGCCTCCCGGCTGATCCTCCCGCGACGTGCTTCCCACGCGTTCCGTGGCATCGTTCCGGTCAGTCTTGGCCCTCATTGGGGCCGGTTTCCTTCCCCGCTCAGTCCTACTCCTCAACTTCAGATTCCAGTGCAGTGTGATTCGAGAGGCCGGGATGTGTCGTCCCGAGCCCCCAGTTGAATCTTTTTGACGCTGGGTGCATGCTGGCGGCGTTGCGTGGCCGACTGCGGCCACTGGACGGGAGTCTGTGTCATATGTCGACATCGGCAGGGGGGAAGGCCGCGCGTCAGCCCTCGGCGGAGCAACAGCGCCTTGAGGAAGATGATCTGCGTCAGAAACATTGGAAGCGGTGGGGGCCCTATCTGAGCGAACGCGCCTGGGGGACGGTGCGAGAAGACTATAGCCCCTATGGAACAGCCTGGGAGGCGCTCCCTCACGACCAGGCGCGTTCGAAAGCCTATCGGTGGAATGAGGACGGGCTGGCCGGAATTTGCGACCGTCACCAATTTGTCTGTTTTGCGTTGGCGCTCTGGAACGGGCGCGATCCGATTCTCAAAGAACGGATGTTCGGCCTCACCGGCCATGAAGGGAATCACGGGGAGGATCTCAAAGAATACTATTTCTACCTCGACTCGACTCCCACGCATTCCTACATGAAATTTCTCTATAAGTATCCGCAGGCCGCGTTTCCCTATACCCAGCTCGTCGAGGAAAATCGCCGCCGGACCCGGAACGATCCGGAGTTTGAGCTGCTTGATACGGGGGTGTTTGACGACGACCGATACTTCGATGTGTTCGTGGAGTATGCGAAGGCCTCGCCCGAAGACCTGTTGGTGCGGATCGAGGTCATCAACCGGGGTTCGCAGCCTGCGGAACTGACCCTGTTACCGACGATCTGGTTCCGCAATACGTGGTCATGGGGCCTTGATGTGCGCCGCCCTCGGATGCGCAAGGGCCGATCTCTGCCTGGTGTCAGCGTCGTGGAGTTCGATCACGACTATTATGGCCGCCGGCAACTGCTCTGCGAGGGAGCCCCCGAGCTGCTCTTTACCGAAAATGAGACCAACACGCAGCGTCTGTACGGCGACGCAGAGGGCGAACGGTATGTGAAGGACAGCTTTCACGCGTACGTCGTGCAGGGGGAGAAGGCTGCGGTCAATCCCGACCAGGTCGGCTCGAAAGCCGCGGCGCACTATGTCGTTTCCACCCAGCCGGGGCAGCCGGTGAGCATCCGGTTACGCTTCACAAACGGTGCATCCGAAGGCGCGTTTGACCCTGAGTCTTTTGATGCCGTCTTCGCGACGCGGCTTCGGGAGGCGGATGAGTTTTATGCGCACCTCGCCCATCCGGACTTGTCCGACGACGCGCGTTTAGTTCAGCGGCAGGCCTTTGCCGACCTTCTGTGGAGTAAACAGTTTTACCACTATGCCGTTGATCGCTGGCTGAAGGGGGATCCGGCCGGTCCTGAGCCGCCATCCGAGCGGTTGCGCGGAAGGAATGCCGACTGGACGCATCTGTACAACGCCGACGTCATCTCTATGCCGGACAAATGGGAATATCCCTGGTATGCCGCCTGGGATTTGGCGTTTCATTGCCTGCCGATTGCGCTGATCGATTCCCGCTTCGCGAAGGACCAGCTCGTGCTCATGCTGCGTGAATGGTATATGCATCCCAACGGGCAGATTCCCGCCTACGAGTGGGCTCTGGGGGATGTGAATCCTCCCGTGCATGCCTGGGCAGCCTGGCGGGTGTACAAGATCGAAAAGAAACGCAAAGGGGTGGGGGATCGCATCTTTCTGGAGCGAGTCTTCCACAAACTGCTGCTGAATTTTACCTGGTGGGTGAATCGCAAAGACGCCGAAGGGAAAAACATCTTTCAGGGCGGGTTTCTGGGATTGGACAATATCGGGGTGTTCGACCGGAGCAAACCGCTTCCCACCGGCGGGCACATCGAACAGTCGGACGCCACGAGCTGGATGGGCATGTATTGCCTCAACATGTTGTCCATCGCCCTCGAATTGGCGCGCGACGATAGGGCCTATGAAGACGTCGCCAGTAAGTTCTTCGAGCATTTCGTCTATATCTGCCGGGCCATGAACAACATCGGCAATGCGAAGATCGAACTCTGGAACCGGGAAGACGGGTTTTTCTACGATGTGCTGCATTTACCCGACGGCAAAACCTTTCCGATGAAGGTCCGGTCGATGGTCGGACTGATTCCCCTGTTTGCCGTCGAAACCTTGGACTCCGAGCTCATCGACCGGCTGCCGCGCTTCAAGCATCGCATGCAGTGGTTCATCGAGAATCGTCCGGATTTCAGTCTGCACATCGAAACACAGTCGCAGGACGGGGAGGTGCGTCGGTTCCTATCGTTGGTCAATCGCCATCGCTTACCCAAGGTGTTGCGGTACTTGCTGGATGAACGCGAGTTCTTATCGCCGTATGGTGTGAGGGCGTTGTCTCGCTATCACAAAGAATATCCCTACATCCTATCGATGATGGGGACGACGCATTGCGTGGAGTATCAGCCGGCGGAATCCACAAACGGACTCTTCGGGGGCAACTCCAATTGGCGAGGGCCGGTCTGGTTTCCGGTGAACTATCTGCTCATCGAATCGCTCCAGAAGTTCCATTACTATTTAGGTGACTCGTTTACTGTTGAGTATCCGACCGGGTCCGGGCAGCGGCGCCATCTTGCCGACGTTGCCGCGGAGTTGTCCCGTCGCCTCACGCATACGTTTCTCCGCGGCACAGACGGCCGGCGTCCCGTGTACGGCGGCACGGAGAAGTTTCAACAGGACCGGCATTGGCGTGACCTCGTGCTGTTCTACGAATATTTCCATGGCGACAATGGTGCCGGGATCGGCGCCAGTCACCAGACCGGCTGGACCGGCCTGGTTGCCAAGTTGATTCAGCAATCAGGGACGTAACTCGGAGTCGTGGCATGACGATCGATGCGAGGGGGTGCCGGGATCTTGAGCGGGCGTTGAGTCTGGAATGGCTGGAACCGAATGGTCGCGGCGGCTATGCGTCGGGAACAGTCGCCGGGGCCAACACTCGACGGTACCACGCCTTGCTGCTGGTGGCCAGGCATCCGCCGGTTGATCGTGTGGCACTGGTCAATCATGTGGAAGAATCGATCGAGATTGGAGAAGGCACATTACCCCTCTCGACGAACGTCTATGGCGGCGCCGTACATCCGGAGGGCTATCAATATTGTGAGCGGTTTTCCGACGTCCCCTGGCCGACTTGGCGGTTCGCCTGTCGCGGCATTCGGTTGGAGCGAGAACTCGTCTGTCCGCATGGCCGTGACCTGGTGGTCCTTCGCTGGCGCCTGCTCGATGACGCCTCGCCGGCCGTGGTGTTGCGAGTGCGCCCGATGCTCACGGGGCGGGATTTTCACGCGACGCACCTGGAAAACGCCGCATTACGAAGCGAGGCGACGATCACGGAGGGGCAAGTGGTCTGGCATCCCTATGAGGGCTTGCCGCCGGTGCGGGCGCAGCACAACGGGCAGTACCATCACCGGCCGGATTGGTACCGCCAGATTCACTACCGGGTTGATCGGGAACGCGGGCTTGAACATGTCGAGGATTGGTGGTCGCCGGGCGAGTGCCTGTTCACGCTTACGCCGGGGACGACTGCCGAACTCGTATTCACCACGGAGACCATTCCGACCCTCAGCGTGCCGCAGGTGATGGACGCGGAACGTCGTCGCCGCGACACGTTGGTGACCTCTGTGCCGACAGAAGACGAACTGACCCACCGCCTGTGGGTCGCCTCGAACGCCTTCCTTGTCAAGCGGGCAGCCAGGCAAACGGTGATCGCCGGCTACCCCTGGTTTGCCGATTGGGGGCGCGATACGTTCGTCGCCCTGCCGGGGCTCTGTCTGGTGACCGGCCGATACGAGGTGGCCCGGCAGGTAATCGAAGCGTTTGCGTCGTATGTGTCGCAGGGGATGGTCCCCAATCGCTTCCCCGACATCGGGGAACAGCCGGAGTACAACACGATCGATGCTTCCTTATGGTTTATTCACACCGTAGATCGGTATCTGCACTACAGCCGCGATCTTGTGGGCGTGCAGCGGATGGCCTGGCCCGCGATCAAGCAGATTCTCGACGGATATCGGCAGGGCACGCGGTTCGGGATTCGTATGGACGAGGACGGAATGATCACCGGCGGCGTCGAAGGGGTGCAGCTGACCTGGATGGACGTCAAAATCGGCGAGTGGGTCGTCACGCCGCGGCATGGAAAGCCGGTCGAGATTCAGGCCCTCTGGGTACGGGCCCTGGCGGTTGCCGCTGTGTTGGCGGAGCAGTTCGGTGAGTCGGCTTATGCGGCACAGTGTCGACAGGATCGTGCCCGCGCGACCGCATCGTTTCGGGACCGGTTCTGGTACCCGACCGGAGGGTATTTATTTGATGTGGTCGACGGGCCGACCGGGGATGATGCGTCGCTGCGGCCCAACCAGATTTTTGCCCTGGCGTTGGATGATCAGTTGGTGACCGACGCGCAGGCGAAACAAGTGCTGCAATTGCTCAAGGAGCGCCTCCTTACGCCCGTCGGGCTGCGAACGTTGGCGCCGGAAGACATTCGGTTCTGTGCATCGTACGAAGGCGGTGTGGCCGAGCGGGATGCCGCGTATCATCAAGGGACCGTGTGGCCCTTCTTGCTCGGTCCTTTCGTGACGGCTTGGGTGAAAACCTATGGGGGCAGTCTGTCCGTGCGGCGTGAAGCACGGCTGTTCCTCCAGGGGTTGTTCGAGCATCTTGACGAGGCCTGTCTGGGCCAGGTGTCGGAAATTTTTGACGGAGAGCGTCCCCATCGGGCACGCGGCTGTGTCGCGCAGGCCTGGTCCGTAGCGGAGCCCTTACGCGCCCTTATCGAGGATATCGCTGTGACCAGCGAGGGCGCGCCGCTGCTGCGCTGAGCTGCCGTGCCCTGCTCGTTGCCCGCCACCACGTAGCGGCCTGTCCTTCCCGCACGCATGACGCGTCGGTCTTTTCTCCGGATACCTCCCCAAAATTCTTGACAGCGCCGGAATCGTTCCGGTAAGCATACGTTCAATGGTGTTGTCCAAATCAATACGTCTGTCTGCGTGGCTCTCGGTCGGCATGTTGCTCGCCGGTTGTCAGCTGTTCGATGCCTCCACGCAATCGACGACCATGCGATCGACATCGGTGATGTCGATGTGGGAGTTGTACCGTCACTGCCAGTCCAGCGGGGATGTCGAGACAGTCCTATCGGCCGCAAAGCAATTGCAGCAGTCTGCTGATACCCATGTCGTTCCCGCTCCCGATGTGCCGAAAAGCCTGGATCGGTTTGTCACGAAACAGCCGGTGCGCACGACTGTGGATCCCAAAGCCCTGGCTGCGTCGTGCACCTTGCAGGCGGCCCGGACAAGCCTCAGCGCGGGGCGTGAGCAGGAGGCCGAACAGCTCTTGTATGCCGTAGTATTGAGTTATCCCGAAAGCGACTACACCTTTTATGTCGCGCAGGCGAAGGTGTGGATAGAGGAACTGCATCGTCCCGGTGCAGGTGACCCCGTCATCCATCCCATTTCCATCAACTGACCGCCGTCGATCTCGTCCAGTCTCCCCCTCTCGCCCAGGCACTTGTACGCGCGTTGCTGCGGACGCTCACGTCGTCGCGCTATTCCTCTCACGATCATTCGATTCAGACCGTTCGTCTCCGGCGGCGAGATTCGCACTCTCTTGCTCATCTGCTGTGTTCGTCCTATGGTTGCCGGTGCGGATGGTCGGAGTATTGACAGAGCGGGTGGATGGCCGTAGTCTCGCGATGCGAGGCTCATCGAGACAACGACCAAGGGAGGCCAATGATGGTGAGGGCGATACAGGTGTCCAGGAGGAAGTTGGGCCGTGCAGGGCTGGTGGCCGCCATGTTGGTACTGGCCGGCGGAGGAACGATGGTGGCACAGGCAGCGGATGAGTTGCCGAAAGAGTCAGTCTTACCGTCGTCGTTGGCTGGAAAAGCCGCGCAGGCAGCGGTGGATTTTTGTAAAAAGGACGGCTACCGGGTCAGCGCGTCCGTGGTGGATCGGGCCGGCGTCTTGCGCGCCATGTTGCGGGCCGACGGCGCTGGTCCGCACACGGTCGACAGCAGCAGGAAGAAGGCCTACACCGCGGCAAGTCTGCGTCGTGCGACCACGGAGTTAGCGGAGATGATTGCCA